>SDBT01019546.1_pt1 | contig 10613 bp, 9 predicted proteins | sample 2277101 | NCBI WGS metagenome assembly SDBT01 (sample SAMN10404973, study PRJNA504765) | marine sediment metagenome | isolation source: marine sediment core GS10_PC15, 103 cmbsf | place: Arctic Ocean: Southern Knipovich Ridge | collected 2010
CAAGAAACCAATACCTCAGAGAGCTGCAACAAAGATACTTGATGGCTAAGTCAAGAAAAGAGAAATCCTCTATTCTGGATGAATATTGTCGAAATACTCATCAGAATAGAAAGTACGTCATCAGCAAGATTAACTCTTTCATCTCCTCAAGGCCCAAGATAAGAAAGAAAAGAAAACAGATCTATGATGGCTATGTAAAGGCCGCCTTAGCAAAAGTTTGGAAGATCTTTGACTACCCGTGTGGACAAAGACTGGCTCCCCTATTAAAAAACGAGGTCTCTAGACTCCGGCAGCTAGAGGAGATCTTCATTCCCAATGAAGTAGCGGATAAACTAAAGAGAATCAGTCCCGCTACGATTGATCGCAAACTGAAGCATCAAAGGGAGGTGCTCCATCTAAAGAGAAACCGCACCAGACCCAAGCCTTCTTCGCTGCTGTATAAGAGGATACCCATTAGACTCACCGAATGGGATACCTCCAAAGTAGGCTTTCTCGAAATAGACCTGGTAGTCCACTGTGGTTCTTCTACCCTTGGCCTGTATATCTCGTCCCTAAATACCGTAGAGATCTCTTCCGGCTGGTGGGAAGCCCAAGCTATCATGGGCAAGGGACAGGACCCTACCTTTCAGGCTCTAAAGAGGATCCGAGGAAGAACTCCTTTTGCATGGTTAGGAGTTGACTCGGACAATGATTCTGCCTTCATCAATGCCCACCTCATCAGGTACTGTGAGAAAGAGGATCTTGAGTTCACCCGCTCCAGACCTAATAAGAAGAATGACAATGCCTACATTGAACAGAAGAACTGGACCCACGTAAGAAAGACAGTTGGCTACCTGCGATATGATACTGACAAAGAACTCGCCCTCATGAATTCTCTTTATGAGAATGAGCTCAGAGTCTACAAAAACTTCTTTTCTCCGGTAATGAAACTTATCAAAAAAGAGAGGATCGCAGGTAAAGTAAAGAGAAAGTACGATATTCCCAAGACTCCCTATCAAAGGCTCATCGAGTCAGGACAAATCTCCGAAGAGGAAACCAGAAATCTCAAAGTCCTTTACCGCCAGCTTAATCCCGCAGAACTTAAAAGAAAGATTGAGGAAAAGACCCACAGGCTCTACCGAGCTTATGAGGAGAAAAAGAGAACAACAGAAGCTATTCCCTCTAAGAAACAAAGACCCCGTTTGGTTAGAAATTACATGATTCAACCACCCACAATTGGGTTAGGGGGTTAAATGATTTGACACGGCCGGAGTAGACCTGGGCTTTACTAGCAAATTTGGCTCCCCGGACTGGACAATGTTGATAACAAACCCACCGTGTCTCAGATCTTGTGTAGAATGGCTCCCCGACACCCACATAATACGAACCCTCCGGAGATAGTCATAAAGGGTCAACCAATTAACTTGGAGAAACACACCCAGAGCTCTCGTAACAAAGACTTGACGCTACCTCGAGTGTGTGCTATAAAATAGAAATAATAATTATTTAACCATTGGATCTATGCGTTTATTGTTTCAAACACTTAGAAGCCTTATGCTGCAAAAATTGGAGTATTTGTCAGACTACTTAGGCTGTCTAATACATGTTATGCACGAGAATGAAGAAACAAGAGGTGTACACATGAAGACGGTCGAATGTGCTCTTTGGTCACTATGTCTGCTAGCTCTTACGCTTCCAGCCTTGCCGGCGTACTGTGCCGACAAACCAGATTCGACAAACCCGGTCTTCACCGTCGATCTCAAACTTCCTGTGACCAGGCTGGATTGGAGCATGCGCATTATATCTCTCAGGAACATCGGAAAGGAACTCGTTGCCGATTTGGGAATAGTGCGACAACGTGTAGTTGTCCAGAAAGAAGGGTATTCGCTATGGGCAATGTACTTTGAAGCGGTTTGCAAGGCGGACCGTGAAGATCGAGGCCTTCGCAGATTATCCAAGGACTGGTTCGAGTTCACATACAGGTTTCGAGGCCAGTCAGAACAACATGCCACTATCCTGGGGCTTTGGGATGGTATACCAAACAGCGGCTGCGCAGATACTGCTTGGAATTTCAAGAACCCTTTAAAGTTCAACTTAGTGGTTGAGGCGCCTACGAACCTTCTTGAGGCAGCACGTATCTCCGTACGCTTTCTCGATTTTTATCCGCCTATGGAACTTTGGCCTAAAAAGCCAAAATAGTTGTTCAGATCTTCGCATAACCAGCGGCTGCACAGCGACGCGGTAAACCGCGCGCGTGAGCCGCATCGTTAGGCAACAAGAAAAAGGGAGGTAATGATATGAGTGTGCCGAGGAAAACGTATTGGTTCTTGTTGGTGAAAGTCCAACTTGGGCAAAGGTTAGCTACCAGCCCAATACCAAACTTCACATTTAGGGAGGTAACAACCTAAATGAAGCTGAGGGACGGGAGACATCGGGATACAACGCAAGTGAAGGGATTGAACCCCGAAATCTACCATCGTGTCGGAGGTCGATACTGTTCATTGAGTAGCAGACAGAACTCTTGCAATCGATATGAGCGAGATTACGAGGGCCCGGCGGGGTCTGAGGCCGTGTCAAGATGTCAAAGAGCCAGTATGAACTCGGGAGAGCCAATGTATTCCCCAAGAGAATGCAGTATCAAGTCTATAAACGGCAAGATACGGCAAGATATTATACATTGGCAGTCCGGACTACTCCATAGTATCGAAGAAATCTCGTAATGGGGATGGAAAGAAGGGAGTAGCAGCAATGCGAAGGGGGGCAGGGGACACATCTGCCAGACGCAGAACTGGGGGACAGATGGGAACAAAACTTGCGTCTCTAACCTTACGAGCCAGAGGAAATCCGAAAAGTAAGTTCATATCACTAGCACATCTGCTTACAGAGGATTTTCTAAAAGGCTGTTTCTGGGAGCTGAAAAGGGATAAAGCTTCTGGGATAGATGGGGTAAGTGTTAAGGATTATGAAGTCTCTTTAGAAGAGAACATCAAGGATTTAGTGGTCAGGCTAAAAGCAAAGAAGTATAAGCCGCAGCCAGTCAGGCGGGCTTATATACTGAGAAGTGATGGAAGCAAACGGGGACTGGGGATTCCCACTGTTGAGGACAAGATAGTGCAGATGGGGATAAAGAAAATTCTTGAGGCAATCTTTGAAGTGGACTTCATAGATGTATCCTACGGATTTCGTCCTAACAGAAGTTGCCACGATGCCTTAGAAGTGCTGGACAAGACTATAATGACCAAGCCAGTCAACTATGTGGTAGATATGGATATTGAGAAATTCTTCGATACCATAGACCATCGCTGGCTGATGAGATGTCTTCGGCAAAGGATTAAAGACACAAGTTTACTGCGGTTGATTGTTCGCTTCTTGAAAGCAGGGATAATGGAAGAGGGTAAATTTATTGAGACAGACAAAGGCACCCCACAAGGTGGAGTCTTAAGTCCGATACTGGCTAATATTTACCTTCATTACATTTTAGACCTGTGGTTTGAGAAGGTAGTTAAGAAGCAGCTAAAAGGATTTGCTCAGCTCATCCGTTATGCTGATGACTTCATTGTCTGCTTTCAGAGTGGAGGTGAAGCAAAGGCATTTGGAGAGAAGTTAGAGCAGAGACTTGGCAAGTTTAGTCTGAAGATAGCTGAAGGCAAATCAAGGATAATTGAGTTTGGTCGATATGTTTGGCAGAAGGCACAGAGAGAAGGCAAGAAAGTGGCGACATTTGACTTTCTGGGATTTATGCACTATTGCGATAAAACCAGAAAGGGAAAGTTTAAGTTGGGGCGAAAGACAGCAAGTAAGAAATTCAGGCAAAAGATAAAAGCGATGAACATCTGGATGAAGAAAGTCCGAAACCTTGTAGAGCTGAAAGAGTGGTGGCAGGTGCTGAGGTTAAAATTGATAGGACATTACCGCTACTACGGGATAAGTGGGAATTATAGAGAGATGAAAGAAGTTCTATATACTCACATCCAAATTAGCCTACAAGTGGATAAACAGGCGGAGTCAGAAGAAAAGCTACAACTACGAGCGGTATTGTCGCTTTAAGAAGTATAATCCTTTGCCTGAACCGAGGATATATCATCGAACATATGCCTTATCATCGTATTAGGGATGTATTGCTGAAGAGCCGTGTGTGGGAAATCCACAAGCACGGTTCTGTGAGGGACATTAAATAGCCAAAGGAGGTTATAAAAGATGTCTACTCGACATTCAAAGACAAAATGTTTTAGGAGCCTCGGCTTGGTCTTTTGTTTTCTGTGTTTGTTCTCATCATTTGGAGCAACAACCGCAGTGGCAAATCAATCATTTGTCTTAGGATTTGCACACGGTAGACCAGCTATATATTTTTCCCCCCAAGCTGGCATGGATGTGCAACTTATGAATATTACTTATGACACCTCGGGGCAAGCCGCGGCGTATGATATGGAAGTACTTTATCCATCGGGAAAGAAGTTTTTTATCACTATAAGGCCTGGGGCCGCGAATACAGAACGGTCAGCAGACTATCGCTACAAGACTATAATAAATGGGGAAGAACAACTGAGCATCCCTTTGAGCAAATGGAAGCATACCAAGACGAACGGAATGATATCATTTTACCCGGAAGGGATGGGTGGAAGTATTTTACGTTTCGAAGGGCGTCTAGTGCAGAAAGATGTGAATATCAGGTACTCATACGATTCAAACAAGAACAGAAGTATTGCAAGTGAATCATTTTCTTGCGAAGGAATATATTACGAGTTTGAATACTCAGAACATCGACGTAATGATTCGGGGCAACTTCTCGGATATAAAGCAACGGTCGTTTCTATTCAAAAAAAGGAAACAAAGTAAACAATATGCCTAACCAGTCACTTCAGCGGACGCTGTCAGCGCCGCTGAGTTCTAAGGTTGTGCGTCAGGAAAGAGACCCGAAAGGAGGTGGTGCCATCTACACACAGACGCATTGTTTCGGATATACCAATCGAAAAACCACTACAAATGGAGGTGAATTATTATGAAGCAAATACTCTGGACAGCCGCTATTCTGCTCATCGCCGTATTCGTCCACACGGCCGTTGCAGAAGATGCGAAGCGCACCGCGACTGTTGTCGACAAGGCCGGGGTCTTATCTGAAATGACAAACCTCAGTTTTTCGGCGGCGTTGGAGAAATTCGATAACTCCTATGGTCGAATTGCCTTCTCCGCGGATCCATTCGACATTGCGATCCCGCTGGACAATCTAATTTCCATAGAGGCAAAAGGAGATGGACACACCATCACCTATCTTTGGCGTGGTAAGGAACTCACAACCACGGGAAAGTTGTTCTCGGGGGAGTTTACCTGGAAGAGCGACTTCGGCGATCTGAAACTCTACACCAGCAAGCTGAAAAGCATCAAGTTTGACCGAGCGCCTACGGTTAAGAAAGAGGACGAGAAGGCTGGTAACCTCGCCATACTGACTGTTTCCAGTGGAGCGAAGGTAACCGTCAATAACCTCAAGAGACACGACAGGTACTACTCGCGCGAAGGCTACCTGATAGGAGGTGAGACCCGTTACGGGCATTACACAGACTTCCGTTTCCTTCGGGGTGAGTCACTGGTAACTGTCGACTTCAAGAAGATCAAACGCATCGACTTCACCGGAGAGAGAGAAGTATCAGTGACGCTCAAGAACGAGAAGAAGGGTACCATGAACATCTCCGCGGAGGCTGAGGCGGACATTGTGGGTTTCACGGGCGCTTTTGAGAAAGGCGAGTTTTTCATTGCCAAGGAGCATGTCAAGATAATTGAGTTTGGGACTGCGCATGAGTAGTATTGGGACATGCACAACAAAGCGCTGCACCTGCCGCTATTCCGCTGACACTCCATAGCGGCAGGTGAGCTTTGTCGTTAGATTGCCTCATACAAGGAAACGAACAAAATGCCATTCAAGGAACACCCTGAATTTTTGTCACCAGATTCTCCAGACATCAAGATATGGAGATATATGGATTTAGCAGAATTCTTGTCGCTACTAGACAGGCATTCTCTATATTTTGCGCGTCTTGATCAGGTCTCTGAATTTGATCCATTTGAGGGTTATTACACAAATCTTAATCTAGAGTTCGACAAACTAAAGTTTGAGGATATGCCAGATGACTGGAAAGAATCATCTGGCATAAAGGATGAAAAAATATTTGAAGCGATCGTCGACGCCAATAAACGATCACGAGAATTGGTTAAATATCATCGGTCTGTAACTTTCGTTAACTCATGGCATATCAAAGAACATGAGTCAGCTGCAATGTGGAAAATATATCTGAGTAGTAATGAGGGTATAGCGATTCAGTCAACGTATCAAAGATTGATTGAATCACTGGCCTCCTATAACGACTTCGAAATCCACGTAGGGCGGATCAAGTACATTGATTATGAAAAAGAAGCAATACCAATGGGAAATTTGCTTTCTCCATTTGTATACAAGCGCGAGAGTTTTGAACATGAAGATGAATTAAGGGCACTAATCTGGACTCCGCAACATGGAAAGAACGACGTAGTAAATCCACAAAACAACAAGTATAAAGATGTATTAGGATTATACGTTCCCGTTGATTTAGAACAACTTGTCGAAAAAATTTATGTTGCACCTAACGCGCCAACTTGGATTTTAGAACCAATAAAGACTGTTACTGAAAAGTTTGGATTGAACAAAGAAGTGGTACAGTCAAATTTAGCGTCCACACCAGTCTATTGAATAAATGCAAAAAACAATAGATATAAGCAATCTAACATGGCGCTCCGCCCGACCGCTTACCGCTTCGCGGTTCGCGTCGGGTGAGCTTCGTCTTAGCCGACAAGGCGTTTAATTTAAATTAGCAATTTGGGAGGGCTATAGTGAACCGTCCTGCGAAGTTACTATCCCGCTACGTCAACCGTAGCGTTGTACTGCCATACGACCTGACAGTAGATGAAGTTGAGAATGCTGTTGCCGAAACCTACCGCCTCTTTCATGGCTTAAACGAGTACCTTGTTGATAATGGATTTCGGCCACTTGAAGAACTTATTCTGGGTAACTCGCTATCAGGAATAGTTTCTGAATTTTTGGTTAAGAATATCGCGATAGCATCAACCACTTTGGAAGCCAACCTCAAAGTGGGCGGCCATCCAGATCTTCTTCCGAAAGGTCACTATTCATCGAAATTAGTACTGAAGGGAGATGAAGGAATCGAGGTCAAGTCCTCAATCCAGAAAGGCGGGTGGCAGGGGCATAATCCGGAAGAGTGTTGGCTTATGATATTCCGATATGCAGTTGGTAAACAGCAGGGCGGTGAATCTCTTCCACTTACTTTTATTGAAATTCTGTGTGCTAAATTGACTCAGTCTGATTGGTCTTTCTCTGGGAGAAAGGGCGCCTCGCGCCGAACGCCGACTGCTTCCATTACCTCCGCAGGTGTTGAGAAACTGCGTAGCAATTTTCTTTATAGAATTCCTGATGTGGGTGTTGGCAAGTACCGCAACATTCTAGCGCAAGGGAAATAACCCTAACGATAGCAGCTCATGAGTTGAATAGCGTCTGCTGTGAACTCGGCTGCCACTGATATTCACCATTAATTGCTAGCGTAGCTAGTTTTGGGACAGTTCGAACGGCAATTTGGTAGAATTCTGGATCTAATTCGATACCGATACTTTGATAACCAACCGCACAAGCCGCTGCAATAGTTGAACCTGCACCCATAAAAGGATCAAGGATTATTCCTTCACCCAGAGGAAGAGCTGATCGGACAATTTGTCGCATAAACACTTGAGGCTTTAGTGAAGGATGGGGGGCAATAGCCCTTTCCGCTGCTCTAGTGGGCGCGCTCTTGATCACGTCTGAGAAAGGCTGATTTCTTGAAAGTCTTCTAAGACCGCCTGTTTTCCACTTCCTAAGGTTGTCCTGAACGCGTCCTTCGCAAGGTTTTCTGAAAAGACCCCAGGGCTCCCAACACGATCTCGGCATTACTGTGACGTTTTCGAATTCCTTGTGAGCATTCTTAGGGCGGTCCCCACCGCGTAGGGTTTGGACAAGACGAATAATTTCACCCCTTTTTTCAAAGCCAGCGCTACTCAATGATAGGTATACCAAATGTGATAGCAAAGGATTTGTGGCGATAAATAAATGTCCCCCAGGTACAAGAATACGTATCATCTTAACGCCCCATTCGTAGAAGAATTTCCTGAGGGATTCCCTGTCAGCGTCCGTAAGAACAGTAAACCTCGGAAGAGGACTCCTTTTACAGCCATCGAAGGTTGGCGGGATTCGCCAAACACCGCCTCTTCCACTACGTAACTTGGCTTTCTCCTTAGCTGTATACTCCTTGAGTCCATACGGGGGGTCTGTTACAATGGCATGAATGTAGTTTGGTGGTTTTTCGTCTGCCCATGAGAAGCAATTTCCTTGAACAAGCTGATAGAGTCCCTTTTTGACGAGCTCAGACGGTTTTGATACATGAGCAGCGCTAGTTAATTTCGGTTTTATCTCCAGTTGTGTTTCAGTTTGTTGTGCGTCTCCGTAATCATTGAAGGTTTCGCGGAGTAAAATTGGTGCTTTAACGGGATGGCGATACAGGATTTCCTCAACTTCAGGCGTTACGTAGCCGGCAAGTACGAAAATGGGATCAGGGTCTACCTCTAGAGCGCATGCGATCTTCTCGATTAATATCCGAGATGGCTTCGCTCCACCATGCTCGAGGCGAGAGAGATAACCCTTCGTAACCCCAAGTGTCTTGGCAAGCATGGAGAGGGAGAGATTCTTTGCAAGACGCTCTCTGCGAAGAAGCTCCCCAAACGCCGCGTTGTAGCGCTGTTTTTGGAACCCTGTGGAATAATTGTCTGGTTTCCGCTTCATGGCATATATAATATAGCAAGGTTTACCATTTTAGTCAACCCTTTTTCGCATTAGCGGGGAATTGTGTTCAATTTCTTTCCTCAGAATGTGGGTGTGCTGGTTTCGGCCACTGATCCGTCCAGCTTCATACCACTGCTGGCGCCCGAGTTTCAATCATATCTTTTCTGGCTGAACATATAGTGGGGAGTCACCTTCTCCCTCTATGTCGCCCACCTCGTCCTGGGCACGTGGAATCGGGCTACGAGGTGGATTGACATCGGCCGAAGACTCTTTGGTGTTGTCCTACTTGGCTGGATGATGGTGGGAGCTCCGTTTATTGCGGTTCCGTGGGCTTCTGCCATCGTCAAGCTCATTCTTGCCGCGATAGGGATTACCATGCTCGTCAAGATGGTGCAGCAGATCAACCTCCTTTTCCGTGCAAACCGAACGGCCATCGAACCAAGAGAGACGTAATCGTCGTGGATAGGAGCCGCCGGGGTGTTATGGTCCTGCGGAGGAGTCAATCATGACTGTGATGCAGGCTGCCAACAGGGGAGACAAGAGACGTGTGCCGCCCAACTCGAGGCCGTTAGGCATAATATCAAGGACAGAAATTTGCCTTATGAATGATAAAAGATTACGGTAAGTTATCGTTATCACGGTAATTTTCGTCTTCGATGTAGGTTCTTTGGCTGAATGTGATACTGTGAATCCGTCCCCGGACTGGACGATGTTGATAACAAGTAAATCTCTTCTAATAGCTTCTCGTCGTCATCCTCTTCATTTGTCAAAGGATGATAACTGAAGAAAATACTGCAGTCTCTTCTCAGAGTTCCATTCAGATCAACGATTTCTAAAGGAGCTGTCAGCATTTAGTAAAAAAGAGGACAAAGTGTCGTGAATCTATAATCTAGAATATCGATAAAACAAGGATTTTAGTTTAGAGGAAAGTAGTCAATGTCGTGCTTTTACATAGAAGATGACAAGCAGAGGTAACCTATTTTAGCATATGGAAGTGAAGCTTAATAAAAGCAGGGTATTTTTCCTGAAGCCTTCTTTGCGTCCCTTGTTGCGTCTCTTTCAGCTAAAGTTTTAGATTCATGGAAATGGATACCCCGTCTTTTCCTAATCTTAGCCCTAATTTTTGGGAAAGGTCTTGGTTGTATTCAGAGGCTACTTTCTGGTTATGCAGGAGCTCCAGTAAGGTAAGAATACAACCTAAACCGATCTTATTTCCGTCTTTTTCCTCTATCCCTGAGTAAAACAGATACCCTTCTGATAATGTAAAGAAGATCCCACTAAGTGGTTTTTTTGCTTTATAAGAAACGATGCCCAAGGGAAGGTAAGGAGAATCAATATTGTATTTGTGATAAACAAGCAGGGTCTTCTCAGTAATAAGATCTTTATCTAGAGCTATTCTTTCTCTTAGCTCGGAAATCCTCTCATTCAGCCTGGCAGCAAAGGTAAGCCTATCGATCCTTTGTTTCGTCCTTATGGTATCTTCTTTCACATAAATCAGTGATTCCCTTTCTAAATTTAACTTTTCCTGTTCTAATTTTGTCTCCCGGATTTCCTTATATTCCTCGATTTTTTGGGAGAGTTGTTCTATCTTGGAATTATCCTTTTCTTTGTCTTTTATGTTCTTGGCTAGTTTTTTATATTGGTTAAGTTCTGCAAAGGCCTGATTCGGATCGGTTAGACTCTCACCAGGGATAAATAACAAAGCAGTTGTGTTTCAGTTTGTTGTGCGTCTCCGTAATCATTGAAGGTTTCGCGGAGTAAAATTGGTGCTTTAACGGGATGG
>SDBT01019547.1_pt1 | contig 10612 bp, 6 predicted proteins | sample 2277101 | NCBI WGS metagenome assembly SDBT01 (sample SAMN10404973, study PRJNA504765) | marine sediment metagenome | isolation source: marine sediment core GS10_PC15, 103 cmbsf | place: Arctic Ocean: Southern Knipovich Ridge | collected 2010
AACCACGTCAGTGGTGGAGGCAAGAGCTGCTTCTGGGGGTGCCTGGGACTGGGCGACTGCGAAGTGGTTTGCGATTTCGACGCTATTTATATGAACGAGTTCGGCCTGCCGGTGGTCATCGAGGACAATTGCACCGCCTGCAACGCTTGTGTAGAGGTTTGTCCCAAAGATTTGTTCTCGCTCCATCCGGTGAGCCACCGTCTCTGGGTGGCCTGCAAGAACCTGGAGACGGGAGACGAGATCCTGGAGGATTGCGAAGTCGCCTGCACCGCCTGCGCTCGCTGCGCCATGGACGCGCCCGGCGACCTCGTGGTGATGGAACAGAACTTACCGGTGGTCGACTACAACCAGAACCACAACACCAAGAAGCCCATCCAGCGTTGCCCCACTGGCGCGATCATCTGGCTGGATAAGGACGGACCGGTTTACGGTAAAGAGACCAAGAAAGTCCTGAGAAAACTGCCCCTACCGGTCGCGGTGACTTGAGGGGCCAAATGAAACGGATGATGAGAACGGGCTGAATCCCAACTCAAAGGATGAGGAACATGTCAAAGCAAGAAAAATCCTTCAAATACCCGGGAACTCGAGATGCCATGGATGGCAACACCGCCGCCATTGCTTGCGAAAGAGAGTCCACCGATGCCGCCGGGGCCTATCCCATTACCCCGTCCACTCAGATGGGCGAGTTCTGGGCCGAGGAAGCCGCAAAGGGTCACTTGAACATCTCCGAACGGCCTCTCATCTTCATCGAGCCTGAAGGAGAGCATGCCGCCGCCGCGGTAACCGCCGGCTTGTCCATGACCGGACTGCGTGCCGCCAATTTCTCCTCCGGGCAAGGCATCGCCTACATGCACGAGTCGCTTTATGCGGCGGTGGGCAAGCGCCTCACCTACATCTTGAACATCGGCGCCAGGGCCATGACCAAGGCGACATTGAACGTACACGCCGGTCACGACGACTACCACTGCATGGACGACACGGGGTTCTTCCAGCTCTTTGGTAAAAACGCTCAGGAAGTGGCCGACCTCAACATCATTGCCCACAAGATCGCCGAGCTGTCCTTGACTCCCGGTGCTCTGGGGCAGGACGGCTTTCTCACCACCCACCTCATCGAGTCGTTGCTGGTGCCGGAAAGGGAGCTGATCAGGGAGTACCTGGGTCTGCCCGACGACATCATCGAATGCCCCACGCCGGCCCAGAAGATCATCTACGGAGATAAACGGCGCAGAATTCCCGAGCTCTGGAACGTGGACAATGCGGTCATGGCGGGCATCGTCCAGAACCAGGACTCCTACATGCAGAGCGTGGCAGCCCAGAGACCGTTCTTCTTCGACCACATTCAAGAAATCACCGATCAGTGCCTTCATGAGTTTTACCGGCTGACCGGCCGGCGGTACTACCGCGTCAATACCTACAAGGCCGAAGAAGCCGACTACCTCATCGTCGGCCAGGGAAGCCTGATCCCCAGCGCTGAGACGGTGGCGGACTACTTGAGAGAGACGCGCGGCCTCAAGATCGGAGTGGTCAACATGACCATGTGGCGGCCCTTCCCCGGTGACCTCATCGGCGAGATCATAAAGGGCAAGAAAGGCGTGGCGGTTCTCGAGAGGCTCGACCAGCCTCTGGCCGTGGACCTTCCATTGATCCGAGAGATACGCGCCGCCATCTCCAGGTGCATCGAGAACGGCCAGAGCCAGGGCAAGGACCTGCCCTACCCGGAATACGTCACTTACAAGAACGCTTCCGATGCGCCTCCTCTTTATTCGGGCTCCTTCGGCATGGGAAGCCGCGATCTCCAGCCGGAGGGACTGATTGGCACCGTGGAGAACATGCTTCCCGACGGCAAAAAGAAGAAACTCTTCTATCTTTCCATTGATTTCATTCGGGACAAGGCTTTGACTCCCAAGCAGGAGATCTATCAGCAGACGATCGAGGAAGGCTACCCACACGTCAAGAATCTCTCGCTTCACGGTAGCGAGAATCCCAACTTGATGCCGAAGGACAGCATCACGGTGCGGTTTCACTCGGTGGGCGGCTGGGGCGCCATCACCACCGGCAAGAACCTCGCGATGACGCTTTTCGACCTTCTCGGCTATTACGTCAAGGCCAATCCCAAGTACGGCTCCGAGAAGAAAGGTCAGCCAACGACCTACTATCTCTCGGCGGCACCCGAGCCGATCAATATCAACTGCGAGTACTACTACGTGGACGTGGTCCTCTCCCCGGACCCGGCGGTCTTGAAGCACACCAACGCCTTGGCGGGGCTCAAGAAAGACGGTGTGTTCGTCATTCAAAGCGATCACGAATCAGCGGAGAGAGTTTGGGCTGACTTTCCCGCCAGGTACAAGAAAATTATCCGCGACAACAACATCAAATTGTTCTTCATCGACGGATTCAAGATCGCCCGCGAGGAAGCCACCGATCCCGAGCTCATGCTCCGTATGCAGGGCATTGCGTTCCAGGGTGCTTTCTTCAAGGCTTCGCCTGTCATGGAGCAAGCCGGTTTCAGCGAGGAGAAGCTCTTTGCCGCCATCAAGGATCAGATCCAGGCCAAGTTCGGGGGCAAGGGAGCCCGAGTGGTGGAAGATAACCTCCGGGTGGTCCGCCGCGGCTACGACGAGCTCTACGAGATCAGCGCCGAGGTCATGAGCGAGGAGGCCAAGCCCACCAACGGGAGGGAGGCTCTGGTACAGCTCGAGCCCGCGCTGCCGGTGATGTTGAAACAGCAACCGCAAAGTAAAGCCCCGGGTACCGACATCCACCGTTTCTGGGAGCAAACCGGCAACTTCTACATCCGCGGCATGGGCAACGACATCATCACCGATCCGTTCGTCGGATTGAGCTGGATGCCCGCGCTCACCGGTGTCTTTCGCGACATGACCGGCATCCGGGTCGAGCATCCGGAGTGGATCCCCGAAAACTGCACCGCCTGCTCGAACTGCTGGACGGTTTGCCCCGACACCGCCATTCCCGGACTGGTCAATGAAGTGTCGGAAGTGTTCGACACCGTGGTCAAACGGGTCAAGGAGAGCGGCAACAACGTCAAGCACCTGCCCAAGGCCCTCCGGATCATGGAAGGCAAGCTCCGCGGCCTCATCGACTCCAGCGGCAACGGCAACGGCTCGGGTCCCTCGGTCGACAAATTGATGGACGAAGCAATCCAGGTCACCGTTAAGGACGGTGGCTTCGAGGGCGAGGATAAGACCGAGCTCAAAAAAGAGTTCGAGCTTTTCAAAAAAGAGCTGGGAGACTTCCAGTTCTCGGTGACCCGCCCTTACTACACCCTACACGAGAATAAAGCCAAAGGCAGCGGCGGCCTGCTCTCCATCACCATCAACCCCTACACCTGCAAAGGCTGCATGGAGTGCATCGAGGTTTGCGACGACGACGCTCTGAGACCGGTTCCTCAGACCGAAAAAACCATCAAGCAATTGCAGGACAAGTGGGGCTTCTGGCTCGATCTCCCCACCACACCGCAAAGCTACATCCGGGTGGACAATCTCGAAGAAGGAATCGGAGCGCTGGAAACCATCCTCCTGGACAAGGACGTTTACTCAACGGTGGCCAGCGGCGACGGCGCCTGCTTGGGTTGTTCTCAAAAGACGGTCATTCACGTCTTCTGTGCCACCGTGGAAGCTCTGATGCAGCCTCGAGTCAAAAAGCACATCGAGTATCTCGAAGACTTGATCGGCAAGCTCGAGCAGCACATCCAGCTCAAGCTGGTGGAGAAGATGGATGTGGGTGACGCCGGTGCGATGGAATCGGTGCTGGAAGAGCTCAAGGACACCGAGCTCACCCTGGCCGGGGTGGCCGCCAAGATGGAGTCGATGAAAGGCACCAATCCCATCGATCCCGAATGGTTCAAGCGGGTCACCGGGCTGCTCACCAAGCTCAAAGACCTCAAGTGGAAGTACACCGAGGGTATCACCGGCAAGGGCCGCTCGAGCATGGGCATGCTCAATGCCACCGGCTGCACTTCGGTTTGGGGCAGCACCTATCCCTTCAATCCCTACCCCTTCCCCTGGGCCAACCACCTGTTCCAGGATCCCGCTTCCATGGCCATGGGTATCTTCGAGGGCCACATGGCCAAGATGGCCGATGGCTTCAAAGCCATCCGGATGACGGAGCTGGAGCTGGAAGGCAAGTACGACCCGGCCGAGCACGATGAGTTCCAGACGTATTTCAATTGGAAGAAATTCACCGACGAAGAGTGGCTCCTCTGCCCTCCGGTGGTGGCGCTCGGCGGTGATGGCGCCATGTACGACATCGGCTTCCAGAATCTCTCCCGGGTCATGATGTCGGGCAAACCCATCAAGATCTTCATTGTGGATACCCAGGTCTACTCCAACACAGGGGGGCAAGCCTGTACCTCCGGATTCATGGGCCAGGTCTCCGACATGGCCCAGTACGGCAAGGCCATCAAGGGCAAGGAGGAAGTTCGCAAGGAAATCGGATTGATCGCCATGGCCCACCGGACCACCTACGTCATGCAGGGCAACATGGCCTACCCGAGCCACATGATCGAAGGATTCGTCCAGGGCTTGATGGCCCGGAGACCCGCTCTCTTCAACCTCTACACCAACTGCCAGCCCGAGCACGGTATCGGGGACGACATGAGTAACCACCAGTCGAAGTTGGCCGTCGAGTCCCGGGCCTACCCGCTGTTCCGGTACAACCCCGACCTCGGCAAGACTCCCGAGGAATGCTTCGACCTGGAAATGAATCCGGATATCGAAGAGGATTGGCCCACTTACGAGCTCAAGTACCTGGACAACGGTCGGGAAAAAACAATGGAGATCCCCCTGACCTTTGCCGACTTTGCGGTCACCGAAGCCCGCTTCCGCAAGCATTTCCGGGTGGCACCTCCCGATACCTGGAACGAGAACATGGTGCCTCTCGCCGAATTCCTGAAGATGGACTCGGCAGACCGCGAGGGGCAATTCCCCTACATCTGGTTCGTGGATCGGAAGCAGAGACTCACCCGGGTTCTGGTTGCCGAGCCGCTGGTCGAGTCTTCTCAGGAGCGGCTGGACTTCTGGATCATGCTCAAAGCCTTGGCTGGAGTCCGCAAGGAAGTCGGGCCGGCGGAAGACATAGAAACGAAGATCCGCAACGAGGTGGTTCAAAAGATCTTCGGCAGCTTGATGCAGCTCGCCGGTGGCGAAGGCACGGCAGCCCTCCCGGCAGCGATCGGCGAAGCACCTGCCGCGGTTCCGGCGGCGGAAGGCGATTACATGGCTCCCTGGATCGACACCGAGCAGTGCACCACCTGCGATGAATGCACCAACATCAACAAGAAGATCTTCGTCTACAACGATAAGAAGAAGGCCATCATCAAAGACCCGAGGGGCGGCCCGTACCGTGACATCGTCAAGTCGGCGGAGAAATGCACCGCACAAGTCATTCACCCCGGCCTCCCGGCGGACCGCTCCGAAAAAAACATCGAGAAGTGGATCAAGCGTGGAGAGAAATTCAACTAGCCCTCCACATCCTCATCCTCTCCCCCTTGCGGGGGAGAGGATGGTTTTGATTCGATGAACGCCACCCACGCCGCCGCCAGCAAATCATTCGCCCATGGTGTGCATCCGCCCGAGCGCAAGGACGCCACCAGCGGGCTCACCGTACGGAGATTTCCCTTCGCCCCGGTGATGATCATCCCCCTTTCGCAGCACACCGGAGCTCCCGCCAAGCCGACGGTGAGAGAAGGGCAAGAAGTGGTTCGGGGCCAGAGGATCGCCGAGCCCGGCGGTTTCGTTTCCGTCGCCATGCATGCCCCTGTCTCGGGTGTCATCGAAAGAATCGGTTTGGCTCCCAGCGCCATGGGGAAGATGATTCCCAGCATCTACTTGAGGCCTCACCCGGCGTCGAGCCAGGAAGTGGCCGAAGGCATTGCCTGCGACGTGGAAACGGCAAGCCCGCGTGAGATCGCTCAAGCCATTCAAGCCGCCGGCATCGTCGGCTTGGGAGGCGCTGCGTTTCCCACCCATGTCAAGCTGAGCATCACCGACCCGAAGCATGTGGACACCATCATCATCAATGGCGCCGAGTGCGAGCCCTATCTCACTACCGATCACCGGGTCATGCTGGAGCAGATCGACGACATCTTCCTCGGTATCCGATACCTCCTCAAGGCCACCGGTGCCGAGCGAGCCATCATCGGTATCGAGGCCAACAAGCCCGACGCCGCCGAGGCCTTGAGAGCCGCTTGCCCGAACGGGCAGTCGGTCTCGGTCGAAGTGGTGAAGGTGAAGTATCCGCAGGGCGCCGAGAAGATGCTCATCACCGCACTTCTGGGGCGGGAAGTTCCTTCCGGCGGCTTGCCGGTCGACGTCCATGTGGTGGTTCAAAACGTCGCCACCACCGCCGAGATCGGCAGGTTGTTACCGCACGGCCGGGGTATCATGGAAAGGGTCATCACCATCACCGGCCCCGGGGTGAAGAAGAAAGGCAACTACCTCATCCCCATCGGGACTCCCCTACGTTACGCGCTGGAGCAGGTGGGTCTCACCGACGATGTCAGCCGGGTTTTTCTCGGCGGCCCGATGATGGGACAAGCCGTGTCCAGCCTCGACGTCCCCATCACCAAAGGCACCTCAGGAGTGGTGGTCTTCACCGAAAAAGAGCAGGCCCCGGAGAAGCGAAAGATTTTTCCCTGTATCCGATGTGGCCATTGCATCGAGGCCTGCCCCATGTTTCTGAATCCCTCCCGGCTGGGGACTCTGGCCCGAAACCGGGAATACGAGACCATGGCCGAGAGCTTTCATTTGTATGATTGCTTCGAGTGCGGGGCCTGCGCCTATGTATGCCCGTCCCACATTCCTCTGGTCCAGTACTATCGAGTCTCCAAGGCCATGTTGAAGAAGGTAAAGGCGGCTTCGTGAGCGCATCCAACAAGACTCTCGAGATCCGCACCTCTCCGCACATCGCCGGCGATCAGTCGACCGACGTCATCATGCGGAACGTGGTGGTAGCGGCGCTTCCGATCGCTGCCTTTGCCATTTACTCTTACGGGCTCACCGCGCTGGCGCTGCTGCTCGTCGCCACCTTCTCTTGTGTCTTGACCGAACACTTGCTTTGTCACTTTTCCGGCAAGCCGTCCACGATCGGGGACTGGTCGGCGGCGGTCACCGGCTTGCTACTGGGACTGACCCTGCCTCCGGGGCTGCCGCTGTGGATGGCGGCCGCCGGCGGTTTCTTCGCTATTGCTCTGGGGAAGACGCTTTTCGGAGGTCTCGGGTTCAACACGTTTAATCCTGCACTGGTGGGAAGAGCGGTGATTCAAGGTGCCTTCCCGGTCGCTATGACCACCTGGAGCCCGCCATTTTTCGCCGGGCGTTTCCAGACCCTGCTGTCCTCCTCCTTGACGCTTCCTTTCAAAGAGCCGGTAATGGATGTCATTTCGGGAGCCACCCCTCTGGCGGCGATGAAGTTCGATCACCAGCTCACCGCCTCTTACGACATGGCGATGGGCTTTATCGGAGGCTCAACCGGAGAAACCAGCAGCGTTTTGATCTTGCTCGGGGGAGCTTATCTCGCGGCCCGCAACATGTTGAACTGGAGGATCCCGGCGGTCATTTTAGCAACCGTTGCCGGCTTGAGTGGGATCTTCCACCTGGTCAGCCCGGAAGCTTATCCCACCCCGATCTTCATGCTCTTCGCCGGCGGTCTTTTCTTTGGCGCCCTATTCATGGCCACCGACATGGTCACTTCACCGGTGACGAACCTCGGCAGCTTGATCTTTGGAGTGTTGATCGGCTCCCTGGTCATCGTCATTCGCTTCTGGGGAGGATTGCCGGAAGGTGTGCAGTACTCCATTTTGTTCGCCAACGGATGTGTTCCCATCATCGATCGGTTGATCAAGACCCGGCCGTACGGGGTGACGAAGGGGAGCAAGGCGGCATGAGCCAAGGCCAAGTGGACCAGAAGCAGTTCGTCACCGAGCCGCCCAATAGCTGGCACATGATTCGGGCCCTGGGCGGCGTGGGGTTGCTCTGCTCCTTGCTCATCGTTTTCACTTTCCAAGCGACCCTACCCAGGATCACCCGAAACAAAGCCGAGTTCCTGGAGAAGGCGATATTTCAAGTCCTTCCCGGCGCCAGCACCCGAGCCAGTTTTCTGGTGACCGACAACTACCAAATCGAGCCCTTCGAGGGAGAGCCCAAAGGGGAGCATTTGGTCTACGCCGGCTATGACGACGAGGATAGGTTGGTGGGAGTAGCCCTGGAGGCCCGGGGAAAGGGATTTCAAGATACCATTGTCCTCATTTATGGCTGGTCCCCGGAAAGGGAGCATGTCATAGGAATGGAAGTGCTGGAAAGCAAGGAAACTCCGGGATTGGGAGACAAGATACTCCACGATCCTGAATTTCGGGCCAATTTCGAAGCTCTGGACGTTGCTCTGACGGAAGATGGATCGGGCATTCAAAACCCAATCGTGGCCGTCAAGTACGGCCAAAAAGAGCAAGCCTGGCAAATCGACGGGATCACCGGCGCCACCATATCTTCGAAGGCGGTGGGCGACATCTTGAGGACCAGCACCGGAGAGTTGCTTCCCGCCCTCGCCGGACAACTGGACCAGCTAGAACGGAAAGGCAATGAGTAGTAGCAGCAATCTTCCCACCCCGACGTTGGACACCGACACGTTCATCAGGGGATTGTGGAGAGACAATCCGGTCTTCGTGCAGGTCCTGGGTATGTGCCCGGTTCTGGCGGTGAGCAACACCGCCATCAATGCTCTGGCCATGGGATTGGCGGCAACGTTTGTGCTCGTCATGTCGAGCAGCTTGGTGTCGCTCTTCCGTAGCTGGATTCCCAAGCAAGTTCGCATCGCCACCTTCATCCTCATCATTGCCACCTTCGTGACCATCGTCGACTTCCTCATTCAGGCCATCAGCCTGGAGATTCACCGAGCCCTCGGTGCTTTCATCGCCCTCATCGTGGTCAACTGCATCATTCTGGGAAGAGCGGAGGCTTTTGCCTCCAAGAACACTCTCGGGAAAGCCATCATGGATGCCTTGGGGATGGGTATTGGATTCACCTTTGCTCTGCTCTGCCTGGGAGTGGTTCGGGAGGTGCTCGGTACCGGAACTTTGTTCGGGATTCCGGTGTTTGGCGAAGATTTCCAGACCTGGTCCATCATGCTGCTCCCCGGCGGTGGTTTTTTCACCCTGGGCGTGTGGCTGCTCTTGTTCAGCGCTTTCAAAGAACGCAAAAAGAATCGGGCGGTGAGTCCATGACTTCCGACTCCTTGAGCTACATTTTCATCAATGCCTGTTTCATCAACAATTTCGTGCTGGCGTACTTCCTCGGCATTTGCCCGTTTCTGGGGGTGTCGGGAAGCTTGGCGACGGCGTCGCGCATGGGTGCGGCGGTCACATTCGTGATGTTGATTTGCTCCATCTGCGCTTACGGTATCCACGCCCTGCTCGTTGCCATCGACGCGGAGTTCTTGCAGCTCATCTCTTATATCGTGGTCATTGCGGCGACGGTGCAATCGGTGGAGATGTTCATCAAGAAGTTCAGCCCCACTCTCTTCCGGTCCATGGGGATCTTCTTACCCCTCATCACCACCAACTGCGCTATCCTGGGTTTGGCCTTGTTTCAAACCAACCGGGGTTATAATTTCATTCAGAGTTTGGTTTATGCGCTGGGCGCCGGGATTGGATTTACTATAGCCATCGTCATCATGGCCGGTTTGAGAGAAGAGCTCGATCTGGCGGACGTTCCCAGTATCGTGCGTGGAACCGCAATCGCTTTGATGCTGGCAGGAATTTTATCGCTTGCTTTTACCGGTTTTGCCGGGATGGGAAGCTGAATTGGACTTTCTTTACCCCTATTTGATCGCCATTTTGGGGATTGCCCTCATGATGACGGTCTGGGTCCTGGTCCAGTTCGCCTGGCGCCGGACGTTCCCCCACGTCGGAGGCGATGTGGATGTTTTAGCGGCCCGCTCGGGGTGTCATGGATGCGCCCAGGATGGCCATTGTGAAACGCAGGTTGCCGGAGCTCACCAGACGGACGACTGTGATCTCCGCCCCGAACTAGTTCAGGAAAAAGCTTGAGGGATCAAGCTGTCCACTTCCCGAAGCGGGCAGAACTGGGAGGACTGAGATGCGATTAGACGATTATGACATAGACAATCGGTACAAGGCGACGGTAAAGGAGACCCTCCGTATCACTCCCGAGGAATCGGAAGATGAAATCCGAAACATTGTTTTGAATGTGGACAAGAAGGATTTCAGCTTCGAGGTCGGGCAGTGCGTCGGCGTTTTGGTGCCCGGACCCCACCCGTTCGGGCAGAGAGACCACTTTCGTGTTTACACCGTCGCCAACCTTTATGATCCTTCGAATGGCGACAACCCCCGGCTGGAGATCTGTGTGAAGCGCTGCTTTTCCATTGATGAGGTCAGCGGGGAGAAGCACAAAGGGATCGCCTCGAACTTCTTGTGCGACTGCAAGGCGGGCGATCAAATCACCATCACCGGCCCTTACGGACACCCGTTCACGATACCCGACGACAAGAGCGCCGATTTGCTGATGATCGGACTCGGCACCGGCATCGCTCCCTTCCGAGCTTTCGTCAAAGCGATCTACAAGTCGATCGGTGGCTGGGA
>SDBT01019548.1_pt1 | contig 10612 bp, 12 predicted proteins | sample 2277101 | NCBI WGS metagenome assembly SDBT01 (sample SAMN10404973, study PRJNA504765) | marine sediment metagenome | isolation source: marine sediment core GS10_PC15, 103 cmbsf | place: Arctic Ocean: Southern Knipovich Ridge | collected 2010
TTGGGTGAAGTTCCAGAAGAAGCTCCTCTGCCAACGGAGGTTCCAGCAGAGGTCAGAGAGAGAATTCAAGCAAGGGTTCAGCAGGAATTAGAGGTAGAGAAAGTTCTTGAGGGTCTTGACCCGTCTACATCACTTAGAACTCTCTGCACAGAACAAGGAGGACCACCAGAAATATGTGAGAAACTTCCTGCTGAGAGTTTTACATCATTTAAACAGATTGAAGCTTACTGCACAGAACTGGGAGGACCATCGGAGATATGTGCATCAGTTGAAGCCCAATGCAGAGAATATGGAGTAACAACACCAGGCAAATGTTTTCTTCTTATGATGACTGCTACAGTAATGACTTCTTCCGCCACTGAACTAGAGGCTTCCTCTACAGAAAGAGACTCTGATTGTCCTCTTGGTCATATTACTTACGGTCAAACAAAATATTGCTGTGAGGATTCTGATAGAAGTTCTCCCTTTAGTCAGCGTCATTATTATATGAAAGGAACAACAGAAAGTAGGATTATAAATACTTCAGATGGAACATTAACTAGCCATGAAATAAATACGGATTCCTGTGATGGAGACAGGTTAACAGAGTGGATGTGTGATAATCGTCTTGAAACATCGTTTGAGAAGTTTGATTGTCCGCAAGGTTGTGAAGACGGCGCGTGTAAGGGATTACATGAAATAATGGAAGAAGAAATGAGAAAAAACGAAGGGATACCAAGTAATCCCGAAGAAGACGTTACTGATAATTTGGGTGGTATTGGAGTAGAAATCGGCATTAGAAATAGTCAGTTAACTATTTTAGGACTGTTGGAAGATTCGCCGGCCAAAAAAGCTGATTTGCGGACCGGTGATAAAATTTTATCAATAAATAGCCAAAACATCGCGGGCATTGCTATTGAGGATGCAGTTACAAAGATTAGTGGCAAAATCGGGACTAATGTTGTCTTAACGATTTTAAGATTAACAGATGAAGAAGAGATGTCCTTAGTTATTTCCGTTATCCGAGCTTATATTGCCCCATAAAATGAAAACTAAAGCTTTAATTATTAAATAAATTTTAATTATGATGCAAAAGAAAATACTATCACTAATCATTTTATCACTTTTATTCGGAGGAGTAGTCTTTGCTCAAGATGACAGTCTTCCTAAGCCCGGGTTAACTCCTGACAGCTCATTTTATTTCTTGGAAAGAATTACAGAAGGAATTGGCACTTTCTTTACCTTTGGTGATTTAAAGAAAGCCGAGAGGCATGCTTTGCTTGCCGCTGAAAGACTAGCTGAAGCTCAAGCTGTAGTAGAAAAAGGAAAACCAGAACTCGTAGAAAAAATCCTTGAAAGGTATGAAAATCAATTAGTAAAAGCTTTGATTAGAACAGAGAAAGCTAAAACTAAAGGAAAGAATACAAATGAAGTGGCTAAAACTATAACCGAGGCCACACAAAAACATCTCACCGTATTAGAAAAAGTATTAGAAAAAGTACCTGAAGAAGCAAAACCGGCTATTAGACACGCGATGGTAGTTTCAACTAAAGAAGGGCTTGAAACAGCATCAGAAGTGGCATCAGATCAGGATCTTTCACTTAGAGATATTTGTATAAAAAAAGGAGAACCATCAGAGATATGTGAAAAAATTCCTCTTCAGGGTTTTGAATCGTTTGAGCAGATGGAAACCTTTTGTAAAGAGATTGGGGAACCACCAGAGCAATGTGCATTGTTTAAAGATAAATGTAGAGAATTTGGAGTAACAATACCGGATGAATGTCTTCTTTTTCTTTCAACTGCTCCAACTGCCATAATAGAAAATGTGACTACGTCAGTTAGAGAGGAATTAGAGAAAGAGAAAGCTGGACAGGTAAAAGAGAGTGGTTTTCAAGATTTTGAATTGATTAAAGCTAAGTGTTTAGAGTCAGGAGCACCGTCAAATGTATGCAACTCAATTAAGGAAGCTCTTGCAAGTTCCAAACCACTTAGAACTCTTTGTCTAGAAGAAGGAGGAACACAAGAGATGTGCGAGATGATACCCTCTAAGAATTTTGAATCATTTAAAGAGATTAGAGATTTCTGCACAGAACAAGGAGGACCACCAGAGCTATGTGAAACGCTGGAGAATAAGTGTAAGGAACTCGGAATAACAAAAGCAGATGCATGTTTTCGCGTTCTTTCAATTTCTTCAGTAACAACCTTTCAAACAACTAGTCCAACCTCAGTTCTTAAACCCACTTAGTCAGAAGAAGAAATGGAGGCGGGAAGAATTCAAAGGGAAAATGAGGAAGCGTTAAGAAGGAAGGCCGCAGAAGAAGAGGAATTTTCCAGCGGGCAATTAGAAACCTTAGCTAAATGTTTAACTGGAAAAAGGGTAAAGTTCTATGGATCTGAAAATTGTAGTTATTGCAAAAAACAAAAAGAGATGTTCGGAGATGCCGTAACCTTTTTACCCTATATTGAATGCACGGCTGAGGAAACAAAGCCTCTTTGCGATGAGGCAGAAATTAGAGGATTCCCTACTTGGGATTTTCCGGGCAAAGAAAGAGTGATGGGGGTGCAACTCCCTAGAGGATTAGTTGAATTGTCCGGTTGTTCCATCTAGTAATTTTTAAGAGATCTTTTTCTTACCCAAAATATCGAGTGAAGAAACAAAAACAGCTGAAATAAATTGGAGGTGTACAGGACTAATAGTGCCTGAATAATTAATTAAAAAATTACATCTACGCCATGGCGTAGATGGTGGTTGGGGGTTTTTACAGTGGTCTAATCGCTGGGCTTTTTGGCTCAGTTTGTTTTTTGGAGTATAATAAAGATATGAGGATTTTGTATACAAGTGAAAAATATAAAAAACATTCTCTAAAAGTAGCTAGAAAGGCTTTAAAAAGGAGTCAGAAAAAGGCAAGGATATTAAAGAATCAGAGGAGTGGTTCTAAGAGGTAGGTGGGGAAAGTTGAAAGCTCTGATGTTCGTCTTAACCATAGAATTTCTATGTGACAAAAAGCTAACCCTATGTTCATCCATATTACTCATCATACTGTCCATATTGCCCATATTACTCATCATACTGTCCATATCGCCCATATTGTTCATGTTCATTCCGGGCATATTGTTAATTGGTAAATATGCTCCAATAAATAGCATAATTATTCCTACTGATAGTATTGTTGCAAATGTTGTATTGTTAGATTTGTTTTTCATCCTGCTGTTTTTATTTATATAGTTATAAACCCCCACACCTTTTGTTCTATAGAAGACTTTCGGAAATCTTCAGCTTTAGGTTATTGGTTTAACCAATAACCTAAAGCAATAGAACGAAAGGTGTGGGGGTAAGCTTGACACATACCCCTATGGGGTATATGCTTAATATAGCATGAAAAAAGAAATAAAGAAACAAGTTACCAACCGTTTAAGTCGTATTGAAGGGCAAGTTAGGGGATTACAAAAAATGGTTGAGAGTGAGAAATATTGTGTGGATATAATTACATTGTCCTCTGCTATACGAGAGGCATTGTCTTCTGTAGAAAATTTAATGCTTAAGAACCATCTCTCAATGCATGTCGTTGAACAAATGAAAGGTAAAAATAAAGGGAAAGCAATTAAGGAAATTTTAAAAGTTTATAAATTGGCTAAGAAAAAATAACATGAAAACAAATAAGATAACAATAGTTTCTATTATTACTGTGGCTGTTTTGGTTGTAATTTTACTTATTGTGGTTCCTAATGAAAGTGGACAGTCAAATAAGGTTGAATCCGTGACCACTTCGGCTTTAGTTGCAGATAGGGGATTACATGATTTTGGAGAGGTAGACATTTTTGGCGGAAAAGTAACTACTGAGTTTGCTCTTACTAATAATGGGACTGAGGATATTACAATAATAGCAGGAACAACTAGCTGTGGTTGTACAGATGCAGAAATAGGGGGGATTAATTTTGGTATGCATGAGAGAATGAAAGATAATTTTACTATTCCTGCTGAAACTACAGAAAATCTGACCGTAATATATGACCCTTTAGCACATGGCCCAGATGCTACTGGATTAAATCAGCGTAGTGTTTTTCTAAAAACAAATTCTGAGCTAACACCTGAACTAGAAGTTCAGATAAAGGTACTTGTAACTAAGAGTGAATAATTATCAATTTATGAATACTAAACTTAAAAAATCACATAAACCAATGATAGTGTTGTTTGCTTTGCTGATTTCTAGTTTTCCACTAACTTCTTATGCACACTGTCCGCTTTGTACAGCAGGTGCTGGTATTCTAGCTGTGGTAGCGGCATACCTTGGTGTCCCAGGGATAATTATTGCAAGTCTAATTGGAGGTTTTGCTTTGGCTTTGGGTTTGTGGGTAAAAAGAATAATAAAAAAGAAATATTTTCCATTTCAGGATGTAGTTGTTACTTGGCTTATTTACCTATCTACTGTTTTACCTCTATGGCCTATCTTGAAAGACTATAAGGCACTATACATTCCGTCTTTGGGAATTGATAAATATGCTGAGACTATTCCAGTGGATTTGTTTTTGGTTGGTGTAATTGTTGGTGCTCTGGCTCTTAGTATTGCACCATATATCAGTAAGCAACTCACGAAACTAGCAAAGCAACAAATAATTCCATTTCAGGGGATAGTAATAACTCTTGCACTACTTATTATAATTCCATTACTAATTGATGTATTTTTACTAACATGACATATCTCCTACTTGGTATAATTATTTTATTTTCAATCGGGATATTATTGAGAAGAATCTTTCCGAAAATGTGTGCTATTTGTTTTGCTGTAACTACAACATGGCTTGTGGGTCTTATATATCTCATGTTTTCTAGTACTAACATTATGGCAATAAATACAATAATGCTTGGCATACTAATGGGGGGAAGTGCTGTCGGGAGCATGTATTTTGTTTTTAGTAATAAAGCTGAAAACTGGCAAATATTTAAGCTCCCTTATATTGTTACGCTATTTTCGTTGGTGTATGTAGTGCTGTCAAAAAGTATTCAATTAAACATAATAATATTAGTAGTCAGTCTTTGGGTTGTATTTCTTTTAATATATTTTTCTAGGAATAAACAATCATCAAAGTGGTTTAAAGAAATAGTCGAATGTTGTAAGAATTGGTAAACGAAATGGAAACAAGCGAAATAAAGCAAAACAAAAAATTATCACCAAAGCAACTCATAATTGTTTTTATAGGTATGGCTACTTTAGTTTTCTTAGGTATTACTTACGATGCCTCTTTTGAAATTATAAGTTTAGAGGATCAAGTATTACCTAAAGAGGGAGTGGTATTACCTATAGAGTGGAAAGATACAGGTGCACAAATGGTTCAGGCTGGTGTTATTGATGCTCCTCGGTTTGAAACTATTTATGCAGAAAGAGGAGGCCTTAGTGAAGAAAGTAGACAAATCTTGTATGATAAAAGTAATAAAAAGATAGTAATGACGAAAGAGAATTCAGGTGTACTTCTCAACATGTTTTGGGCATTTGGACTTTCAAATAAAAATGAAATACTTGAAACAGGTCTTATGGTAGACGAGAGGACTGGAGGAGATCCGGGGCGTTTTGCTTCGACAGGTGGTTGGTCGCTCGCTGTTGGTGGCCCCATGAAACATTACAGTAAACATTCTTTTGTTCCGCTTACAAATGAACAACAGAAAAAAGTAGAGGATACGGCAAAGGGCATCTATCGACCATGTTGTGGAAATTCAACTCATTTTCCAGACTGTAATCATGGCATGGCAATGCTAGGCCTCCTAGAGTTAATGGCACACAGCAATGTATCTGAAGAAAAGATGTATGAAACTGCACTTATGGTTAATTCATACTGGTTTCCAGAAACATACATGACCCTTGCAACATATTTTGAAAAAAATAGTATTTCGTGGGATGCAGTAGATCCTCGTATTGTACTTAGTGCTGACTTTTCAAGTGGAAATGGTTATCAACGTATCTTGCGGGAGATAAATCCCATAGGAACACAAGGAGGTGGAGGTTGTAGTGTTTAATAGTAATAAGTTGAAAAAAATATTATGAATAATGAAAAAACATATTGGTGTCCCATGCATCCTGAAGTCATATCAAAAGATTCAAACGTAGTGTGTGAAAAATGTGGAGGAATGCAGTTAGTTCTTAAAAAGAACAAACATACTACTTCTGATGCTGGTTGTCACTCTGAGTCTTCTGATGGTCATCATGATCATGGTTCACCTGGAATGAGTCATGGGTCTGCGAAAGATTTTTTGCGTCGGTTTTGGATTGTTACACTTCTTCTTATTCCTCTTCTTTTTACTAATGAAGCAGTTGCGGGGTTTTTAAATATTGGAACACTACCCTTTGCTAGGTGGATTGGATTTATTATTGCAACAATTATATTCGGTTTCTCTCTTGTATTCTTTCAGCATGCATTGATGGAAATCAAAATGCGAGCGTATGGAATGATGACTCTTGTTTCTCTTGCCGTGGGTGCAGGATATATCTTTTCTGTTGTTTCAACATTTATGCCAGCCCTTCAGGTTGAGTTTTATCTTGAAATTTCAACTTTGATTTGGGTTTTATTGTTTGGTCATTATTTAGAAGCTAAATCAAGTTCTGCGGCAGGAAATGCACTTCAAGAAGTGGGGAAATTGCTACCAAAAAAAGCACACAGAATTATTAATAGAAAAGAAGAAGAAATAGATGTTGAAGAACTTAAAGAGGGTGATATCGTCTTGGTAAAACCTGGAGAGAAAATTCCTGCTGACGGTATTATTAAAAGTGGAACAGCTAATATGAACGAGTCGCTTATAAGCGGTGAATCAAAACCAGTTAATAAAAAGGAAGGTAATAATGTAGTGGCTGGGTCAATTTGTCTTGATGGGTCTCTAACTATTGTATTGTCTCGTGTCGGAGAAAACTCAACTATCGGTCAAATTCAAAAACTTATTTCAAAAGCACAAGGTACAAAACCAAAATCACAGAAAATAGCAGACAAGGCAGCTGCTGTTTTGACTTTTGTGGCTGGGATAACGGCTCTTATTACTATTCTTGTTTGGACGCTTATCATAGGGGAGACATTTGTTTTTGGAATTACTCTTGCGATTACGGTACTCGTGATTGCTTGCCCGCATGCATTAGGACTAGCTATTCCAACAGTGACAACTATTACTACTTCGCTGGCAGTTAAAAATGGTGTATTTATTAAGGACCTTGCAAAAATTGAAACTATCAAGAAAGCAGACTATGTGGTTTTTGATAAAACTGGAACTCTTACCAAGGGTGAATTTGGAGTAACAAATATTGTTTCGTCTGCAGAATTTTCTGAGGATGAAATTTTAAAAATTGCTGGATCACTAGAGCAACACTCATCGCATATAATAGGACAGTCTATTGTGAATTTTGCGAAGAAAAAAAATGTGGGGCTTTTAACTCCTGAGAAATTTAAAAATATTGCAGGAAAAGGTATTAGCGGAATGATTAATGGAACACAATATTATATTGGCAATAAGGTATTAATGGATGATTTTAATATAAAAGAGGGTATGCAAGATAAAATAACTAAATTATCCTTAGAAAGTATGACTCATGTTTTTGTTTCAAATGATAAAAGAGTGATTGGTTTTATAGTTCTTTCTGATGAAATTAAAAAAGAATCATATAAGGCAATAAAAAACTTACACTCTCTGGGAATAAAAGTTGCCATGCTTACAGGAGATAATAAAGAAGTAGCACAAAATACTGCAAAACAACTTGGTATTGATACTTTCTTTGCAGAGGTTTTACCTGAAGATAAATATGTACATATTCAAGATTTACAAAAAAATAACAATGTAGTACTTATGGTTGGTGATGGAGTAAATGATGCGCCTGCTTTGACGCAAGCTGATGTTGGTATTGCAATTGGAGCGGGGACTGATGTGGCTGTTGAAGCAGGAGATGTTGTTCTTATGCGTAATAATCCAATGGACATAGTAAGACTTTTGAAACTTTCACGTGCAGTATATAAAAAGATGATACAAAATCTTGTGTGGGCATTGGGGTATAATCTTATTGCTATTCCAGCGGCGGCGGGAGTATTCGTTTTCTGGGGATTTTTCTTAAGACCCGAGATAGGGGCACTTCTTATGAGTCTTTCAACAGTTATTGTTGTTGTTAACGCTATGGCTTTGAAAAAAATTTCATTAGATTAAGAATAATTTTATAGGAAACAAGTTCTATTTTGACGGAATTAAAGTTGCTTAATTAGGCAGATGGTTTTTGTATAAAAAGAGGAGTTGCAAGGTGTCACGTGCATTAAAATAAATAGGGGACTTAAAAAAGAGAAAATATCAAAAATTTCTTGCGAGTAGATAGCGGGTCCAGCTACTCACTACGAAATCTTTATATTTTCTCTTTTTTAGGTTGTTAAAATTTGTGCCAGAGGACCTGATTTGTTACTTCGTGATGATAGATAATTTCAGAAGGTTTAATAGATGTTCCAAGTGATTTAGGACTACGGTCAGCTACTATTTGTTTGTATTCTGTATATTTTTCTTGATTAGTTTTATTAAGAATTTTACCAATAAAGTCACTTGTTTTAAAAAGCTTAATTGCATCATTGATATTATTTGGTAAAACACGCACCCTGTCACGTTTGCCTTTATCTTTTACAAGGATTTTTCCTTCAAGTCCAGTTTTTGTAATTGTATAAAGTGCTAAGTAGGGATTTGTATCTGGTGCAACAGAACGAACTTCAATACGAGTTGAATTTTTATTTCCTGTAGGGATACGAATCATTGCGCCACGGTCAATGGCTGAAACTTTAATTTGATTTGGTGCTTCAAATTGTGGGTCTAGTCGACGATAAGAATTTACGCTGGAATTAAAAACGAGACAAGTCTCTGAAGCATGATTTAATATGCGTTTAATAAAATCCCATGCAATTTTTGATAAATTATTTTCTCCTTGTGCACTATAGAATATATTTTTTCCATTTTTCTCAAGTGAAATATTGGTGTGCATTCCAGAGCCATTAATTTTAGTCAATGGCTTAGGGAGGAAGGTGGCTGTTATACCCATACTGTTGGCTACTTGACGGCATACAAGTTTATAGAGCTGGACATTATCACACGCTTGTACAATATTTGAATATGAAAAATTCATTTCAAATTGTGAGGGCGCTACTTCAGGGTGGTCTTTTTCATTTTTAAATCCCATTGCACGCTGGGCTTCTGCTGATTTATCAATAAATTGTCGTAATCGGTCTAGGGGCAATGAATGATAGTAGCCACCCATTGAAATAAGATTAAATTTTTTTTGTTTATATTCTTGTTCTGCATTAATTCCATCAACTAAAAATCCCTCTATTTCTGTTGAGGCGTTGATGGTAATACCATTTTTTTTCTTAAGTTCTTTTATGTAAAATTTAAGCTGGCTACGAAAATCAGAAATATAAGATAGACCATTTCGCTCAAGTATATCAACAAATATTATAATTTTACCTGGTCCAAAAATGTCTGACGGTAGAAAGCATATACTAGCCCAATCAACAGCGAGACGTAAATCAGATTCATATTGTTTGCTAAAGCCACGAATAGAGGAGCCGTCAAAAGTTAAGTTATTAGCCGAACTAAGTAAAAACTTTTTATCATAATCAAGCATGTGGAATCTGCCTTCTAGGTCTGTAAAGCAAAGTGTTACAGCTTTAATTCTTTTTTCTTTTTGTAAATATGCACGATATTCTTTTTCAAGTATGGCAGGGCTAATTTTTTCAGCACGCTCTCTGTTTTTTAAGTTCATTCTTTCAAGCTCGTCGTATGGGATTTCTAGAAACTTCTTGAGTCTCTTATTTTCTTCACTCATATTTTTATGTATTTTATATTAATTTAATAAGAATTTAGTATAAGTATAGAACATTTTAATATAAAATAGCTTGTGGATAACTTTAATAGATAATTACTCTGAGCTGGTTTAATTGTGAATATCTTTGCTATGAATATTAAAATAAATGATATAATTTAAGTATTATTAATATTATTATTAATTTTCGTCAATAAGCGAAACGGTCTATTGGCTGAAACAAAGAATTATTATTATGGATACTACATTGTTGGTTGCAAAAGTATTAGGTATTTATTTTGTGGTTGCTGGTTTTTTTCTTCTTGCAAAAGGAAAAACAATTCCACACCTATTTAAAGATTTTTCTGACCATCCAGCTTTAGCTTATTTGACCGGTGTAATTTTGGTTTTTTTATCATCAATATATCTTCTTCAATATAATATTTGGGATGGAACATGGAAAGTTTTTGTAACGGTATTAGTTTGGATTGTTCTATTAAAAGGCTTAGTTTATATTTTCTTTCCAAAAGTTCTTAGCGAATTTGCTGTTAAAAAATTCAGAGGTTTATTTGGTTTTTATGGCCTTTTGGCAATAATTGCAGGACTAGCTATCTTTTTCTTAATTTAAAGACTTTTCTTGATATGACTTTCTGGACCGTCGCGTAAAAATCTGTTGATTTTTCGCTCAGACTCGGCTCGTCAGCTCATCGAGTCTGAAACTCTCAGAGTCGAAGACCTGCGAGAGACGACCCAGAAAGTATTTCTGCGAAAAGTTGTGCGAAAAGTTGTGCGAAAAATTCAGAAAATATATCTGTAAAAAAATTACTTTTAATTCC
>SDBT01019549.1_pt1 | contig 10612 bp, 30 predicted proteins | sample 2277101 | NCBI WGS metagenome assembly SDBT01 (sample SAMN10404973, study PRJNA504765) | marine sediment metagenome | isolation source: marine sediment core GS10_PC15, 103 cmbsf | place: Arctic Ocean: Southern Knipovich Ridge | collected 2010
AGCTTGTTGAATCTCTAACGGTGTAAACCGATTAGAGCGATTATTCTTCCGTTTCATATTTCACTCTTTGGGAAGGTGGGAGGCTTTAGTCCAAGGCGGGTAGGCAAATAACCCAGGAGTTCAAGCCTCCCACCCAGATGATGATGGATCTTCAGTATCAAAGTGGGGAAGCAACTTTTCCACCTATCTCCATCACGTTATTATGAAGATTATACTATTACTTACGCGAGCGTGTAAAACCTCAACATAGAAAACGTACTCAGAGTAAAGGAAAAAACCATACAAATAAAAAAGCCCCTCCGGAGAGGGGCTTGTTGAAGGTGGCGGGCTCTAGGAAACACAGTAGAATGCGGTGCCTAGTACCTCTTGAAATGTCTACATAGGTTGCGCCCGGCCACTATTTAAATGATTCAATATTATCAATATCTAGTATTATACCACGCCAACAAAATGATAACCTAGAGCATAATAATTTACAATTACTTCTAATCCATTATGTTTCTCAGTTAAAATTTCAATCTTTCTTCTAAGACGATGAATATACTTCTTAACTAACATATCAGTACTTTTTAAAATTTCACCATCATTATCCCTCCAAAATTCTTCTATATCAATACTTTCAATCACTTTATCTGGATTCTTTAAAAATAATCTAATGATTTTACTCTCTGTCATAGTTAATTTCACAGTTTTATTGTTATGAGATAGTAAATTTTTACCAGGCTCAAACTTAAATCCTTTACATTCAATTTTTTCACCTACATCAATCATTCTCAACCTTCTTTCACTCTAGTGAAAATATACCGACCATATTGATCCACACCAGTAAATCTCCATCCCTCAAGTCCCCAAGCATTCAACCATTGTTCTAATTCAACTCCACCATATGGAACATCTCTTAATACTACTACCTTATGTTCAATTACAATCATCATCATCCCCCTAATACATTCATCAAATCAATTATTACACTGACAAATCCGTATAACGCTAATCCAACTAGAAAAATCATGAAACAACTATGTTCCCAATCAGGTTTTCGTGGATACTCTTTAAAATATGATGGTCCACGTTTTCTCATCATTTCAATTCCATCCCACCATTAAGATTAGGTGTTAATCTATAAGACCAAGAAATAATTTCATCATTCTTTAAAACTAATTCAGGTGTCAATTCTAATCCATCCATCTTCCCCATTTCTCCAATAAAAGTTATAGTATCTTCTTCAATAATAATTTTCTCAAATCCTTCATATGTTTTAGGACCTTCCTTGTGAAGATTAACTTGAACTGTGAACATCATCATCTCCATTAATAACAGATAATTTGAAGTACCTGTATTGCGGAGCAAAAGCTCCCAGAGTGTCCCCATCTACAACATCTACCACCCTTTGTACACTTATAAACTCATATCCACCCGAGATATCACCATCGTACCACCCACTGTCTATTACCATCTCATACAATATATCATCTATCCTAACTTCCACACTTACACCCATAACCTTATTTATGTATATATCTGGGGAAATGCTAATACTAAAGCGAGCCGGTCCATCTGTGTGAGAGCCAACACGACTTACTACCTTACTTACATATGGCTCAATATGTTGGAGATGAATATCATCGCGTGGTATATATCTCTCCTCATTGTTCATCATCATATAAACTTATCCAATCCACGTCTCTTCAATTCTTCTCTACCAGATTGTGTTCCATTCATGTTATGTAAACTTACATGAGTCCAAGAATGTTGCGCCATCACTTCTGCACTGTATGATGTGAAGCTGCATCTACCACAATAGTTATTAGGAGGGTAGGAAGCGGACACAGGTATAGTATCTTCGAGGTCCGGTTCCAATACGCTCCCACCCAAAAATCGTACCAAACAATCTTTATTGTGCATTTCATTCAATCCTCTGACCGGGACATCCCATCCTTATGCATATCAACTTACATCCCACACACGGTTTATTGGTCGTATACATAGTGAACATCCTTGAAACGCTCTTCCATATCATTCATCAAAGCTTCATATGTATGCCCCCTCTTATTACGCATATGACCCTGTACACCTTTATCTTGTACTACTACTCTCTTTATCACTGCATCCACAATTTCTCTAACAGTTACATTTATCATTCTGTCCTCGTTAATAGTATTGTAGCTATCATTGCACCAATGAGCATTCCCATCCCTATTCCTGTTCCCAACGCCCATAACACATTGCTAAATGTATGAGTATACTTATTCAATTCAACCACCCCACTATTCCACCTATTATTATTGCCAACAATATTCCAATTAAAAGATGCAACCACGGATCATTAATATACTTATCCCACCCCTTGCGATGTTTAGGAGGTTGAGACTGAATCCACTCGGTCATCATCTGAGGTCGCGTCTTAGGTGGCTCTTTGCCTTCTGCGTCTCGATACAGTCCTGATCCCTTACCAATTCCACCTGGCATTATCTATCTCCTGTTGTATTTGATGGAGGCTTAAATTCAACCCCGTTATCAAAGGTCAGTATAACAAACCATCCACCCACCTCAGTAGACTTATATGCCCAACCTTGTTCTGCCGCTACCATATGGGCTACACGTAACCTCTCAGATAATTCTCCTGTTGCCTCTAGTTTATACTGGCCGCTGTTACATTCCTTACGTACTTGCTCTTTCTTCTTTGATTCTCCAAGTGGTGCTGTATCATATTGTATTGTTGGAACTGGTACTACTACTTGATGTATTACCATTATATCTTCATCTTCAGATCTGCTAGTCTACTTTCTATCATCTGATCTGCTGCATCTTCAAACGCAGCCTCAGGACTCTCACCTCTTGATGATATACGAATATTATCCCCTCTTCTTAGAATACACCAATATCCTAAATTACTCCATCCTATTTTGACTATAACACCAATTTGTGCAGCACGAGACCTTAACTCTAATCCTTCTCTATGTTCACCACTACTCATTAGACCTTCCATAGTGCCCTCTCTTTACTTCTCTAAATCGTCGTCATCAATTTCATTATCAAAGTCACTATCGCCATCTATTTCTTCAAGCTCTTCAAGAGGTTCCCAAGGTGTAGTCTCCTCAATTACCATGCGTGCCACGGCCCCTGGTATCTTACGTGCTGAATCTAACATTGTATCTATCGCATCATCAGTTTCATCGTTCCTTCTTGAATTCAGTCTTATCTCTATCCGTACTACATTCTGACTCATACTATTGGCCTTTCAAATCCATGTTCACCTTTATGCCCATATATGTGCCTACACTGGTTCTCAGCTCCACTAAGCGACCCTAACTGAATTGCATCACATCTCTGTGGGATAAACTCACTAAACCGCATACGATCATATTCTTCCTTTGTATATCCTCTATATATTATCCTAATATTGATATCTTTAAAAAACTCAGCCAGATCAGGATTTACTGGTATCTGTGTGAATATATACTCATCATGTACTACTTCATCAGACTTCTCGCTCATGATGCTTTCCTTTTTCAATCTCTAGAGCCGCAAGTTGTAGACTCTGTCTACCGTCATACCCACGATAGTTAGATGGTGGAACTGACGCTATATCCAACAAGTACTTGACTACCTCTTCTCGTTCTTCTACTCTTGGTGGTGAAGTCCAGTCACTATCCTCCATTATCACCTTTCCATTCTTATGCATACTTGTTACTAAGAATCTAATTTCACTTCCTTCCATCAATTTAAATCTTTCTCCGGATATAAAGAGTTCAATAAATTTGTTATGTTCTATACTATCTTGTTCAACTTCATACATAATATTGAATAATGCATTCGTGCTCCTACATGATATGGTAACAATATTTCTACTAATCATCTACCCTCCCTTAAATACTATAGTAGCATTCTGTCTATCAACGATATTTACAAATAATCTATGTAAAATCTCAATCATTCGTTTCTCATTATGTATACCATCACACATCAACATACTATTAGAACCACTCCGCTTATCCACACTTCTATCCCACCAAGCAATTATAGTAACCCTACCGGCTATATGGTGTATTGTGGCCGAACCCTCCACGTCTGGCTCAGGAACCAACGTACCATCTCTATGTGCCAGCCACTTAGCCCACGTACCAGGATTTTGGATCAAAGACATCATTGTAAAACCAGGTCCAGTCACAAACGCCATATGTCCCATACCATGAAGAGGTGTATCATCACATCCAAAATAAATAGGGCTACCAACCTTCCCCTCTGGTATACCGTTCATTCCTTCCTCCTTATAGCATAGCCAACTCCCCAAGCATTTTCTATCAGCATATGGTCATCATGTCTCAACTGATGAACAAGCTGTCTAACTGAATCAGCATAATATTTTTCATCTTTCCAAGGCCAAATGTATTTACCAATCCTAGTAATTGATCTCATATGTCCATCTGACATTAGTTCAATAAATTTGTCCTTTATCTCGCTCATTTCTCCCTCTCTTCATTTCTCCCAATACCGTTGTTGTTTTACACCCCATGAGTTTCTGTCACGTCCGAATAACCACATAATGAATTTCTTTATCAACCATGGAGGTATTGGACTCATTTCTGTCTCTCTTTGTGAATACGAACATGATTACATCTCATACGAGCACACTCTACTCTAGTTTTTCCCATCCTATTCTTCGGGTGTTTATGTAATCCTACTCTGCATAAAAATCTACGCCAACGTGTCGTATATTCGCTCATTTCTACCTCTCTTCAATTTTATCCTCTAATAAGGCCTCAATCGTATTACTCATACATTTTAGCCAATCAAGATATTCTTCGCTCATCCATCCCGTCGCTTCCTCTCTCACCGCCTGTACCTCCCTTAATAATTGTCGTGCATCTATCATTTCTACCTCATTTCAACTATTACCAATAGTACCTACATTATACCACACAAAAAAACACTCGATGGGATTTTCGAATGCTCTTTGCGACGGGTCCCGGGTCCTAGTCAATGATATTCGATTTTCTTTTTCCTTTAACGGGTCCCAGGACTAAGTGGGCTACCCCCACAAACGCATAATATGGGGGTAGCCCGTAGGGGCTATGTAGGGGGGCGCGCAGGCCGCCCCCCGTTGTAGTGGCTACCTAACCCGCCTGCGTTGCCTGCGGCGTGCTAGCGGCGCTGCTAGGGCCGTTGCTAGGCGCTTTGGGTGTGCGTGCGCGTTTGGGCGCGTTGCTTGCACCTGGCCCCTTACGCAATAGCACATGCGCCCAAGTATTGGTTTGGGGTATGTAGCAGGCGTATACGCACGCAGGTGTGCACGCTTGCCATGTTTTGTGCGCTGCGGTGGTGCACTTTAGCATTGCCACATTTACCGCCGCGCCGCCAACACCAAACGTGTTTTTGCGGCTATTGGCAAAGTACCTGCCCGCGCCATGCGTGGCAAGCTGCCATGTGGGGCTAGCTGTGCTAGTGGTTAGCGGTGGGTTTAGGGGGGTGCCCATGTGTACCGCAACCGCGTTAGCGGCCACCATGTTATGCGCGTGGTTGCCGGGCGTTAGCAGCAACGCAATTAGGCTTGCGTTATACGCTGCGGCGCTAGGGGTTGCTTTGCGTAGCATACCCTGGCTTTGCGCCCACTGTACCGCCTTTACTACTTGCGCCTTAGTTGGCGCGCCCAACCCCAACGTAACCAATGCCATTGCTGCCTTTACTACCGTTGCCATTGCGTAACCCCTTTTGTGGGCGGCTTGTTTTGGTGTACCGCCCTACCCTGTAATTATAAGGGTTGCACCAGCATGATACAAGTATTTTTGGGGCTATTTTGTGAGAATTGCCAAAATTGGGCAAAAGTTGAAAACCGGCAAGCCAGTTTGCCAGCAAAATGACTCATATGAGCCTATCTAAAAAAGAACAGCAAAAGAGCGACGACAAAAAACTCGGCTCGGCGGGTCCCCAAAAATACCGATTTCCACTAAGACGGAGATTTCATACTCCAAGTCCATACACAAGAGGCCATGATCTCTACTCCAGGGAGCACTCCAAGCACCATGATTTCTCACTCCAAGACCGTCTACAGATAGTATGATCTCAACTCCAGGGAGAGAAAACATCACCATGACTTTTTGATGATTACTCCCTACTTACCTACACTCTTACAGATAGTCAATAGGGTGTTCGCACATGCCTGTTCTTGTGGTGGGTTAGGACCGAATAACAGGACTCTTATGTACATCAGTGTAAGTAACTGTCTGGGTAGTATCACATCAACACCCCTTACTAGGGCCAGTGAATATGTGCAACACTCCCATCCCTATGGCATCACCATGTGGGTGCCATTGGTTTCGGTGTACACGGCAACATTCACCGTTTAACTCCAATCCCTTGTTTTGCCCTATCCATACTGCCAAGTACGGCACCGGCCTAACTTGTATATCAATCTTTACCCCTATTCTCATTTGCCTAACCCCCTATATGTGGTACCTCCATTATACCATGTGGAAATCAAAGTGACTTACGCTATTTGTCTCCACATACTCGTCAACCCCCAATACGTCCTTTTAAAATGATTTCTCTAACGATTGGATTTCATACTCCAAGCAGTCATCTCATCACCATGATTTCATACTCCAAGGATTAATCATTACACCATGACTTTCTCTTAATGACTCTTATTCCTCTTTAAATCCTCTTATTTACTCTTATCCAATATTTACTCTATCCACTCTCCAGATACACAGGTGCCACCCCATGTTCCCCCTACACTATGAACTGGGAACGCAAAGAGAACAGCGAAAATTACTCCGTCCCTGATACATTAGTGGTACAGATATGTACATGGTGATTTCATATACAGTAGGTAAGGATTTACCCAATCTATTTCGTTACTCTGTATTCCCTCTTATAAGTCTTCGGGTGTAAGTGGAGTATCCTTGTCTTCCATCATACGTTCTACTCTTTCTATATCTATAGGGCCTACTTTCTCCCCCTCATCATACTCTTTTTGTAATGCTTCTTCGTAACTTGCATCAGCAAGAGCTGAATACTCAGGTGTGAAAGCAGGGTCAATTCTTACGCCCTCTTCTTCAGCAACAGCATCCCAAAAGGGCTTTTCATCATCCAATCTTGCTTGTAATAACTCCCTATGTACTTCTTCACTCCTGTGCTGCCTTGCTAACGATGACTCAGGGTATTTGCGATCCAACTTAGCACTCAAATCCCGTATGGCTTCCGCTGTCTGTGGTTGTGTAAGGCTCAAATCATACAAGTTCATAAGCCCTACTATCAGTTCAGCATGTATGAATGCTGCCTCTCTCCCTCCGGGCCTGGTATCAGTCATCCTGCAAATGGCGTGCTCATTCACTCCATCCCAGATGTACACACCATCATCCAACTGTTCTACTTTGTACATCACCAACTCCTTCCCATTAGGCCATCCACATCACCATTCTCCATCATGGCAAGCTTCATGTCTTCCTTTGTTGTTAACCACACTTCGTGTTCTGCTAGAGTGGTTACTCGCTTCCCACCACACTCCTCACATAGCACATCATACACTCCACGCGCCATTTCGTGGAATCCCTCAGGATCCTCTTCAATGCGATCACTTGTCCACACACTGAGATATGGATGGACATGTGTTCCATGCCCCTGACACGTGGGACACACTATGTAGGATTGGTTGCTCATTACAAACCTCCATGCATGTAAGTAAATCCATACTCCAGTTCGTCAGGAGAGTCATCATCGGTTTTGCAGAGCTTGCACACAAACTGGTCGTAATTCTTATCCGGCCCATCATCGGTGAACATCCGATCTATGAACCCAGTTACCAGTAATCCCGTCCCTCCACACGAAGTGCATGTGGGTGCGAATGCTATGCCAGCAGCTTCAAACTCCTCTCCACCCCACCCTTCCTTGGTCATATCCATGCCATGCTCGGCCATGTACTCAAGTCCCGTGATGTATGCCATCGCTAACCCCCTATCCGACTGCGTAGTTCGTCCGGTCCTTTCGCCTTCATCCACCGACTGAAAGGACGTGAGTGACCATCTACTTCTTGGTAATGGCTATCACTCTCTCCATCCATGTGCCTGGTATCATGGTCTAGATCCAGTGCATCTTCAGCCGCTGCACGCATGGTCTCCTCATGCTCCTCTTGCATACTCATTTCAGCCAACTGTTCAGCTGTTAGGTCTGGTTGAATAGGTACTCCCACACCCGGCGGTGGATCATCACCATCGTGGTCCGGCCCTTTGTAGGGTTCGTACAACCACATCTCCTCAGGCGCAATACGTTCCAAGTAGCAGAAGTTGTAATCCACTATCACGTTACGTAGGTGACCATCTTTCGGTTGCCACAACCTCACAGGGTATGTGCTCATCCGTGTGAGCATTGTGAACAACCTTGTCCACTCTTGGCTTTCTCCGTTCATCCTAAAGCTATCCACGCTAACCATGAAGAATCCCATGTTGCGTACTGTCCGTTCCATGGACTCCTGTACCACTGGTATCGCGTAACCGTTATCCACCTGCTTGTATTGGCTAAGCTCGTAATCCATTATCGTAACCCCTTTTCGTGCGTGCCGGATGCGCACCCCCCATCATTCTCTACTTGTTAGGAACTATGAGCCCGAACGCGGTGAGTGTGTGCCCATACTCTTCAGCATGGGCTTTCGCTGCCGCAAGGGTTTTCACGCTGACTCCGCAACCGCAATTCCAGTGTGTGGTGTTTTTCACCGTTGCCATATCCCGCCTCCTTTCGTTTTATCTTGTTTGCCCGCCTACTCACATTATAACACATGGATGTCATTATGAATACCGCTATTACCTCTAAAAAACGGTCAACAAATACATCTAGAAGAAATCATTATACGTGCGTAGGGGTACAAGGTAAGCTGATATCTTGATGTCATACCTCAGGAGGTATCACATACTCCAAGGTAAATCATACTCCACATGATTTCTTGCTCCCCATGAATTAGAAGGGGATGGGACAGTCACCACACCATCCCATCCCCGGGTTCACGCAAGCGAGGGGGTTAAACTTCTTGCGTGTTATTCTTTTTAATTGAATGCCTAGGCTTCGTCATATATTTTTCTATTACCAAGCACATCTCATATCAACAATGTACTCTTGTATCCGCCTTCGGCAATTCCTACCTGTATTGTCCAGCCAGACACGAATACACCCCAGGTCTTACTCTTGCGATGATTCCTCTCTTCGACATTGCTCTCACCGCATCCAATACCTGCTTATCATCGTACTCCACATCCATGATCCCCACCAAGAACGTGTAATGCACTGGTATCGCTATGAGCTTCAGCGCCTTCAATGCATCCTCTCTTATGGTCATCACTTCCATGGCTTACTTCTCTCCAATGAGCTTGCCGCCTTCAGCTCTCCAAGCAGCCACTCTCGCAGCGTACATGGGATGATCCATACCCTGTATGTCTTCATCTATCCCTGGTTCAGGGTTATCAGCATCATACATTGGAGACAGGTACACTCGCCCTGTAATAGGACTCTCCATCACTATCTGTGGCATGTTCCTCACTTCAGGCTGTTTCTCGTACTCCTTGTGCCGTGCGTCACGTACCAACAACCTGAACATCCCGCCGTACCCTATTCCAGTCATACTGCCCTCCTTTGGTGGGGTCTGTATTGGTGCCCACCTAATACCAGTGTAAGGGGTGGATTTACCCCTGACTACCACTACTTACTCTTCATGGATAAATATCCTCATAAAACCTTTCTTGGTTGCTGACCTACGAAATGCTAGGGCTTGTTCCTCTGATTTATTCTCCCTACACCATTTCACATGACCAGTAAGCATGAGTCTGGACCATTCCAGATTGTTCATACCCACTCCGGTCCCCATTTTTCCAGCTGCCAGGGTATAGCTATTCGTATAAGGATACCATGCGATAAGCCTATACCTTGGTGGAAAACTACCATCCTGTAACAATATCAACTTTCGTTGCATTGCTTATCTCTGTCCGGAGATAGCCCTTAGTAGCATCTCCTCAGGATTAGTCTCAAACAGTAGCTCATCATCCACGCATCTGTGGCATGGGCCACGAACCCAATCTTCCTTATACTCATGGTCGTTGTGCTGTTCCTCAGTCTTCAATACGTAACCACATCGTCGGCACATTGTACGTATCATCTCACCCCTCGTAAGCTTCGTTTTTGGTGGCGCTTACACTCAAATTATAACACATGGATATCATTATGAATTGTGCTATTACGTCTAAATAGAAGTCTAAAAACCGGTCAACAAATACATCTAGAAGACTTCATAAACTACTATTTCCTCATCTCAATAAGATTATAACAAATAAATATTTATCAATAAGATAACCAATCAAACTTCCAAACACCATTGCTCTAATCACAAAAAATATATGATTATCCCAATCTTCCAATTCAATAACTTTCTTCTTCTTCATAATACTCCCCCTCTATAATAAATGATCCGGAATATTCATACCATAGAAACAATGTTTGCATCTAGCATCAGGCTTTATGAATCTCGCCCAACTTGGTGGTACTATCCTCATATTATAACTCTCCAAATCTAATTGGTCTTTACGTATTCATCCAAAGCTGTTCTTGCTTCAGTTTCACTACCGTAAGG
>SDBT01019550.1_pt1 | contig 10612 bp, 4 predicted proteins | sample 2277101 | NCBI WGS metagenome assembly SDBT01 (sample SAMN10404973, study PRJNA504765) | marine sediment metagenome | isolation source: marine sediment core GS10_PC15, 103 cmbsf | place: Arctic Ocean: Southern Knipovich Ridge | collected 2010
GGTCATTTTCATCCTTCTGAATCTGTAGGGGATAAGTTAAGCGCTATAATTCCCTTTTTAAAAGGGGTGCTTTTACATATAAGTCGTGGTATAAGATGGGATAGCGACCATGTTGTTATAATTGATGATGATCTTATTCAATTAGCAGAAGAAATAGTAAGAAGCGGTGCAATGAATAAAATTTATCTGGGCTTAGATTATTTTGATGCTTCAATTAATCGTATAGGTGCTTGGGTAATTGGAGCACGCGCTACACAAAAAAGTATTCTGTATGCATTGCTTCAACCCCTTGATTTATTGCAAGAATATGAAGATAATGGTCAATATTTTCAAAGATTAGCACTTTTAGAGGAGTGCAAAACCTTACCTTTTGGTTCAGTTTGGGATTACTTTTGTTTAAAAAACAATATTCCTATAGGGAAAGAATGGATAAGAGAAATTGAATCTTACGAGAATAGTATCTTAAATACTAGAAAGAAATCTTAAAATAAATCTCACTATTTTTTTGTTCTATCTAAATAAGTGAAATAAGCTTCTTTCCATTTTTCATGATTTTCAGGTAAAAAATTCTTGATTTCAAACGAATTTCTAACAATTTCTCTTAATTCAATTAAGTCTTTTACTTCTCCTAAAGCTAAGGCTTGAACTAATATATTACCTATTACTGTTGCTTCTGATGGTCCTGCTTTTACAGGAATATTCAATATATTTGCAGTAAATTGGTTTAATAAATCATATTGACTGCCTCCACCAATTATATAAAGGATCTTCAATCTTTTTTCAATAATATCTTCCAGATTCTCAACAGCTTGTTTATATCTAAAAGTTATCGATTCAAAAATAGTTCTAGAGATTTCTCCAACAGTTTTCGGTACCTTTTGTCCTGTATTTCTACAAAAATCTTGAATCGCGAGAATCATATTTGAAGGAGCTAAGAAGCTGTGATCGTCTGGATTTATAAAAGAGTTGAAATCATCTGCATTCTCAGCTTCCATTGCAATCTCATCCCAGTTTAATTTCAATCCTTCTTTATCCCAAATCTTTTTACATTCCTGGATTAACCACAAACCCGTAATATTTTTCAAAAATCGAATGGTTCCATTAATCCCTCCCTCATTCGAATAATTATATTTAAGAGCTTTAGCATTAATTAAAGGATCCTTTAACTCTACTCCTAACAAACTCCATGTACCAGAGCTAAGAATCCCATACTCACCCTCAAAATACTTATCCATATCTACTGGGACGCTTGCATAAGCCGATCCTGTATCATGTGTAAGAGGTGCAATTATTTTCGTATCAATATTAAGCCCAACTTCATCTGCCACATCTTTATTTATAGAACCAAGCACAGTTCCTCCGGGAATAACTTTTATAAACCACTCTGGGTTAAGACCTAATCGTTTTATCAAATCATAAGCCCATTCTTTTTTCATAGGATTAAAGAGCTGAGTTGTTGTTGCGTCAGAAAATTCACACGCTATAATTCCCGATAATAGATAATTGATGTAGTCAGGAAACATAATTATGGTTTTAGTCATAGGAAGACGAGGCGATTTATTATATATCATCGAAAAGAGCTGAGTTGAACTATTAAGTTCTAAAAATTGAATGCCCGTCTGCTTAAATATCTCCTCTTTTGGGACAATTTTAAACATTTTTTCAAGCATCCCTACTGTTCTTTTATCCCGATAATGATACATCGGACTTAAAAATCTATTATCCTTGTCCAAAAGGATAAAATTTACGCCCCATGTATCAACTCCAATAGAATTTAGATTTGAGCCATATTTCTTGACATATGTAGTCAATGCATTCTTAATTTCATTAAATAAATACGGAACATCCCAATGTAATTCATTATTGACTTGGATGCCTTCATTAGGAAAACGGTATATCTCTTCAAGACTCAATTTCTTGCTTTTGCTCAAAATTCCAAGAATTGCCCTTCCAGAGCTAGCCCCAAGGTCAATAGCAAGAATTTTCAAGATTTTCATTTCCTAAATAGTTTTTAAAATTAATTAAAAATAATTCAGATTAATACAATATTAATATTTTTACCAATTCTTTGTTTTTTAACGAATTTTAATATTTAAAGTAATTTTTTATTAAACAGTTAAGTCTCAAATAAAAGTAGTATGAAATGAATAATAAAATTTTAAATATTGACTTGGATTCAGAAAAGGTTTCTGAAAAACCAATCGAAGAAGAGTTTTTTTCTGACTTTTTAGGAGGCAGAGGTTTAGGAATTAAACTTCTTACCGATTATCTCCCGAAAGATATTGATCCTATATCAAAAAACAATCCTTTGATTTTTTCTGTTGGCCCCCTTACAGGAACTATTGCCCCTACAAGTGGAAGATTTTCTTTAGTAACAAAATCGCCCCTAACAAATACAATATTTCACTCAAATTCAGGTGGTTTTTGGGGCCCATATTTCAAAAGATGCGGGTATGATTGTTTGTTTATTCAAGGGACGCTTTCTTCTGATAATAAAGGATATATTTTAATAGATGGATACGATAAAGTTGAAATTAAAGATGCCGAAAATTTATGGGGTCTTAAGACATCTGAAACCTTAGAAGAGATTCAAAAATTAGAAGGAAAAAATTGTCAAGTATTATGTATTGGACCAGCTGGTGAGAATTTAGTAAAAATTTCTTCTATTATGAATCAAGCACATAGAGCCTTTGGTAGAGGTGGCGTTGGGGCTGTAATGGGTTCTAAAAATATAAAAGCTATTGTAGTGAAAAACGGTAAACAAAAATTTCCTATTAAAAATAAAGAATATATGAAAAAATTAGCAGCTATTGCCATAGATAAAATTAAAGTTGTTCCTATTACATCCCAAGGTATGGCGTTATTTGGAACTGCTGCTTTAGTTAAAATTATCAATTTATTTGGAATGTTTCCCGTTGAAAATTATCAATCCGCATATGTGGATCCTGAAAAAATAGATTTAGTAAGTGGCGAGCGATTAAGGGAGAGATTTTTAGAGAAAAGCGAAGGATGTTATAATTGCATAATAAGGTGTGGTAGAATGACAAACACTGGCGAGATGAGTGGAAAAGGTCCAGAATATGAATCTCTTTGGGCCTTAGGACCATTGACAGGAATATTTGACTTAAAAACAATCACTCATGCAAATTATTTATGTAATGATTATGGTTTGGATACAATGTCTACAGGAGCAACTATTGCTTGTGCTATGGATTTACAACAAAATGGCTTGATAAAAAATGATTCTTTAACCTTTGGTAATAAAGATAATTTATGTAAACTAATTAAACAGATTTCTCTAAGGAAAGGAATAGGAGAAGAATTAGCAGAGGGATCTCTAAGATTTTCTCGGAAATATAATGGTCAAGATTATGCAATGCAGGTAAAAGGAATGGAAATGGCAGCGTACGACCCTAGAGGCGCTTTTGGTCAAGCTCTAAATTATGCTATAAGTTCTAGAGGAGCATGTCATTTAACAGGATTTTTAGTAGCTTTAGAAGTATTGGGAGCACCAAAAAAAATTGATAGATTTTCAATTAGAGGAAAGTCAGATCTATTAGTTTTAAAACAAAATCAAAGTGTAGTGGAAGATTCTCTTATAGTATGTAAATTTGTGGGCTACGCTTTAGGACTTGAGTTTCAAGTACGATTCTTAAACACTATTTTAGATAAAGAATTTTCCATTAACGAGTTATTAACAATTGGCGAGAGGGTTTATAATTTAGAAAGACTTTTTAACATAAGAGAAGGATTTTCAAGAAAAGACGATATACTCCCTAAAAGGTTTTTAGAAACTCCATTACAAGATGGTCCATCGAAGGGAAAAGTTGTCCCTCTCGATGATCTAATTGATGAATATTATAAAGTAAGAAATTGGGATGAGAATGGAATCCCTACTGACAATATTTTAGAAAAATTATCATTAAAAAGATTAATGTAAATTTAAAATATAAAATTAAATGTGAAGAATTATGATTGATGCAGAAACTTTTAAACAATTTAAAATTGTGGGCAAGGTGTTAACAGACCATAGGTATAACACGAGTCATTCTGGCAATATATCTATGAGAGCTGGAGGGAAGATACTTATCAAGCGTAGAGGTGCAATGCTAGGCTTTCTAGAACAAGAAGATATCATAGAGACTGACTTATATGAAGCAGACTCGGGGATAATGCTCTCTAGTACTGAAACTGATGTACATCGCCAGATATATTTAAACACTGATGCGATGGCAGTTATCCATGCTCATAATCCTTTTTGTGTTATTCTATCACTAATAGAAGATGAAATTACATGCTTAGATGCTGAAGGGATTTATATGTCTCGTAAAATACCAATTATTGAAGTTGAAAATCCTGCAGGTCCAACTGATGCTGCTCGTGAAGTTCCTAAAGCTCTAAGAAATTATTCAATCGTTGTAGTTAGAGCTCATGGCGTATTTGCCAAGGGAAATACTCTCTACGACGCACTTCAGTATGTAACTGGAGCGGAACAATCAGCAATGTTTAGATATTATACGATGCTCACTGGGAAACCTTTAAAGCGAGATTATTCAAAGGAGAAATTTTTTTCTGAATGGTAAAATTCTTAGGATTAGAACGTTCTATCGCTATTACAATCCTAAAATAACTAAGAATTTAAATAATCCTACAAGTTTTTATGGATAAGATAATTTTTTTTTCGTTAATTTTAAATTTAAAAAAGATACCCAAGGGGATATAGGATTACAGAATCATATCAAAAGTTAAATAATTTTGAAGAACAATATCAACTCATTTTGGAACATACCAATGATTTAATTTTTATTTTAAATAAGGATGTAGAAATAGAATACATTAATAAGAGTGCTTTTAAGAATTTATTGGGCTATTTAAGAGACGATATAATTGGAAAAAGTCTAATAGAATTTATTCATTTAACTGAACAGAAAATCGTTCACGCCATTTTTAACGGGAATCCTCAGGAGAATGCAAAATTAAGGATTAAAGATAAAAATAATTCTTATCATTGGTATGAATTTAAAATAAAAATATTCATTGACCACAATGGAAAAAAAAAATTCCTTATTGTTGCAAAAAATATTACCAAAGCGGAAAATTTAGAAGAAAGATTAAATATAGCAAAAGAAATGTTTAGAACTGTTGCTGAACAATGGTTAATGGGTATATGTATTATCCAAGATAATCACGTAAAATATATCAATCAACAACTATCAGATTTATTAGGATATACTTCTGAAGAAATTCTAAGTTGGCAGTCCGGTGAATTTTTTAAAACTATACACCCCGATGATAGACCAATGGTTTTAGAACAGGCAAAAGTAAGAGGTGATGAATTAAACTCAGGCATAAGAAATTATGTTGCTCGTGGTATTCACAAAAGCGGTCGAATCATTTGGGTGGACGTTTGGTTCAAAAATATAGAGTATGAGAGGAGACCTGCCTTTTTAAATACGTTTATAGACATTACTGATAAGAAAATAGCAGAAGAAAAATTAAAAGAATCTGAAGAAAGATATCGATTGATCACTGAAAGTGCTAATGACTTAATTAGGGTATTGGATGATAGATTCGAATTTGAATATATTAATGAAAAAGTACATAAACGTTTATTAGGATATGACAAAGAAGATTTAATCGGTCAAACTAATTTACCATTCCTCCATCCTGAAGATCGAAAACATGCAGTTCGTTCAACTGTGAGGAACCTAAATAGAGGTTATGGTTCATATCAAGCAAGGTTTAAAGATAAGAATGGAAATTATAAATGGTTTGAATTTGGAGGTAAAATTTTTTATGATAGTAAAGGAACTAAAAAAATTTTATCAATAGCAAGAGATATTAATGAACGTAAGTCTGTTGAACAAAAACTAATGGAATCTGAAATGAAATACCGCCATTTATTTAATAATTCGCCATATTTTATAGGTTTAGTAGATATGAACGGAAATTTAATAGACTGTAATATGACCATAAATGAATTCATGTCACTACATAATAAAGAACATGTAATAGGGAAAAGTTTTAGAGAAATCCTCTCTTTAAATGAAAAAAATAAGTATCTTATGCCAGTTTTTTCAAAATTCTTTATAGAAGCAAGTAAAGGTAATAAAGTAGAGCCATATGAGTTCGAGCTTTTCAGATCTATGGACGATAGTCTATGGCTTCGAATTGAGGGTTCTTTGATAGAACTCAATAATATAAAAATGCTTCAATTCATAATCCAAGATATCACAGAGCGAAAGCAAGCTGAGATTGCATTACAGCAAGCAGCTCACCACTGGGCAACAACGTTCGAAGCTATGAGTGATTCTGTTATTCTGCTTGATTTAGAAAATAGAATTGTTCAATGTAATAAAGCTACATTAGAGATATTGGGTAAGTCTAATTATCACGGAATTATTGGGCGTCCTTGTTGGGAAGTTGTTCATGGTACATCCGAGCCTGTAGATTGGTGTCCTGTCAAGCATATGAAAATAACGGGTAATACAGAGTCTTCTACTGCTCAAATTGGAGATAAATGGTTTCAAATTTCTGCAGATCCAATCTTGGATGACGAGAGTCGTCTTATTGGAGCTGTACATGTAATATCTGATATTACCGAGAGAAAAAAAGCAGAAGAAAAGCTGAAAAAATCAGAAGAAAAATATCGAGATTTAGTTAACAGTATTTCAGATTTATTATTAGAAGTAGACTTAAAAGGCAAATTCACCTACGCCAGCCCTCAACTTTATGATATGTTTGGATTCACATTTGATGAAATTAGAGGCAAACGAATTCATAAGTTTATTCATCCGGAAGATCTTCCAAGGGTAGCGAAGACTCTGAAAGAAGGTTTTGAAACAAGAACAAATCTGTCTGTAGAATATAGAACTTTACATAAAGACGGTCATTATATTTATGCCTCAGTTAAAGGAGCTTACATGGATAACGGGAGGTTCTACGGTGTGGTACGGGATATCTCTGAAACGAAACTAGCAGAACAGAAATTAAAGGAATCAGAGGAAAAATATAGACTAATATCAGAAAATGCTTATGATTTAATCGGTATCTTTAACACAAAACTTAAGTACGAGTATATTAATGAACAAGCTTTTAAACGGGACTTAGGTTATACAAAAAACGATATTATTGGAAAATCTGCATTAAAGTTTATCCATCCCGAGGATTTTCAACTTACCGCAAATTTGTTTAAAGAAGGTTTTCAAACAGGTTATGGTGAAGCAGAATTAAGATTCAGACATAAAGATGGACATTGGATTTGGATTGATGCAAAAGGTAGAACCTTTATTGATAATAAAGGTGAGTTAAAAGCTTTAGTGCTCTCGAGAAATATTTCCGAACGCAAAATAGCAGAACAAAAATTAAAAGAATCAGAAAAAAGATATCGATTAATTACAGATAATTCAAAGGAAGCCGTTTTTATAATGGATATGAATTTAAAACAAACATTTGCTTCTCCTGCTTCATATGAAATGCTTGGTTATACTTCTGAAGAATTGATAGGAATGTCGATTCAAAAAACTACAACTCGTGCATCCATAAGAGTATTAGCAGAAATATATAAAGAAGAATTAGCAATTGAAAAACAAGATGATAAGGATTTAAATAGGTCTCGAAGGATTGAGATACAACAGATACATAAAAATGGAAAAATTATTGATGTTGAAATATCACTGACATTTTTACGCGATGATGATAATAACGCTATCGGAATAATAGGACTCTCACGTAACATTTCAGCGCGAAAAATAGCTGAAAGAAAATTGAAAGAATCTGAAGAACGATATCGATTAATTTCGGAAAATGCTAACGATGTTATTTGGACTACCGATATGAGTATGAATTTAACTTATGTAAGCCCTTCAACTCAAAATGCATCAGGTTATTCCGTAGAAGAAATGTTAAATATGAAACTTGATCAATACCATACGCCTGCTTCATTTAAAATATTGATTGATAAGTTTAAAGAAGAATTAAAAATCGAAAGAAGAAAAGATAAGGATTTAAATCGAATACGAGTTTTTGAAGTCGAACAAATACATAAAAATGGTTCAATTTTCAATAAAGAGATAGTAGTAACTTTTTTACGCGATGAGAGTCAAAAAGCAATCGGTATAGTGGGTGTAACACGCGACATCACGGAAAAGAAAGAAGCAGAAAGAAAATTAAAGGAATCTGAAAAAAAATATCGCAAAGCCTATAAACGTGCGAATTATTATAAAGATTTATTTGCCCACGATATAAATAATATACTTCAAACTATAAATTCATCAGCAGAACTTATGAGACATTATCTTTCTGATTCTGAAAAAAATAAGGATGTCAATGCAATTTCAAAGATCATCAATAAACAAGTTATGAGGGGCGCTAAACTGATAACTAATATTCATACACTATCAAATTTGGAAGACCAAGATTTATCTGTTGAACCTATTAAAATTAATAACCAATTAAAAAATTCAATTGAGTATATTAAAAAGGTTTACATAGACAGAGATATTGATATTCAAATTCACTCGCCTAATGAAGATTTCATGGTTCAAGCTAACTTTCTTGTGCAGCAAGCATTTGATAATCTCCTAAGCAACGCAGTAAAGTATAACAGTAATGAAAATTTGGAGATTTCCATAGATATTTCTAAAATAATAATAGAAGATGTAAAATATGTTAAAATGGAATTTAAAGATAATGGAATAGGCGTAGCAGACGAGAGAAAGGATTTGATCTTTAAAAAATATGAAAGAGAACATAAAGGCGGGAAAGGAATGGGCGTTGGATTATCACTAGTAAAAAAGATAATAAAGAATTATAAGGGGAAAATTTGGGTTGAAGATAAAGTTAAAGGAGATTACACTAAAGGTAGTAATTTTATTATATTGATTCCCGATGCTGATAAAGTCAATAAGAATGTTTAATATGAAACTGAAAATTCGTAATGACCAGATCCAACATAGAATACTATATAATTATCCCTAATTTCCTTATATTCTATTCCTTCAGATTTCTCAATTACTTTCCCATTCTGCCAAATTGTAGATTTACTTTCCATAATCTCTGACTGATCACTGTTAGTAGGGATCCACACTTCTGAAGAACATCCTACCGGTATATCAACATTCATTTTTAATTTACTTTCGCATTTTTCCCATGAGCTATGAATATATCCTCTAATTGTTTTCAAAGAACCAGACACATAATTTAGATCTTTTGGAATAAATGGTTTAATTCTTATTAAGCTCCAGCCAGGTTCAGAAGATGTGATTCCCGCCAATATTTTGAAAAAGAAGGCATCAACGCTCCCTAACATTATATGGTTATGGGAATTCATTCCGCTTCCTTCTAGTTTCTCCCAACGTTCCCATAAGGTTGTGGCACCTTCTTGAATCATATACCCATATCCGGGATAACTTGTTTGAGTTATAATTTTATATGCAACATCGGAATGACCGTTTTCTGACAATACATCCCATAGATATCTAGTCCCCACTATTCCAGTATTAAGGTGATAATCATGATCCTCGACTATACACCGGAGCAATGTCGAGATAACTCTCCTTTTTTTATCATCTGGTACCATATTTAAATATAAAGGAAGGATGTTAGAAGTTTGGCTTATAGTTCTATCAGTTAGGGATAGTTTGGGGATATCGTAGACATCCTTTAGAAATTTTTTATTAAATGCCTTTTTTATTCTTCCAGTTCTTTCTGAAAGTTCTTTATATTCTTGTCCCTTTCCTAGTATTTGAGCAATTTGAGAAAGGAAAAGAGTGTCGTGGTAAAGATACCAAGTGTTAACTAACTCAATCGGAGTTCTTCTTGATACAATACCCCCAACGTCACACCAATCTCCATATTTACCGAATTTATATAAGATATTTCCTTCTGTATTTCTTTCTAGAAAATTAACATAATTTTTCATAGATTCATAATGTTCACTTAGAATTCTTGTATCTTTGTAATACCAATACATATTCCAAGCAATAGTAATATAAGCTGTACCCCATGCGGGATCTGCAGGATAAAATGCCCAATAAGGGGGGACTACATCTGAAAGAGCTCCATCCTCTTTTTGACACAATTTAATATCTCGAAGAAATTTAGTATAAAATCTTATTGTGTCAAAATTAAAAGTTGCCTCTTCTACAGTTAATTGAGCATCTCCCATCCAACCATGTCTTTCATCTCTTTGTGGACAATCGGTCGGTATGCTCATTAAATTACTTAATTGACCCCAAATGATATTTGTATGAATTTTATTGATAAGATCATTAGAGCAGAAAAAATCACCTATTTTAGGAACATCAGAATGAAAAAAGAGACCTTCAATACTTTCTAATGTAGGAACCCCTGGGAAGCCTGTTATTTCAACATATCTAAAACCATGATAAGTAAAATGCGGTTCAAAAACTTCTTCACCTATACCCTTTAAGATATAAATGTCTGTAGCATTCGCACTACGAATAGTGGCCATATTTAAATTTCCATCATCAAATATTATCTCTGAATGTCTAATTTTAATTTCTGCTCCATTTGGTCCAGCTACTTTTAAACGAATAAATCCTGTAAAATTTTGACCAAAGTCATAAATATACACCCCGGGACTCGTACT
>SDBT01019551.1_pt1 | contig 10612 bp, 9 predicted proteins | sample 2277101 | NCBI WGS metagenome assembly SDBT01 (sample SAMN10404973, study PRJNA504765) | marine sediment metagenome | isolation source: marine sediment core GS10_PC15, 103 cmbsf | place: Arctic Ocean: Southern Knipovich Ridge | collected 2010
TGGATCACCTGGGCGACAGGGGCTGGCTTGTGCCCGCGGGCGGCCGCTTTCGGATGGGCGACAAGCTTGAAGAAGCCTTCGAGCGAGGCCGGATCCACACAAACATCGCAGACCAGGCCGGCCAACTCCAGGTGGTGGACATCGAAACCCGCAAGGTGCTGGGCGTCGTGCCCCAGGAGGCCGCGTCAGGGGGAAAATTCCTGCTGGGAGGCCGAAGGCTGAAGATAAAAAGCGTACAGCGAGATCGAGTCCTGGTGACCGACACGTCCGGTCCGGCCGACTTCAAGATCCGGGCAGCCGTGGGACCGACGACCTCCAGGAGTCTGTCCGAAGACTTCGCGGCCTTCGCAGGCCTCGAGCCCGGCAAGGCCCCGGTGGTCCAACTGCCGGATGGCCGCCCGGCCGTCTTCCACTTCCTGGGCAGCGCCTGGAGCTCGCTGCTCGAGGCGCTGCTCGAAGACCTTCCAGGCCCAAAGCCCCAGCAAAGCAATCCCTTCTGCACCGTGGTGGGAAGAGCACGGCCGGTGCTGCCGCGAAACCTGGAGCCCGAGACGGTAGCAGCGACGATCGCCCGCAACGCAGACCGACTGAGCCGCCGTATCCCCCTCGGCCCCTGGTCCCGCGAGATGCCCCCCTCCTGGCGCTCCGAAAACCTGCTTCAAATCTTGAACCCCGAGCTCTTCACCAGGACCGTCTGCAACCTGACCGAATGCCAGGAACCGGTTCCCGAAGAACACCAAGAGGCATTCGCCCGCCTGGCCGCCAGCAGGTGGTAATATTCAGGGGTTGGAAATGGAGAAAATATTTGCATAACCAAGCATTCCGTACTAGCTTATGCAAACGAATACGTTTACGTAACCCAGTGGATTGTGGTGAGTTGTGCAAGTGAAACCGGCAAGTCATCGTACACTGACTGAGTATGTGGATAGCTTGGAAGAACGGGGCATCCATACCTTCCGACGGGAGGAGGCGCTGGAGGCGCTTGGGATCTCGGAAATTGCATACGACAACGCAGCGCGAAGACTCGAAAAGAAATCCCGGATCGCGCGACCGCGCCGGAGGTTCTGTGTGATCGTTCCCGTTGCGTATCGAAGCGTTGGGTCGCCTCCGCCGTCCTGGCTCATAGACGATCTCATGAAGTTCCACGGCCAGCCATACTACGTCGCCCTTCTATCCGCGGCCGAGATACACGGCGCTGCCCATCAGCGTCCCCAGGAGTTCCAGGTGATGACGGACGAGCCTCTCAGGCCGACGTCTGCGGGACGGGCTCGGATCAGATTCTTCGTGAAGCGCCAAATCGCCAGGACGACGACGACCCGGATCAAGACGTACACGGGTTACCTGACGATCTCCACGGCCGAAGCCACGGCCTTCGACCTCGTTCGATATGTCGAAGCCTCGGGACACCTCGACAACGTTGCCACGGTGCTCACCGAGCTCGCCGAGGTCCTCGATGCCGAACTGCTCGTCAAGGCAGCCGGGGCAGGCGTCGAACTCTCGGTGGCCCAGAGGCTTGGCTACCTCCTGGATCGAGTCGCCGACAGGCATCTGACGGGTCCGCTTGCCGGCTGGCTCGGAAAGCAGGATCCGAGGCCGGTGCCGCTGCGGCCGGACCGGCCGAGCAAGGGCCTGCACAAGGACTCGCGCTGGCTGGTCATCATCAACGAGCACATTGAGCCGGACATATGATCCCGGAAGCATACATAGCAGCATGGCGATCGCGGGCACCTTGGTCCACGGACGTACAGGTCGAGCAAGACCTCGTCATCTCCCGCGCCATCATCGACATCTTCTCGGACGACCGGCTGGTCAGCCAGGTTGCGTTCCGGGGGGGCACCGCAATCCACAAGCTCCTCTTCGATACACCCGGCAGGTACTCCGAGGACATCGACCTCGTCAAGGTGGAGGAAGGCCCCATCGGGACGATGATGGATGCACTGAGGGAGAGACTGCAGCCCTGGCTTGGAAAGCCGAGATGGAAGCAGCGAGCGGAGCGGGTCACTCTCATCTTCAAATTCGAGTCGGAGAGCGAGCCGGTGGTCCCCATGCGACTGAAGGTGGAGATCAACACGCGTGAGCAATTTACGGTGCTTGGACACGCAAGAAGAAAATTCGAGATCGACACCCTCTGGCACACGGGATCCGCCGAGGTTCTCACCTACTTCCCGGAGGAACTTCTTGGAACCAAGATGCGAGCTCTCTACCAGAGGAAGATAAGGACGTGATCTCTTCGATCTAGCGGAAGTGTCGAGGCGCCTTCCCGGTCTCGACGCGGCCGAGGTCGTTGATTGCTTCCAGGGCTACATGAAGCACTGCGGTCACCGCGTCTCCCGCGCCGAGTTCGAGGCGAACCTGGCAGCCAAGCTCAAAGACAAGACATTTACCAACGATGTCCTGCCTCTGCTCGCCGATGGCGTCTCGTACGATCCCGCCCGCGCCTATCGAGACATTCACGCTGCCTTCGTCTCACGGCTTCCAGGCGATCCCTGGAAAGGCGGCTCCTGATCGTCAATATCCCTATCCTTCCTTCGAAGATGGACCTTCTCCCTGCTGGTCGCGGAGTGACGAAGCGCCACCACGCTCATGGGCCGATGCAGGGAATCCCCTCGCCCCGCATCAGGTCGGCCGCATGCATCAGCTTCCGGGGCGGGGTGGGGTCGAGGTCTGCGTAAGGGTAGGGGCGTCCGAGGAGGTCCTGCTTGGCGAGGGCCAGCCGGTGGAACGGCTGGAGCCTGACCTGCGGAAGGCGGGCGCAGGTCTTGAGCCAGGCGGCCATGGCGAGCAGGTCGTCGTCCGAATCGTTGAATCCCGGGACCAGGGTGATCCTGAGCTCCACCGGCATGTCGGTCCCCAGCAGGTTCAGCAGGTTGGCCAGGGCCGTGTCGTTTCCCGTGCCGAGGACCCGGCGGCAGGGCGCAGGGTTTACGTGCTTGAGATCGAACAGGACCAGATCGAACAGGTCGCGGATCCCGTCCAGGCGCTCCGGCGGCCAAAAGCCGGACGTCTCCACGGCCAGGTGCACTCCAGAGTCCCGAAGGCGTGCCGCGCACGAGAACAGAAAATCGGGCTGGGCCAGGGGCTCGCCGCCCGAGAAGGTCACCCCGCCGCCGGTGCCCTCGAAGAAGTCCATGTCGGCCATGACCTCCGTACAGAGCACGTCGGCGGAGACCTCGCGGCCCGAAAGCCTGCGGGCCCGGGAGGGACACGCCTCGGCGCAGCGCCCGCACGCGGTGCAGCCCGCGCGCCAGTCCCAGGGCGCGCGGAGCAGGCGGCTCCACCACGGCCGGGCGCTGGGGCAGGCCCGCTCACAGCTTTTGCAACCGATGCAGCGGGCAAGGTCGAAGAGGATCTGCGGCTGGAAGGATTTTCCCTCGGGGTTGTGGCACCACGGGCAGCCCAGGCCGCAGCCCTTGAAGAAGACCACCGTCCTGAGTCCGGGGCCGTCCTCGGTGCAGCCCCTCGACACGTCAAACACGGTCCCCGAACTCGTATCGGGCAATGATGTCCTCCTGGATGGAACTGCCCAGGTCCGTGAAATAGGCCGAATACCCGGACACCTTGACCACCAGGTCCCGGTAGCGCTCCGGCCGGCGCTGGGCGTCACGCAGGGTCTCTTCGGAGACCACGTTGGGCTGGATGTGCATGCCGCCGAGATCGAAGTAGGTGCGCACCATGGAGGCGAACGTCTCCACGCCTTCTTCGGTCGCGAGCGTGCGGGGGTGGAAGCGCATGTTCAGAGACACGCCCGAGGAGGCCTGCTCGGGCGGGATTGCGGCCGCGCTCCTCAGCGGCCCGGCGGGCCCGGCGGTGGGCTCGGCCAGGTCGGCCGGGGAGATCCCGTTGGAGATGGGCTCCCCGCGGCGCCTGCCGTCCGGCGTGGCGCCGAGCATGATCCCGTCGATCACGTGGTTGCCGTACGAGTAGTAGCACACCCGGTATCGCCCGCCGCGCTCGTTCCGCTTGGCCGAGACCGCCTCGGAGATCCATTCCACCACCCGGCCGGCCAGCCGGTCGGCCGCAGGCTCGCCCCGCCCGTACTTGGGCGCGCAATGAATGATGCGCTGGCGCAGGGCCTCTTGCCCGGCGAAGTTTTTTTCGATAGTGCGCACGAAATCGACGAGATCAAGCTCGCGCTGGTCGTACACGACCGTCCTGACGGCCAGGAACGAGTCGACCAGGGTGGCCAGCCCGCGGACCGCCACCGAGGTGAAGTCGTACCTGGCCCCCCCATCGGTGATGTCGCGGGCTTTTTCGATGCAGTCATCCATCAGGGCCGAGACGTACGGGGCGGGCAGCACGTCCCGAAAGGCCCGGTCCTTGGCCGCGGTGGCCGCCACCAGCACGTCGATCTGATGAACGAGCTGGCGCCTGAATGCCTGGAGCAGGAGATCGAAGGTCGGGAAGGTTTCGGGGTCCCCGCTGTCGAAGCCCGCCTGCTGACCCGGGGCCGGGGGCGGGAGCCTGCCCCGGGTCAGGGTCAGCATCAGCACGGCCGGCAGGGTGAGCTCGTGGCCCCCGGGGCAGCCGTGGGTGTCGGACTGGCCCGAGGTCTCGATGCAGCCGACAATACAGAAATCCCTGGCGTCCTCGACGCGCATCCCGTCGGCCCGCAGCCCGGCCAGCACGGCCCGGTCGTTGTACAGGGCGATCCCGTTCGTCTTGCGCAACACACTCACCGCGCGGCGCAGCAGGTCCGGGGGCGATTTATCGGAAATCCTGATCGACAGCTGGTTCAACGAGCCGCCCATGGCCTCGAAGGCGTCCAGCGCGGCGAAGGTCAGCTCACAGGTCGCGTCATCGCCGCCGGGCGTCAGGCCCCCGATGGTGGCGGTGTGCTGGTTGTTGCCCAGCACGCTGTTGGTCTCCATGCCGATCTCGGGGATGGGCTCGATGTTGGCCGACTGCTTCAGGAAGAACTCCTGCAGCAGCGCGACCGCCTCGGCGCGGGTCAGGCGCCCGGCGCGCAGGTCGCGCTCGAACGTGGGATACAGGTACTGGTCGATCCTCCCGACCGCGAACACGTCGTGGGTCCCGTACTGGATCTCGCCCACCAGCAGGGTGAACCAGGCCGCCTGCAACGCCTGGTGGAAGGTCTCCGGCGGCTTTCGGGGCACGCGCTCGCAGTTGGCGGCGATCCGCCCCAGCCTGCCCCTCTCTCCCGGATCGCCGGTCCTGGCCGCCATCTCACGCGCCAGGGCGGCGAACCGCCCGGCATAGGCGACGGCCGCCTCGAGGCTGACCACGACCGCCTCCAGAAAATCCTTCTTGGCTGCGTAGCGCGGGTCTCTCCGATCCAGCCGGCGCTGGCGCTCCCGGGCCTGATCTATGATCGCCCCCATGCCTCGGCCGACCACCTTGTCCACACCCAGGCTCAGGTGCCCCTGGACGTCGAAGCAGAACACCGCCGGTGTGGGGTTGTTGCGGGCCAGCTCGAAGCGCAAGGAGTACAGGGTGCGAAGCCGCCGCAGGCCCGGCCGGGCGCGCAGGTTGGCACCCATGAGCTTGCGCGCGCCTCCCAGGTCCAGGTAGCCGGCGAAGCGGACCGCCTGCACGCATCGCCTGGCCGTTGCCAGCGGCCCCGGTGCCGTGTCGATCAAATCCTGCGCCTCCCACTGCCTGGCCTTGTGGTCGCGCAGGCTGCGGCCGTCCCAGTAGGGGAGGATCTCCTCGTAGAAAAGTTTCTTGTCGCCCTCGGACATGGAGAACGGCCGCTGCTTCTCATGGAGCACGTCCAGCTCGAGCTGCATCGAGCGCAGGAAGTCTCCCCGCTCGACCGACAGGGGTCCGGCCAGGAATTTTTCGGTTTTGCTGCCCGCCAGAAGCTCGTCGGGCTCGATGGAAATATCCTGTCGCTCGAGGGTGCGCTTCAACGCCAGGGCGTTTCTCAGGCAGGGAGCCATCCCTTCGGTCTGCCGGTACGCCCGTGTGAAATGCAGCGCCCGAGCCAGGCAGATCTCGTACGAGGCCTCGAGCAGCCGCCTCTTCATGCGCGCGATCCGCGGATCAAGCCCCCGGGCTTCCATTGCTCCCGATGGTTCTCCCGGGATTCTCCCGGGGCCCTACTTGCAGACCTTGACCAGCGGCTTGTCGAATTTTTGCAACAGCTTCTGGACCTTCCCCTTGACCGCGGCATTATCCGCGAGCAACTTGTCGCGGTGCTCCCTCTTCTTCTTGCACTCCGCGATGAAGGCAGGCGTTGGTTCCTTGATCTTCTTGTTGACCAGCTTCATTACCTGCGAGGTCTTGTTCTTGATCATCTTCGTCAACTGCTTGGTGCACTTCTTGGGCTCGGGACACTTGGCCTTGCTCTCCAGGACGTCGATCTGCAACTGGATCGCCTTGATGACCTTCTTCTCCGCCATGGTCAGCTCTTGAACCACTGCGGCGGCGACCGCCGGCTTTGCGGGTTCCTCTTCCTTGGCCACCGCGGGTTCTACTTTCTTGGCCACCGCGGGTTCTACTTTCTTGGCCACCGCGGGTTCTACTTTCTTGGCCACCGCTGGTTCTACTTTCTTGGCGGGCTCCTTGGCCTTCTCGGCTTCACCCTCGTCCTTCTTGCAACCGGCAAATGCGAAAACCAAGAAACAGACGGAAACCAGAGCGCCAACCAGACAGTGCAGCTTGTAGCTTCTCATTCTACACCTCCTTTTATAGTGCTACCCATGAGCACATATCTCACTGAAAGTAAACGCCGTTCAACAGAACCCACTCGCGGCGATTTGTCAAGAGGTGAAATATCCTCGACTCATGTACCTGTAGCCAGCCAGGAGACCACGAACTCGGTGCGTGGTGGCAGCTCGTGCAGGTCCGGGCGTTCGAAGGACCAGCGGCCGGCCAGGTCGAGCTCGCGGGCGGTGAGCTCGAAGTGGCACATGGCGATGCCCATGTCGATCTGCTGCAGCTCGATCTCGCCGATCCGGCCGTAGCCGGCGGTGCGGCGCAGGTAGAGGTCGAAGCGGTCGCGGTCGGGCGAGACCACGATCCGCCAGGGCTGTCTGTTGGAGGCGGACGGGCCCAGGCGGACCATCTGAAGCACCTGCCCATACTCGCCCAGCTCGTCCATAGGCATGGGAGTGGAGAGATCGCCGTGGAAGAACAGCTCGGCATGGGGTTTACGCCTGGCCGAGCCGGCGCCCCAGCGGGTGATGCGGTCGAGCGTGCGGCGCTTGGTGAGGGCCGCGCCCACCGGGGTGACCGCGGGGATGAGCTCTTCGGAAGTGGCGCCAACGACGCGGCCGAAGGCTCCGCGGCGGAAGGTACCGCCTAGCCAGCAGGTGCCCAGGCCCAGGCCGGTGGCGGCCAGGATGGCCCACTCGAACACATACCCAAAATCCTCCATGGCGCGCTCGGCCCGCCCGACCCTGCCGACGATGTAGCTGCGGGCGCCCTTGATCATTCCATAGGTGCCGAGCTTCTTCACGCCCTGCTCGTGAGCGTCGAAGTCGGCCAGCAGGTCGAGCTTGACCGGCACGCCGAACGGGCCGGACGGCGGTTCGGCCAGGAAGGCGCGGAGCTTCTGCTCGACGTCATCGGCCAGGGGCTGGCCGTCATAGGTACGCCAGGAAGAACGGGACTCGATGATCTCTACGACCGGTCGCGGAAGTTCCATGGGGTTACTGCTCCTGGTCGGGTGCGATCTCCACGTCCACCGAGCGGTTCTGCTGGCAGACCAGACGCAGCCTGTCCTCCTCCTGGCCGGCCGACTCCAGGCCCCCAGGGTCGATGTCCACCTTCCACGCGCCCGACGCGGGCAGCAGCACCGTAAGCTCGCGGCCTTCGTGGCAGTCGAAGGCAAGGGAGAGGGCCCTCCGGTCGAAGTCCGGCTCCATGCGACTCGGCCTGTCCGGCAGGCGCACGGGCACCGGCACCGACCAGGCCCGGTCGAAGACCTCCTTGGGCATGCCGCGCGAGTCCAGCCAGGCGAAGCCGCCGTCGCCCTTGTTGAAGGCCCACAGGGCCGAGCCCACGAAGCCCCGGTAGTACACCGTGGTGATGTGCTCGAGGTAGTTCTCGAACCCTTGGTTTTGCGACAGGCCACCGTACTCGCCCACCCACAGCGGGGAAGCGCCGTCTGAGTACCCGTCCATGGCGTTGTCGAAAGCGGCCTTCAGTTCGTCGAAGTCCTTGTCGTAGGACCGGCCGGACTCGTGAACCTCCTGGGGATAGAAGTGCGGCGCCACGACCACCCGCCGCAGGTCGTCGGCAATGATCTCCATGTGGTCGGCAAACCCCAGGGCGAATCCGCCGGACGGCTCGAGAAAGAAGATCCGCTCGGGGCAGATGGCCTCGATGGCGTCCATGGCCCGGCGGTAGAATGGGTAGAGCACCTCGGCGTCGAAGCGCGGGTCTGCCAGGGCCGAGCCGGGATAAGGCTCGTTGAACAGGTCGAAGCCCAGCACCAGGTCCTGGTGGCAGACCGCCGCGGCCACCGCGGTCCAGGCGGAGAGCCACTTGTCCTGGATCCCGTCCTCGTCCGCCCAGAAGCGGTCGAAGCAGCCGCGCACCTGCTCGGATGCGTAGTTCAGCCACCAGGGGCTCTGGGGCTCGTAGCCCTCGCGGATCTCCTCCGGGCAGGTCCACTCGGCCCCCCCGTTGGAGAAGGGCGAGCCCCACAGGTCCTGGTGCATGTCCACGATCACGAGAAGCCCGGCCCCGCAAAGCTCATCCACCTCGGCTGCGTAGTCGTCCAGGTACTCCCGGTCCACCTGCCCGTCGGCGGGCATCACGGCCTCCCAGTGGGTCAGCAGCCGGACCGAGTTGAATCCGTGCTTGCGGATCAGCGCCACCTCCGCGTCGCTCAACGGGATCAGGTGCTCGGGGACGTGCTTGGCGTCCTCGCGCACGTTGATCCCCCGCAGGAACAACGCGTGCCCGTCCGCGTCGATCAGGGTGCAGTCCTCGACCGAATACATCCTTGCGGGCTCCGGCGCCGAAGACGACTCGCCGCAGCCGGCCGCCGCCAGCCAGGCCAGGCAGGCTACTTGCGAGATCGAAAAAATATCACGTATCGATCTCATCCACTCACTTCTTCTTTTTCTTCTTCTTCTTCTGGTATGTGCCGATCAGCTCGGCCTTGCCCAGCACGTGGCCCTTCATGGCCTCGAGCAGGGCCTTCTTCTTCGGGGTCTTCAGGTCGGGCAAGACCACGTCCAGGGCGTAGAGCTTGTGGAAGTAACGGTGCCGGCCGATGGGCGGGCAGGGGCCGCCGTAGCCGGTCTTCTTCCAGGAGTTCTTCGCCTGGCGGGTCCCGGCGGGCAGGTCTTGCGGCTTTACCGCCTCCGGCAGGCCCTCGGCGCCGGGCGGGATGTCGTACAGCAGCCAGTGGTCCCAGACCATCTTCGGTTTCTTGGGATCGGGCGCGTCCGGGTCGTCCACGATCAGCACCAGGCTCTTGGTGCCCGCGGGCAAGTCGGCCCAGGACAGCGGCGGGGAGGCGTTCTCGCCCTCGCAGGTGTACTTCTGCGGGATGCCCCCATTGTGTACAAAGGCGCTGGACGTAAGCTTCAGTCCCTCGCCAGCCTGCGCGCCTGACGGGATCAGGACGCACACGAAAACCAACGTCATCAGGCAGCGAATAGCACACACGGCTCACCTCCCATGAAAGAGCCACAGGATCAGGCTGACACACAAGAGCCGCGACGATCAACTCAGGACAAAGCCAATTGTTTATCCTTGCGCGCCGAAAGCCGGAATGCTAGTTCTATGCACCGTTGTGCATCCGAAAACCTCGAAAGGAGTCGTGATATGTCGAAAGGACGAATTCCAGCAAAGTCGTTGATCTCCTTGGCGTTAATCGCGCTGGTGGCCTCCCTGGCCGGCTGCCCCACGGGCAAGGAGGAGGGCAAGGGAGCAACCCCGGGCAAGGGCGAAGGGCCGGGCAAGACCGGACCCGTGAAGGCCGAGGCCCAGACCGTGTCCGAAAAGGCCAAGGTCGAGTTCTTCGTTATGTCGCAGTGCCCCTTCGGCCTCCAGGTGGAGAAAGGCATAGCCCCGGTCCTCGCGAAGATGGGCGCAGACATCGACTTCAGCCTGGACTTCATCGGCCAGATCAAGGACGACGTGCTGACCTCCATGCACGGGCAGTCCGAGGTGGACGGGAACAAGGTGCAGCTGTGCGCGGCCAAGCACAATCCCGGCAAGTACTTCGAGATGATCCTGTGCATGAACAAGAACATGAGGGCCATCCCGGGCAACTGGCAGGATTGCGCCCAGCAGCAGGGCCTGGACGTCGCGAAGATCAAGACCTGCTTCGAAGGGGTCGGGGGCGACAACCTGCTCAGGGCCTCCTTCGTGAAGGCCCTGAAGCGCCGGGCCCGGGGCAGCCCCACCCTGTACATCGGCGGCAAGCCCTACCGCGGCCCGCGCTCGGAGATGGCGTTCACGCGCGCCATCTGCGAGGCTTTCCCCAAGGACAAGCCCAAGCTGTGCGCCGAACTGCCTGAGCCGGTCAAGGTGCCGGTCACCATCGTCACCGACAAGCGCTGCAAGGAGTGCCGGGCCCAGTTCTGGGAAGGCCGCATGAAGAGCATGTTCCCGGGCGCCGTGGTGACCATCCTCGACTACGCCGATCCCGAGGGCAAGAAGCTGTACGGCGAGTTGAATCTCAAGCTGC
>SDBT01019552.1_pt1 | contig 10610 bp, 5 predicted proteins | sample 2277101 | NCBI WGS metagenome assembly SDBT01 (sample SAMN10404973, study PRJNA504765) | marine sediment metagenome | isolation source: marine sediment core GS10_PC15, 103 cmbsf | place: Arctic Ocean: Southern Knipovich Ridge | collected 2010
CCCTTGTCCCAGAAGAAGGCTGCAGCGAACGAGCAGATCATTGGCAGGATCGGCATTCCCTGGTCTCCGGAGCCACATGAGCTTGCGTGAATCAGCCCCGGAGAGGATACTTGCACCGCGTCGCAAGTCCAGCGACGCCGGTCACTGCGGAGTTGCCAGGAGGGACATCAGTGGGCCGCCGTGTCCGGGCCTCAGGCGCGGGGAACCGCGTCAATTCAAACGCCCTCAAATGCCCCATTTGGCCGACGACGTGGCCCGCATCCCCAGAAGTCCGATGAGGAGACAGGCTGTGCGCGGGATTCTTCCCCGATTCATCGCGGCGGCAGCGACCGCAATGATCTCAATCTGGTTGTCGAGTTCCTTGGCCGCGGCAGGCGAGCCCGCACGGGTGGCAGTGCTGGATACGTACGGCATATGGCGGATGCATTGCACGCTGGCGCCGCCGGCGCTCGCCAGCGGGGAGACGGTCGAACTCAGGTATGAATGGCTGAACTACGGGACGGCCGAACCGGCGGAGGGCTGGCAGGAACCGGACTTCGACGACGCCACGTGGCTCAGAGGGCCGGTGACGCTGGCCTGCAAGACGGCCCTCTTGTCCAGGTTGTGCCTGCGGGGGAAGTTCACGGTCACGTCCCCCGAAGCGGTGCAAGGGCTTGCGCTCTCCGTCACCTATCGGGGCGGGTTAGTCGTGTCGGTCAACGGCGAAGAGGTGAAACGGGACCACGTCGAGCCCAACGCCTCATTGGCGGATGGACTGGCGGGAGAGGAACGAACGCTGGCAGACTTCCCCATCCCGCCGAATCTGCTGCGGGAGGGGACGAACCTGATCGGGTTGGAGGTGGTGCGGGCAGGATATCCGAACAGGACCGATGAAGACGTCTACGAGGACGGTTCCTGTGAGATACTCCGCGTGCGGCTGAGTTCGGGCAGTTCAGCCGGGCTGGTTCCCAACGCGATACGTCCGGACGGATTCCAGGTCTGGAATGCTGACGTCATGGCGGCGGATCTCACTGCGGACTTCGGGGACGCAGCGGAAGCCCTTCGCCCCGTGGCAATCGTTGGGGCGCGGAACGGAGAGTTCAACGGGAAAGTGGTAGTGGGCTCGACGCGCCCAATCAGGGGACTGAAGGCAACGCCGGGGGATCTGAAGGGGGAAGGCGGAACGATACCCGCTTCGTGCGTAAGCGTCCGCTATGGGATGCCCTGGGGCGACCAGTACCTGATCGACGGCCCCGGCCTGAGGCAGTCGTCGCCCTATCCGGTTCATGCCAATCTGTTGGGCGTGCTTTCGGAGGAGCCGCCCGTGGAGGTCGCCGCGACGGCTCCGGAGTACCAGTACACGGGGCGACAGGCCCACTTGCCCGAGGACGCGCGAGAGGCGGAGGTCGTGCCTGGTGCGGTGGCACCGGTGTGGATCACAGTGAAGGTGCCAGCCGGCGCGAAGGCGGGGACCTATGCGGGGAAGGTCGGGATTGAGGCAGCGGACGAGAAGAAGGTCGAGGTGGCAGTGGAACTGAAAGTGGCCGATTACACCCTCCCCAACACGCAGGACTACCGGACCTGGGTGGACCTGATCCAATCGCCGGACACGCTGAGCGTCGAGTACGGGGAGCCGTTGTGGTCGGAGAAGCACTGGGAGATGATCGGGCAGTCGTTCAGGCTGATCGGGAAGACGGGAAGCAGGACGGTCTATATCCCGCTGATCGCCCACACGAACCTGGGCAACGCCGAGTCGATGGTCCGATGGGTGAAGAAGGGGAGCAGCTACGAGTATGACTTCTCGGTGATGGACCGGTACCTGGACGTGGCCCAGAGGAACATGGGCAAGCCCAAACTGGTGATCTTCGTGGTGTGGGACGTGTACATGATCCCCCCTTCCGACGCCCTCGACAGCAACACGCGCGGGCGGCACCGGCAGCTCGCCGAGCACCTCGAGAAGACGTCGGGCCCGCTGGGGCGCGGACCGATGGTGACGGCACTGGATCCTGCGACCGGGGAAACGCAACTGGTTACGCTGCCGCCGCACTTTGCCCCGTCGGAGAGCAAACCGCTGTGGCAGCCGCTCTGGGACCAACTCCTGGCCCGGATGCGCAAGCGGGCCTTGCAGGACAAGGTCATGCTCGGTCTGCAGGGCGACGCTTGGGCCAGCAAGGAGGAACACCAGTTCTTCAAGGAGATCACCGGCGGTGTGCCCTGGGTGGTCCAGTCCCACCATGGGTTCGGGGCGCGCTTCAGTCGAGTGATGGTGCCGCAGAACGAGTTGATGCATGGCGTCTCCAAGATCGGCTACCAGGCGCGGATGTGGAACACGAGCTTTGCCGACGACGGGGCGTGGTTCGGGCAGAAAGAGAAGACTCTGGAGAGCCTGCTGGGGTGGAAACGCCACCATCTTGTCGCCGAGTTCGACCGCCTGAACCTGGACTACCATCCCAGCACGCGGTGGCGGCACTTTGCCGAGCCTAACATCACCGGCGGTCAGCGGGGCGTGGGCCGGATCGGCGCGGATTTCTGGCCCGTGTTCAAGGACAAGCGGGGCTCGCGGGTAAGCAGAGTACATGAGCGTTACCCCGAGGCCGATTGGCGGAACCTGCGCATCGACACGTCGCTGCTGGCGCCGGCGCCGGAGGGACCGGCGGCGAGCCAGCGCTTCGAGGCCTTCCGCGAGGGCGTTCAGGAGTGCGAAGCGCGGATCGCGATCGAGGGGGCTCTCAGCGACGAGGCCGCGAAAGCCAGGCTGGACGAGAACCTGGTGCGACGGTGCGAAGAGTATCTGGCCTTGCGGCAGACGAAGATGTGGCTTAGCCTGAGCAACCTGCAGCTCTGTTTCCTGGCGAACCGAAGGCAGTACGGCGAATACCAGGCCGGGCAATGGCGGGGAGCACCGAACTTCACGGGGCACCAGTGGTTCGTGGGCTCCGACTGGCAGGCCCGCACCGAGCAGCTCTATGCTCTGGCGGGAGAGGTAACGAAGGAGCTGCAAGCGGAACCAACCGGCCGAGCCGCACCATAGCGTTGGGCAATGGCCACCCCTCCCGCCCCCTGGCCACCAACGAGCAACGCCGCAACCCTAGTCAGAACTCAGACTGGGGTCCGACACATCAGCCCATATCCCACCCCAACGGGCCGATGATCCTGGCGAAGTGTACTCCGTCGAATCCCAGCTCCTTGTGGAGCCTGATCTTCTTCGCGAACGCCAATGTCCAGCGCACCGCCGGTCCGAAGGGATCAGCGCCGTCGTGGGTGTTCCACGGACCGAATGAGAAACGGAACGAACCTGCCATCGCTCTGCCTCCCTGCCATGCGCTCAGCCCCAGCGGCACATCACTCCTGACCGCTGCGCGGCCGGTTCTGGAATCGGTAGTTGGGCCGACGGTACGGGTCCGATGAGGCGCTCACTTGCGCCCAGTGCTCGCGGGCCATGGCCAGTATCTCGTCCATCCAGCTGCGGTTCTCGGCCACAAGAACCGCCCGCCCCACCATCTCCTCAATGACTGCTTCGACGTCGCGCTCGGCGGCCCGCTTGATGAAGGAACCGAGTAGCTCCGTGGCGCGCTTCCGGAACGTCTGCCGGACGAACTCCTCGTCCCCAAGCCACCGGTCCAACTGCTCGAAGTAAGCCCCCAGTTGCTCGCGATCCGCGCCCTCTGCAGGCTGGGGCCGTTCGTCGGGGGGGGCGGCAATAACGCATGGAACGCGCTCGAACGACCGGACGCCGTCGCGGTCCGCCTCCACCAGCAGTACGAAGGTGTGAGCCGTGTGCGGGCCGTTGCGCTTGATGTAGGCGTCCGAATGCGCCCCGAAGACGAAGTTGCCCAGCGAGTAGGCAATCAGCGCGCCGTCGGCCATCTCCACCCCTTGGGGCACGTGCGGATGGTGCTCCAGTATGATGTCCGCGCCGGCCCCGGCTATGAGCCGCGAATTGGCAATGCGAACCGGTGCCGGCACGGGCAGGAACTCCAGGTCACCGTGGATGGAGACCACGAGGATGTCCACCTCATCCCTGTGTGTCCGGACGTCCTCGAGCACGGTCGCCAACTCATAGTAGGCGGGCCCGGGGTTGGTCGCGCCAAGGAGCCAGTTGCTGTCCTCCGCGTAGCAGAGGAAGCCGAAGGTGAGCCCGTCGCATTCGATGACTTCCATCCGCCGGGCTTCAGCCTGGGAGTAACCCACCCCGCCGGTGCGGATCCCTGCCTCTCGCAGGCAGGACTGCGTGTAGTCGAGCCCCATCGACCCGGCGTCCAGGACGTGATTCGCGGCCAGGTTAAGGACGTCGAACCCCGCACGGCGCAGCGCCTCGGCGCCATCGGGGCCGGGCACAACGGAGAGGGAACCCGCCGGGTCCAGCTCCTCGGCCGGGAAGCCCGGAGGCCGGAAGGGGAACTCGAAGTTGCCGAACAGCACCTGGGCTCGCGCGAGGAGTGGTTGCACCTTCGCAAAGGGCCAGCCCATACCGTTCGCCGTCAGGGACTCCGCCATCCCCTCATGGAACGCGATATCACCCACTGCGCCGAATGTTACCGTAGCCATGGTCCTCCCTTCTCAGGCATCGTCCGGCTCGTGCACTGCGCCATGCGCAGTCCTCCCAGCGCTCAGCCCGGGATGTGCCCGGGATTGTGCACCATTGTAGGGCATCCCGCAACAGCGGCGGCTCGGCCCTCATAACAGGCGAGGAGATAACGTGGCTGCAGCCGTGGGTGCCGGGGACTGCTCAACTTCGAGCCTGGTGATCTGAAGTCCCTTCAGCCACTCGCGGGATCGGGCGTACCGGCTGAAGGGGCACTCGATCTCAGGGCGCGGTTTGCAGTTCGCGGTCGTTCAGCCGGAGCCGGACCAGTCGCTCCGGCTAGCGTTCGTCCTGATCTGTGGCCAGGACGGCATCAACGCCAGCGGCCTCGGGCGGCTGAACCGGATGCTGCTGCCGTATCGCGGGGCCGGCCGTGTGGCCGGGCGGCGAAGAGATAGTGCTCGGCAGATCGCCATGTGTCAGAGTCTCGTGCACCAGGTTGCACACCGCCTTTGGAGCCCTTGGCCGGATTTGCTCCACGATCAGCTTCCGAGTGTTCGGCATGCTGACCCCGGCACGGTTGTAGTAGTGGTTGTAGCCCACCTCCCACGTGTCGAACCGGTTGGGAGTCGGGGTGTCGTTGCTGCACGTGCCCTGCATCGAGCCGGTTAGAAACTGACTGGCCATGAGTTCCATCGCCGCCGTGTATCGCTCCTGGTTCTCCGTGTACACGTCCACACCTTGATGCCAGGCAGTCTCGGCGGCATGGAGAGCAGATCCCATCCCGAACTGCGAGTGGTGCCCATTGTCCCGACAGGTTTCCTGGGTCAGGCCATCGACCCACTTGGTAGGATCGAACCACGAGTTCTGCCGATCGCGTCCGTCGATCTCGATCGGCTTGGGCCCGGCACCGTCGGAGACCATGTAGAAGTATGCGCGGGTCCGGGCCCTCAACCGGGCAAGCCCCAGGTCGAACTCCGCTTCGTCTTCATTGAAGACAGAGATCGCCATCATGGCGTCGATCTGTGTCAGGTCAACGTTTCCGTTCCAGAAGCTCGCCGTGTTCAACTGCGGATAGAACGCCCTTCTGAACATGGCCTGAAGGTCCCCGATCTGGCCTGGGGTCCATCCGGGATAGCCGCGCATGATCTCGGCCGCCGGCGCAAATAGGGCTCCGGTCCAGCCGGCCTGTAGCCGATCTTGATCGGAGCCGGCGGTGAAGCCTTGCAGATCAGACCACGAGTTGAGGATCGCGATCGACCTCCTGGCATAGGTCTCATCGTCCGTGAAATACCACAGCAGCGCCTGGGTGTAGGAAGCGACCGCGTCGTCTCTCGACACGTTGGCGTCGTTGTTTCTGGAGTTGATGTTGGCCAGCCCATGCGGGCCCCGAGTTGCGTAGCCCGAGCCCTTCATCTGATCGAACTCGTCCTTCCACGGCTGGACCCCAGCCTGGATCTGAGCCTTCACGAAATCCAGTTCAGCCCTGGAATTCAGCGCACCGGGGTGGACGAAGGTCATGCCAGAAGCGGATGCTGCCCATAGTCCGATCGCCATAACCAGTGCCGACGGATTGGTCATGTTCCTGCTTCTCGTTCGAGTTCCACTGGGATGTGGAGAGACCGCTCGGTTCAGGATCGAGTGTTCCGATGTCCGCCGTCCCAGGAGACCGAGGCCCTTCTCGGTGGCGTTCTGTTGCTGATGGGGACTGTGATCACGGGAACCACATGCAAGCGTAGCATGGAGGTCGGTCCCGTTCAATGCCCCGCCAGCGGCGGCCACATCGTCCCCCGACCGCCCAACGGGGCCTCAACGGGAAGCTGCTCAGGTCAGCGCAATCTCGGCCCCGGCGACGGGCTGAGCGGGAGCAACTGTTGAATGGGCCGAACGGCTGGCGTAAACTCCGCCGGCAGGTACTGACATGCTGGGGGGCCGATGCCGGGACCGGCCGTGGGGTCCGAGCGGCGGCGCGTCGGCCTCGTGGCGCCGAGGCCCGTCAGCGGATAGGCAGTCATGCGTCAGGAGTCAGGGAAGTGCGGTTCGGTAACCTGCGTGCTCGCGGCTCTTGCCTGCGGCACGGTGGACGAGGCGGCAGCTCAGGTCGCTCTGCCGCCGGAGGGATAGGTCATGTGGAGCATTGAAGGGGCACATCGCGAGGCCAGTCCGACGCGCGAGCGGATACCCATGCGCGGGCTGTGGCAATGGCAACCGGCCGGAGAGACGACGGAGACCGTGCCGACCGATGGCTGGGGCTGCGTCCAGGTCCCGGGCCCATGGCCGGGAGGAGACGACAACGGCGATAGCGAGTCGTTCCGCGCGAATCCTGCCTGGGAGGCGGCCCGACTGCAGGATGTGACCGCAGCTTGGTACCAGGTCGAGGTCGCCGTCCCCAGCGAATGGGTCGGTCGGCGGATCGCGCTCACCGCGGAGTTCCTCAACTCCTTCGCCACCGTCTACGTGGACGGTCAGAGGGTGACGGACCTCCGGTTCCCCGCGGGCGAGGTAGACCTCACCTCGCTATGCCGTCCCGGCAAGAGACACGTGCTGAGCATTCTCGTCCTCGCCCTGCCGCTCAAGGCGGTCATGCTGTCCTTCAACGACACCGATGCGGCCAGGGAGGTGCGGGGCGAGGTGCGTTTGCGCGGTCTCTGCGGCGACGTCTGCCTCGTGGGCACGCCCCAGGCCGCCCGCATCAGCGGCGTGAGGGTCGAGACGTCCGTGCGCGACTGGCGGATCACCTTCAACACGGCCCTGGATGGCGTCGAACCGACAGCGACGTACGCCCTGCACGCACGGGTCAGGGATGGGGACGTGACGGTCAAGGAGTTCACGAGCAAGCCCTTCAGCGGGGCCGACGTTGCGAACGGTCGCATTGCCGTCACTGAGGACTGGCACCCCGAGAAGCTGTGGGACATGCACACGCCGGAGAACCAGCATGGCGTGACGCTCTCTCTTCTGGATGGGGAAGGCAATCTGCTGGACGAAGCGCTGCCCGAGCGATTCGGATTCCGCGAGTTCTGGATCGACGGGCGGGACTTCTACCTGAACGGCAGCCGCGTGTTCCTTTCCTTCGCCCGTGGCCAACGCGGCTGGACCTACGAGGCCACCCGTGAGAGCCTGGAAAGCCGCAGGAGCGTTGGGATCAACTTCGTGGCCGCCGGCGGCTTCGGATGCGCGCCGGGCGCGCATGTAGGCTTCGATGGGGTCCTCCGAGCTGCAGATGACATGGGCATACTCGTCGCGCTGACGCAGCCGCACTTCAGTGCCTATGATTGGGACACGGACGACACGGACGAGACGAACGGCTACGCCGAGCACGCCGAGTTCTACACACGCGTGGCGGGTAACCACCCGTCCGTCGTCTTCTACGCCGCCAACCACAACGGCACGGGCTACGCGGAGGACATGAACCCCGATCTGATCGACGGCCTGGTGGACAGGTCGGCGTGGTCGCGGGCAACCAACGTGGAGCGTGCCGCGCGCGCCCAGGCCATCGTTGAGCGCCTGGATCCGACCCGCGTCTTCTACCACCACTCGTCGGGCAATCTGGCTTCGATGCACACAAGCAACTTCTACGCGAACTGGACGCCAGTGCAGGAGATGAGCGACTGGTTCGCGCACTGGGGCACGGTCGGCGTCAAGCCAGTGCACACGTGCGAGTACGGCGTACCGCTGTGCTGGGACTGGGCCATGTACCGCGGATGGTACAAGGGGAAGCGCGAGTACGGCCGGGCCGCAGTGCCGTGGGAGTTGTGCATTGCGGAATGGAACGCACAGTTCTTCGGGCCCGAGTCCTACAAGATCAGTGAGAACGAGGCGACCAACCTGCGCTGGGAGGCCGGGAAGTTCCGCAACGGCGAACTCTGGCAGCGCTTCGATTACCCCTTCTCGCTGAACTACCTGCACCCGGAACGGGACCCGGTCCTGGCGATGTACTTCACCGAGAACTGGCGCGCGTTCCGCACCTGGGGGGTATCGATCAACGCGCCGGAGGGCTACGGGAGCCCCCTGTCGACAGCGGCCTTGGTGCGCAACAACGGCCCTGTGCTGGCCTACATCGGCGGCAAGTCGGCGGCCTTCACCAGCAAGGACCACAACTTCCTGCCCGGGGAAACCGTCGAGAAGCAGCTCATCATCATCAACAACTCGCGCGAGACGGTCACCTGCGACAGTGAGTGGTCGTTCGGCCTGCCTGACGCTGTGACCGGTGCAAGGACCATCTCGCTCCCCACCGGCGAGCAGGAACGCATCCCACTCTCGTTCGAGTTGCCGGCGGACCTGACACCGGGGCAGTACACCCTCACCGCCACGGTCAGCTTCAGCAACGGCGAGACGCAGGACGACTCCTTCGCCGTCGACGTGCTGCCGGCGCCGCAGCCGGTCCGGACCGAGCAACGTATCGCGGTCTTCGACCCGAATGGCCAGACGTCCTCGCTGCTCAGGAGCCTGGACGTTGCCTTCGACTGGGTGAACGAGACGAACGCAGACCTGAGCGCGTACGATGTGCTCGTCATCGGCAAGGGCGCGCTGACGCTGAACGGGGCGGCGCCGGACATCTCACGTGTCCGCGACGGGCTGAAGGTCGTCCTGTTCGAGCAGACCGGCGAAGTGCTCGAGAAGCGGTTCGGCTTCCGCGTCACGGAGTATGGCCTGCGCTGGGCCTTCAAGCGCGTGCCGGACCATCCGCTCCTGTCCGGCATCGCCGATGAGCATCTCTGGAACTGGCGTGGCGACGCGACGGTCCTGCCGCCGCGCCTGCGCTATGAGCTGAGCGATCAGTTTGGCGCGCCGACCGTCGAGTGGTGCGGCATCCCCGTGCCGCGGGGCTGGCGCTGCGGCAACCGTGGCAACGTGGCCTCGGCACTGATCGAGAAGCCGGCCTCGGGCGACTTCCTGCCCATACTCGACGGCGGCTACGCCCTCCAGTATGCCTCCCTGATGGAGTACCGCGAGGGCACGGGCATGGTGCTGTTCTGCCAGACCGACGTGACGGGCCGCACCGAGAGCGACCCGGCCGCCGAGGCCCTGGCCCGCAACATCATCCGCTACGCCTCCGAGTGGCAGCCGGCCCCGCGCCGCGCCGTCGTCTACGCGGGCGAGGAGGCCGGCCGGCAACACCTCGAAGCGGCGGGCCTCTCCCCTGCGGCCTACGACGGGAGCCTGTCGACTGGCCAGGTCCTCGTGGTCGGCCCGGGCGGCGGGCAGCAGCTTGCCGGGAACGCGGCAGCCGTCAAGGACTGGGTGCAGGCCGGCGGCCGCGTGCTGGCGGTCGGGCTGACGGGCGAGGAGGCGAGCACGTTCCTGCCCCAGCAAGTCAACACAACCCCCGCGGAGCACATCGCGGCGTACTTCGAGCCGTTCGGCGTTGGCTCGCCGATCGCCGGCGTCTCGCCGGCAGACGTACACAACCGGGACCCGCGCGAGCTGCCGATCGTATCGGGTGGCGCAACGGCCGTCGGCAACGGCGTGCTAGGCTGGACGGATGGCGGGAACGTGGTGTTCTGTCAGTTGGCGCCCTGGCACCTGGACTACTCGGGCGAGAAGATGAACATCAAACGGACCTACCGCAAGCTGTCGTACTGCACGACGCGGCTCCTGGCGAACATGGGCGCCGCAGGGCAGACGCCGCTGCTGGCGCATGTCTCTCAGCCGGTCGGCGAGGGCGAGCAGCGCTGGCTGGACGGCCTCTACCTGGACGTGCCTGAGGAATGGGACGACCCCTATCGATTCTTCCGCTGGTAGGTCGCGCATCTGCCGTGCGCATGGCCGCTGCCGGGCCACACCGGCGCAGCCATGTGCCTGAACGGGCCGCAGGCATCCGCGGTCCCTCGGCCGTGGGCCGGCCGCGGGGCACCGTGACTGGACAGTGGCGGAGGTCAGAATGGCACCGAATCGCTTCATCGGGATCCTCCAGCGGGAGGACGTGGTGGTCTTTGTGGGTGCGCACCCTGACGACGAGACGCTGGCCGGCCCCCTGCTGGCCTACTGCGCCGACCACTGTCGTGAGCTGGTGGTCGCGTCCCTAACCAAGGGCGAATCAGGTTGGAACCTCGACATGGCGGACCTGACGCAGACCCTGGGCCAAGTGCGCACGAAGGAGTTCAAC
>SDBT01019553.1_pt1 | contig 10610 bp, 12 predicted proteins | sample 2277101 | NCBI WGS metagenome assembly SDBT01 (sample SAMN10404973, study PRJNA504765) | marine sediment metagenome | isolation source: marine sediment core GS10_PC15, 103 cmbsf | place: Arctic Ocean: Southern Knipovich Ridge | collected 2010
TATGTAAAAAATGTATTTACTAACCTACGAAAAACCACATAGAAAAACTCAAGATTTAGTTTTTAGACTGAAGTGTAACGGTATAAACCCTGACTTAGTGATACAAAAATGGATAGATAGAAAAAATCACATTCCTTTATACCCTACTAAACTTCCTCCTTTTGACGTTTCTCCATATGACTTGGGATTAGACATATACCCTATTGATAAAATCCCAAAAGGAAGCGTTATTATAATTGGTGGAGCAGGAATCTTAGACAAAAAACTAGTAGAAAATAATGTTATAATTAATGTTCATTGTGGATGGTTGCCCACAGTAAGAGGATTAGATGCTTTAAAATGGGCCATATATTATGAAGACCCCATTGGGTGCACCACACATATAATAGATAAAAATTGTGATTATGGAAAATTGATTGAAAGAAAAAAGGTTAATTTAGAATTTACCGATACCTTATTTAGTATTGCCATGAAACAATATGAATTAGAACTAAATATGATGGTAGACTGTATAAAAGAACAAAAATGGAAAAACCCAAAAGAGTATACAGAACCTAAGATGGACCCTAATAGAAGAATGCCTCATATAAAAGAAATGCAAATGATAAAACTATTAGAACAAAGACTAAAAAATACCAATGAATAACATAGACGTAATAGAACAAGAGTATCAATTAATTATTGCTTCTGATTATTCTCATTTTAGGGAGTTAAATGATCAAGAAAAAGAAATAATGAAAAAAGATGGCACTTTAAATAAATGGTTTTATAATTTATTAATTTCTTATGGTAAACAGTGCGACCACATAACAGAGGTTGGAATAGGTGGAGGTTCATCAGGAAGGGCTTGGTTATATTGCAGACCTAAAAAATTAGTTGGTATTGACATTAGACGTATAAATAAAATTCAAAAAATAGCAGAACAAGTTGGAATTGAATATGATTTAATAATTGAAAACTCAATTAAAATAGAAATAGAAGAAACTGATTTATTATTTTTAGATGGAAACCATTCTAGCCCACATGTGTTTAAAGAACTAACAACACATTCACCAAAGGTAAAAAAGTATATTATAGCAGATGACATAGGGTCTGAAGGAAGAAGAGGGCCAACAGGATATGGAGTAAATGCTGCCTTTATACAATTTTTAGGAAAAAATAAAAAATGGGAACTTGTAGAAAGAGTTTATGTAGCATCAGGATTAATAATTATTAAAAGAGTGGAAAAGGAATAAAATGAATATTATTTATGCAAGAATGAAAAATTATGATTGGGTTAGTGTGCCCTCAGATGCAGTAGCTAGAGAACTAGAAAAATTAGGGCACAATGTAACTATCCTAGATTCTGTAAATTATATTCCCCCTAATAACTATGATTTTGTTTGGTCTCCATATGAGTCAGTGACCCTATTAGGACACGCTATTTCAAAAAAAATAAATGTTCCTCATTTTGCTCACATAGAATGGATTCCTCCTTGGCGACTTTTAAAGTGTGATGTAACAAAATATGGTTATAAAGGAGACGAAAAGGAACTAGAACAACTTCACACCACAAAACCTCATTATGATAAAGTACTGTTAGCTTGGTCAAAAGCTGCCTTTAAATCTATAGGTATAAAATGTATGGTCCCATTTTTAAAAGACTATATGAAAAAGGAGCTAAACATAGAATTAAAAGATGTTATACTCCGCTATCCTAGTGTAGACTTTGACACATTACAACAAGGAAAAGATATTTATTCACCTCAAAAAAATCCCAAACGAATAATTACTATATCACGAGCAGTGCCAAACAAAAGATATGACCTACTTTTGAAGGTAATAAATAAAATAGACGTTGATTGTGAATGGATTATTATTGGAGATGGTCCAATGCAAAAATTTGTAACTAATAATTTAACTAAGAAAAATGTTAAATTATTTATGTTAGGAGCCAGATGGGGATGGGACAGATTATATCAACTAATTAAGTCTTCTATCTATATTGGTGGATGGACCGGAATGCCCCCTATTGAAGCAGCCTATCTTGGTAGTTTTCCTATACTATTTGATCAGGGGCCAACAAAAGAAGTTCCTACTAGTTTATTGAAAGAATATTTTAATGGGCATGTTTCAACTTATACAGATGAAGATAAAATGGCCGAACATATGACTAACGTTTTAACCCATAAAGATAAATTAGAAATAGATACAGGGTGTAAAAAAATAATTGATACTTGCTTAGAAGGTAAAATGGGTATTACTTCTTGTGAGCAAAATGCTAAAAATATAGTTAAAACTATAGAAGGACAAAACCCCCTATGATAGTCCTTTTAAGTTCCACAAGACCTAACCATATAAAGGCCTCTATTTTATATGAACAAATAAAAAAGGAAAATAAATATAATCTAGTAACACTATCAACTGGTCAGCACTATACTAAATCCTTAGATATACATGAAAGTGTAGACTTACCTATAGATATAAATTTAAATTTAGGCACTTCTAATAAAGAAGTTCTTACAGAAGCAATTCAAAAAGAATTAAAAAAATTAAATCCAAAATGGTTAATTGTTATTGGAGATGTAAATTCAACCTTTGCAGGAGCCTTAGCAGCTAAACGATTAGGAATAAAAATAATTCACATAGAATCTGGAATGCGCTCTGGCGACTGGAAAATGGAAGAGGAATTTAATAGAGTTTTTGTGGACAGTGTATCTAACATACTATTCTGCAACGACTTAGAATCATATCAAAATTTAGAAAATGAATTTAACCTAAAAAACAAAAAAGTTTTTGTTATGGGATCTACTAATACCGATATGATTTTAAGGCATAAAGACAAAATTTGTGTTTCAAATGGATCAAGTCCTTATGGGATAGTCACTTTACATAGAAGAGAATTATTAAATAATTTAAAGGAACTTAAAAGTGCTGTGGACGTTATAGAAAACATGAAACAGATAATGCCATTAAAAGTTTATGCTCATCCTAATTTGGTAAATAAACTAAAAGAAGCAAATATTTCTTTAAATACTTTATCACCATTAGGATATGTAGATTTTATGAAATCTTTATACAACTCTAATTTTATATTAACCGACTCAGGAGGATTACAACAGGAGAGTATATTTTTAAGTATTCCTTGTGTAACTTACAGAGACTCAACAGAGCATACTTTAACCTTATTTCATGGCAACATGTTAACAAAAGATAAAACTAAAATTATGGATAAGATAAAATCTTGCACCAAAAAAACAGGAAAAATAAACCCTGCCTTACATAAAACTACTTGGGGAGATGGAAAAGTTGCCCAAAGAATGATGGAGGCCCTACATGCCGTGCTACACCTATAAATGTGAATCTAAAGAATGTGAAAAAAAAGTAGAATACTTTAGAGCAATGTCTAGTAGGCTTTTACCTATGATATGTCCTATGTGTAAAGAAGCTTTGACCAGATTTTTATACGTACCCTATCCAGTACATTTTAAAGAAAAAAATAAATACAAAAGAACTAAAAAAGCAGATGACCCATTTGATGGAATTCCTTGTGGAGAAGTTCCTGGCGATAAAGAATTTGAATACTTAAAAGAAGACCCCAACAACCCAAATAATTGGATGAAACCGAAACCATAATGGATACTTATGAATGCATAGATTGTGGAGGAAAGGTCGTGTACCAAAAACCCCCTGAAAGAAAAATAGACAGATGTTCTGAATGTGGGCAAGACAAAGATCCTCACTACCTACACCCTTCACGCTTGTCCTCAACTTTTGTTTGTGAAAAATGCAAAAGAACATATTCTTCTGGTATGGGCTTTTTTGACACTGAAGATAGGCCTCATGTAGATTTAAAAGATTATAATTTTTCAAAGGAAAAATAATGGATGACTTTATTAAACGCTTCAATACTTATTTCGAAGACGATGTTTGTCTTAAGGAAGTAGCAGGAGGTAACCTAAGACTTCAAATTGGTACAACAGTTTTATTTATTGAATTAAATATTGTACCAAGAATCGTAGGCGGACAGTCAGAGCCTAAGCTGTCTACCACAGCCCCAAAGAATACGTAAGACTTAAAACAAAGGAGAGATAAGTGCTGAATAATGCAATCTATGATAGTAGTGGCCGGGAGACTGGCTTTGTCTGTCGAGAATGTGATGAAGTTAAAAGTAAAATGTGGGGCAATATCTGTAACCAATGCAGAGAAGCTGAACGCAGGCACCAAGAAACGCTAAGGGCTATCGGTAATAAGAAAGGAAGCTGAGAGATGAATACAAAGGAATTTGAAAACGACCTGAAGGACTTAGTCAACAGGCACAGCTTAGAAGGAATGTCTGATACGGCTGATTATGTTTTAGCACGGTTTTTGGGTGATTGTTTGGATGCGTTTACCACAGCAGTTAATAGCAGGGGTCTTCTTGTGAATGAAAGTGACTTGCTACCATCTGAGGCGTTGTTTGGCTTTGCGGCTTGGGCTTCTTCACTCAACCCGAATAACCATTGGGATGATTGTGCGCTTTGGGCAGAGCTTGTGGATAAGTTTTGCAAGGAGAATAGCCTTGCCCCACCGAGAGATAATCAGCCAGATTTCGTAATGCCACCAAAGGAGAGAGACAAATGCTCAGAACCTCAGTAGAAAGTATAGCAGACAATCTTTTAAATACACATAAACATTATATGCATTTATGGAGTGAGCCTGATTCAGACAAAGAAAAAATAAAAAAAATCATAAAATCTAGAACAAAAGCATCTTATGATGTGTTTAATAGTTATATAATATTATATCCTGATTTAGAAATATTAGGAAAATTGAAACTAAAAGCAGACGATATGTCTGCACTAATTGGAGGCCTAAATGAATAAGGCATTGATAGTAGGAAGAGTTGGAAACGTAAACGACAAAGGTAAATTTATAAGTGCTAGTGTAGCCACAAATGAATATACCAAAGTAGATGGAAAATTTGAACAGTCTACCTCTTGGCATAATATAGTTCTTTTTTCTAAAACAGGAGAGAACTTTCTAAAACTTGTCAAAAAAGGTGACCTAGTAGAGATTGATGGATCTATTACTTATTTTGAAAAAGATGGAAAAAAGTATACTAATATAAGAGTTGGAAGCTTTAGACTCTTACAGAAGAATACAAAAAATGGAGACAGCTCTAAAAACGCTGCAACCATAACTGACGATAATCCATCAGACAACCCTAACATAAGCAGTACACCCTTTTAATGATACCCTGGAAAGACCCAAAATATCATTTGGTACAAACAGAAGAAGAATTACAGTCCCTCTGTAAGATACTTGATGAATCAGAAATAATTTCTATTGATGTAGAAACAACTGGTGCCTATCCTAGTAGTGGCTTAAATCCTTATCTAGCGTGGCTTTTGGGTATTTCCGTGTGTGTTAATAAAAAAGAAGGTTATTACATTCCAATAGGACATAAGGTTGGTGCCCCGTGCCTTCCTTTCGACCGTATTAAAAAATCCTTATGTCCTATTTTTAAAAAAGATAAATTATTTTTAGCTCACAATGCTAAATTTGATTATAAATTTTTATGGCAAGCAGGAATTCATTTACATCCTAAGTTTTGGGATACCTTTATAGCAATTGGCCTTATTAATGGAGATTCAATCAAGTCTAGGGCTCTAAAAAAAATAGTCAAAAACTATATAGATATCCCTCCTGCTTTAATTCAATCTTTTTCTGATATAGTACAAGATGAAACAGCTTCAAATTTAGATCCAACTCAAATATATAAGTATGCTATAAATGATGTCATATTTACTTATTACTTATATGAAGCCCTTAAACCTACTATAGATAAAGAATACTATGAATTATTTTATAATGCTGAAATTCCTCTAATACCTATTTTGGCACAAATGGAACTAAAAGGGATAAGAATAGATCCTGAGTATTTAAATAACTTAAAAAAACCTCTTATAAAATATAAAGAACAAATAAAAACCTTTTTCTATAAAAAATATAAGGCCAGCATATCTTCCACTCAACAGGTAGGAAAAGTATTTAATAATAATTTTAAACAATTAGCATTAAAAACAAAGCCTGGCACTGGAAATATTATAACCGATGTTATTGCCTTAGAAGAGATTAAAAATAGACATCCTAAAAAATCAGAAGTACATAAAGTAGCCAAACGAGTTCTAAAATTTAGAGAAATAAACAAAGCCATAACAACATATATAGAAAAACTTCCCAAAGTTTGTCATGTTTACTATAATTCTCCAGCTGAACATGTTTTACATACAGACTTTTACCAAATTAAAAACTCTGGTAGAATGTCATCAACACCAAATGTACAAAATATTCCTAGGGATGGAGTTATAAGCGTTAGAAGAGGGTTTATTGCTCGTGATGGCTATAAATTAGTTGAGGCAGATTGGAAATCTCAAGAGCACAAATTGTTTACTTCCTTTTGTAAGGAGCCCGAATGGATTAACACCTATGCCCAGGACCCTGCAAATGCAGACGTTCATACAGTTGTTGCTAAAAAAGTGTTTAATAAAACAAAAATTTCCGACGAAGAACGTCATACAGCAAAAACCATAAACTTTGCAATTCTTTACGGAGGAACAGAGTACACAGTTAGCAGCATTCTAAACTGTCCCCTAACAGACGCAAAAAGATTAGTTGATAACTTTCACCAGTCGTTTCCTTATGTTAGTAAGTGGAAAGATGAAGAAACCAAAAAAATAAATAAAAATGGTTATGCTACTACTTTATGGGGACGTAAAAGGTTTATGCCAACTATAGACGAAAAATGGAAATATTATAAAGCTATTAGACAATTAATCAATTTCGTCGTGCAAGGTTCAGCTGCAGATATGCTTAAATTTAGCATGGTTAAAATAGTCAAGGAATTTGCCAAACAAAACTTGGATGCTTATTTAATTTCTACAACTCATGATAGTATAATGGTTGAATGTAGAGACCCCGAACAAGTAGTTCCAATCATTAAACGTAGTATGGAAGTACAAGTTAATAAAATATTTTATTCCGTTGACCTAGAAGTTAAAAATTCCTTTGCTAAAAAATGATAAACAAACTAACTAACGTCCAAATTAAAAATATTTGTAAAAGATACCAAAAAGGAAAAAGCAGTTCTTTTTTATCTAAAAAGTTTAATATACATAAAAATACAGTTTTTTACCATTTAAGAAAAAACAATGTGTCCGTAAGGATCAGCCCAATAGGACAAAGGGTACGTACACTAAATGAATCAGCTTTCGATCAAATTACAGAAGAGTCTGCATACTGGATTGGATTTTTGATGGCTGATGGGTCTATCGGAGACACAAAAAAGAATAAGCAAAAAAGCCTCTTATTAGCTCTGAACAATAAAGATATAAGCCACTTATACAAGATTAAAAAGTTTCTTAAGTCAGAACATAAAATAGGAAATAAAAAAGTTAGAAATAAGTATAATTGCTCCCAGATACAAATTAGTTCAGATAAGTTATGCAATAAATTAATTTCATATGGAGTAACACCAAGAAAAACATTTACTGCAAAGGTGTGTAAAGAGTTAGAAAATAATAGACACTTTTGGAGGGGAATGATAGACGGTGATGGAAGTTTATTTTTTGTTTTAAACAAGTACCCCTCAATCCAGCTGACAGGGTCAAAAGAGATAATTTTACAATGTATAAAATATATCACTAATATCTCAGGGTTTATTTTAACCCCCCTAAGAGATAGAACTAGCTATAAGATGAAAACATCAGGACAAAAAACTGTAATCCTTATTAAACATTTTTATAAAAATTCAAACATCTACTTAGATCGTAAATATAAAAAAGCAATGGAAATAATTGAACGTGAGAAATAAAAGAAAGTTTTGCGAAAAAATAAACAAAGGCAATAGTATGAAATGTTACATTTGGTTAATAATCTCTATAGTGGTTTTTGTAGGTTGCAGTACAAACCCTGTAGAAGATACCTTAAATCAATCATTACAGAACTCTGTAGAGAATCAATATATTGTTGTTTTTAATGATAGAGTTACTGATGTTTCCAAAGCTGTTTCTGAAATTAATATAAAGACAATCCATACATATGAGCATGTATTCAAAGGATTTTCTGCAAAATTAACGCCTGAACTTTATGACAATTTAAAAAACCATCCAGACGTTTTTTTAATAGAACCCGATATTGCTATTACGATTCAAGAACAAATTATGCCCCCTGGAATAGATAGAGTAGAAGCAGATTTAAATGTTTTTGCCAATATTGATGGAAATGATGATAGAGTAAATGTAGATATAGCAATCATGGATACTGGAATTGATGAGCATCCAGATTTAAATGTCCATCTTCGATTAGATTTTACTTCTCCTCCTGAGGGTATAGACGATTTTCATGGGCACGGAACCCATGTAGCAGGAACCGCTGCTGCACTAGACAATGGCCTTGGTGTAGTGGGAGTAGCCCCAGGAGCTAGATTGTGGTCACTTAAAGTAATGAATCGAAATGGCGCAGGCAGCTTTTCAGATGTAGTTGATGCCCTTGATTATGTGATTTTTAATGAAGAAATAGATGTAATCAATATGAGTTTTGGGGGAACTGGATATTCTGAAATTATACATTTGGCATTTAAAAATACAGTAGCAACGGGTGTGTCTATTGTAGTAGCAGCTGGTAATAGCAAGGTTGATGTTTATGGTGACGACGATATACCTTTTACTTCCGATGACCATATCCCTGCTGACTTTCCTGAGGTTATGACAGTTAGTGCCATGGTTGACACCGATGGTAAACCAGGAGGATTTGGTTCAGGAGCAGGTTCTTTTGGAAACGATGATGCCATGGCTAGCTTTAGTAACTATTCAAATTCTGTTATTATTAGCAATCCAGTTATTTCTCCAGGAGCAGCTATAGATATATCAATGCCAGGAGTTAATATACTATCAACTTGTCTAAATGGAGGTCTTTGCCGTAAAAGTGGCACTTCTATGGCTTCTCCGCATGCAGCAGGATTAACAGCACTTTTAATAGCTGAGTTTGGGAGACCCGTTAACTCTCTTGATGTGTACAAAATAAGACAATTCATTATAGACGGAGCATTTCCACAACTTGGATGGAGAGAAGACGGTCAAGTTTCTGATAAAGATGTCAATTATGAAGGACTGGGAAACGCACTAACCGAGGGAACAGGAAGCTTCCCCCCTACTCTTAAAATTAGCTCCCCCGTCCAAGGAGTTTACTACAACTTTGAAGATAACATTTTATTTGAGGGGTTAGCAATAGACAGAAAAGGTGTAGATTTAAGCAATCAAATAGAATGGACAGACAGCATATTTGGACTTATTGGAATAGGTACAGACTTCCATAAAATAGCTGGAGTAGATTTAGCTTTTGGGTATCATAAAATAACAGCAGCAACAACTGACATAGACAACAATACACGCTTAGTCAGTTTATCTTTTCATATATCAGATACAACTAAATTTCCGCCCATACTTAATTCAATTGGTTCAAAATTTGTTGATGAAAATATACAGCTTAATTTCAATATTTCAGCAACAGATAGCAATCGTACTATTCCTGTGCTGACAACTTCCTCTCTTCCTATCGGGGCTACTTTTGTAGACAACCTTGAAGGAACAGGTACATTTAATTGGCATCCAAATTATACTCAATCGGGAGTATATAATGTTACATTCTATGCTTCAGATAGTTCCGCTACTGACTCTGAACTAATTATAATAACCGTATATCATGTGAACATTACTCTGTCATTAAATCCTATTGGACCACAGCACGTATTTCAGGGTGATACTTTAAATATTGAAATAACCAGCACTAATTTAGACAGTGGTAGTGTTACGCTTTCTGCGGTTAACCTTATCACCAATATGACCTTTGTAGACAATGGTGATGGAACGGCTTTTTTCACTTACGCACCTGCTGGCCCGAATCAAATAGGTCGTCATGGTGTCCTTTTTACAGTTAAAGACCCCTTAGGCAACCAGGATGCAGAAACTGTTGTAATAACATCTGAGCTACGAGATACAATTCCTTCAGACACCAATCTTCCTCCTGTACTCAATCCAATTGGGGCAAAAACTATAGACGAAGGAATAAATCTTAACTTTATTGTTTTGGCAAGTGACTCTGAAAGTGTTCCAACATTGACAGCCCTTCTATCTACCAATATGAACTTTACAGATAACGGCAACGGTACAGGATCTTTTGACTGGACGCCGGACTTTACACAGGCCGGAGTTTACAACGTAACTTTTTATGCTACTGATGATTCTGCAGCTGTAGATTCTGAACTAATTACAATAACTGTAAACAATATAAGTGACGGAAATAGCTCTCCGATATTAGATTCAATTGGCAACAAATCTGCCACTACGCAAGTTAATTTCAATTTTGGTGTGTCTTCCAGCGATGCCGATGGAACTATCCCAACCCTTGCAGCTTCACCACTACCCTCTGGTGCAGCCTTTGTAGATAACACCACTGGAACTGGGACATTTAACTGGACTCCCGATTCTACTCAAGAAGGAATATATAGTATAACTTTTTATGCATCGGACAATATGCTAGTTGATTCTGAAACAATACAAATAACAGTATCAAGCTGCTGCATTAATATA
>SDBT01019554.1_pt1 | contig 10610 bp, 5 predicted proteins | sample 2277101 | NCBI WGS metagenome assembly SDBT01 (sample SAMN10404973, study PRJNA504765) | marine sediment metagenome | isolation source: marine sediment core GS10_PC15, 103 cmbsf | place: Arctic Ocean: Southern Knipovich Ridge | collected 2010
ACTTTAATGAGGGCGGGAACAGCAGCCTGATCACATATCTCACCTAGGGCCTCAATTACTGCTTTGCGCACAAACCAGCGCCCGTCCTTCAGCACGTCAATAAGAGCGGGCACAGCATCGCTAGCATCAGAACCGACCCCGCCCAAGGCCTTAATTACTGCTTTGCGTACAGACCAGCGCTTATCCTTCAGTGCCTCAATGAGAGCGGGCACACTAGACTTGCCCATTGCGACCAAGGCATCACCGGCTGCCTCACGTACTTCCTCATTATCGTCCCCAAGCACCTTAATATGTTTTTGAATCTCGTTCTGTGTCATTTTCGAGCCCCCTTACTTCATAACTAAACGCTTTTTTATAATTAGTGCTGCATCAAGAGACCGTATCTATGAAAATCTTAACCATCCACGAATCGGAAGTCAACATGTAGGCTATAACTCAAAGAAACAAAAATCTAGTCTGCCGTAACCCCCACAATCCGCCCTATTGTGTGATTAATCAGGCTGACGAGAAGAGGGTTGGCAAAGAGGTAGAGTGCGTAGAAGCCTCTCACCACTGCTGAAGGCGGGCAATTTTCAGATAAAAAAGAGGATCTATCCTAAATATAGTGAGGCTATGAGAAACCCGATGAGAGAAAAGAAGGCAATAGGAGGTAAAGCCGGCATGGGCTTACCCTTAAGCCAAAACGATTGAATCAGTAAAGCACTCATGAGCCCCATCAGTGCAAACACACCCACGAGCACCGCGCTGACCAGGTCAGTCTCAAAGAAAACGGAAACCGCGAGAATCAAGGGGAAGCCGATATCACCACCGCCCAGTATACTATATTCACGTCTATCGGACTCCTCCTTTTTCAGGTCACCCACCCTCACATTCTTGAGGTTTAGCTTCCAGTCTCTGATTTTCTTGGGGAAAATAAAGGCGGGCAGGGTAGCGGACTCGGAAAGTTTATCAGCCATCCAGACCATGAAACCAAAACGCACCGCCACAACATCGTAAACAGCAATAATCAGCATAAAAATCATGAATGTCCACGGAGAAAAAAGAAACCCGAAGACTGAGCCAGCCCCGGAGAGGGTGATGAGAAGAAGCAGGTCATGTAGCCAGACCCTAGCCCAGAATAGCCAGGCAATACCGGCGATTATCGCTAAAGGATAAGCCGTCGCCGGTGGTAAAATCAGGGCGGTGACGATAAATATTCCCCAGGCAAACATCAGGGTGAACAATATCCGAAAAACCAGTCGCAGCTTGCTCAAAGGGATGATAAAGAGAATCAAAGCCAGAACCACCACCACACCAAAAAAGTAGGCGATTACCGGCGTGAGAGAGATGTCCGGTGAGACAATCTGGTTGGCTTCAAAAAATAGCTTTCCTCGAATGGCCACGTAAAGCGCAAGTGTCAGAGCCAGTACCATCGCGAGGCCGCTCCAGAGAAACGGGCTGAGTTTTGACTTCATGATTTCATAAGAGTCTGAGAATTCCCCTTAATTATAGAAAAGGGACAAGCTAAAAGCAATTTATGGGGATCCAGATAACAAATCGCTAGATTGTTACCCTCTGCTACCACGCGGCCTATGCTCCAAAAAGGTAGGGTCTTGTTGACAATTAACGAGAGGTATATAATTAGCCATGTCAGAAGGACTTCTTTTTAAACAGGTGAGGAGAAGCATTAATTTTATTTACCCGGTTCATTCCTAATTCCTCTTGTAAAGACCGTACCGAAGTTATATATTTTAGTATAATCGAAACTTCGAGGAACATCGCGTATGAGTGTTAATCTAGAAACATTAATTCGTGATAATGCTGCCACAATGGCTGAGCAGATGAAAGAGCTTGCCAAATGGGCACATTCCGAAGAGGATATCCGTCATGGGTGCAACAAGCTCATTGACGATTTCCTTAAGAAGGCCGGGCTAAAAATCAAGGGTCGTCATGAATATGGACTTGCCGGCGGGCGTATCGACTCTAAATACGGCGGAGTTATTATTGAATACAAAGATCCGAAGGGTTCACACAAGCTACTTGAAGACCGTAATTCACCAGGAGTCAAAGCAGTCATCGAGCAGATTAAAAAGCGTTTTCAGGATTTCGAGACTGTTGAAAAAATAAAACAGGAGCGTCTCTTTGCTGCAGGTTGCGATGGAGACACGCTAGTTTTCGTACGCCATCGTGGTAAAGATTTCGAGATAGAAGATCCCCAAGAGGTTACGCCTCATAATGTTGAACGCCTATTACGTGCTATTGTATCTCTCGGAGCACGGGGTTATTCTTTCACTCCTGAAAACCTCACTGAACATTTTGGCGTTGATGGAACTATCGCTCAAAAGGGTATACACAGTATATACGAAGTCATTTGTGATACACACAGTGCCAAAGCTAAAGTATTTTTTAATCAATGGAAGATCTTCTTTGGTGAAGTCTGTGGATATGATGTTGCCGGTCATAATATCAAAATAGATAAACTTGGTGAACAATACGGTATTAATAATATTAGACCCGCTGAAATTATTTTTGCTGTTCATACTTACTATGCAGTCTTTATTAAACTATTAGCTGCAGAGATTGTATCTTCCTTCTCCCCTTTGGGAACTTCAATGCTAAAGAGATTAATATCTGCACCAACTTCAGCGAAGTTAAAGTCAGAACTGAGTATATTGGAAAAAGGCGGCATTTGGTCACAACTTGGTATTAGGAATTTCTTGGAAGGTGACCTTTTCTCTTGGTATATTGATGCGTGGGATGAACGTTGTTTTGGGGCAATCCATGAGATGGTTGTTACACTTGATCAATATGACCCAAGTACATTGAGTGTCGAACCATCTGAATCAAGAGATTTACTGAAGAAACTTTATCAGCATCTATTTCCGAAGTCCTTGCGACATGATTTAGGCGAATATTATACTCCAGATTGGTTAGCAGAGTATGTTCTTGATGAAGTTGATTATGATGGCGATCCTGATAAACGAATTCTAGACCCTGCTTGTGGATCAGGTACTTTTCTTGTCATGATAATTAATCGGATTAAGAATTGGTTTGATGAACATCGTCATGAATGCGGTTTTGGAGAAGAAGAACTACTTAATAAAATATTAAGTAACGTAATAGGTTTTGATCTTAATCCCCTAGCTGTAATGGCATCGCGTACAAACTATCTGCTTGCAATACGCGATTTACTACGCTACAGCAGCAACGTCGAAATACCCGTCTATCTTTGTGACTCACTCATGGTTCCGTCAGAATATGGAGACCTTTTTACACAATCACTAGGCAATACTCGCAGGTTAAGAACAAGTGTAGGTGATTTTCTTATACCATCCGAAGTATCAACTAATTCAGAGCAAATCGGTAAGTATGCTGATACTATCGAATTCAGCATAGATAATAAATATGATACCAGTGATTTTCTTTCCCTCTGCCGGACAGAAAATATCGCAATTAATGAGGAGCAGCTTCACAAAGACCTTTATGAAAAACTAAGAGAACTTGATAGAAATAATGAGAATGGTATTTGGGCAAGAATCATCAAGAATGCTTTTGCTCCACTTTTTATTGAAAGAGTTAACTATGTTGTCGGTAACCCGCCTTGGATTAACTTCGAGAATCTTCCTGTCGATTATAGGCCCGAGTTGATCAATCTATTTGATACCCATTATGGCCTTTTTATTGCAAAGGGATTAGATTCTAGGCACGGAGCATCTTCAATTGATATCTCCTCTCTTTTTCCCTATGTGGGAGCAGAAAACTATCTCGAAAATAATGGGAAAATCTCTTTTTTAATCACACAGACACTTTTTCAATCAGTTGCTGCGGCAGGTTTCAGGCGGTTCTCTGTTTTAGGCACACCGCTTAAGGTGATTAGCGTACATGACATGTCAGCGTTAATGCCTTTCGATAAAGCGACTAATAAAACCGCAATATTGACTTTGAAACATAATAAAACTACCAAATATCCGGTTTCCTATAAGGTATGGGCTTGGCGAAACAAAAGACCTTCCGCTGTTCTTGATCTCACATTGGAGGAAGCTTTAGAAGAGACTGAAGTTCTGAATAAATACGCATCACCTGTTGATGCAAAAGATATTACTTCTCCATGGATGATATTTGAAAAGGGTTCACAGAATACAGGATTATTGATTCAGGGTAAATGTTATTACAAGCCTCATGTAGGATGTCACACTAGTGGTGCTAACGCCATTTTCTGGGTGGAAATATTGAAGGATATCAATCACAATACATGCCTTGTAAGAAACATTGGTGACGCCGGACGAAAACATATTTTCCAATCAATAGAACGAAAAGTTGAAGGTAAATATGTGTATCCTCTCCTGCGAGGTCGAGATGTACAATCCTGGATAAGTGAGCCCAGTTGTTACATATTGTGCGCGCAGCGAAAAGGTGATTTTTCTCATGCAGTTAGTGAAAAATATTTAAAGGCAAATGCTCCAAACCTTTATTCATATTTTAATATTCCTGAGTTCAGGGAACGATTAGAAGTACGTGCTGGCTATGTCAAATATTTAAAACCTCATGGAGAACCTTTTTTTGCCCTTTATGATATTAAAAATTACACTGAATATGCTTGGAAAGTGGTTATCCGTGAACAAGCATCAAGCTTGGTTTCGGCGGTCGTTGGCCCATATAATCAAAAAATAGTAATCCCTGATCACAAATTGTCTTTAGTTGCATTTGATAATGCTGCGGAAGCGCATTATTTTTGTGCTTTGCTAAACAGCGCCCCAGCAAAATATTTAATTCACGGTTTTGGAATTAATACTCAAATCAGTGTGAGTACAGTTAGAAATTTGAATATAAAAAGGTTTGATTCTTCAAAATTTCTTCACCAGGATTTATCTAAAATATCAATGCAATTTCATAAAGCATCACAAATTGGGGACAACAACACTCTGGATAAACTTAAGAATCAATTAGATAAGTTAGCAGCTCGTTATTGGAAGTTGCAATCTTCTGATGTTCAACATATTCGCAATGTAATAAAATAATGGCGGTTTTTAAGGTTTCTGTAAATTGACAGTGAGCATCCTGGAGTAAGGTCATCACCCTGAGAAAAATAATAAGCTAAACAAATCCTAAAATTGTTTCAGGTGGAGTTCGACTTTCCTTTTGTTAGGATATCGGCCCCCGGCTCTTGAAGCTAAACTGTCTTTAACTCTAACATAGGAAGTGGTATCCTTTGTGGGGGTAGGTCAACCGGGCTGAGGATGATGATCTCCTGGGCGACGCTTACGAGTACCTTATGCGGCACTTCGCAACAGAGTCAGGCAAGAGCAAGAGGCAGTAGTAGAGACACCCTCCCAGATGAATGAATATTATGGGAGTTCAAAATGGGAAAGAAAGGTGGACACTCCTCACCTGACCAGACACGGCTAGCAAAAGAGGCCTTAAAGCAAACGGCCACTTCAATGGCACAGCAGGGTAAATGGCGGGAAGCTTTTGATATCAATCAGGTTATTCTCTCTCATTACGTACCTGAAGCGGATGACTATAACCGACTTGGTAAATGTCATCTTGAGCTTGAGCAACTGACTGAGGCAAGAGATGCCTATGAGAACGCTCTGAGGATAGACCCCACCAATGCTATAGCCCTTAGAAACTCCACGGCGATCAAAGCCAGAATCAAGTCCTTGCCTAAGCAAAGCGTCCAGAAACAGGAATCCCCAGTGCCTCTCCCACCGTCGGACAAAGAGGAAAGTCCAGAGTTAAAATACGACTTGAATACACATGTCCGCATCAAAGTAACCGGCACAATCGGCATAGTCACGGAAATTCTTCCTCAAGCCCAATACCGAATCTTCATCAGAGAGCACGAAGAGCCAATCGTCTCTGAAAGTGATATTGAAGAATTGACCTCAGGTACCGGATATGTCACAGCGCAGGAATTCCTCCGGGATTTGCTCATTTTCAAGATGCGGAGACCGCTCAGCGACACTCTGTATTCGTACTCAATGTCGAGGACCAACTTCGAGGCCTATCAGTTCAAACCGGCCATCAAGTTTTTGAACAATCCCTACGGTAAAATCCTCATTGCCGACGAAGTCGGCCTGGGTAAAACCATAGAAGCTTGCATTATTTACTTGGAACTGAAAGCCAGGATGCGGGGAGACCTGCCCAGGGTACTGGTGGTATGCCCTTCCGGGCTACGACTAAAATGGCAATCGGAACTATCATCCCGCTTTGGTGAGGAATTTGAACTGATGGATAGTCCGCAGCTTCAGAGATTTTTTGCCGCGTACCGTGATTCCGGCGGGTCGAAAAGGCTGAGAGGCATTTGCTCGATTGAAGGTCTCCGCCGGCCCGAACTGAGTGCGCAAATCGCTGAGCTCGGCGTAGACTTTGATCTCGTGATAATTGACGAAGCACACCATATGCGAAATCCCGAAACCCAAAGTTTCGACCTCGGGGAAACATTGTCAGATCACGCTGACCATCTCATAATGCTGACAGCCACTCCAGTTCACCTGCATAGTGACGATCTTTACTATCTTCTGAATATCTTGGAACCCGGTGAATTCGAAAACAAAGAAGTGTTTCAATATCAACTAGAACCAAACAAGTTGCTGAACAAAGTCATCGCCGAACTCTGCAAAGAACCAGTCAATTTGGAAGGGGCGTGTTCCTATTTGGATATGTGCCCTCCCCATATGAAAGAGCATCCATATTGGACGGAAACGAGAGGATTGGTTGAAACAATAAGAGACCTAAATCAGGTTGAGCGCAGGCAAAAGCTTGCCACAGCCATGCGAAACCTGTCCGAACTCAATACCTTTTCACTACTATTCACAAGGACCCGGCGGAAGGAAGTGCAGTCCGGCGTACTGCGGTCAGCCGTTGTAGTAGACATACCTCTAACTGAAAAGGAACAGGAAATATATTCAGAAGCCTTGCACTTCGCTCGCGCCCGTGCCCAACACAATAAAGGCTACGTTTTCGTGCTGGGTCTCATACAAATAGAAAGGCAACTGGCTAGCTCCATAGGCGCGTTCAGAGAAATCATCGAGGACTTTGGAAAGAACCGAACTGACGAATCAGAGATTGAGGGGAGCGCGAGCGAACTGGACTGGTCGAATACGCTCCCGATTGAGGAAGTCTATGCTATCGGCATGAAGCTGCTGACACTTTACAATGAGTTGGGTGATGTCGATACTAAATATGACACCTTTCATACAGAGTTGGCTAGTATTCTGAATGCAGAACCTTCGGCAAAGGTAATAGTTTATTCGTTCTTTAGAAAAACGCTGGCGTATTTGCTGAAAAGGCTTACCAAGGACGGCTACAAAGTAGAAGTAATTCATGGCGGCAAGGGCGTTATTGAACGGCAAAACGTCATGGACCGGTTTAAGCAGGATAGTGAACTCCACATATTACTGTCTTCTGAGGTGGGCGCTGAGGGTTTGGACTTCCAGTTCTGCAATACCATCATCAACTATGACCTTCCATGGAATCCGATGCGAGTTGAGCAACGTATCGGACGTATTGACCGATATGGGCAAAAAAGTGAAAGAGTCCGCATCATTTCTCTTTTCCTGAAAAACACAATCGAAGAGCGGATACTGAAAAGACTGTACAAACGCATTGGTGTATTTACAGAGTCTATAGGAGCCCTCGAACCTATATTAGGCGACATCGTCGCGAAACTGTCTCAGGATGTCATCGGCACAGAACTTACCCTCGAACAGGAACACCAAAAAACGGAAGCTTATCTCAACATGCTTGAGCATCGGAAACTAGAGTTAGAAGACTATGAAAAACACCGGTATGAATTGATGGGTCAAGATATGTCTTTCGTGAACCAGGTCGAAGACAACATAAGTAGTGGGCGTTACGTATCCGCAAAAGAAATTAGGGCACTCGTCTTTCAGTATTTGCTAAAAGAGTGCCCTCGAACTACTTTGCAACCAGTGGAACGCGAGACTGATATCTGGTTCCTAATGCCTGACCAGGTCTTGCTAGACAAGTTACGAAGTTTTTTGGGCAAACGAGCAAACCATTCTGGACCGGAAGATTGGAACTTCTTGGGATTAATGAATGATTCCATTAGTACGAAAAGTAGATATTTTACAACTCGACCGAGAGGTTTTCCCATTACTTTCAACAATCAATTGGCACTTGAGAGACCCAGGCTTGTATACGTTAATGTGTGGCATCCTCTAGTCAGATTAGCATTCGACTCTTTGGCGCAAGCAACATTGTCCGATCCTGAAACAAGGATATTAAGACTCAACTTAAAGGGACGAGTCGCTGAAAAAACTGGTATTCGCTACTTCTATATGTTCTACATGAGTGCGAGCGCAATGGTCGACTCTAACGAACTGGTAACAGTTGCTGCTGATACTGACGGCAATATCGATGATGAATTGTCCGGTTCTTTTCTGCGATTGATTAATGATTATTTGCTCGAAGACTCCCCAGGGTCCAACATAGATTACGACTGGCAGCTTGGTCGCGACCTCAAAGTAAGGGCCTTTGAATTCATGGCAGAGATGAAGAGGCAGAAGGAGATAGCAGAAAGACAGAGAAACGACAGTCTGATCGCAATTCGTCGTTCAGCTTTGGAGAAAACCTATGAGGTCAAAAGGCGTCGGGGTCAAGGTCGATTGGATGAAGCCACAAACGAGCGCATAATCCGCATGCACCAAGCAGAAATCAGGAATCTTGAGGGTAAACTACAAAATGCGATAAGCGAACTTGAAAATAAGAAACAGGTTTCTGTTTCTTACGAACCCATTGCGTGTGGTTTGATCGAGTTCTAATGAAGACTATCTGGTCTTTGATTCTACCTGATAGTCAAGACTGACGGAGGTTGCCCCCCAAGGACTGGTCCGGATATAATGTTTGATTTAGGCTAGGCTAAACAAAACACAGCATTGTTTCAGGTGGGGTTCGACTGTCACAAAAGGAAAGATGAAGTGGCTAACATATTATTCACAGCAGCAGGCTATGCTATTACTCCAGAGGAGATAAGAGAAAAGATAGCCAGCTTTGGCTATAACCATGCCGTTCATAGGATAATCCAGGATTCAAATACATTAGACAGAAAGGGTGAAGTTTTTATTAAATGTGCATCACTAATTCTATCTAATTTCAAGATGACCAGAAGTGGCCCTTTCAAGGAATACGAGAAACAAAAAGAAATATTGGTCAACTGTTGGAACGAAGTGGGGGAACTTCTATTGAAAATACACAATTCAGTAATTGAAAGCGGCCTTTCTAGAGACAGGTTCCTTGTGGAATTAAGTGAGTACAAGCTTGCGGAATTGATAGCAGAGGTCTGGCTGATCACAAAACGAATCTTGCCGTTTACGATGGGAAAAACATCTTATGGACTTGTCGGAGCGAGTAAAATACTCTTTGCGGTTTTACCCGAAATTGTTTTACCAATCGATAACAGACAGTGGTTGCATGTATTCAAAACAGTTGATATCGGAGACGTCATTAAGAGAATGGTAGTTGATATTCAAGATTGGGAAAGTGTAACAGGTGAAAAGTTAAACGAAATGGATGATTCAAAAATATTAATTACTCTTCCATCCGTATATAATGTAATGGCTATGGCCGCCAGACCGAATGATATCTAAAAACCGCTCAAAGAAGGTGGACCAAATTATCGGGGCAGGTCACAGGTCATTGAAAAATCTAACGGTTGACAGACTACGAGGCAGTCTTCTTAGGTGTTTGCTTCTGACAGGTTTACCGCGTCATCATACCGCGGAACTCCTTACAAATCTTGTACGAGTTCCCAATATAGTCGTTTCATCCCATAATGATATCTGGATGCCACAAGGACTGAGAGACTTCAAAGAAACAACCTTGGTAGATACTATTGATTTCCTCCCAGATGATAAGTGCAGAGCATTAGTAAAGTGGTGGTTGGAAAAGACCCGTGGCGCTAACTTGCCTAACTGGGACATAGCTTCAACATGCACAATAGAGGGTAAAAAAGGTCTCCTACTAGTCGAAGCTAAGGCACATGATATGGAGCTATCTGAAGCCGGGAAGTCACGACCGACGACCATAAATAGCCAAATGAACCACAGCCGAATTGCTGATGCAATTGAACAGGCTAATTCCGGATTGAACGAAGCTTTAATAGGCTGGAAACTTACGCGCGATTCACATTACCAGCTTAATAACCGTTTCGCTTGGACTTGGAAACTAGCTAGCTTAGGCGTGCCCGTGATTCTAGTTTATCTTGGATTTCTTAATGCTGTGGAAATGTCTGATCAAGGGCTGCCCTTTGATAGTAGTAAGACGTGGGAAATTTGTATCCGGAAACATGCGAAAGGCTTCGTTCCCGATGATGCTTGGGGGAAAAAGTTGGAAATCAATGGTACACCAATTTGTTTCCAAATACGATCTATGCAATTATGGCTAAATAATATGGACTAGCCTTTTTTAAACTCAATAAAGAATTGTTTCAGGTGGAGTTTGACTGATACTCTAACTTAAGAAGTGGTATCCTTTATGGGGGCAGGCCAGAATTATCAAGTTGATATAAAAGGAGGAAATATTACTTTGCCAACACGGCAGGAATGGTTAAATTCGTTATTCAGCGATTATCAGATTTCAGTATCATCTTCACCTAAACTCGTTTCCGA
>SDBT01019555.1_pt1 | contig 10609 bp, 17 predicted proteins | sample 2277101 | NCBI WGS metagenome assembly SDBT01 (sample SAMN10404973, study PRJNA504765) | marine sediment metagenome | isolation source: marine sediment core GS10_PC15, 103 cmbsf | place: Arctic Ocean: Southern Knipovich Ridge | collected 2010
GTGTGGAACTCGGTTGCGGTGGCGTCAAGATTCTGGATTGACCCAGCGGCGATGATTGACTCGCCATCCGTGTCCGGGTCGATGCTCACACCCCACCGATGCTTGCGACTGACTGCCCCGCCGGAGGCGACGATACGGAGCGCAAATTCATCACCGGGTGCCACATCAACAGTGAGGCCGGTGAGACCAGCTTCCACTGTGGGGTGCGAAAGCGTGATCGTTGTTCCACTGACCACCGAACCGTTCTTCATCAGGTCGATTGTGAAACTCTCGCCCGAGCCGGGCGTTCCTGCGGACTGGAAACGAATTGCAGTCAATGTCCCGTCGAGTGGAGATCTCAATTCGAAATCATTTAGAGTTGCACTGAGACCATCGCCACCATACAAGACATTGCCGTACCGCGTTGCACCCGCTGGCACCGTTGAGCCGCCTGACCACCCCATGTAGACGCTGCGCCCGGCGGTCGTCGGTTCGATCTCGTAACTAATATAGACGCGCGTGTTGGCGGCAGACGCCGAGCCGGTGATGTCGATGTCGAGCGTAGAGAACGCAGGGACCGTTACCTCATTGACCGTGTCTACCTCGCTAAGAGAAGGGTCCGAAACGGTAACTGTGAGCGACGATGCCACGCCATCCACATTAACTACCGCCGTACGGCTCTCGCCTGAACCTGGAGCCGTCTCAAGTCGCATCCGCAAATTGCGGATCTTCACTTCCTCGGTGATCAAGCCTTGGCGGTTGCCGTTGTCTCCTACTGCGGTGTCCGACTGTCCCATTGGACCGATGGCAACAGCAGTGACCACCGTTATCTGATCACGAGTTCCGCACATAGCTACTTGTTTCATTGGATAATCACCGCCTGAGTTGGTTCAGGACCAGCAGCCGATACAACGACCCCATTAGTCTTTAGGATATTGTATCCCCTTGTTACGTCCCACGGATCCGGAGTACCTGCGAATCGTACGGAGAAGGAAGCTGCTGCTGATGCAGAAACGTTTGGCTCACGAAGACTCACAAACTTGTCCGGCATCCAGATCGAAATATCATAAGTACCTGCAGGAATATCTCCTGGAAGTATGACGTTTTCGTCAATAACAATTGAATCCCCGGGACCCCAGTCTCGTGAGTCAATGGCCGTGAGCAACATATCCGCACGAAACGTTCCATCGTTAAGTGTCACGAACACGGGTCGCTCATTATTCAGACGTGACCAGCCATCGTTCTTAAAATTAACTCGCACGTTCATCTGACCACCGATAACCACGGCGTTGTCAAACTCTGCTTGAGTCAGCTCAAAACGATATCCAAGCTTCCGATTAATCACACCCAAATCGCCAGTAGCGGTCCACCGATCCAAACTAGCCTGCTGACTCGGTAGATCTGAACGCAATACATCTAAGTGAAATGTCGGCGCGTCAAAGGTTACAAGTCGATCACTAAGCGCATCTGATCGCGCTGTCCCAGCCATCTCTCCCTTAAACGGAGCATACTTGGTATCCTCAGTCATGTGATCAATAAACCATTGCGCTTGTGCCGACGGGGTTGGAGGATTACCACCCGACAAATCATGCGCTGGGGACAGATCTAGCGGCCTTGAACCTCCAAAGGGGGAGAAAAACGTTCCGTCGCCATCCAGACCGGTTAAGAACGAATCTTGGTGATAACCAATCCTTGAAAAATCGCTGCCATCAAACTTGGTAAGTGCGGTAATCACCTGCGCCGGGTCGTCATTGACAACATCGTCGGCGTACATATTCAATTTATCAGCAGGGTAGCGAAGCGTAAGAAGTCCATTAAATCTCGTAAGTATGTCATCAACAAGAACTTTGCGCGTCGCACTGACGGTGGGGAATGTATCGCTGTTATGCCACTCTCCAAAACGACCGACAAGTCCTGTGTCTAGCCACATAATGATATCTTCGTGATCATCAAGCAACTGTTCAAGTTGACCCACGTGCTGCTGGGTGTCCGCCAGTGACAAGTCGGTATCATCACCGCCATTGGGCCAAGTGTATGAAAACTTCGGAATTACCTTCACACCAGCTATACGACACTGGTCAAACGCGGCATCAAGATTATTCAAGACAGGCGTCGATATGGGAACACCATCAAAATTGCCATGACCACTCGGTCGGACTGCCTCAGAGACAAATAATATCACACCCTTGAGAACTGTGCAGTTTAGACCACCCTGAATACCATCAAGACGCGCAGAGGCGACCGCCGCCGGAGTTGCAGTCTTGAAGCTATACCACCCCTGCCAACCGCGTTCCGGATTATCCCACTCGCTAGTATCACCGGTCCAATTGACGATTGTGGTAGGCACTACTACACCATCACCTGTTGAGCGCCAGAATCAGGAAATAAGTTGAAAACTTGCTCAGTGCCAGCCTCAGAACTCTTCCCTATCACATGACCAGGAATAATAAATAAAAAAGAATCAGCCTTTTGTCCATTCAACAAAATTGCTGTCCCTGAGGGAATAGTAATCGTCACTATTTTTCCAGCAACCTCAACATCCTTCTCATTAATGTTTCCCGCAATAATATTCCACGCCGAACCACCCCTTCCACCAGAAATTATATCAAGTTTATCTTGCTTTGAAAGAGAAGGCCAGTTATCAAGCGTAAAAATAAGAACAATGGTCTTATCATCTACATCGGACATAAGTTGACCATCAAGAGTGCCAGTCATCACGACTATATTATCATGTTCCCTCATACTGACAACCTCATCCGTTTGGTCTATCTCTTAAGACTATATTTCCTGCAGCAACATCCGCTAATGCAACGGAACCCTTTATAGCTGTTCTGGCAGAGGCGAGAGCTGACATAGATGGAAGGGAAGACGCCATTATTCCAGATGCATGCATAAAACCAGCAGAATTTATTATCAACAAAGGAAGATTCGCTGCAATCGTACCCGATATGAATCCACTGGATTCTCCCGTAGCAGACATAACTAATGAAGGAAGAGAAACTGTGATAATACCGGACGGATGCATTCTTCCCGAAGAAGATATAATCAACGAAGGAAGAATTAATACAGCAGATCCTATTTGCTTATGAATTCCTGAAGCGGCAGCTACCAGAGAAGGCAAACTTGCAACTACTGTTCCTTCTTGTTTATGGATACCAGTAGCCGAGATAACCAAAGAAGGAAGAACAGTGGTAGATGTTCCTTCAGGATGCATTAATCCGCTTGATGAAAGGACTAATGAAGGAAGGGTTACGACTGAAGTTCCTTCAATTCCCTCTAAGGAAATCCCGGTTGCGCTTGCCATCAATGAAGGAAGTGTTACGACTGATGTTCCTGTTTGCTCATGAATTCCACTAGCAGATAATATAAGACTCGGCAGTAAAACGGAAGCGCTACCAGAAGGATGCATAAATCCCGATGCAGAAGATATTAACGAAGGAAGAGTTGTTGTAGAAGTTCCTTCTTGTTTATGAATTCCGGTTGCGCTAGTAACAAGTGACGGCAAGGCCGCGACCACAGTACCAGTTTGTATATGAAGACCCGTTGCGGTCACGGTTAACGACGGAAGCTCTGCAACTACCGTCCCCGTTTGTTTCTGTGCACCAGACACAGAAGTAACAAGAGAAGGCAGCGTAACCACAGATGTTCCTTCAGGATTCATAAATCCTGAAGAAGATACAATCACAGAAGGAAGTGTTACAACTGAAGTTCCCGTAACTGGTTCGCCGGACGATCCTGTCGCACTCACAACCAAGGAAGGCAGAGTTACAGTTGCAGTTCCTTCAGGATGCATAAATCCTGATACAGAAGTAATAAGAGAAGGAAGGGCTACAGTAATAGTTCCTGTTTGTTCATGCACTCCCGTCGCTGACAATATCATAGAAGGAAGTGTAACAGTAGCAGTTCCTTCAGGTTGCATTAATCCTGTTGCGGATGTGACCAGAGAGGGAAGGGCAGTAGTCGAAGTTCCCTCTTGCTTGTGAACTCCAGTTGCTGACGCTACAACACTAGGAAGTGTAACAACTGATGTCCCTGTTTGCTCCTGTGCTCCTGAAGCAGTCACTCCAAGAGAAGGTAATGTAACCGCAGAAGTTCCTTCTGGCTGCATTAATCCTGTTGCTGATGCATTCATTGAAGGAAGAGCAGCAACAGACGTTCCCGTAGCTGCGTCTGGCGGTGCAGGCCTCAATTGCCGAATACGCGGACGATACTGGACCGGGCGGCGGTAGACCCAATCTTCGCTCATGCGTGCACCGGTCCTGCCAGATTCGGGAGCAATAGCGAAGGCTGCGCGGGGGGTTCAGCCCCACTCTCCGCTATTGCGATCAGGAACATCCCCATGTGCTGGACGCTACCCGAGACGGTCACGACGGGCGTATACGTGGCCGCTGCCTGATCCTCTTGTCTGATGATGTAGGCGTGCATCCCGTTGCCGTCGTCGTCCTCGGTTTCCTCCGTCCAAGTGAGATCGTTCGTGAACGTTCTGGAGCTGCCGACATCGGCCCCGGTGAAGGCCACGAGGTCAGTACCGGCTAGCGTCGTGACGACAGATGTACTAATTGTCTGCCCCGTGCCGCCGCCGAGGTCATCTGCATCAGATTGGTGGATCGGCGTGGTGGTGTCGCGGCCACTGTGAGCGGTGACATCTACGCGGACCGCCCCTGACGCGCTCCACACCCAATCCCACGTTGCCGGTTCGCTTGATGCCTTTTTCCACCATATGGAGAGTGAGAAGTCGCCCGGTGACGTGCCCGCATGTAGCTCCACCCATCCAGAGGGCGAGGTATCTATCGTCGCGCTCGATGCCGAGTGCTGGACGAGCGCTAGCAGGATATCGTCATCGGCTACGCCCGTGGGGCGGTCCCCCGTGGCGGTAGCCGAGGAGGCGGCGCTCCGCGTCGAGGTCGCTCGGAACGCCATCTAGACCTCCCGAATGTGCCAGCAGCCGATGTCATTCATGTCTGCCTGAGCCTCGTCATACGGTCCAGTCTTCACTTCAGAGTAATCCAACCGACCATCAGCGATGGCAACGGCGCGATCTTCCCCACGAGCGCCTAATTCAGCGTCGATGGCAACCTTGAACGCATCGAGCGCCTCTGCACGCGTCCCAAACGATCCGATCACGCGGTCGCGGTATTCGTCCTCGAAGACTTCCCAAGGCATTAACCGCCCCGGACTTCGATGATGCAGAACCCGTCGAGCGTCAGGTCGGCTGCGGCAGGGGAGTCTGGCAGGTGGAACACGAGCCGGTCAGAACCGGTGATTTCCTCCCGAGCTTCGGGGGTAGGAAGTATGTGCCCGCCACTCAAGGCGTTCCAAGGCTCCGTTCCAGTGTCTACGCCCGCCGTGCTTGCAGGAGTTGTAGCGCCTGACCTAACCGTAGTCAGCCCGGCTGCTGCGTACTGCTGCGACAACGGGCGCGGCGTGGGCGTCGCCCCACCTGACCCAGCGGTCGTATACCCGTGGAAGATAACAAGTCGAAGCGCTTCCGATAATTCGGATGCACGGTTGCCCCACTTCAATTCATGGACAATCACAAGCTGATTGGCGGCGGGCACGATTTCCAGTAGGTCCATCGGCGCGTTCGCGGCCGAGTAGACCACACCAGTAATCGGGATTCGGTACATTGCGCCCATTACTAACTCCTCACATCCTCAGTAGGACGTTCTGTTTGCTCTTCTTTAGTAGCTCTTCGGGGAAGGCTGGAGGTGGCGGTACATTCGCTGTAACACGCGCCGTGACGGTATAGCTGTCTAGGGCGGCATTGTTATCCACGAATAGACGCAGGTCAAACGTATCACCGTCGGAGACCTCGCTCCCGACGATCTCAAAGCAGAACTCAATCTCGGTCTCCGACACCTGCCCCGAGTCGGCCGTTACTGTGCCGGTAACGAGCCCTGCGCTCGTCTCCTTGTACTCTCCAGCAAAGAAGTTTGCCCCACCGCCAAGCACCTGCGACGTGGCCGCACCATCAACGGGAGCGCCATCAATCCCGCGCATAGCTATTGCGCCCGCGCCCTGAGTGCCCACCTCAAGGAAGCCTCCGATTGCGTTCCGCTCGAACCGCAACTCGAACGCGACGGCCTGCCCCGTGTCGATAATGGCGTTGGTCTGCTGGATGACGAAGCGACAACGTAGTAACGTATCTACGTCGTGTGTGATGTTCGTATTCGCAGCCGAGTCGCTGCCATCGAACGCGGCATCCTCAGAGGAGGGATTGGTAACACCATCACGAAAGCGGAAGGTATCTTGATCCCATAGTGGGCTTTCGGGCATTCCCATTTAGGGTACCTCCTTCTCGCTATTCGAAATCGGGATCGTTCGTCGCGGCGATGACGATCTTGTTCCATTGCTCGTGTGGCAATTCGTAACCGAAAAGCACGATCTTGAGACCCGGGTTCAATAGATACTGCCAGAACCCCGAGTGACTACGACCAATCCAGCGCCCCCCATCCCAGCAGTAGTAATCCTCACCGCGCACATGCTCGAAACGGGAATCTCCGGGGCTACGACGCTGGCGAATGAATTGGACATCCCCTTTGGGAACCTCATGAGGAGCAGATTGATTATTATCTACGGTCGAACCATCGCCGTAGTAAATACGCCAGTCCGGGTTCATTTAACTGTCCTCAAATTTGCTCGCCAGCCGCAAACCAGAAATGTCCTGATCATTGGCTGGCGCTGCAAATAGTGTTCATACGTCGGCTTAGGTTTCCGGCATAGTCACGGTCATGGCCGTGATAGAAACAGTCGAACCAGAAGTAATCTCCAGAGTGTTAAGGTTCAGGTCTGCACCTGAAGTACCACACTCTCCATCACATACATCGTCCGGAGTTCCCGAGTTATCGTTACGAATACGGAAGTATCCAGCAGTACCAGTATTATCCGCAGACGCGTCATCAGCAATGGCCGCTGCCGTAAGCAGCCCACCGGGGGCACCATCCGTAGCTGCTCCGAATGCCACAGCAGTCATAAGCAACTCGGCTAAAAGGGTTCCAGATTCGACTGTGTCTGGATCTGCAGGCTGGGATCCCGAAAGAATACGGACAGAAGCAACCGCACCACCAACATTAATTTCATCATCAAAAGAGTCGGCAAGACGCTTCGCAGCTACGTTGCTTATCCGAAAGTTATTAGCCATCTATTCTACTCCTATCAAGAATCACCATATTCTCCTTTGATTCTCGAATAACATATTCCAATTCTTTGTTTCTTTCCATGGTCCTACTATACGCATTCCATACCAAGTGCATCTCGGTAGGGCTCCTGTAGGCGGGATGAAATATCCATGATCTATAATCGCGTCATCCACTTCTTGACCAAACACAGGAAATGACCCACAATTAAGTGGACGTCTTTCAGGTGAAGGCTGGTCATAGATTCCACAACTCGACAATCCCTCTTCATCTCTCTCTAGAAAAGTACACCTAAATGCACGATGGGGTTCTCCATTAGATTGGATCTCAAATTCTTCCGCTTCTACAAGTCCACCATCGCCCCTTACTAGAGGGATAACCATTTCCTTACCAAAACGAGACTTATATCTATCTTCAGGAAGATTACCACCCCATACAAATAATGGAACAGAATGTTTCTTATCTAATTTAACATTCTCACCTGAGGAATCACAACAGTCTCCACAGCGATTGCATTCCATATCTCTTGCTTCTCTTAAGGGAACATCCACTAATACGGTTCCCTTTTCATAAGCAAGCATATCCTTCGGAAGAATATAAGTAGAACGTATGGATTCAATCATTATGGACTCAAATCTAATCCTTCTAATCCTTTAGAAATAGGATCTGGAAGTCCTTTAGAAATAGGATCTGGAAGTCCCCTCGTTTCCTTAACTAATTCTGTAGGAGACTCAGCTCCAGTGTTAATGTCATGAACCCTAGTATTCAAGGCATCATATTCTCTTTGGGCCTCAATCACTGCATCTGGGTCTGAATCAGGGTTATGTATAATTTGCAGCAAGTGATCGGCTGTACGAACCATAAATCCAAGGGCTCGCCTAATTTCTCCAGAAGATATACCAATATCAAGACTACCCGAAACCACTTGTTTATCAGTCAGATTTAGAACCTGAGCAGATTGATTCAAAATGGTATATTCGGCTTCTGCTGCTGCTCTATCTTGAGGATCTGCATTTGGATTATCTTTTATTGCAAGAAGCTTATCTGCTTCTACAACCAATTCACTATGATCCATATTTGAATAGTCGGCCATTATCACCTCAATTTGTTACGTATCACGTAAGCAATTAATCCACCTAGAGCAGTAGTCATAAGAGCAGAAACTGAAGCAAGTATGCTCGCTTCAATTCCCTTATCAAACACAGCCCTCATAACTATTCCAGATATGATAATCACCACATAGAGAACCACTATTATCTTCGTAACCCAAACCAAAAGAGGGGTTAAGTAGTCTCCATTTGTTTGTTTTTTCTTTTCACTCAACCCTCCCCCCTTTCTTTCCTTAAGGATATGGAACGTGTGCCAACCGACAAACGGTCTTGCTCTTCAATAAAAGTTCGCCAATGTGTTCATAAATATGAAAAGTGAACTCTGATAAACTTCCAACAAATAGGCCAGTAGTCATCGACACAAGAACCAGAGGCAATTGTTCCACATAATCTCCCTACAAGCCCCTAGTAACCCTACCTACCACTCTAAGAAAGAAACTTGTCTGTGGGGTGGCGGCATTTAGATAGCTCACTCTAAAGAACGGGGCAGTAATTATCTGCAACTGAGACAAGAGAGCATCTGCTACAGTAGTTCCTTGAAAAAGATCTGGAACAATAGGATTAGCACCATCCATAGATTCCTGTATAACAACCCCGTCAGTTCCAGAAACCTCATCAGCAAGGGCCGTTAGAAGAATCTCTCCTATAGAACCCCTTCTAATCCAATCATCTGCTGCGGGTGCTACTCCATCCAAATTTTCTAAAAGAGAAGAATCAGGAGTATTAAATAATCCCGCATTTCCTAATAAAGCAGAAGTTTCATAACAGAGGACTTCTCCCCCATCTCTAATATGTCTGTCTACTGGACCTGAGGCCGCAAGTTTTTCAAGAATAGCCATAGACTACTCCTTCTTGTTCTTCTTCTTAGCGCGAGACTTCCTAACTGAAGGCTTCCTAGCACGCACCCTCTTAGGAGCTGGTTTTTCTACTTTCTCAACTTTCCCGTCTGTCTGCTGAAAACTGTGATCGCCTTCTACGGCACCACGATTTCTCATCACTTCGTGAACGCCTTCTGGTCCCGTAGAAACATCTGCAGCATCAATGGTCGCTGGACCCTTGCCTAAATTGACGTCCACATCTAAATGATCTTCCTCAAATCCCTCTTCATCTTTCACACTTAAGAGAACAAACAGTTGTTCACCGTAATGATCAATCTGTTCCTTGGGAGAGCGGTAGGGAAATTCAGTACCCGGTTTCCCGGGACCAATTTCCAAAAGTTGACCTCTGACTGCCACATTCCCCGTACCAGGAATTAAAATCCTACGATCAGTAACGAACTGAACTGTCAAAACAGGCATTAGGTCTCCCTAAGAATAATATGTGAAGAAGATGGATCACTCATTTCCTGACCCATCACTTCAACAATTTCATCAATTTCTTGAACAGAAGATATGAATGGCATACCGGGAGTAACCTCTGCAGAATTTTGTAGATTAATCTTCTTTTTTCTAGAAGATCTTTTCTTATGCCGAGCCAATTCAATCCTATTCTGAGAAAGTCTGGCCTTATCTAAAGCAATAGCTACGGCCTGTTTTTGAGGACGGCCAGACTTTTTCAACTCCCGGATATTTTGACTAACTGTCTTACGACTACGCCCTTTCTTCAGAGGCATGAATCATTCCTTAGCTAAAGGCAGCCATAGGAACAGTTGCATATCCAACGCGAATAGAAAGCGTATTATCATCAGCCGCATTTCCAGTGTACTCAGCGGCACCATTATTATCCAGATCAATAGCAGTGGCAGCAACAGGAACTGATCCAACAGGTGTGGCTCCTTCAGGAACCCCAAATTGGACTCTTAAAGCAGCACTCGCACTCGCTTCAAGAAGAGTAGTAAGCTGTGCAGCAGAACCAATCTCCGTAATTTCTGATCCACCATTATACAAAAGCGCCAGATGGTCTGTCGCATTTGTCTGAATAAAATCATTCGTTCCTGCATGAAACAAGAACATATGAACAGAGACAGGAACATTAGCAAACCCTGCCGGTGGAGCAGGAACAACTTCGATATTTGCCGCTGCAAGAGCCTTAACCTGAACAGCAGTTAGAATGGTATCTTCGAACCGGACAAGATTACCTTCTTCAAACTTAACATTTATATCACGAAGTTGAGTTATTGCTTCCAAAAGAAGACGACGCTGGTCATAGTTATTAATAGTAGATAATAGAGCGGGAGCAGCATCCGAGCCAACAAGACCGGCCAGATACTGTAGCTGCTCAACGATCCTGAATCCACCAATAAGTGGATCTAAGTTATTCTGAGTCGGGACTATCGGAGCGGGCATATTCTATCCCTTCTCCTCTTCTAGAATACTTGAGCAATGAGGAGATGATCCGGCTGATACAGCACGGGGAAACCGTTCGACTCAAGAAGAATCTGTCGCT
>SDBT01019556.1_pt1 | contig 10609 bp, 11 predicted proteins | sample 2277101 | NCBI WGS metagenome assembly SDBT01 (sample SAMN10404973, study PRJNA504765) | marine sediment metagenome | isolation source: marine sediment core GS10_PC15, 103 cmbsf | place: Arctic Ocean: Southern Knipovich Ridge | collected 2010
TGCGGGCTACTGGTAAAACGACGCATCAACGGCCGGTCTAGTCGCGCTTGCCCGCATTAAGGCCGAGAAACGGCTTGCCCAGATCGCTGAGATTCGCCCTCCCGCCGGGCAGCCGTCGGGCGGAACGACGGCCGCGCTGCCGGTGCCGAACCCTCCCGCAAGCGCGTCGTTGAATGAAGCCTGGAGACAGATCAATCGCGGCAACGTCAAGGCGGCCCGGGTTGTCCTGGACGCCGTCATCAAGAAGGACCCGGGCGACATTCGCGCCGGTTTTTCGCTCGGACTGCTCGACGCCCTGAGCGCCCACGACTGGCGATCGGCCGATAAGCACTTCACCAAGTGCATCCGGCTTCAACCGGCGCACGTGCCGTCGCTGAATAATCTCGCACTGGTCAACATCCGGCTGAAAGAGACGAGCAAGGCAATACGCAACTGGAGAACTGCCCTGGAGGCCTCCTCCCTGCCGCCGACAGAGATTCTCCACAATCTCGCCCGGCTCCAGTACCTGGTCAAGAATAAGCGAATCGGCTTGACCGCGACGGCGTCGAAGTCGCTCGAAAGACTTTCCGAGATGGCCGCCGCCGGCGGCGGGAGTCTCCCTTCGGTAGTCTCCCGTAGCGGATGGTCGTACATGAGGCTGCCGGAGTCGGACGGCTCGGGGCTGGGATGGTCGAGCCCGACAAGCTACGTCGACCATTGGTGCGTTACCTGCAACGGCCTGGGAAACGTCAACTGTCCGAATCGAAGCTGCTCCCGCGGCTCGGTCCGGGCGTACCGAATAGAGATGGTCGGCAAGAACCCGGTTACCGGCGCCAAGATGATGCGAAAAGTGGCGATTCGCGTACGCTGCGACACCTGCGATGGCCGCGACCGCGTCACCTGCCAGAGTTGTGGCGGGAGCGGGAGCGTAGGCGGGAGCAGGAGAAGATAGTGCGATGCAAAGAAACTGGTATTGCCGGGTGGTGGCGAACATCGTCGTTCTGGCGGCGACGGTCCTGGCCGGCAACGGAGTCGTCAATGCGGCGTCGCGGCGACCACCTCGACGTCCCAATGTCTTGCTAATTATCACCGATCAGCAACACGCCGGGATGCTCAGTTGCGCCGGCAACCGGTGGCTGAAGACGCCTGCCATGGATGCGCTGGCCGAGCGGGGTGTGCGATTCGAGCGGGCCTATTGCGGCAACCCGGATTGCGAGCCGTCGCGGTTCAGCATGATGACCGGCGTGCTGCCCAGCCGGATCGGCATGGAACTCAACGGGCGGAGCACGCTGCCCGTGACCGACGAGATTCTCGATCGCTCGCTGGGGCGGGTCTTCAAGAAGGCGGGCTACCGCACGGTCTACGGGGGCAAGGTCCACCTGCCGGGGACGAAAGGCCGCGGGATCGCCGCCTATGGTTTCACGCCGCTGACCGGCGACGAGTGCGAAGGGCTCGCCGATGCCTGCGTCGAGTTCCTCCGGCAGAAGCACGACAAACCGTTTCTGTTGGTGGCCTCGCTGATCAATCCGCACGACGTCTCCTATATGGCCATCGACGCCTATACGCAAGCCAACAACCTCCCGCTGATGTTCCCCAAGAGCACTCGCGAGCGGCGCTACCTGGCCGAGGCGTTGCGTCTGCCGCAGGGTGTTTCTCGCGCCGACTTTTTTGCGGACGTTTGCCCGCCCTTGCCGCCCAATTTCGAAATCCCTGCCGACGAACCGCCGGCCTTGCGAGAGACGGATTGGCGCAATTTTCGGCAATACGTTCAGAAGCACTGGTCGGAAGAAGATTGGCGGCTGCACCGCTGGGCCTACGCTCGGCTTACCGAACGGGTCGACGGCCACGTCGGCAAGGTGCTCCATGCGCTGCGCGAATCGGGTCTGGAGGAGACCACGGCAGTCGTCTTCCTCAGCGACCACGGCGACATGGACGCGGCCCACCGGTTGGAGCACAAATCGATGCCTTATGAGGAGGCCACCCGGGTGCCGCTGATCGTCAGCTTTCCCGGCGTGACCGCCGCGGGGCACGTAGACAAATCCCATCTGGTCTCGACCGCCCTGGACCTGATCCCCACGCTCTGCGACTTTGCCGGCATCGAGGTCCCGTCGTCGTTGGCCGGCCGTAGCGTCAAGCCTCTGGCAACGTCTCCCAACCGACGGCATCCATGGCGGGACAATCTCGTCGTCGAGAACGAGCGCTCCCGGATCGTTGTCTCCGAGCGTCACAAGTACGCAGTCTACGATCGCGGCGAACCGCGCGAGATGCTGATCGACCTGAAGACCGATCCCGGCGAGATGAAGAATCTGGCAACCGCCCCGCAACACGCCAAGATTCTCGCGCAGCACCGCCACCTGTTGCGGCAGTGGTACGACGAGAACGGCGAAACGCTGGACGAGAAATACGTCGTTCCACCGCCCCGCGCCGCCGCAGGGCCGTAGCCCAGCGGCCCATCCGGGTTGTGCGGGAATGTCGCGGACGTGGAGAATCTCGCTGGTGGCGACCGGACGAATCGGTGATTCGGGCGTGACAGTCACCCACGAATCATCCTGAGGAGGCTTTTTTCAGAAAGTGCAGACTCCCTCGAAACATCTTCTGGGGAAGTGTCCTCCCGTTTACTCGCCGTCAATGAGCGGGACAATTCAAGCGGAATACTTCGGCCTGCAGTGACGATTACCATGCTTTTGGCGTGGAATGAGAACCCACCCTTCACCCGGCTCCCTATAATTCTCCGTTGCACAGAATCTAAGCCTGCGGAGCGCGGATTAAGTTCACAGCCTTTCCGATCTAGACAAGGGAGATAGGCATGGCAAAGGTTCTTCACATCTCGGCCTCGCCACGCGGCGACCGATCCAATTCGTTGCGGGTCGCTCAAGCATTGCTGGAGGCGTACCGGAGCCGGATTCCGGATGACGACATCTCGCACCTCGACCTGTTCACGAAAGAATTACCTTCTTTTGATGGGCTCGTGCTTCAAGCGAAGTACAACATCTTGCACGGGCAGGATAGTACTGAGGCGGAACAAGAGGCTTGGCGCGGAGTTGAAGCGGTGATTGACGAGTTCACGTCGGCCGACAAACTCGTGTTTTCCCTTCCCATGTGGAACTTCGGAATCCCCTACAAGCTGAAACACTACTTCGACGTGCTTGTACAGCCCGGCCATACGTTTTCGTTCGATCCGGAGAGTGGCTACTCGGGGTTGGTAACCGGCAAGCCCGTCATCGCGATTTTTGCGCGAGGTGGGGAATACTCGGCGGCCGAGGCTGCCGGTCTCGACATGCAGAAGCCCTACATTGAAACAATCCTCGGGTTCATCGGGCTAACCGATGTTCGTTCGGTCGTAATCGAGCCGACGCTAGCCGGCGGGCCAGAGCTGGCCGGTGAGCGTCTCAAACAGGCCATCGCGAAAGCAGAAGAGTTAGCCAAGTCGTTCTGACCGGAACGTTCGGCGTCGGTGCGAGCAGTTCTGGTAGATCGCCGTCTACAGTTGGGATACTCGCACGCGACTCGGGTTCAAGAAGGCCGCCAAGGTGTTGGACCCGGACGGTCACGCGATGCTGCTGATCGAAAAAGCCGAGCCATGACCGAGGCGGACCTTACACTTCGACCGCCCAAGCCGGACAACATTTGCCCGAAACGCCCTACCGCTCGCGCGGGCGAAGCGAAACCCTCGGCGGACGCTGCACGGGGGCCAATTGAAGGTTCGGATCGCTCAGGTCGACCGGTGGCCAACCGGGGTACTGCGGCATTGCAAACAACGCGGCCGGGTCGCCCTCCAGTCGGTTGACCTTCACGGTGCCCAGATCGAGTCGCATCGAAAACTGCGCCCGGGGCGAATCGATCGTCACCACGCCCGGTATCACCAGCCCGCTGAAGTCGTCGCGATGATGGCGGCTGGCCGTCGAACTGGCGATCAACTGCCCGGCGGCGTCGTAGAGATGCTGCTCGACAACCGAGCCCTGTCCGTTGACGACGATCCGCTTGGTCTGCTGTCCGTCGGGCGTGTCGAGCAACACGCGGAGTTCCAGCAGGTCGCCCTTGAGCGGATAAGGCCCTTGGTAGGGCAAGTTCGGGTCGAGACAAACGGTGCCCAAGGCCTCGGCCAGCCAGCCGGGATCGACGGGGATCATCTGTCGGGCTCTGCTGCTGCGGAACTGGTCGTGGCGGCTGAAGAATATCGCCGGCGGCTGGTTCCGCTTGATCCAGAACCAGAACAAATCGTCGTTGCTACCGACGTCCAACTCGGACGATCCCATCAACTCGGCCCGCAGCCGCAGCCGCTTGGGCCGCTCAAACGCCAGAGTCGCCCGTAACGTGGGAATACCCTGTTCGCTGAGCGTGGCGTTGGCGGTGGAGAAGTTGTTGATTTGCCCGTTGTTGGCGGTGACGGCCTCGATAACCTGGGCAACGGGCGGTTGCAACGGCAGGATCCGTGGCTCCGGAGATTGCCAGAGCCAACACTGGCAGTCCGATCCGCACAGGCCGACCAGTCCCACGGCCGTTAGCAGCTTGGCCCAGCTTCGATGTTGTTTCATGCGACTTCCTGTCGTTCTATCAACTACTCTAACAACTGGGCCAACTCTTCCTGGATCTCCTCGGCGCGCGACTGCTGCGGCACCGTGGCGGGGATCCGGTAGGTGGTTTCGCGGCGGGGGCAATAGAGGACCACGATCTCGCGGCGGTCCTCGTCCACCTCGCTCTCTTCCAACCGCATCACGCGGCGACGTACCAACAGCAACGCCAGCACGTAACGCATGTCCTGCTTGTCAGGCTGCTCGGCCAACTCGTCGAAGAACTGGAGCATCACGTCGTTCGGGGCCCAGTGCTTGCGTTGGGAACTGCTGTCGGGAATCTGCGACTTCCACCACCCGATCGCATCCTCCGGAGGCCCCTGCCAGGCGTCGGCCGCGTAGTCGTATCGCTGCAAGTCGGCCCCCTCGGCCTTCAAGACCGAATAGAACGACTCGCCCGGGACCAGCTCCTGGCCGGTCTCGGCGCAGTGTCGCGTGCAACGCTGGATTTCGTAGTCCATCGGGGGAAATAGGGAATGCAGAATGGTGAATGAAGAATGCAGAATGGGAGGAGCGGCGGGGAGGATAGCCGAAAACCGCTTTTGATTCAATAGGCAGTGAAGAACCGGCAATCGGTCCCGCCCCGGCCGATGCTGAGATGGACCGGGCGGAAGCATTTCGGGCACTGGCCCTCGTAGGCGGTCTCGTCCCGATTGACGTAAACCCTTGTGTAGACGTCACAACAGTCAAATCGGATGCCGATAAACCGTCGCCCCGCCGCCCCCATCTTGGCGGGGGGGGCGGTCTGCTCGCCGCTAGTCAGATCGAGGTTCTCGCCAGCCATTTTTATCAAAAGGGGTTGAAATTGGGTAGCTACGGTCGTCAGATCATGGAATTCCGCACTCCGGCCAGTGCAGCTACCGACCCAATACCACATATTACCACACTACTGCAAGAGATCGGCTTGGCGTCGGCCGCCGCAACCCAATTTTCGCCCGTTCATCGCAGATTCGCGTACTGGCATGTCCGCTCAGGAAGTACGGATTCCGCTTCGTTGTTGCCAGACTGGTCCAATCGCCGGAAAACCCGTACTTCTGGGGGGGGCTGAAGTGCATGAATTTGGGTTCATCCCAATTTTTCTCGGTATTTGCGTTTTGAGGTCACGGCCGTCGATTGGTAGAGTTGTCCAATAAGTCGGCTTGAAATAAGGAGTTACGTCGATTATAATCAACTCAGAATCGTTGATCTGGTTCTTCGGCCAAAAGCAACAAAAGGCCGCCGTTTCGTCGTAACACCTTACACGACAACGAGTTATGTACACAACCGTACACCACCGTTTTTCGCAAAGTGCGTTAAACTACTTACGACAACGGCCCGTGTCGCAGCATCGTCCGAACTCGTATCACTTCAACGTGTTACATCGAGTATCGTTTCTTCTAGATTGCCCTAAGTCAAGTTAATGCCACCCAAACTAATGCGGCGTTTGCCGTGAATTTGGGTGGCATTTGGCGTTTGTTGACAAAGGCGGTTCTTCGTGGTGCAATCGGCTTGTCTGCGGGTGGCCCGACACTTTTCCGCAATAAGCATTGCCACTTCTTACGCTACCGCGGAAAATGTGTCGCCGTTGCGCAGCAACATGAGACGGCTGAGTTGTCACGATAACCTCTTGTGGCTGCGCCACCCGCGAAGCAGTCGCAAATCCCTCTGCCCGTCCAATCCCTTTTTTCTTGGTTGACAGCCGTCGCCACCTGTGCTAGGTTGCGGTTCGGGTTCTGTTTGCCTTACAATTCTCGCGGTGGTGAGAGCCATGTTCAAATCGCAACGCTTGACATTTGATGAACTGAGCGAGCGTTTACGTGTTTACGAGGACAAGTACGGTTACTCGACGATAGAATTCTACCGGCGCTTCGAGAGTGGCGAGCTGGGCGACGACGACGACTTGATGATGTGGGCCGGCCTGTATCACCTCTACTTGACCTCGCTCCCCGTACGTCAATTCATGCAACGGAAGCCTGCAACAGCGTGATCATAGACGACTACTTTGCGGCCATCGAACGTGGCCTGCGACAGAACGTCAAAATCGGCAGGATCGAAGAACCGATCACTTGCCTGGCATCGGATGATCACAACGGTCTGATCCAGTGCCGGGTGGTTTTCTGGGACGATTCCTACCTCGACCTCTATGAGGTTGTCAGCACGGAACTGGCGTATCCCGTCCGCGTGCATTACGCCTACACTTACATTCGGCAAGGACAGCGCGTGTTTCGCTACGACAATGCGCCCCATCACCCCGAGATCGTGACCCATCCCCATCACAAGCACACTGGGCCCACTGACCAATTGACCCCAGCCGACCAGCCAAGCCTGAGCCAGGTATTGGCTGAAGTAGAAGGCTGGCTGGGAGAGTAGGTGCTCCCCCATCTTACGAACAGCGACGCGCGGGGGCGGGTTTTCGCGGGTGGCCCGACACTTTTCCGCAATAAGCATTGCCACTTCTTACGCTACCGCGGAAAATGTGTCGCCGTTGCGCAGCAACGAGAGGCGGCAGAGTTGGTACAAAATCCTCTTGTGGCTACGCCACCCGGACACATCTTGCGAACGAGTCTTCCCGGATGGCCAAGCGTTTCGCGCAAGAGTGTCGGGCCACCCGCGAATCTGTGATCGGCGGAGTTGCGTCGGACCCTGGGTCGTATTTCCGAGGCATTCCAATGACGCTTATTCACTGTTCACGGCCTGACCCCGCGCTCTGACCCCGCGCTCTGGGGGTGGTTAGATTGCTTCTTCGCCGCGTTCGCCCGTGCGGATGCGGACGCAGTCGTCCATTGGCAGTACGAAGATCTTGCCGTCGCCGATCTGGCCGTCGGGCCCGGTGCGGCCGCCCTTGACGATCGCTTCGACGGTCGCTTCGAGGAATTCGTCGTTCACGCCGATCATCAACTGCACTTTTCGCAGCAGGTTGACCGAGAACTCGTGTCCCCGGTAGACCTCGGTCTGTCCGCGTTGCCGCCCGAACCCCTGGACGTCCATCACGGTGAGGCGAAAGACCTCCACTTCGGCCAAGGCCGCTTTGACTTCTTCCAGGTGGTCCGGCTGAATAACGGCGATAATCAGTTTCATGTCGTGTCCCCTTCTCGATGGATTTGCCTAAATCCTATTCGATCCAGGGCCGCGGATCAAGGGATTTCAAGAAAAAGAGAACGCCGGCGGCGCTAGGGGGGGACGCCGCCGGCGCGTATGGTCACGCAGGCACGGGATGACTCGCAGTAATAACTCGGCTCTACAACGTCAGAATCAAGTCTATGCCGAAGAGGAACTGATCGCGGTCGACGTTGTCGTTGAAGGGACCGGCCGCTGCTCCGGCGCCACTCGGGTTGAACCTGTCCCAACGCAACTCGGGACGCAGGACCATGTAGTCGTTCGGTGTCCAATTGAGCCCCACGGCCAGTTCCTGCCAGGTCCCCGCCCGGGCGTCGACGCGGGTGCCGTTCTGATCGATGAAGAACTCGTACCGGATTCCGGCCGCCCAGGTGTCGTTGAGCGTGTAGAACAGGTACTGATTCAGCCCGTACCAGCCGGCATCTTGTCCCGCCGCAATACCGTTCTCCTGCACGCCCAGATCGTGCTGGAGCACGTATTGCCAGTCGTCGGTGACGTCGAGCGAGAAGACCACGCTGTACATCGTGCGGTTGCCGGTAATTACCCCGCCTGCGTCGGAACCGTCTTCATCGCCGGTGATGAAGGAGACGGCCAGTGAAGCCCGTTCCGAGGGACTGGTCCAAATGAACCCCCCGATGAAGGAAGCCCGATCGGTCACCGCGTCGAATTTATCCCAGCCGTTGACGATTCCGCCGATCAGTGTGAGGCGGTCGGCGTACTCCCAGGTGGCAATTGCACCGGTATGCGTGAACGGCTCGGCGTATTGCATCGTGTAGGCGTGGGAATAGAAGAAGTTACCCGTGGCGGGAACCACTTCGTAGCCGATGATCGTGTAGAAATGGCCAACTTTGACCTTCAGATCGTTGTAGGCCACTTCGCCGTAGACCTGCGGCATCGCCAGACCGTAACGGCCCGCGCCGCCGATGCCGTTGCCCCCGGCAAGCACGTTCCAGCGGTTGTCGCCGTTCTGGCGCGTTTCCAAACCGGCCGCCTGGGTGAAGAAGTAGTCTTCGCCGAAGAGCAGGTCGATCCGGCCGCCAAGGTCCCAGCCGTAGCCGCCGGTGTCCGTTGCCTGCTCCAAGAACAGGTTAAACTGATTGAGTTGGAAGTCGTTGGCCCGATAGTTGAACGTAACGGGCAGGTTTCCGTTGCCGCCCGGCGGGTTTTGGACGTTTCGCCCGTTGGCGGTATAGCCCATGGCCAACCAGCCGCCGATGGTAAGGCCCGACCCGGCTGAACACGCCGGCGCACACGCATCGCATGCGTCGTATGCGTCGCACGCATCGAATACCCCCTCATCCGGCTCGTCCGGGATCGTCGCGTCGCTTGGTGATGCGCTTTCGGCGGTCAAGTACATGGACCTGTCAAGCTCATAAGCCACCTGCTGCACAGAAAGCGGCTGTTGCAGGTCGGACGCGACTGCGGCCACCGGGCCTATCACAAACATCGAGAGCCCCAGTATGCTCCCGACAACGGCCAGTGATCGAATCCTCATTGTGTTGTTCTCCACTGCTAGGGGGTATGTGAGTGGTGTTCCGTGCCTGATCCGCTACAGGGATCAGATTGGGGGGGAAACACAAAATGGCAGTGCGGGGCCTTTCAATAGAATCTGCGCGGCCCTCACCGATCTTTTCAACCTTGCTATCGGGCATGCCAACAACCTGGATTGACACTAAGAATCGCGTTGTAGAGCCGACTAGAAGAATCGGGCAATCGAGGGAGGGACTGTTCCGGCTGCGGAAACCTTGATGCCACACGGGCCATGCAGCCAGGGAAAATCGTCCCTGCAAACAGGGCATGCGTGGTGTAGGCGGCTCGCCTGCACAGAATCACAGGTGAGCCGCCTGTGGCCACGAGTTTCTCAACGGTTGATTAGGTCTCTTCAGAATCGAGTTCGTCAAACAGGGCGTCGACAAACGAATCTGGCTCGAACAGCGCCAAATCTTCGGCACTTTCGCCAACGCCGACGTATTTTACCGGAAGTCCCACATGCTGGCGGATAGCTACCACCACGCCACCCTTGGCCGTGCCGTCGAGTTTCGCCAGGACGATGCCCGTGCATTGCACTGCGTCGGTGAAGTGCTTCGCCTGGCTGATGCCGTTTTGCCCGGTCGTGGCGTCGAGCACCAACAGGACTTCGTGTGGGGCCTCGGGGATCTGCTTGCCCAACACGCGATGTATTTTCGTCAGTTCTTGCATCAGCCCCTGCTGGGTTTGCAACCGGCCGGCCGTATCGACGATGCAAACGTCGGCGCCGGTTTGCAGGGTCTCGGCCACTGCGCGATGAGCCACGCTGGCCGGATCGGCGCCGTGCTCGCCGGTAACGACCGTCGCCCCCAGCCGATTTGCCCAAATGGTCAACTGCTCGACGGCGGCGGCTCGGAAGGTGTCGGCCGCCCCGAGCACGACCGTCTTGCCGTCCTCGATAAACATCTGCCCCAGCTTGGCAATCGTCGTGGTTTTTCCGCAGCCGTTGACCCCGGCCACCATGATGACCGTCGGGCCGCTCTGAGCAAACTCGATCGGCGCCGTCGGCTGGGCCAGCAATTCCTTCAGTTTCTGCTTGAGCCGTTCGATCACCTCCTCCATCTGCACCTTGCGGGCACGGAACGCACTGCCGACGTCGTCGACCATCTCCTGTGCCGCCTGCACGCCCATGTCGGTCTTGACCAGCCTCTCAAAAAGTTCGTCGAGAAACGCATCGTCGACCAGGCGACCTTCGCCCTTGAACAGGTCGCGGATATCGGTCTTCAGAATCTGTTTGGTCTTGGACAGACCACGCTTGAATTTATCGAAAAGGCCCATGGTTGGATTTCAGATTGGGGATTGGGGATTTCAGATTTGGGATTTGGGGATTTCGGGAAAACGCCCACGGACTGCGCTGCGTGGGGTGAAGTGCCGGTGCGAAGCCGCGAGCGGCCGTCATTCTTCCTTCTTCATTCTTCCTTCTGCATTCATAAGCC
>SDBT01019557.1_pt1 | contig 10609 bp, 12 predicted proteins | sample 2277101 | NCBI WGS metagenome assembly SDBT01 (sample SAMN10404973, study PRJNA504765) | marine sediment metagenome | isolation source: marine sediment core GS10_PC15, 103 cmbsf | place: Arctic Ocean: Southern Knipovich Ridge | collected 2010
CTCATGACCTGTCTTAAGTTACAACGAATAACACCAACCTCTGTCGGAATTTCTTGGAAATCGCCCACTTGCCACCATTCCTTGTCGGTCTTTTCTTTTAACTTGATTATTGGTCTATTCTCTCCCTCCTGCATCTTGTTGAAGCTATCGAAGATACGGGAAAAACTTCGGATATTAAGACCTTTTGGAACAAAACGATGGTGCACAGCTATTGAGCCATGTTCCTTCTCGGCCAAATACAGGGCCAACTCAATCTCATGAATTTGAGGACAGGCTATTTTCGCCATCTCGCATAAGATGTTTGCGAGCCTGATCTCACGACCTACGACCTCATTGTATCCCTCGAGAACAACTTCACCACGCAAAGCAGCAGCTACTTCGGCTCCTCGTACGGGATCTGCAACTGTCTGCTGAAACATCGAGGCAGTTACATCTTGTCTGGCCATTGCAATCCCAAATTGATGGGCATTGCCAATACCTTGACCGAAAGCATCCTTCGAAACTGTTGAACCCGTTCCCATGAACATGTTCTCCTGGCGTTTTTAACGAGGTATACGCCCCCTCTATTAGCTCCTTAGAGCTTAACTAGCCATTTTAACCTGTAATTCTCTAAAAAACAACCAATTAGGCTCCAAGGAGTATATCAAGGTACATTCTACCCATACTGTCTGTATATTATACCATATAATCACCCAAAAGTCAAGGTCTCTAATCTAGGGCTATAATAGTCCAATTGAAAATTGTCCTAGTATGCTCCTCTGCCTTTAATTACCACCCAAATAGTTTTTAGAAATATCTGAAGATCAAGCCAAAGAGACCAGTTTTCGATATAGAAAGCATCTAATTTTACCCATTCATCAAAGGTAATATCTGAACGGCCGGAGACTTGCCACATACCAGTAATACCAGGTTTTACACCTAAACGACGACGCTGAAAATTATTGTATTTTTCCACTTCTTCTGGCAGAGGCGGCCTTGGCCCAATCAAGCTCATTCCCCCTTTCAAAACATTCCAAAATTGTGGAAATTCATCTAGACTAGTTTTTCTGATAAATCTCCCAAAAGGAGTCAATCGCGGATCATCCTTTAGTTTGAATGTCGGACCATCAGATTTGTCAAATTTTTTTAGATCTTTTAAAACCTTTTGAGCCTTGCCACCTCCATAGTTTTCACCAATACAATATTCAATCTTCATAGAACGAAATTTCAAAAACCAAAATTTTTTATTTTCAAAACCAACTCTTTCCTGCTTAAATATTACAGGCCCTTTAGAAGTAAGTTTAATTATTAATCCCACTATCAGCATTACAGGCGAAAAAATAGTAAGCAACAGTAAGGCTCCAACAAAATCAATCAATCTCTTAATAATTCTTCCCCAGCCATCAAGAGGTGTTCTTTTAAATTCCATAATTGGAGTACCTGCCAAAGTTCTTATTTCCACATGAGAAGAACGGACTAAAAATAAATCAGGCGTCATTTTAAAACTAAGATGATTCAGACGACAAAATTCTAAAATCTTTGAAATTTTTACTGACGGAATATGAGAGCTAGCAACAATTATTTCATCAGCAGGAGAACGCTTTAGAATTTTTGCTAAATTTTCAATCGCATCTTCATCAATAATTTTTACTATTTTATATCCAAGACCTTTATTATCTTTTATCTCATTAATAATAAAACGAGAAGATGAGTTCTTGCCTAAAATTATTACTCGATGGACGCCGAGTCCATATCGAAAGAGAAACTTTTGAATAAAATGAAGAAGAGCTCTTCCAAACATGACTAAAAATATCGCTATAAACCAGGCATAAATAATAATCAAACGAGAGAAAAAGAAAGTCCTAGATAAAAAAAGCCAAGCCATTAAAATTGCTGTTGCCGCTGAAACCGCTACTAAAATTTTTCCTAATTCCTCAAATTTGCTTAAACGTTCTTTTGATGAATAAAGGCCTGCAAAAATAAAAACTATCAGCCAAATCGGTAAGGCAATAATTACAAATTGCATATATTCAGCAAACGGCTCAACATATACAATTGGCACAAATTCAAATAATGTCCGCATAAAATATGCAGCTGCAAAAGAAGATGTTATCATTACCAGATCAACCGGAATCTGAAAAAAAGTAAAGAAAAGTTCTGAACGCTTCAAAAAAACTCCTTAAAAAATTGATTACTATTGTATAATAGTACAAATTAACATAGAGTTTTTAAAAAATCAAGTATTTTTCAATACCAGAAAAGCCGCTTCAAGCGGTTTTTCTGGTTTTCATTTATACTGTGTATGTCAAAAGTTTAGTTTTTATCGCTCTTCTTAAGCATTGGAAGCCCTGTGCGACTATTCTCCATCACAGCGTAACCTTCTGGTAAATCATCTAATACACCTTCTTTTTCTGTTCGTGCAAAATAATAGATGGTTTGTTTGCGGCCACCTCTTAAAATTACGTCCTTAGAGTGAAGATAATAAGTTTCACCTGACTTTTTTGATTGGACGGTATATGCCATTTAAATCACCTCCTTTCGCTTGAGACAAAGACATCTTGATATTAAGAGATAAAAAAACATCTTTTAAATCTACTATCTTTTGCCTTATAAACCTTGTTATTAGGTTATACATCAATTATCAGAGGGGGGTATTCTTTTGTCAAGAGGTTAAACAATTTTACAGGTTCAAAAGTGATTTTAACCTGAAAAACAGTCTTTAGAAGAAAAATATTTTAAAAGATATCCACAGGTTAGAGGACTTTGGTAGTAACTTCTAATTGTACTTCTTCATTAGTTGGATCATTAGTACTAAAAGTGATAACTCGGCTAACTTGTCCTTTAACTGGCATCTCTGCAGGCTTGTATATTACCTCTAGATTAGCCTCTGCGCCTGGAGCAATCTCCCCTTTCCAACCAACTAGAGCATGCATGCCAAACTCAGGCGAATCCGGCGACCCAGAGATTTTAAAAACCGCGCTTGTGCAGTGACAAGAGGTGATAATATCAGTAATCACAAGAGGATTTTTGCCAGTATTGGTAATTTTAAATTCATGCCTGGCAATATAATCAAGGTCAATATCACCAAAATCATATGTTTTCTCTTGCATTTCAATTTTAGGTGCTTCTGGATCATCGATATTGTAACTTGATACCTGACTTCCGGTACTAATAAATTTATCAAATGCAAAAATTAATAATACCAAACCAATAATTCCCCCAATTAATAATAAAATGTTCTTCATTCTTCTCCTTTCTTAGGCTTAAATGCTTGCCAAAGAATTAAGATTAATAATAAAATTACAAATATTATCCAGATAAATTCTGGGATAGTTTTTGTTTTATCTAAAACAAACATAGTAATATTACCAAAAACTGTTGTCATTTTGTCCAAATATGCTACTGAGGTTGACGTACGACCAGTAAGCGTTAATACAACAATTAAAATTCCCATAATTCCTAAAATAGCCGCTGAAATAAGATGGGTTGAATGAATATAAAAATCTTTTTTAAAAATTTTCCAGTTAAAAACTTTTCCTTGAAATAGCCGTGATTTGGAAAAGTCAAAACGGTCCCATAACCAAGCAAGAACTACCAATGGGAAAACCATCCCTAAAACATAAGTAAGACTCAAAAGTAAAGCGTATAAAAACGTACCCGAAAGAGCCGTAATAGTTAAAACTCCAACCAAAACAGGCGTACAACAAGAGCTAGCAACCCCAGAGAGAATCCCTAAAATAAATATCGATAAAGGATCACTCTTTTGTAAATTAGGCTTAACTTTTATGGGCATTGGTATTGTTTTCCCAAAAAAAGTAAGAATTGCTAGAAAGATTAAAAAGATACCACCAATCAAAAACACTTCATTGTGATAACGAGCAAATGTTCGCGCTAAGAAAGATACACCTAAACTTATTGGTACTATAACTAAAGCCAGACCTAAAAAATAGATCATTGTCATCTGTAAAATTTTCGTTTTTCGCTTAAAAGCTGAGGCAAAATAGGCTGGAAAAAGAAAACTAATACAACATGGGGCCATTAAAGCTAAAACCCCACCTAAAAATGATGCCACAACCGAAGCCCCAAGTAAAGCTGGACTCATACTACTCCTAAAAATTTATTTTACTTTTGAATTCTTTTTATCAAATAAACAATAAGAAGAATTAGGGCGACTAAAACAAGGATCCAAAAAAGACTGAAGAACACAAACGCTACCCAACCCCAACTGGTACCTGCTCCCCACATGGAACTCATCATATCCATCATATTTTCTCCCATCATATGTGTATCATTATTGCCCTCAACTACTTCGTGAGCTAAGGCATAACTAATTAAATTAATCATTTTAACACTTTCTAACACCCACCTTTTGAATTTAAATAACTTAAAGCATTTTGAAGTTCTTTTTCACTTAAAGAACTCTTTCCCAATTCTTTAGCAACTGCTTCTTTTGGGAAAAAATAACTTACCCAATAAAAAATTTCTCTTTGAATACCAGGTCTTGGAATTTCATCAGCCACCATATTTTTTATCAGTCCATAACTTGCTAAGTGATGACCACACTGACAATTATCTGAATAATTTTCAACTGTATTTTTATAACCACAGCAGGGCATTAAGACATTAACATTAGCAAAGTCTTTCATTTGTTCAGAATCCAATGCTATTTCTGAATCATTTACTAATTTATCGTAACCGTCTTTATTAAACTTTACTCCTAAAACAGAATCTGAATTCTCTACTGGCACAACTTTTGCCTGAGCAGCTAAGACTATTTTCTCAATATCAGAACCTGCAATATCTTTATGAATAATTTGAGAAACTATCACTGTTGAAAATCCTGCTAAAAGTATTGTTAAAATTAAAAATTGAGAAACTAAATATTTTTTTGAATTTTTCAATCTTAAAGAATTCAAAACCACAAACAAAGACGAAAATGCCATTGCACCAGAGGCAACGATTGGATTAAGAAGAATACCAAAAGAAGGATAAAGCACGCCAGCAGCGATTGGAATACCTAAAGCATTATAGGCAAAGGCCCAAAAGAGATTACCTTTAATTGTTTTCATTGTGGCTTTTGAAAGTTGAATTGCTTGCGAAACTTTTCGTAAATCATTAGCAATCAGAGTAACATCAGCCGCCTCCATAGCAATATCAGTTCCTGAACCAATAGCCACTCCAATATCCGCTTGAGCTAAAGCCGGGGCATCGTTAATACCATCCCCAACCATAGCAACAACATTTTTTTCGCCCTCAACCAGGCTTGCCTGTAATTCTTTAATTTTTTGAGCTTTATCTTCAGGTAAAACTTCAGCTAAAACCTCATCTATCCCAACCTGCTTGGCGATTGCTTTGGCAGTCCGAACGTTGTCACCAGTAATCATAATGGTTTTTATACCCATCTTGTGAAGTTCTTGGATTGCCTCTTTGGAATACTCTTTTAATGTATCAGCTACCGCAATTAATCCTAAAATATTCTTACCAATAGCAAGTATCATCACTGTTTTACCTTCATTCTCCAATATTTGAATTTGCTTTTCTGTCTTATCATCAATAGAGAGTTTTTCGCGTTCCATTAACTTTCTATTTCCCAAAAAGATTTTTTTATCATCAATTGTTCCTTCAATTCCGTGGCCGACAATTGCATTAAATTTTGTTGGTTTAATTATTATAATCTTTTTTTCTTGGGCATATTTAACAATTGCCTCGGCTAGCGGATGTTCTGAACCCTTTTCTAAAGAAGCAGCTAAAGTCAATAATTCTTTCTCTTTTTGCCTCTCATTCAAAGAAATGATATTCGTTACTTCTGGTTTTCCTTTAGTCAAAGTACCGGTTTTATCAAAAACAATAATCTTTGTTTTATGGAAAATTTCCAAAGATTCGGCATCTCTGATTAAAATACCATTCTCCGCCCCTTTACCTGTACCGATCAAAATTGCCGTTGGAGTTGCCAAACCTAATGCGCAAGGACAAGCAATTATTAAAACCGTCACAAATACTATTAATGCAAAAGTAAATGCCGGCGCCGGACCAAAGATCATCCATAAGACAAAACTTAAAATCGCAATTGAAATCACTACTGGCACAAAATAACCCGAAATTATATCTGCCAGTTTTTGAATTGGTGCTTTAGATCCTTGAGCTTCTTGAACTAATTTAACGATTTGAGCTAAAGCTGTATCTTTTCCTACTTTTGTAGCTCTAAATTGAAAACTTCCTGTTTTATTAATAGTAGAACCAATGACTTCGTCTTCTTTCTTTTTTTCTATTGGAATCGATTCACCGGTTATCATTGATTCATCTATGGCTGAATAACCTTCCGTAATAATTCCGTCAACCGGAATTTTCTCACCCGGCTTAACAACAACAATATCGCCGGTCTTAACTTCTTCAATTGGTATCTTTTCTTCTTTTCCTTCTCTAATAACTGTGGCAGTTTTTGCTTGAAGTTTGAGTAATTTTTGGATAGCATCAGACGCTTGTCCTTTAGCTCGTGACTCTAAAAATCTTCCTAAAATAATCAAGGTCAAAATAATAACAGCTGTATCAAAATAGACATCTCCTTTTATACCGGCCTTTTGGAAAAATTCTGGGAAAAATGTTACTGCCGTTGAATAAAGAAAAGCAGCAGTTGTACCAACAGCAATTAAAGTATCCATATTAGCGCTAAAATGTTTTAAACCTCGCCAAGTTCCTCTATAGAATTGTCCTCCCAGCCAAATTTGGATAGGAGCACTAAGGATAAACATTAAATAGTTTAATGTTTGGGTTGAAATTGTTTTTAGAACAGGAATATACACTGCGTATGTAAGAATTAAAATCAATATCGAAATAATTGTTCCAAAAATAAACTTATTCTTAAGTGCTTTAATCTCTGATTCTGTTTCAAGTTTTGCATGCTCAGCATGATCATCGTGATCATTGTGAGATGCCCCTGCCATAACTTCTCCACCCGGCATTACATGATCAACTTGTTCTTTATTATCTTTACCAAAAATCTCTGCTTCATAACCAGTATTCTCAACCGCTTTTAAAAGATCTTTATCTTTTGTTTCACCGATAACAGTCGCTTGTTTCGTTAAAAGATTAACTGCTACCTTCTCTACCCCTGGAGATTTATTAAGAGATTTTTCAATTTTGACCGCACAAGATGCACAGCTCATCCCTTTAATATTTATTATTTTTTTTGCCATTTTTCCCTCCTTATTTGTTTGATTCATAAATTTCTAAAAGTTCTTTTAATACCTTTTTTCTCTTCTTGATATCACCATCTTTTATGGCTGTTGTTGCACAAGTTTGTAGATGAGAACCTAAGATCATTTCATTAACTTTTTTTAAAGCAGCAATAACAGCATTATTTTGACGAATTATATCAATACAATATTTGCCTTCATCAATCATTTTACGATTAGCTTGAAGATGACCAATCAAATAATTCATTCTGTTTATAGTTTGTTTTTTATAATTATTTTTCATAAAATTGTTTACAAAACTTTACCTCATACCCTCTATAGGGGGGTCTAAATTTAGTATAGTATAATTTATTTTCTTGTCAATACCCCCTAATAAACAAACAACTCATACAGTATGAGTTGTTTGTTTAAGACTATTTTCCTCTGTAACAATGTCCACAACCACCACAAGAATCACAACCTTCTTTATCTGGTTCCATATAAAAACTCCTTTCTACTTATTAACTTATCAAATCTTCATTATTTAGGCAAAATACATTAAGCCGAGAGGATACTCCTGAGCTACTACCTTATTACCAATGAGACCAAAAAAGGAAAAAGAATTCCAACTATTATTAGAACAATATTTAAAAATCTTGATTTTTTGTGAATTTCAGGAATTAGATCAGATGCTGCCACATAGAAAAACGATCCCGCGGCAATCGCCAATAATATCCCCAGGACATTTTCCCCAATTCCGCGGATAAAAAAGTAGCTTCCAATGGCGCCAATTGGAGTTGCCACTGCTACTAACCAAGAATAAAAAATTGCCTTTTTCTTGGAATAGTTGCTGTGAAGAAGAATTGAAATTGTAGAAATTCCTTCTGGTAATTCATGCAAAAGAACAGATAAAGTGGCCATAATTCCCAGAGCAAAAGAGATCTCAAAACCAACCCCAATAACTATGCCATCAAGTAAAGAATGAAAACCAATTCCTAAAAGAGCCACTTTATCAATTGAATGAACCTCGCAATTATCTTCTTCGCGACAAGAATGCAAAATTATACTATGTTCAATAATGTAAAATAAAATAAAGCTTCCCAAGAACCAAAGAAGAGCGTTTTTTGATAAATCTAAAGCTTCAGGTAACAAATGAATAACAGCCACTGACAAAAGAACCCCGGCAGAAAAACTAATTAAAAAGATTGAATTCTTTCTTGCCCAATCCTCTTTTCTAAGAACTAAATAAATACCCGCTATAGTAGCGGCCCCGGCTAAGATACTATAAATTGCAATTTGAAAAAATTGAGACATTCGCTCTCCTCTTTAAGTCTACCAAACATTACTGAAAATTACCTCTTTATTTTAAGATAATTTTATGATAATATAATTTAAGTTCGCAATTTTAACAAGGTAGGTGATAGGGGAATGGATCCATTAATTGATGCAAATTTCGTCATGTCTCCTCTTTATTGGACAAAAGGCAAAGATCATCTCCGTCTTTTGTCATATCCTCATGATGAGATGATACCTAATATCAATACTTCTCTTGTCATCTGGGATTATCGTTGGAATAGTGTCAAATCTAGCGACGTTGGTATTTCTGAAGATGAGAAAGCTCAAGCAATTCAAAAACCTGCACATGTGATTACCCATATTGATGTCGGACCTTCTGGTGCAATGATTTGTTCTATTCAACTTAGAAACCCTAGAAATAGAGACAAACTTCCAGAATCTCTGTTTTCAGTAACATTATGGCAAAAACCTTTTACAATAAAAGAGCTTTCTGAAACAGAAAAGCATCTCTGGCTCTGTCGGATAGAAGGTTCTTCAGAAAATAATGAATATGTTGTTCTGGCAGCACTCACTAATAAAGAAAAAAGAATAGAAATTGTTCAAGAAGACAAACTGATAACCATCAGTGATTGGATTACACCCAGACCATTTCTGCCAGTAAATTGTTAACTTTCTTTCGATCATGCCGCCCTGTAATTACAAGGCGGTTTTTGTTATCGAGTAATTTTAGTAAATTTCTTCTTAGTTAGATCAAAAAAATTTGATGCTCCCCTACTTTTAATTTGATTGCCATCAATTACAAAATCAATTTTTTCTAAATCTTTAGGACTAAATTGTTTTTGTAAATCTTCAACTCTAAAACAATTTGGTTTTCCGCTAATATTTGCTGATGTTTGTATCACTATTCCTCCTGATTTATCTATAACATCTAAAACAAATTTACTTTTAGGAATTCTAATTGCGATAGTATTTTCTTTTTTACATAAAGACGATATCTCAAATTTAGGACTAGCTTTTACAATAAAAGTATATTTTCCCGGAGTTTTCTTTTTAATAAATTCCTCTGATTTTTTATCTAAAATAGATATTTTTTTAAGAACTTTAAAATCTGCCACTGCCAAACCAATAGTCTTTTTTATTGGTCTTTTTTTAAGTCTAAATATTTTTCGTATTACTTTTTGATCTCTATTACCTATAAATCCATAAACAGTGTCATATGGGATAACAACAAGTTTGTCTTTTTTTACTAATAAGGCCACCCTCTTTGCAACTTCTAAATAATTTCTATTTGTAAGTCTAATAATTTTCATATCAAATTTAATTCTACATAAACTATCAGGACCACACCTAACTAGGCGCCCAGCTAGGTGCTTATCCTCAAGTTACTTTACTCTTTAGTATCACAACAGTGGTGAAAACATTCTTTAATGTTTTTTTCAGAACAATGTTTTTCTAAAAAAGTCTTGCATTTTTCTTTGACATCTTCACCTGTGATTTCAATATGATATCCATTTTCAACTTCTTTAACTTTGATATCACAACAGTCTTTTTCCATCTTGCTTACTCCTTTCTAGTTATATTAATTGATAAATTATTTAAAAAATTCTTTGATAGAACCAGCCATTTCTTCATTTACTTTGCAACTGTAAATTTGTCCTTCTTTTTTACAACTAATAAGCCCTGCATTCTGCAATTCTCTAAAATGATGTGAAATTGTTGATTTTGAAAGATTCATACAATCACAAATTTTAGTGAAAGCTTTTTTTGTACTCCCATTTGTCGAATGATAAGAGTTATCACCTTTCATCTTAAATTTAGAACCGCCAATGCTCTTTTTTGGCAGACAGCAATGATTATAAAGCATTATAAAGATTTTTAATCTTTGCTCGTTTGATAAGGCCTTAAATATTTTTGAATAGTTTGATAGTTTCATTACAATAGAACTATAATATGCTATTAATTTTTTGTCAAGTGCCTTTTTTAATAAAAAAACACCCCGCAGAATTGCGGAGCTAGTTGTGAAAGTTGAAAGTTTTTGGAAAGGACTTTGCCTCTCCTCCTTTGATAGTCTTACAGACAGGACATCGAATATCTTTTCCAGTAAGGAATGAGCCACAGTTCTGACAGACATCTACTGGAATTTCGATCTCCCCGACAGTAAT
>SDBT01019558.1_pt1 | contig 10608 bp, 17 predicted proteins | sample 2277101 | NCBI WGS metagenome assembly SDBT01 (sample SAMN10404973, study PRJNA504765) | marine sediment metagenome | isolation source: marine sediment core GS10_PC15, 103 cmbsf | place: Arctic Ocean: Southern Knipovich Ridge | collected 2010
CGTACCAGTGGTTATACACATCGTTCTTTTATCTATTATAATCAATCATTTATTGCTGGTTAAGATAGTCTAGCGTTACTGCAATAAAGTGTACTGGTGGGGTGCCGCCCCTGCTCCAGTAACTATTGATAATACAGGTAGTTACGCGAACCCGTTGAAATAAGTACTGCTATATTCTGCTGCGCCATTGACAAGCCGTGGTGAATGTGGTATGTTTATTATACGGGTATTCAGATAGTATATACGGTAACATTTAGTAAACACTCACAGAAAGGGTCTGTAATGGCGATGCCAACACCGGCGCAACTTGCAGAGAAATGGGGTAGACGGCTAAAAGGTGCCGTGCCCGATATCCAAGCGGGTGTACAGCGTGTAACAGTTTCACCAACAGAGCAAGCCGCTGAAAAACAAGATAAAATGCTTACCAATCTCACCGAAGCGGTGAATAGTGGTAAGTGGGCGGCTGGTTTGCGGCGTGTTAGTCTTGACGATTGGCGACAGGCTACATTAGGTAAGGGTATAGCCCGTCTTGCACAAGGTGTTGACGGTGCCGTGCCGAAGGTTGAAGCGTTCGCCGCTGAGTTCTTACCGCATCTTGAGCGGGGACAAGCGGAAATATCACGTATGCCGGACCTTACACTCGAAGATAACATCGGGCGTATGGTTGCTATGGTTCGCCATAACGCCGGTTTCAAACGGTCTGCGTAGCGGTAACATCATGAAACCCATACTGTACGATAACGGGTGGTTGTTACGAAGTGTAGCATTTAGTTAGGACTTATGAGCCTATTCTAATGGTACCACAATCACCCGTTAATAACCACAACCGTTGTTACCGAGGATATACAAAATGGCATTACAAAACAGAGGTATGGTTAAGAATGGTATAGCACAGACAACGCTATCCATTCAACCACCTGTTGGTAAATCTCTACTCGTTAGAGATATTTTATGTGCGCCTGTTGCTGACAAGTATCTTACGGTGAAGATTGACCGTATGACGGTTGGTTATTTCCGTGTTGATACAACACCGTTGGGTAGTCATCTGAACTTTGCATTACCTGACGATGGTATCAAGTCGATACTAGGGTATCTTCACGAAAAGGGTATATTCACCGGTTATCCTGTAGCAGAGGGACAAACCCTTGAGATATCCGGCTTGGGATCAACAGCCATAAACGGGTGTATTGTTTATGATGAATACGATGCCGGTGATATCACCGAGGATATGCCTAACGGTACGTTATCCTCTAGTTATCTGTTTGTAAATTACGGTGTGGTTACCGCGAACATAGCAACAGCGGTTAGCACTCTGTATACCGGTTCTAGTAACCCTTCTGAGTTCCCCGCTTTCCCATTCGGCGCATCTGTCCCCGCTGATACACAGATTAAACTTCACGGTATATCAGCTAGTGAACGTAGCGCGGATGATGGTACTACAGCGGCCAACAACGTACTATCCAGCTATTACAGGTTTGTACGCGACCGTGTTGTGTTGTTTGATTCAGACCGTAACGGTATCTTAGCAAAGGGTAAAATTGTCGGTTCTGGTGGCGGTTTTGAAGCCTCTGGTGGTCAAAGTATCTTAGGTGATTATACCGACCTTTACACCCGTGAACCTCTTATGTTTCCTGATCCGTTGATTTTCGGTAGCGGTGAAGAAATGGATGTTTACATAACAACTACGGTAGCCGGAACGCCCGGTACTCTGTTGATTGCAGAGGCGCAAATTGCACTTATCCTTGAGGTTGTGAAGTTGTAAGGTATCGTTAGTATGACCTTACATTACATAACCGTTACAACCAAGAGGTAACACAATGGCAGCTAAATACTATAAAACAATTACCGTAAGTGGTACGATTGCCACCGAGGTACTCGGTGATTTACTAACGGGTACCAGTGCTGAAAAGAAGCACGTATCTCGTATATACTTCACCGAGACAACCGCTACGTTAGTGCATACAGCAACACTCCGCGCTTATGTTGGACGTGAACGTATTGTAGACTTCTACTACAATCATTTCGCGTTGGATAACAAGCAGGATGATAGGGTATCAGCTCCATACCTTGATGTAGACATCACCCTTGATATCGGTGAAACGCTACAGGCTGGTGCTGTATCTGCTGCTGCTGCATCAGACTTTGCTATTACAGCAGAATATGAAGTTGTCCCTTAACTGTAAGGTGTTGAAACGTGGCTACAAAGACACCTGAAGAGGTTTACCAAGAGGTTAGGAAGAATGGGTTGTTTCCTCTTAGCCTCTTGTTAGACCCTGAAACGGTAGCGTCAATGTGGGTTAATAACGTCTTTAGACGTTCATTGTCGCTTAACACGGCGTTATCAGATAACGGTGAAGTGTTACTTAGGGCTACCACAACCGGTGAATTAAAGGTTGCTGGTACTGGTGCTGGTTTCACTACTTACGGTGTTGCTACTGGTACCGCCCCTGACGCTTTCAATGCTACCGATCAGTTGGTGACAGTCGGTTCTACCCGTTGGGATATCTTAGTTGAAGATAACGACGCTGTAATACAGGTAAGGAACGCGCCTGAAACCGCCTATTTGGGTGAAATTATATTACCTGTTGGTGGTTATTCTCTCGAAGTTAGCAGCACCATAGTACAGATCAGGAACAGAATAGCCGGTGCTGTTAGTACTTGGCAGATTGTGGGTTGGTCATAATGGCTAATCTGTGGGCACCAAGACACAATAGGCTGTTAGCTACAGCCAGCGATGTTGATACAGGTAGTGTAGTTGATGAAACGTTGACATTCGCCGCTGTAGTTAATAGACCTATAGTTGTATACTACAGAATCACAGCTATAGGTGCTACTGCGTTCATACGGTTTCTTGTTAACTCTAACGCCAACCTGTATTACGACTATACGGGCACCACCAAACTTGGTGGTCAATCTATTACAACAGATAATAAGTTCAATATGGCGTTGTGTGATATTGATAAACTTACGTTCGGTAAATTAGAGTTAATGTCTGACGGCGCTAGTGTTAGCGGGTTCAATCAAGTAGCATCAGGTAAGAATGGTAACCAGTCGTTTGATCGTTTCAATTTCGGTACTACCATCGCTAGTATAAGTAGTGTTAGACTTTATACTGATACTAACGCTACTTGTGAGATTCGTGTGTATTCAAATGATTTGGTGGTGTTGTAATGGCTACCAACCTATACGACCATGACTATTTTATGAATATATGTAAGCGTGACGGTTGGTCTGAAGATGGTGATACTGGTACTGTATTTGATAAGAGTGGTAGTGTTAGTGTAAGTAATCAGAGTACTCTAGTTATCAGATATCGTATCGTTAGTGCTCCGGGTGTATCCGGGTTTATAGGGTTACAACTTAACGGTAACGCTAGTGCTATATACAAGACAGAAGATATGGCACCCGGTGCTGTTAGTGTGCTAACAGCCGGTATGAACTACATACGCTTACATAATACAACTGTTAACGCCACAACCGTTAACGGTGTTGTTAGGGTATGGCCTAGTCTTATAGGTGTTGGTGTTGAACAGCAGGTATATCACGATCCGGTAAACACCAATAGACTTGTTTCCGGTTTTGCTAGTTCTGCGGTTGTTCCTGTCACTTCTTTCAGAGTATATACAGATCATAACGCAACAGGTGAAATAGAGTACGGTCGTGTATCCATTGGTTACAGAATCTAATAGGAGGTCACAATGTCTATTGCCGTGAAGATAGCTAAAGAACAGCTAGAGTCGTTACGTGGTGAAGTGACAGGTGCGCAAGACCTACTTAATCGGCTCAAGTTGGCTGGTGAAAATACATCTCAAGCGCAAATAACGCTTTCAGGTGCTAAAGAGAAACTAAATAGGTACCTAACTGCGTTCGATCTACCCACCATAGACTAGGTATAACCCTCTGTTGTGTTGTAACGAAAGGGTTATATTATGACTGAAGATACACTCACAAGTCTACATGAGAAGATTAACGTTATTGGTAGTCTTGTTAGCCAGATTGAGCTGGATACCCGTCATAACGCCGATGTCGCTCAGATGGTTAGTAACACTAATAACTACTTACAAGGTTTAATAAGCGCCTTGTTTAATGAAGATACCGGTAGTATGCCGCACATTATTAACTTAATGGATGGTATCAATGATAGTCTCGGTAGTTATGATGGTGATATTATTAACGATATCGCCAATACTGTTAATTTAACGCTTGACAGTATTGGCGATCTCGGTGGTAAGCTAAGTTCGGAGATATCATCTATAAGTAGTAGTATAGCTAACGACCTATCATTCGGGTTATCCGGTATCATACGTGACGTTACCGACTCCGTAAATGAATATACTGATACTGTATCTGACTCTTTCTTTAATACGATAGAAGGTGTTGGGGATAGTATTGATGGATGGGTTTTGAGTGCGGTAAATGCTGTTAATGGTACTATCACTAGTGTAAGCGGTAGTATTGGTGGTTTTATTGATAATCTTGGTATTGCTGTTGATTCAACTATCAGTGATATTGGGATTGGTATACGGCTTTACGTTGATAACATTAAAGATGTTGTATCTACCGTTATTGAAAGTATCGGTAGTACAATCGAAGTTGTGTATAATACTCTATCAGACTATCTAGGTAGTTTGATTAATAGTGTTACCGATGGTTTAGGTAACATATACGATATTCTCGGTACTCATGTTAGCGAGTTGATAGATGATGTTGTTATCAGCGTTACTCTTATTGCTGATAGTGTAACCGAGGGTATAAGTAATGCGGTACAGAAAGTGGAAAATCTTGCTGAAACTATCACTAGTGGTATTACTGACAGTGTTGGTAATGCTGTTGATACCTTTACTAATTCGTTACCTACCCTAGCGGCTATGTTTGATAGTACAATAGCTGGTATCGAAGGGAAGCTAACAGGTCTACTTAGCTTTAACCTTAGTGATGTAATCGGCGCATATAGTCAGATACGCGGTGTCTTGACTACTACAGGTGGTGTTTAGATATGTCTGATGATTTTGTATTTAGTTCTCCAGATATCGGGAACGCTGAATGGGCTGACTACAACGATACAGACTACGAAGAAGAATACAGTATATTCACCTACGCTATAGCTGGTTTAGGTGGTCTTATCTTTGCTGGTGCTTTATCTGATCCTACCTTTGCTAACGATTACCAGTATCAAGCATACGACCGTTTACCTAATGTTATACCATCCGCTCCTGAGTTAATGCAGTTAAGGCGTAGAGATAAAATAACTGATACCGACTTTTACCGTTTAATGAAGCTAAACGGTATTGATATCGCAACATCCGATACCTTATATGAGTTAACCAAGTATGTACCAACACCGCCAGAAATAGCGGAATGGGCACGACGTGAAGCGTTCCAAGAGGAATATATACAGGAGTTTGGTGGTGATTTAGAGTATCCCGAACAGATGGATACTCTAGCTAAACTAATAGGTGCTGACTACGATCCGTTTGGCGACCAACCAAACATGATGCGTTATTTTTGGCGGTCGCACTGGCAGATACCGGGCGTTGGGCAAGCATTTGAAATGTTCCATCGCGGTGTTATTGATGATGATGAATTAGATAAGTTGTTTATAGCGGCTGATATAATGCCCGGTTGGCGTGATAAACTAAAATCTATATCGTACAATCTACCTACTAGAGTAGATGTTCGTCGTATGTTTCGTGTTGGTGTAATTGATGCTGATGAAGTCTACAGATTTTATCAGATGATTGGTTACACAGATGAAAACGCACAGAGGTTAACAGAGTTTACAGTTATTACAGAAGGTGAAGAGTTTACCAATCTAACAAGAACGCAGATTGTTAAAGCCTATACAGAAGGTGTATTTACTCGTACTGAAGCGTTACAGTATCTACAAGCTATTGGTTATAATGATTATGATAGTGTTTTCTATATTGATATGGCTGATATTGATACAGAAAGTGATAGGGAGAAACAGCTAACAACCATATACAGTAACAATTACGTAAGAGGTATTGATAGTCTCGATACCTTTATATCTAATCTTAATTCGATGGATTTACCATCTACACAACAGGAAATACTACTTTCTACTGCGACGGTTAAGAGACATAAGACCAAGATTAATGCTAGTAAAGGAATAGTAGAAAGTTGGTATAAGTTAGGTTATATTGATGAAGATGATACAAGACATCGGTTATCCAACCTAAATTATACTGATGGTGATATTGACCTGTTTATCAGGGAAATGAGCGAGACACCAGAAGGTAACGTTACGTTACCGAGTAAGGCGGATATACTCGGTTGGTATTCTGGTGATTATATAGATACCGATGAAGCTAGAAAGTACTTACGTTTTCATGGATATCAGGAATGGGCAATCGACTTGTATATAAAACAGTCAGATGATAAACGGATGAAAGGATGAACAATGTCCAAAAGGAAAGACCTACTACAGAAAGTGAAGAACCAAGTACAAGAGAAGCTCCCGAAATCAGTTACAAGTACTACAAAACGTTAAATACACTTCACCGTATGGAATCTGTTAATAATGCCGCTAAGTCTTGGCGGACCTATGTAATTCACCATACGGGTATCTAGTCTCACTAAGGGTATACGGTTGTATACTACCGTCAGACTGTACTGTTCCCTTGTTATACTCCTTTGAGTAGTGTTTAATTACCTGTCTAACGTATACAGCATCTAACCTCTTACGTAATAACGCACCTTTGAACTTCTCAAATACCTCCATACGAAACGTATTTTCACCTAACTGTACAGCTTTCTTGCTTAGTCCTTTCCTCTTACTTTCATCACCGAACGTATAGTCTTTTAGGTTTCTAAAGTCTGCGTTGCGTCCTTGTTGTTCTAGGTCAAGAGCGCCTAACTTAGTAGGGTTTATGTCTGTTAATAGGTTACGGAATCCCTGTTCATTTACTATTAGTGAATCTGTATCACAGTAGTAAAAGTTACCATTACCGGCCTTGTTCATATAGTCTAGTAACAGCATTCTAGCGTAACTTGTTACGTGCGCTGATATAGCAGGAAATGAATGTCTCCACTCGTGTTTACCCATTGACTTATAAACGTAACCTTCAATAGTACGCTCCCTAAACATTTCTCCTGTTTCTTGTATTAGTACTGTCTTAACACCTGTTTCTCTTTCAGGTTCGTAGCCCATCAATTCCCATTCTTCGTTATGTTGACCAAACTTGCCATATAAACTGTTCATTAAGTACTTAACGAAGTCTTGGTATGCTGTGTTACCTTCAGCTTTTAGTTTGACCCTTAGTTGGTATAGTTCCTTAACCCACGCTTCAAATATATTAGCACCCCTATACATAGCAACACGACCAGTAGACTTTATATGCCCGTTTTTTAGGGCCAATTTAAGTTCTGGTGTACATAACGCAGTCCAAAATTGACCCACAGGGAAACACAACCTGTCGTTATACCGTTTAGGATAAAAAGGTTTATCTGTTGATATTAGTACCTCTGCTACACATAAGTATTCATCAAGGCACTCTGTGAGTTCTGATATATTTAGGTTTGTTAATCTCCTTACATATTCGTGCGGGTAAAGTTCTTCTTGCATTACATAGGGGTACTGGCTGTTTATATCAAGATAAAACATATCACTATCAGTAATACTCCCCAAGAAGAAACATTCAGTACGACCGCCAAAATAGGCATCACGTTCGATCCGTGTAACATCAGGGAAATTGTGTACATGAATAGGTGTATGCATAAACCTATGACAATACCAGTTGAAGGATTGCGCCGCACGAGTTTTACCAAACGTACCCATATCGTGTAATTCAAAGAAGCGTAGGTATGATTTCCATGTTTCTGCCAAGACGTGTACGTCCCTTTCACAATACTCAAACCATTCTTCATCCGTTGCACTCCATTCAGGCATATCATATTTTGCTACTCCTATCATTTCACCCATTGCAGCAAGTGACATACGAAAGTAGTTTAGCGTATCAAGAACTTCCAACGTACAGTTATTCTTACGGTATTTTAGTAAGTATGGAGGTGCTTCTATAATCATTACCTGCGGTATCCAGTCGTTATCTGACAATACCTTAAATCCCTGTAGGGTTCTGAAGTCGAAATCGGAGTTATGAGCTAGTAGTATTAGTCTACCTTTCTTCTTTAACTTACTAAATACCCACTCCCAAAACTCGTGTATCTCTGTAAATCTGAACCATTGACCGGGTTTCTTATTGGTTTTATTCCAGTATAAAGCAACACCTAACCGTAGTTTATGTAAGTCTGTGTTATCATTTTGTGGTATAGGCATAGTCTCTACGTCAAAGAATATCCATCTGTCGGGTGAAGTAGATGTTATATTCTTACGTATTATGTGTGATGTTCTTGGCATCTATTCACCACTACTTCTAATACCACGGTATTCGATGACCTGATCTAACTCCCATTCTGTAAACTCGGTTAAATCGTATATATGCGAATTACTGAACCTATCCTCTGCTGTATCCAGTACTGAACCCTTAGTTAGTGCTTTATCTGATCTAATAGTAAAGTGCCTGAATTGATCCGTACCGTCTGCTTCATCAATAAAGTGACCCTTGACTACATAATCGTATCTTTCTTTCCTATGTGTAGCGGCGTTTATAATCTTGTTCGGTGGTATGAACTCACTAGGATCAAGGTCACCATACTGCCCCGTACGTTGTAAGACTTCACGAGTATACCTTATATCAGCGTATACATCTTGTGTTCTGTAACCCATTCCTTGTTCCCGTATCCACCTTAGATACGATGCGCCTGTAAACGGGTTTCCTGTTGGTAGTCTACCCGTCTGTAGAAAGGTGATTATCCACAAACGGGATTGTAAACGTCTGGCTATTCCTGATTGAGTAGGCACAAGACCTCCTATAGCTTTTTAGCTATACTATCTAGCTCTACTGTTGCTTGGTCAATGAGTTGCATAACAAGTTGTATAGCTTTTTCGTGAAGTACATTTCCTGATTGTTCGTATGTTTCACGTACTTCATTTAGCTTCTCCATACCACTAGTGAAGTTACCTTGTGCTTGGTTTACCCTTCGTTTGATCTGATCTCTCTTGCTCCAACCCATTTTACTACCCTCCTAGCGAGTACAAAAGTAGGTCACCGAGTTACTAACCCGGTGACCTATTGTATATGAATGTTAAGTTAAGGTTTATTCTGCTGGTTCCCTGACTTCTCCATCCGGTGACATCACCGCAATAGCGAAACGCTTGAATTGACCTTCGCTTGCTATGTACTTAATCAACACCGTGTCACCTACCTGTGTATCACGTTCGGCCATACCTTGACCGATTGCAAGGGTATGAAACACGCTGTATACTTCACCGGTTTCAAGGTCGGTGAACAAACTCTGTTCCTGTTGACCATGTGCTGTTGTCTTAACTTCGTTACCCTGAAAGACACCGATTACCTCTTGGCCCTCTGTCTCCCAAGATACGCTAAGACCTTCTACGGTAACTTCTACCGCGGCTTTGCGTAGTTTGTCCATGTTGTTAGCCATCGACTAACTCCATTTCTAGTTTAAGTTTGAGTGCTATAAGTTGTATCAGTTGAATACCTGATACAGCCTCCGGTTTACTAAGTATCCCGTTAACCTTTCTTAGTTGAATCTTAGTAATATAAGCCCTAACTGTACAATGGAAACACTCCGATTCACTATTCAGAACAACAGGGTCATTACCTTCATCTATAACAAAGGTGGTTCCCTCTTGCACGAAGATGATAACCGGTGTTGCCATGTGTTCATCCTTGTACATCATGTATTCTTTGATATTGGCGTTGTATGCTTCATCAGCCGCCATATCGGTGTAGTCAAACATTTCTCTTGTATACGGCATTGTCGGATACCCCAAAAGGGGCTACAGTGTGCTACTGTAACCCCTGTATGGTTGTTACTCTGATTCTTCGGAGTCGTCAGCCGGATCGGGTTGTGCGTCGAAATCCATATCTTCGGCTGTCATTTCATCGGTATATATACCGATGATCGATTTGATACTTGCTGACTGTAACCGATGCGTACGCATATGAGTTACCAGAGCATGAACCATACTGATAACTACTGACGGGTTAGGGTTCTTAGCCCTTGTTCTACCTTCATCGTCGGTGGTGTTTGTGGTGTCTGTGTTCTTGTCTGTCGCGTCTTTAAGAGTTCCCATGTGTTACTCCTTACTAGTTAGTGTTTTTGGTTATGTTCACCCGTAGTATATGATAGGTGAACTTTGTTGTTATGATGTTACAATGTTTGTCTGTTGTGATTAACCCTTTGAGTAACATCCCCTTTCTTACGCGGTCTAACTCCGATTGATCACCGTTGAATACATCTAATGCGGCATCGTTTGATACTACACGCCTACCGGCTACAAACGCTAGTAGTATAGCATCGTTGTAGTTTAGCACCATCGTTTGTAACCCTCCGTAGAGACGTGTTACCCTATTCACAACTTAAATATACTGCATAAAGTTGCAGTTGGCAAGGGGTGTCAGGTGACAATCTTCACCCGGTTCGTGGCACGATCCTGCTTGTCCGATTGGCACGGTTTTTGCCCAACTAACGGTTAACATATGATGACGACAGCTTAACGTC
>SDBT01019559.1_pt1 | contig 10608 bp, 15 predicted proteins | sample 2277101 | NCBI WGS metagenome assembly SDBT01 (sample SAMN10404973, study PRJNA504765) | marine sediment metagenome | isolation source: marine sediment core GS10_PC15, 103 cmbsf | place: Arctic Ocean: Southern Knipovich Ridge | collected 2010
GAGATAGCGATTTCTGCCATTAACCTTTACATCGGACCACCCCAGAAAACTTTCCAATACCGTTTCTAATCTTCAATCCGATCAGAGTAATATCTGGGCAGGCATGCCATTGTCAAAACAGGGGAATTGCCACTTATCGGTTAGGCTTCCCTGCTTCCCTTAACACAACACCTACCATCTTAACCCTTCCCCTCCTCCCATAAATATTTTGGCCCTGGGGCATATCTCTGCTGCCCTGGGGCCTTTTTTACGTCCCAGGGACCCCAAAACACCCTCATATAGCGCTTTTTTTGGTCAAGGCAAGGGTAAGGCATAGGCCTTTATAAACCTATATTTTATGCCAGCCCTTTTAATTAATAAACGAAATGTTAAACAAAATATTTTGTCTAAAAGGGAGGGTACAACAATGGACGGACGACAAATGCAAAAAATGTTCCATGGTTACGGCTTGCGGCAAAGACAGATCGCCGGTTGCATAGGACTGTCAACGCCGGTGCTCTCAAATATATTCACGGAAAAAGTCAAACCCAGGGAGGACACGCGGAGGCGCCTGGAACGATTACTAACACTTTGCATGAAGGTCGAAGCCGTAGTGAAGCGACACATCATATTAAAGGGGGCTTGAAAAATGAGCTTTGCAATAAAAGATGAACATGGAAAGACAATAATCCAAAAAGGGCAAAAGCTGTTGGGTTCCGATAGCCCGGAGCTAATAGTCAAGGACATATCGGAGAAGCGCAGGGAGTACACCATGTGCATCTCAAGCTCGGCTCCGGATAGAAGTGGAGACGTGGTCGTCCAGGAGGGAATTAGCTTCAAAAACTACGACCGCAACAGCGTCATATTATGGGCGCATAGGCATGATTTAATCCCTTGCGGGCGTTGCATTGAGCATTGGCAGGCGGAGTCCGGCGGGGTCACTAAGACTTTCATGCGCATACAACATTCCGAGAGCGAGGACAGCATGAAGGTTTTTAACGCTGTCAAGTCGGGCTATCTCAAGGCTTCATCCATCGGTTTCCTAAACCTCAAGAGTGAAAAAATCCCGCAGGCCGATGGGAAAGACAAGTCTTCAATCTTTGGTGAGCCCACGAAATTCCTTGAGACGGAATTGATCGAAGTAAGTATCTGTCCGGTTGGGATGTCGGCGGACGCCCTCGTGCAGATGACGGCGAGCGGGCGGTTGCCCGCCTTCTACAAAAGCTGCGGGGACTGTGCCAGATGCACGTGCAACGATAACGAAATAGACCTGTTGGACAAGGAAAAAATCAGGGGGCTTGTGAACACCGCGCTGGTGAATGAGGTGCATATTGAGCGTGCGTTGAAGGCTCTGGACGCGGATGACGAAGTGGACATTCTCGTTAGGGAGGACGAAGAGGAAGAAGTGGACCTTGATGACTTTCCCGACGGGGATGATCTTGACGATGATCTTGATGACCTTGATCTTACGGATGCAGAAACTAAACTCTTGGTTCAGCATGCTGTCAGGGAAGCCTTGCGAAGTGCTTTGGGACGACTAGACTGAAATGATACTTGAATCAATGATTGTGAATCCGGAGAAAAAACTTTTGGCTGCGGAGCTGACCAAGTCCGCAAAGAAGCGGAAAAAGAAAAGCCGGAAGTCACGATTAAAAATTAGGAGGATATGATGGAACAAAAGATTCCCGAAAACCCTGACCTAAAAGAGAAGCAGGGCTGGCCAAGGAGAGACGAAGAGGTGCCAGTGAAGACCTGGGGAGACCGCTTCCCTTTGGATGAGGAGCTGCTTCAGTCATGGGCGTCCATTGAAGGGTTATTTCACCAGAGCTTCATTCTGGTAATGCGCGGTAAAGAAGCTTCCAAGAAGGCGTCCAGGGGTACCCGTATTGATAACCGGTCGTGCGGTTGGTTTATCGCCGCGGGTTGGTTGCACTCCGAAGACTTTAGGACCATTCAGGAAGTGAAGGCTTACAGTGACATGATCCAGAAGAGTCGCCCTCACCATGAGAACTGGATGAAGCAACGCAACAGGGAAGGGCCTTTCCCTTCTAGCCCTCACTTCATCGAAGGCTCCATTTTGACGATTCCACCCGCGCCAGATAGAAAGGGCTGGCTTCCAGGTCTGATCAAGCGTGCTGAAACTACTGTTTTGAATTTGAAGCTAATGGCGAAAGAGTTAGGAAGCAGCAGTGGTAAGAAAAGATTCCTAGCATGCGTGGACCCTGACCGCAGTCAGGGCGACCCGCGAAGGAAGATTCCAAAGATACCAATCCCCAAGGGGATTCCCGGAGTGTTTCAACCAATAGCGTTGTAAAGAGTAGGGGGGTATGCGGCTTCCCTAATCCAGGAGTTGCACGGAAGGCGAGTTCTTTCTTGTCTCTTACCTTCCTTCATACCCCCTCCCATTTTAACAAGCGCACGAGGGCAGCAGTGGTACCTCCTCCTTATATTCCCACCTCTGCTTCCCTCACGAAAAAATGAAAGGAAATATCAGAATGTTTGGTACAGTGAAGCGCTACGGTGACGCCAAAGGTTACGGATTCATTAAGTGTGACGAGAGCGGGGAAGATTTTTTCGTACACTGCTCGCAAATAAATGGAAGCAAAAACATCCTTGCAAAAGGCGATAGGGTCACATTTAATGTGCGCGAAAATGAAAAGGGCAAGCAGGCAGTCAACGTAACGCCGGTGCAGGCTTGAGGGACCAACTTCCGCAATGGATGGCCGAGTTTTTTGAGCTGCGAATCAATTTGACGGACGGAGACCGCGAAATTTTCGACCTTCTCATTCAGGTGACAAAGGGCAAAACTTCCCGACTAATGGTATTCGAAGCACTCGGCACGTTGGAGTCCTTTCTGGCGCTGCTTCACCATCTTGCAGGTCCGGAAAGGAAAGGTCTAAAAAGGAGAATAGTCGAGGTGCTGGAGAAACTGGATGGGACTCAAAAGAAAAATAAACCGAAGGCGCGCACGGCAAAAAGACAGAAACTTAGCACTTATGAAGGATAACCGCGTAAGAGTCACCCGCACCAAGAGGGCTTTTTGGGGCGAGTATACAAGGGAAGGAATCAACCCGCGAATATGAGCAAGGTTCGGTTCTGAGGAAAAATCAAGAAAAATTTAAAAGAATGTTTAATTTGTGTTAATATATAGAATATAAGGTTAAGAGTTTTAGTGATTTAACTTTACCCATAAATAATTTTATTTATGGGTTATAAGTAAGAATAAAAATCAGCTTGGGGACGTTCTTGCTGCCCTTTCCGTGCACCTTCATGCGCGTTCGGGCGGCATAGGGCGATCCCCTATGAAGGAAGCTATGATGAAACTTCACACAAGACCGATCCTCGAAACCTACCCTTTACCGAAAAGACCTGTTCTCGTGGTTGCAGATGAGGACATTCCGAACACCTATAAACCTATTGCCTTGCTTCCGGCAAGACTGCCTTTCAAGAAACCCCCTCCCGGCAACGTATTCATAGCCGATTTTGTAGCTCGAAACCCTTTTTTCAATGTAATGGGTAAAAAGGAAATGGGCAACAGGCCTTACGTTGAAATAGTCACCGAGGGATCTTGGGGCACCTTGACTATGCGGGGACCTAAACTTTCTACCTATGAGCTTGATATTATGATAGCGCTCAATGAATTGTTGGTGGAACAAAAAAGCATTTCCTGCATCGAATATAGTGAATCCGGTCTTTGCAAAAGGATGCACAGGGGTGCGTGGGGAGATAACTTCAAGTTGATAAGGGATGGAATCGTGCTTCTATCCGAACCCAGCTTTAAACTTGAGACCGACAAAATGATATACTTCGGGGGCCGTCTAATCAACAAGGGCATATATAACAAAGAGACTGCCAGGGGTTTCATCTATTTGGACGCCTCTTTCTGGAGGGCGCTACTGGCACAGACAACCACCTGGATCAACAAAGAGATATACTATGAAAAACTGTGGCCCATTGCCAAGCACTTCTATCAGTTCAGCATGTCGCATAGGGAACCGGAGCCTATGCACGTGGACACAATCTCAAAGGCCATAGGTCTGTCACTTGACCAGCCGTTGAAACAAAGGAAATTTTCCCTGAAGCAAGCGGGTCGGAAATTAAAACAACTAGGGGAGCTGGAACGTTTCGGGGAAGTCGAAGGCGATAGGTTGTCATGGCTTCCATCCAAACACGAGGAACGTATTGCCAGCATCATGGTCGAGATGAAGTCATGGTATATTAAGATGACCGGTCACGAAGGGAAGTTCAGCAAAAAAGAGGAAAGCCAATTCAAGAACGCCGCCTACAAGATACTCACAGCACATGAGAACCGGGACGTGAAGCGGTTCGGCAAGACGGAGGTGGTCAACGAGGACTGGCCCGGAGAATACACCCTGAAGTTCTTTCTTCACATGCTGAGCGTTTTCATCAAGCATGGCTTCTACAATAAGCGGACACGGAAGATTGAACCGTTCAACCTGACGCCCGGATCATTTTCGGGAAACGGGATATGGTTGCTGTGGAAGGATTGGCTGTCAGACAAATTCGAAAAGATTATGAAGGCGAAAAGGGAGCACGACAAGTTACAAGGTATTGTAGAGGCCGTCAGGAAAAAATTCGAGGATTCTAGAAGTCAGGATGAGGAATATTGGATAGGCAGTGACAAGTATGAATATGAAGATGAAGAATAGACAGCACTTAATTATCAAAAACCGTTTTGCTGAAAGCACTTAATTATCAAAAACCGTTTTGCTGAAAGCACTTAATTATCAAAAACCGAAAACTCAGTTAAGCTATACTGGTTATAGCCGAGCAGCCGCCCTATAGGAGTCTGTTTATATAGGAGACTATCTAATAGGAAAGAAGGACTTTTTATCTCTCAAAAACTTTATGCTTCTTCAGGAAAAATCCCTGGGGAAGTGAAACAAGAATTCAAAACAGAAAGGAGGTGACAAAGATGGAAATAACCGCAGCACTGAACAGGATCGAGGAGTTGGAAGAGGTGGTTAAACAGAAGGACAAGATGATCAGGGAGTTGTTAGATATAGCAATACACAACGACCAGACGATAAAGACAGTAGTGAGTCTTCTGAAGAAGTATAAGACTTTTGAAGCAGAATAAATCTCAAGGTATTCGGCCCGGATATATCATTGGCGTCTGCGGCTCCTGCGTTGGCTTCGTCGGTCCGGGCCGCAGAATTCTTGCCGACGGAGCACCTTCCAGGAAAGACGGGACACGGGCGAGCGCCCATCCTAAACATAAAAAGGGGCCGAAGCTCGCCCACTTAAATCTTATATGGGAGGAAAGAACATAGGAAAGGGATTAGGAAAACTGCAACAATGCATTCTTAAAGAGCTTTACGGGAATTGTGGCAGGCGCATGTTTCCTGCTACTAATGAATGTTTACAAAAAGATATTCAGGAAAGTCATTGGGGCGACGTGGTTCTTGAGAAGGGGTCTGAGTTGAATCGGAGACGGGCGAGCATTAGTCGGGCATTATGGAGTTTGGAGATGAGGGGGTTAATTGGTTACTTTTATGGCACATGGTATCTGGAAATTAATAGCGATAGTGTCCCCAACAAATGCCAACGCTTCACTGTATATGAAGAGCTTGAAAGGATACGAAAGAAGTAAGTATTAATTCAATTAACACTTATAAACATAAGGAGGATAAGAAGATGGAAGACATGAAAGAATTGGAGCAGCACATCGATGAGGAAGTCACAGTGATACCTGCAAACGCAATGGAGAAGCACATGCAGACGATAATAGAGTTTGGCGGCGACTCGTCCGAGGGCATGAAGGCAACGCGAGAGCTGTTCAAGCTTATCGATGCTAGACTCAAAAAACTCGAGGAGGTGATCGGCTAATGGAATACAGGGGGAGGAAAAAGGTAATACTGCTTCAAGTGCATCCATCCACGCATGATAGGCGGCTGTTCATGGACTTGATCAGGGCAGGCACATGGACAGTGACAAAGAAGCGCAGATTGCTTGAGCCCATGAACGAGGTGGAGACGTGCCTGTCCATGGACGAGGGCGACGAGGTGCAGCTGACAGTAGAGGTCGAGGGGGAGGACAGGGAGGAGATATTGAATGATCTGGAGTCGAAGCTGCACCCCACCGGCCACAGGATCGAGAAGTTCTATCCAGAAGATAAAGATGAGACAAGATCATTGGAGCTTCGGGATGAGATCGAGAACTTGAAAGAAAAGAAGGAAGCAGTCGACAATATAATCAGGATCAAATATGGATTGATAGAGGAATATGAAACAGATCCTGATGCCTGTGAGCATTGTAACTTAGATCAGGTGAAGCAATGCCTGCAAGAGGACGACCCCGGACCTGACTCATGTGAAAGACTGGAAGAAGTCAGGAAAAGAAATCTGGAAGAGGAAAAGGAATTTGAGGAGATGGATTAGTGCTTTAATAGTAAAGTGCTGACCTTTGTGAAAAGACTAGAAACATTAGGGTCAATAGTTAAGTATTACAAAGCATTGGATTTGAAACCATAGGGGAGAATGTCGGGCACGGATAATCAAACAGGGCGCGTTAAACCTGATAACACCACCTTTTACAGTCCCTGTCTGCCTCTCAAGCGTTTTTGCCGAAGCGGTGAACCCCAAAAATCATTACTTACAGGTAATGAACTGAAGCAGATACGAGTAAAAATGAACATATCTAATGTTTACAAGCACTTAGCTAAAATGGGTGCGCCTGATAATAGTTATTATGTAAACTTGACCGGTATTTTGCTTGTCGGGACAGGTGCGCGGCAAGGCTCATAGTTCCTGGTTCTCAGGATGCAGATCCTCGCAAACCCTGACTGGGAGGGGCTATGGCTTTTCCCCTTTGCCATGCTCCAGGGATCTAGGGAGGGTTTTTTTCCTGCATCATAAACTCAAACTCTTGCCGGGCAGGCATCCGCACGGCATACCGCATCTGAAAATTTTAGAAATAATAATGAAACTTTCCTAAGAAGTATATCCTTTTAAGCATCATGGGAAGTATATCCTTTTAAGCATATAAGCATCATAAAGGAGATATACACAATATCCTTTTAAATAATGTAAAAGAGATATGCGTATAACATTATTAAGGAGGATATACCATGAAAACGCTGATAACGGTGGACAAGGCCGTATGGCAGAGATTCAAGTACCTGGCGCAGGTCATAAAGGGTGCGACAGTGGGCGAGTTTTTGAACAAGCTGATATATGAGGCCGTCAAGGACGGATTCCAGGACGGGGAAGAAGAGATCAGAGAGAAACCCCTGGAGAGGAAACCAGCACGCAGGGCCGTCGATGCATCTGTTGAAGAGGTGGAGGAACCGGTTGAGGAAGCTGTTGAAGATCCTGAAGTGGAAGAAGAGTCTGAAGCTGAAAAAGAGGTTGTCGGGTCTGAAATCGAAGTTGAGAAGAAGAAACCGTCCGGGAACTCAAGGTTTCGTGGCAAGGACTCAAGCGGCGGGAAGACTGAAGCCGATTGGATGACCGAACCCGTCAGGAAGCGCATGCACCGCTACGCAAAACGCTTCAAGGTTCCTGTGAAGGACAGGTCCGACGAGCAGATCCTTGATGCAGTGCTTGACTCCATATCCGCGGACTTCAGCTCGAACCAGCACGCCATGCAGCCGGAGGCCTTCAGGGCATATCGCGCGAAGAAGAGAAACCTTGAGATGTTCGACTGGTACAACGAGTGCAAGGACCTCGCGCCTGGGGAGGAGCCGAGGCCTGGAAGGGAAACCAATTGGCGTCACAAGGATTGAATTTAATGACTTGCCGAGCGTATTTTCAAGATTGGAAATACGAAGATATATATCCAGGGGTATATATCCAAAGTTATATGGGTATATATCCCTGGAAAGGAATTTTTAATAAAGTTATTAAAAATCTATTGCAATAACCTTCCCCAGACCCCCAAAAACCCCCAAAAACCCCTAACACCCTGGAATAGCTTGAAAAGGCGTTTTTCTGCAAAAAAAGTGAAAAAAAGCTTTCTTTTCCGGAAAACCTATGCTATACTGACTCTCAGGACGCTGGGGAATGATAAACACCACTAAAAATCGAAAATCAGACATATTTGGGGAGATCGGTTGTCGTGTTCTGCCTACCCTGGCATTTCCCGGCGTCCTGGCCGGTCTCCCCTTTACATTTTAAGGGAAGGGGAAAGCCATGGGAAAGAAAGCAGTCAAGAAGGTCGCAAAGAAGGTCAAGAAGGCCGAAAAGAAGGTTGTTGCCAAGAAGGTTGTTGTAAAGAAGGTTGCAAGTAAGGGGACTGCCGGGCAGAACATAGGCATCGGCGAGTTTGTTCGGAAGGGTCTGAAGGACGGCACGTTCAAAGACAAGACCAACAAGGAGATAGCGGAGAAGGCCGTCAAGAAGCTGGGCGGGACCACGCCGCTGCTAGGCGTCGCGAGGTATGTTGCCCGCGTTCGTGCCGCGGCGTAGTGATCAAGGGTCGCCCCTCCGGGGGCGGCCTATAACCTAAAGGAAGTATATGGGCATAGACTTCTACATAGACGATGAGCAGGTAAGACTCACCAGTGCCCGCCATTATAATTTCTTTCGGAACTGGGTGGCCGAGCAGGGCGAATACCCGCAGATACTCGACCATTCGCCGGTGAACGGCTCCTACCTGCTAGACGAGGATGTGCCACCAGATCTTTACAGTGGAAGCGTGCAGCGGCTCCAGAAAGAGATTGACTGTCTGCTGAAGCGGGACCCGCCGGACTTCGCCGGGCACGTGCTGAAGCAGATGCTGAGGGGCTGCAGGCTGGCCCTGAAACTGAACAACAGGATAACCATGGACGATGGTGCATGGGAGGGATAAGAATAAAAATCTTAAAAGGAATGGAGGTAACATGAGAACAAAAGAAGAGGTTCAAAAAATGTTGTGCAAAGCAATTAATTCGATGCTTTGAAAGAGGAAGGGAGGTGAATAGAGAATGCAGAAAAAAGCTTGTGGATATATCCGCGTGAGTTCAAAAAAACAGGTCGATGAGGGAGAATCCCTTGAGGCCCAGGAAAAGGCGATTAAAAGCTACATCGAGGGCCAGGGCTGGAAGCTGAGTCAGATTTACAGAGATGAGGGGATTTCCGGGTCGGGCATGGAAAAGCGAAAAGGATTAAAAAGGCTGCTTCAAGATGCCACCAGGGAGGGGGAATTTCATGTTGCAGTGATTTCCAGGATTACAAGATTTGGCAGATCAACCGTTGACTCCCTGAATAACATGACCATTTTGAAAGATCGCAAGATCAAACTGGTCTCCTTAGCAGAAAACCTTGATTTTGACACGCACGTGGGGGAGTTGATCTTCACAGTGCTTGCAGCCTTTGCCAAGCTGGAAAATGAGATGCGGGCAGAGCAGAGCGTCCAGGGAAAAATCATCAGTGCTGGTAAGGGAAAGCCTTTGGGTAAAATGCCCCACGCGCGATTGTATGACTCTGTCAAGGGTGAATGGAAACTAGATGAACGGAAGGCCGATCAAATTAGAAAGGCGGCGGAGGATTTTTTGAATGGCGTTAGCCTAACCGTCCTGGCGAAAAGGTTGAAACTCGATTACAGTAACCTTCACAAGATCCTCTATGAAAGATGCGGCACGGACTGGCAGGTTACTTTCAAGGGTAGCGGGGAGACGGTCAAGTATCAGATACCTGCCATCCTTGACCCGGAGACAATACAAGAGGTAAGGCACAAACTGAATCTACAGAAGACTTTCAAGAGGGCGGATATCAGATCCTACGTGCTCAATGGTTTTATCAGGTGCGATGGGTGCGGCATGGCCCTGGTGGGGCAGACCCAAAGCGGGCGATGGAGTTATTATCGCCATCATAATAATTACAAGATTGATGGTACTTCCCAGGCGTGCGGTGCCGTCAAGTATGTCCCTGTAAAGGTCATTGAAAATGCGGTCTTTCGCACCATTTTTGAAAACACTAAGGATGAGGTGGGGTTTGAGCGGGCAATTCAGAGCACTTTCCCTGATGCAGAGAAAAAGGATAAACTCAAGGCCCGCATAGCAGGCGATAAAAGGGAATTGAAGAAGGTGGAAGGGGACATTGAGATTCTGATAGATGCGGTCCTGGGCAGGAAATTACTGGGCAGGAAAGTCATCGAGGCGCGGGAAAAGGATTTGCTTGAGAAAAAGGCGGTCCTGGAGGAAAATATAGCGCTCAACGAGCAGAAATTGAATAGCCTTCCCGATCCTGTTCTTATGAGAAAAGAGGCCCGGATAATACGATTACGCCTACAGGATTATTTCCAATCGGAAGAAAGGCTCAAGTCGATGGGTTATGCCGAGAAAAGGCGGCTTTTAAGCTGGTTGTTTGACGGGGAGGATGAGGATGGCAGACCCCTTGGTATATATGTGAGGATGATAAGTAAGGGGGTATATGATTATGCTATTTCGGCCAAGCTATTCGCGGGGAGCAAATTCTTGAAAGGTGATGATGTTGACTATTGGGATGAGGAGCTTAGCCAGCTTGTGGATGGGAGGATTAAGGAATATATTTCATTAAGGGATAGTAGATACTGTTAATCAACTCCGAGAGGCAATAGCCGCTAAAAATAGGACCTATAAAGAATTAGAAAAGGCAAATCTCGGGTTGAGAAAGGCCAAGGAAGATATAGATAACTATGCCAGAAATC
>SDBT01019561.1_pt1 | contig 10607 bp, 8 predicted proteins | sample 2277101 | NCBI WGS metagenome assembly SDBT01 (sample SAMN10404973, study PRJNA504765) | marine sediment metagenome | isolation source: marine sediment core GS10_PC15, 103 cmbsf | place: Arctic Ocean: Southern Knipovich Ridge | collected 2010
CTGTCCAGTATCCGGAGGCACGTTTCCGTAGTCCCAAATAAGATGGACGACGTCCTTGGGGAGATACTCCTCAGCCGCCCGACACTTGTCGGCGTGGACCTGGGCGACCTTGGTCTTCATATGGTGACAGGAGTCGTTCCACACGATGGTCCTTAGCCCCAAGCTGGACACGATCTCGCGCAGCGTAAGAACCGTGTCCACATACTGCTCAAGCGATCGATAATGGTCTTCATCCATTCCGATGTGGAAGAATTCTTCCGGCTGCATGACATCGACGAGTTCCTCGATGACGTCCCTGGCCACGCGATAATACTGGTCGAGGTTCTTGAGCCAACTGACGTGATCCCAGTGCGGCCGCATCCACATGTCGTGGAAGTTCCGCCCGCTCTTGGCAAAGTTGAGCTTCGGAACAACCGACATCCCATGGCTCCGAGCCGCGTCGGACAGCGTCTTCATCTGACCGATAGGGACGCTATAGGGGCGTTTCATCTCCGGATGCAAGCGGTAATTGACTCCGTCCTCGACGTCCACGAGCAGTACATTCATGTCGACCTGAGCCATCAGCGGCAGAAGTTCCAGTGCGATGCCCAGATCAAACGGCTCTTTGGTATCCTTGCGCTTAAGCCATTCCGGGTCGATGTGTGTGACGTGAATGAGCATTCCACGGTACCGTAGAGACATGGCAGCGCGCCCTCGACTGCTTGGTTGATTCAGCGACACACAAGCACAGCCAGTGTGACTTCAGTGTGATCCACCGTTGCCAACAACACCTCACAGGTTAGCCGGCCTTGTTGTGAGATCAACCCGTAATCCGGCAGGCTCCTTGCCAGCCAGCGCCCAACAGATGCATCTAACCAGAAAGCTATTCCTTAGACAGAGCTAACCTTGGTCACAGATGGCGAAGGCGGCACGGAGAGCGTCGACGGGATCGCCCTTCGGCTTGAACTCGTGGGCGAGGTAGCCTTCAAAGCCAGCCTCGGCGATGGCCTGGCAGATGGCGGTGTAGTTGAGTTCCTGGGTCTCGTCCAGGTCGCGTCGGCCCGGCACGCCGGCGGTGTGGAAGTGGCCGATCCATCCGACGTGCGCGCGGATCGTGCGGATCACGTCGCCCTCCATGATCTGCATGTGGTAGATGTCGTAGAGCAGCCGGACGCGCGGGCTGGCGACCTTCTCGCACACAGCCACGCTCCAGGCGGTGCGATCGCACTGGTAGCCGGGGTGGTCGATCTTCGAGTTGAGCAGTTCGAGGTTCAGCGTGACGCCCTTGTCCTCGGCGTAATCGGCTACACGCTTGAGCCCGTCGGCCACGGCTTCAATGGCGTCACGTTCACGCATGTTCGGCTGACGATTGCCGCTGAAGCAGATCAGGTTTGGTATGCCGAGCCGAACAGCCCGATCAACTGAAGCACGCAGCTCGCGTTCAATCCGGTCATGATTCGATCGTATATTCAGACCGTCTTCCAAAGACTGATGCCCACACATGCTGGCGACGACCAGGCCGTGGCTGACGGCGCACTCGACGAACTGCTCCAACGTATCGTCGGGCTGCCATAGCTCGACGGCGACGTAGCCTATGTCCGCAACGACGGCGAATAACGCATCCAGCGACATGCCTGTCGCCTGGTAGAGAGGGTAGCAAAAAGATTGTCTGATCCGCATCGTGGCACCTCTGTGTGTGTAAACGGCGGGGTCACGAGTCCATCCGCCGCTCTACTCCTGATTGCCCGTCTGGAACACCACTGCCGCCGGTACATTGCCGCACACGTCGACGCCCCTGCTGGCTGACAGGTCGGAATGCATCAGCGATATCCCTTCGCTACGTTCGCCCTCGACCCTCAGGAACGGCCCAGTTCCAGGCAGTGCCTGACAACCCATCATCGTCGCCCGTTGTACTTGATTCAAGTGCACAGCCGGTGCGCTCGGTGAACCATCGCAGCCGCTCGCCGAGAGGTTCATCATCCTAATTCCCTCCGACTCCTCGATCTTCAGTGCGCTGCGCCACGGCCCTTGCGTCTGACCCCACCGCAGGCGGACGTCCGCCATGGCCACGTCCCGGACGTGCCGCAGGTACAACGCGTGCGGAATGCCCTTCTTGTTGTAGTAGTCCCACACCCGATACGGGTAGGGCACCTCGTGAGCGAACTGGTCGTCCATCTCGCCCGAAACGCTAAGGTCGATCCCGCTCAGCCGCAGGCCCTCGATCGGAATGGTCCGGCTGCCGCCCACGTACGATGCGCGTCGGGCGTAACCGCGGATGTTAGCCAGCGATACGTTGCGAATCATGCCCGGCGACACCGCGTCATCACCGACATGGAAGAACAGCGGGCAGACCAGATCCATCGTGATGTTGCTGAACGAGATGTTCTCGATCGGGGTGCCGTGATTAATCAACAGTTCGGGTACCCGCGGCACCATGACGGCGATGCCGGTTCGCGTTTCCGTCATGACCAGATTCGAGAAACTACAGTTGCGGATCGGCCCATCGCCCTCAAAGCCAATGCGGATGGCGCAACACGGGGTCTTCATCACGCAGTTGGTCACGACGATGTCCTCGCACGCCCGCACCGTCGGGAATTTCTCCGTCCCGCTCTTGACGGCGATGCAGTCGTCGCCCACATCGAAGTGACAATCGCTGATGATCACGCCCTGGCAGCAGTCCGGGTCGATCCCGTCGGTGTTGGGCCCTTGCCGGTCGTTCAAGATCCGGATGCCGTGAATCAACACCCGCTCGCAACCGACCGGCCAGATCGTCCAGCCTGGTGCGTTCTGGAACGTTACGCCCTGGAGCGTGACGTCCTGGCAGTCGATGAAGGCCACCATCTGTATCGGCCGCCAGTCCTTGATCTTTCGGAAGTTCGAGTCCATCCAGCCCGGCTTGCCGAAGAATCGATCCCCGCTGCCGTCGACCGCACCGCGCCCGGCAATGCCCACGTTATGGGCGTTGCGTGCCCAGATCATGTGCTCTCGGATGTAGTTGAGCTCGTTGCCCGCAAAGCCGTGGATGTCCACCGGCTGATAGTGTGCCCGTACCGTACTGGCCAGCAGCCTCGCCCCGCCCTCGAGGTAGAGCGTGACGTTGCTCTTCAGTTCGATCGAGCCGATCAAGTATCCGCCCGGCTGGCAGTAAACCACTCCGCCGCCAGCCTTATGACAGGCGTCGATCGCCGACTGAACCGAAGCGGTGTCCAAGCTCTCGCCGTTGCCCCTGGCGCCAAATTCCCGGATGTTGAACACGTGACTCTTCTGGAGATCCATCGTCATGGGAAGCTCCCCTATCGATCAGCCTCGCGCAGCCCTCACTGACACCCTCGAATCCATGATTGTCCCATCTCCGCTCCGGTGGCGGGACGCAGACCACTGTCGGAAACCGTTGTCACTGGAGGTGCAGAAGCCGGGCGGTGCGACACAACGCAACGGCCTGGCCGCGCTGGTGCAGCGCGGCCAGGCCGTTTGGTTCTATGAGCGAGCGTGTCAGTCGCAACGGTGTTACTTGTAACTCAGCACCAGGCCCTCACTGGTCGGCCAGTCCAGTTCGGCCACACTGGTGTCGCCGATGACCTTGCCGGTCCGCACGTTGGTCAGGCCCTTGACCGGAGCGGCGAACTCGACCCGCACACGCGTCGGCTTGTCGGACACTGCACCGCGCGAGGTGCCCGCCCCGGTTATTGTTGCCTTGCGAAATCGGTTTTTGACCACGCAGACCACGTTACGTCCGTCGGCCAGCGTCCAATAGATACACTCGGCGATCGGCTCGCCCTTGCCGCTCGCGGCGTTGATCACCCGAGCGCGAGGCTTAATGCCGGCTTCGGCGAGCAGCTTCGTGATCAGCGCCGGCCACGCCCCGCCGTCGGCGTCATAGCGCTGGTAGGTGTGGGCGACCGGCGATAGGTTCAGGTAGACCGCCCGTCCATTGTGGACGATCGCCGGGATGCCGTCGACCGTCTTGCCGGCCTTGCCGGAAGTGGCCTTGAGGCCCCGCTCGTACACCACCATGCCGTCCACGCGCGGCGCGCCATCGTAGGCGGTGGTGACCTTCTTCTCGATCGAGCCGCCGTAATGCAGCTCACCGTCCACCTCATACAGCACCTTGCCGTTGAGCACGCCCTTAGTCAGATCGTGCGAGACGCCGAACAGCTCAGCCAGTGCCGGTTGGGGCCTTGCCTTGCCGTGCTCGTCGAAGATGCCGCACAGGTGATCGGCGATCACCATACCGCCGCCGGCCGCGAACGCCTTGATCGCCGTCGCCTCGGCATCGCTCAGCGCCAGCGCCCGCCCGAGGATCAGCACCTTGTAGCCCTTCTTGACAAGCTCGCCCGAGGAAATCTGACCCGGCGAGACGTAGTTGTACTGGAACCCCGCATCCTCGATTGCCTTCATCCAGCCGTAACGGTTCCAGTGTGAGCAGTCGTTGTCGTTATTCATACTGCTCATGCGGTTGATCCACGTCCCCCCGTGCGGAACGATGTCGATCATCCACGAGACGCGAACGCTGGGCTGGCCGTAGTACAATGCGATACCGTCATCAGCGAACGTTGCATCGACCAGCATGGGGCCCAGCGTATCGCCTTGCAGCTCGACCATAGTGGCCTTGAGCCCGGCGATGTCCGGACGCGGCTTGCCGTTGCCGTCGAACCACGGAGAATCATCGCCGGTCGACGGCCAAATGATCTGCCCGCGCCCGCCGTGGGCCCAATAGTACCAGTTGTACCACTTGTTCTTCTCGGTCGAGCCGTTGTCGAACCACGTCTGGACCGACGGCGAGTTGGGCATCAACGAGCGGAGGATCTCCATAGCTCCGCCGATGTCGTAGGCTTCGATCCACTGGATGGCCTTGGCGATCTTCTCATAATCGTACCCGCCATAGGCCGTCGGGCCGCCGCCGCCCACGTAGCCGGCAGGCCTGGCCGGATCGAGCTGATTGCTGTACTCGGTCAGCTCCCGCATCGTGTCAGCAAACAGCCAGTCGATGTACTCGCGCGAATCGACCCACCCCGAGAGATTCCACTGATTCAACGGCTTGGGATGGTTGGCCACGCGCGTTGCTTCGCAGCCGACTACGCCGATCTGCCGGAAGTTCTTGTGGTTCGTGCCCCACTGCGCGTTGAGCTTGTCGATCGAACCGTACATCGCCTTAAGCGATTTGCGGTACTTCGGCAGACACCACTGCGACGTGCACGTGTCGCACGGCGAGGTGAAGCTGACCATGGAGACCTCGTCGTCAAAAGAGTGGCCAACGCACTTGGCTTTCTTGACGGCTGTGATGTTGTCACGGAGGGCCTTTTTCACTGCGGCCATGGTCGCCGGATTGCTGAAACAATGCGGCCTGGCGACCGGCTCGCGCTGCCGGCTGATCGCCTTTTTATCGTCGGGTTTGTAGAGGTGAAGGTATCCCTTGCTGGCCCCGTGGCCGAGATAGAACGGCACGTCGTATTTCAGGACGAAGTCCAACCGATTCTTGCTCACGCCGCTACCGGCGCCGTCAAGTTGTGTGCCGAGCACCCCGATCGAGTCCATCGCCGCCTTGAGCTTCGGGCCCGGTGCCGGCGTCTGGTACGGCCAGAGCATCACGGTATAGCGCCCCCACACATCCTGATAAGGCCCGTCAGCCAGGGCGGTCCCCGCCACCATCTGCGCAATCAGACCCGTTATCAGTGCGACCATCAACTTACTCGACATGACGTCTTTCTCCTTGTTCGACAAACACTATGAAACCGGAGCCCTGACAGTGGGTAAGATATGGGGTTGTCGTATGTGGACGCCCCAGTACCCATGGCACAGTGGCCCCTCATGCACAAGCATACCGGCGTCGACGTGGACCACAAGCATACCACCGCCTGTATCGTTCAGCCCTATCGACCGGATTCACCCAAGATTCTTGCCCGCTCGAGGAACACGGACTCTTCGGGCGCCGAAAGATGTGCCTCGTGGATCGCGTCGGGATCGTACACCGCCCCCTCTTAGTGGTAGGTCCTTGGACGTCGTTGCTAAGCATCATGTCTACCACCGCTGCCATTATAACCGAACCCCGCCAATAGCCGGTGCTGGCTCCCTAAGTGGTAGGGCGCCGGTACCGGGGGTTTGCCGCCGAATGGTCTGTGACGGTAGACTGTTAATAGCAGGCTTGGGCGAATGCCCGCACCCCAAGGAGTATGTGGCATGACATCCAGGCAGCGCGTCCGCCGAGCTATCAATTTCGAGAAGCCCGACCGAGTCCCGATTGACCTGGGAGCCACGCGGGCCTCGGGGATAAACGCTGTCGTTTACGGCAAACTGAAGCAACGCCTGGGCCTCGAATCACCCACCAAGCTTGCGGACTCCATGCAGATTCTGGCACAGGTCGAGTTGGACGTGGTCCAGCGGCTGCACATTGACGTGATGCCCATTGACGCGGCGGGCGCGGCCTGGGCTTCTGCGGACGCCATTCGAGGTGTACGCAAGAGGCTGTTCTGCGGCGAGCAGGTCTGCTTCCCGCCCAGCACGGACATCGGCCAGCGCCCGGACGGAAGTTGGGTGTTGCGAGACGCTGGCGGCCGGGCCTATGCGCGTATGCCGAAGGACGGTTACTACTTCGACTTCATCCGGCCGACCATGGCCGGGCGCATCGAACCCGCTGCCTTCCAGCCGGATGATACGGTCAGCGACGAGCAGTTACAGGCCGTGGCCGATCGGGCGAAGTTCCTTTACGAGAATACCGACAAGGCGTTGCTGGGCTGGGGTGCTTCCATCTCCATGCTCGGGCTTAGTTGGCTGCTTTCGGACAACATCACCCAGGGCTCGCTCGACGAGTGGTTGATCATGCTCATGACGGAGAAGGAAACAGCCCATGATATGATGGGACGCTATGTCGATGCGGTCATCAAACGCACAGAGCTGTATCATCAGGCGCTGCACGATCGCTGCATGATCTGGGGAGTGGCGTCGGACGACGCCGGCACGCAACGTGGCGGCTTGATTGCGCCCGAGTTGTTCGCCGAGATGATCGTGCCGCATTACCGCCGGCTATGCGATTGGGTGCACGCAAACACAAACTGGAAGACCTTCCTGCATTCATGCGGCTCGATTCACGACTACATTGGTCAGTGGATCGATGCGGGCGTCGATATCCTCAACCCGGTCCAGATCTCGGCGGCGCACATGGAGCCACAACGTCTTCGCCAGGATTTCGGCCCCAAGGTGGTCTTCTGGGGTGGCGGCTGTGATACCCAAAACGTGCTCCCGTCGGCTAGTCCACAGGCGGTCAAAGACCATGTCCGCGAGAACCTGAAGAGCTTTGGGCGCGGTGATGGCGGGTACGTCTTCTGCCAGGTGCACAACATCCAGCAGGACGTGCCCGTCGATAATGTCGTAGCTATGCTCGAAGCCGCATATGAGTTCGGTGGCGGCTGACGCCAACTGCTGTAGTTGCGCGGGCCCGGCTGGTCAGAGCCTACCTGCTCCAGCGTCCAGCCGGTGCTCAGACCAAACCTGAACCCTTCCCGGTACGGAGCTTCAGCCATGCTCGAAATCGGCAACGAACAGATCCGCATCATCGCCGGCGAGGACGGCCAGTCGATCGTCCTGACCGACGGCGCCCGGCAGATGAGTTGGATGCTCGACCCGGCCACAATGACCTATCGCCGCTACGGCCAGGGCGACGACGCATGCCCCGCCGCCCCGCGCAGGAGCATCGACGCGCCAGCCTCGCCGCTCGGGACCGGAACAGTCACACGCCGGGACACCGCCATCGAGTTCACCTATGCGCTGCCCGACGGGCCTGTACGCATGACCTGGACGCTGGCGCCCGACCACATCAAGCTCATCCTGCGCTGCGAGAACGACAACATCGAGTTCGTAACGCTACCGGGCGCCTTTGTGCCGCTCGCCGGCCGTCACCACCTGCTGCTGCCGATCTACCAGGGCGTACTCTTTCGCGGCTCCGACGACCTGTGGGACACCACCATCGAACCCGGCGGGCACGACCGAATCGCCATGCACATGGCCGCCGTCGTCGGCGACGCTGGCGCGCTGCTGGTCACGCAGGAATCCGTCACCGACTGGGCCTGCACGTTTGGCCAAGGCAGCAAAGGCCCATTTGTCGCGTTCGAACAGCGCCGCTGCCCCATCGACGGCTGGTATGAGCGCGAAGTACGGCTCTACCCGGTCAAGAATGACATCACATCGGTCTGCAAACGCTACCGCCGGCGCGTCATCGAACGCGGCGACTTCGTCGGTTGGGACGAAAAGATCGCCGCCAAGCCGATCGTCGAAAAGCTCTTCGGCGCCCTGATCGCCTTCGTCGGCTACAACAAAACCGACCAGATCGACTACGTCGAATCGGCCCGCAAACTTAAGGGCCACGGCTTCGACACCGTCCTCTACTACTCAACCCGCATGGGGCACTACTCGCTCGACTTCCAGATGGGCGGCGACCCGCCGATCTGGCTGTCCGACGACCAGGTCCAACGCTTGCGGGCCATTCCGGGCACGCTGCTGGCGCCCTGGGCGTGGATCTACGAGGCGCCCGACGACGGCTCGGCCCAGCGCCAGGCCATCTTCCGCCGCGACGCAAAAGGCCGGCCCTGCCAACATTGGCAGATCGACCAGCAGCGATGGTACGAAGTCTGCACGCCCTACCAGATCGAGTACATCAAGGGCCGTCTGGCCACCGACTTGGGAGCCATGGACTGGATTCACTACGACGTCACCGCCATGCGCCCCGGCATATGGTGCTTTAGCACCGACCACGCCCCGCACGACCATAAGCCACTGACCATGCGCGGCGATCTTGAGTTCACCCGCCAACTGCTGAGCCCCGACACCAATGGCAACCGCATCGTCTCCAGCGAGGGATTCGCGGACCACTACGCCGGCGTATACGACATCGGCTCAACCAAAATCCTGCCCGCATGGGGCGATGTGTCCTTCATCCCCGTGCCGATGACCATGCTGGTCTTCCACGACTCGTGCGTCCACGACTGGTGGGAGGTTCACAACTACAACCAACACCCCGGCTTCGCCGAGCCCGTGAATCATCGTGTGGGCGTCAATTGCTGCGGCCATGCCGAGACCAAAGCCGCCATGGATGCCCTCTACGGCTGCCCGCCCAACCTCTTCCCGTTCGGCAAGCAGTACGCCTGGGCCGACATCCAGACCCGCAAGACCTATTCCTATATCGTCCGTATCGACGACGACCAGGTCCAGCGGGCGATCCAGGCTGCGTTGCCCGTGGCCAGGCTGCACAAACAGATCGGCAGGCTGGAATTGGTCAGCTTCGAGGCCGTTACCGAAGATTACGCTGTCCAAACCACGATTTTTGCCGACGGCATGCGAATCGTGGCTAATGTTTCTGACCAGGACCATCAGACAGACGCGCTGGGCCTGGTGCCCGCCAACAGTTGGCGCGCCACCCAATAGGCCGACACGCACGGTGGGTGCGACTGGCCCCGGCCTCGGCCTGCACTGCCCGTGCGACCATCAGCAGTGTTATGCCAGCGACCGTTAGGATAACTGCTCAGCGCAATTCAAGCCCAAGGGCCTCTTGACCGACGTATATACACGGTTTATACTATGTATAGACGCCAAAGGAGTGTGCACATGGTCAAGATGCTTACCAAGCACGGCAATAGCTACGCCCTGGTGATCGATAAGCCCATCCTGGAACTGCTCCGTGTCACGCCGGAGACGCCGTTTGAGATCATCACCGATGGCCAGTGCCTGGTGCTCACGCCCGTGCGGGATCCGAAGGAAGAGGCGAAGTTCACAGACGCCCTCGCCATGGTCCACAAGCGATTCGGCCGTGCAATGAAACGGCTCGCTCAGTAGCATCACTCCATGCAGTCACTCTTCTTGGATATCCGCCCGTGCCGCCGGCGTTGCCGCCAGCATCACCAGAACAAAGGCAGCCCATCGCAGAGCCGCCCCAACGAACCACGTGAAGGGAGTGTGCTCACTGCAGCTCATGTCCCACCTCCTGCAAGAAGTGCTTCGACGGACCATGCGCCCGGGGTGGTTGCAGATCCTTGTGAAGTACCAGCGCAATGCAGTAGCATCCTCAGAATGACAAGGGTGAAAACACCTACCTCATGTTGCCTGAACTGTGCGTTCCTTATGGGTAGTGTTAAGGTCAAGGGGGGCTACCTCGATGAGTGCCCACTGTCTCAGTCCCGGCGCGATGAATTCAGGGAACACGGCTTGCCCAGTTCTAGCCATCGACACGTCATGAAGAACGGGACCGAGCTCAACTTCCAGTGCCATAAAGGAGTTCCGGGAGTGAAGTGGCAGCCAAGCACTGAGTGGCTTCGGCCCCGCACTGATGAGTGCTTCTTCTTCCCCTATCTTGAGGGAAGGGGCTTGGTAGCAACGAAAGAACTCGAGCGGCGGGAAGCGGATCGTCGCCAAGCCAAGCGCGACAGGAAGTGGGCGAAGATCGGCGTGTGGGTCGCAATATTCGCTCTGGTAGTCACCCTGATGTGGGGCATGTGGAGCATCTGGCAGCATTTCAACCCTCCGAAAGCAACGCCTCAGAATGCTGCGATGCCGGCGACTCAACCCGTTCCGCCTTCCTCCCCGTGAACTTCTCCCAGCGCTGGGCGATCACGTCCGTGTACAGCGGGTCGATCTTCATCAGG
>SDBT01019562.1_pt1 | contig 10607 bp, 14 predicted proteins | sample 2277101 | NCBI WGS metagenome assembly SDBT01 (sample SAMN10404973, study PRJNA504765) | marine sediment metagenome | isolation source: marine sediment core GS10_PC15, 103 cmbsf | place: Arctic Ocean: Southern Knipovich Ridge | collected 2010
TGCTCCAATTTTATTGCAATCTAATGGTGGCAATGTAGGTATCGGGACGGCGACGCCAGGGCGGAATGTAGAAATATACGGTACAAGCTCCATATTAAGACTTAGAGATTCGGGACTAACAGCTTCTTCAACTACTGCATACATTGAATTTGGTGGAACAAATGCTACTGCTATATGGAATAGAACAGGATATATAGGAGACGGTTCAAGTGGAAATACAGATATATATCTTGTAGCTGAAGTTGGTGATTTACATTTAGGCGATTCAAGTGGTGCTGGTGTTCTAAATTTGAAAGGTGGATATGTAGGAATTGGAACAACAAATCCTCAAGATACTTTAGATGTTATTGGAACAATTAATTTCACAGCCCTACAACAAGCTACTGATGGAACTGAATGGATTAAGCCAGAACATATTTTTGATGTTGATGACGCTGATATTGAATCTGATTTAAACACTTATGTTGATATTGCAGGAGATACAATGACTGGAAATTTGAATATGAATAATCAAGGAATTTGGGATGCTGCTAATGGAAATTTGGGTGTGGGAACAACAAGCCCAAGTAGTTATCATCCAAATAGTAATAATCTTGTTATTAAAGAAGTAGGAGCTAATGGGGGATTAAGTATTATCACCGATACTGACCAAGCAGGAAACATATTTTTTGGAGATGGAACTGCGGGAGCAGATAGAAGTAGAGGAAGAATTATTTATGACCATTCTGCTAATGATTTGGCTTTATTTAGTAATGCTGTTGAAGCATTAACAATAGATAGTTCTCAAAAAGTAGGAATAGGAACTGGGAGTCCTTCGTCTACATTAGAAATTGATTCTGGAGGAACACCTACAATATTAACTATAACAACTAACACAGAAGCATCAGTTTTATTTAATGATAAAGGAGGTTCTCCGCAGGATTATAAAATTGGAATAAGCATCTCTGCAAACACAAACAATCTAGAATTTTATGATGTAACTGATTCAAGACTTATTATGTCTTTAGATGGGGTTGGAGATGCTTGGTTTGTTGGGGACGTTTCAGTGCTTTCCTTAACAGATAGAACACCATTTTATGAAGGAGATGCTTTATCTGAAATAAAGAAAATTAAAGGAAAAGATGGAGAAATAGATCATGATACATTACCTGAATTTGTTAAAGTAATAAAAGAAGCAACAGAAGATAAAAAAGAAACTATTGAAAGAAATTTAGGAAATTCAATATCAATGAATATAGTGGCAATTCAACAATTATTAGATAGAATTGAAACATTAGAAAATGAATTATGTATTAAAAATCCAAATGCATATAGTTGGTGTTAAGATAAAATGGAAATAAAATATAAAGAAATAGGGGGAATACTTTTGTTAGTTATGCTTACAGTAGGTGGAACTTTGCTTGTTGAAAAAACATGGGATTACTCTAACTGCAGGGCTGAATGGGTGCTTCAGGATAATGGAGAATATCTTTGTCCGAAGACAAATGTAACAAGTCTGTGCTATGAAATTGAAGACAGGGGAAGTGGTTGGTATAGATGTTGGACAGGTAAGTTAGTTGAAATTCCGGAAGAAACAAAAACTTTTCAAACTTTTGCTAATGGAGAATTATATACCTGCGAGTTTGAAGAATTAGTTAATAGCTACATCAAATGCTTTTCACCTAAAGGTTATGAAGCCTACATCGGTGAATTAATATAAAAATGAATAGACTTGATATTACCCTCGAACAATTTAAAAAAATGAAAGCAATGGACAGAGATGAAATTATCTATCAAAATCTTATCCACATTAGAAAACAGATGGGAGATTACAAAGCAAACAAAACAATCGGCATTGCCTGGCTTTCTCTTCTTACAATCTGGATGGGAGTTAAAAAATATATAGGAATGTAAAATGGACCTTAAAAAGATTGAAAACTTTGATAATTTTAACAAATTAGAATTAGAAAAGATGCACACAGAAATTCATGGCATTTTCTCTAGAGTCATGGCTGGAGAAATTAAAACTTGGACTATTGGAGAAATGTATTGGGTGCACAGATATATTTGGAATTCTTTAATTAAATCTGGGGGAAAACATTTTGCTCCTGTAGATTCTCTTGATAATATTGAGCTTTATGAACAAGATCAAGTTCTAGAAGATTATTCACATCTTGAAACTGAAAGAAAATTAGCAAAAATTGATTATTCTAAAGAAGAAATTGGAGAAGAAATTTATTTAAAAGATGTTTTAAAAGAATTTGATAATTTTAAATTAAAAGAACCTTTTGTTTATCTTGTCGGTGGTTTATGTAATCATGGAAAAACTAAAGGTGATATTGATATTTTGATCAAAAAATCTAGGCCTGCTAATAGCAAAAAAGATATTCCTTTAAAATTTAGAATCATGAGGCAGCTTCCTAAAAAATATTGGCATAGATTACATTTTATTTATGATAATGAAATGCATGGCCCTTTTACAAACTATGTACCTTTATACTCTCTGATTTGTGAAGTAAATACTAAACAAGTTTTTGAAATGGCTGAAGATTTATCTAATTTAAATAAATTCAGCAACGCAGAACAAGCTACTAAATCAAGATCTGAAGATAAAATAATTCCTTTTAGATTTTTTGCTCAGCCAAAATCTGTTCATGGAAAAGGCGAAGAAGAAATTTATTCCTTAGAAAATCTTGAAGAAACAATGTCTAATTTAAAATCATGGAAAGATGAAGTTGCTAAAGGAATTTATATTGAAAAAAAATTTGATGGGGTTAGATGCCAGGCTCACAAAATTGGAAATAAAGTTCTTATATTAACAGAAGAAGGCTCTGATGTTACTATGAAAATTAAAACTATCGCCGATGAACTATCAAAACAAGCTAATGATTTTGTTATTGAATTTGAAGCTGAACTTTGGCTAAAAGGAAAACACCAAAATAGAGCTGATTCTGCAGAAGTTTTGCACGCAAAAGCCTCAGATCAAGAAAAGTTTATGGTTGCTAATTTATACGATATACTATGGCTTGATGGAGAAGATCTTCATAATAAACAATTTTCTGAAAGAAGAGAAGATCTAAAAAAATTAAAATCTTCTATGCATGTTAAAATTTCTGAAGTTGAATTAGCAAAAGAATACTCTGCAATTAAAAGGATATCCAAAAGATTTATGTCCCTTCCAGGATCTGAAGGTGTGGTATATAAATTACCTTCCTTTATCTATGAATTAGATGGAAAAAGTTTTAATTTTATGAAATTTAAAAAAGAAAGAAGCATGATTGCCAAAGTTGTTGCAGTTAATAAAGTTGCCAAAACTGAAAATACTTTTTATTATCACTGCGTACTTCAAGGAAATGTTTATGTAGGAAAAACTTTGAATACAAATATTAAAGCTTCACCAGGAGAAAAACTTGAAGTTGTTTTTGTTGATCTAAATCAATACACAGATCCAAATACAAAAAAAACATGGTTTAATTGGTGAGCCCCAAAAATTATTTCAAAATCAAATAAATCCCTAACTTCTGTTGAATCTGCTAAAAAAATAGTTGAAGAAACTTCTGGCCAAATAGGAATTAAAAAAGTCCCTAAAGTTTCTAGAGAAAATCTTGAAGAAGTCCTGGGCATAGATTCTAAAACAGGAGAAGAAAAAATTATTAAATTAAAGAAAAAAGAATTGAATGGGGAAAAAACTCAATTCAAATTAAAACATAATTCATGGAAAGATCAATTTATTATTAAAGGATTTCCTGTTGAGCATTGGTCTATGAAGTTTAAGCTTGCGGGCTGGCCTTCTTTTACACTAAATAAAAATCCTCTTGAATTTGAGTCTGAGATTTCTGGAATTAAGAAAAAGGAAAATCAAAATTTATATAATTTAAAAGGAGTAATTCCTGTTGGCAAATTTCCAAATTCCAATAAAAAAATTCCTATGAATATCGATAACCTCGATGAAGGTAGTATAAATATTATTAAAGATTCTGAAAACCTCATGCATGTTGAATTTTCTGGGGAAAAACTTAAAGGAAATTGGATTTTTAAAAGAAGTAATCCTGCTAGCAATGTTTGGAATGTTTCAAAAGCAAAAATTCCTAAAAAGAAATCTATGAGAGAATTTGGTGCACCACTTTCTAAAGAAGAAATCAAAAATATTCATTTTTTATCTGAAAATAAAGTAGGTGTTTCTGAAATTTCAAAGATTTTAGACAGGCCAAATTCTACAATCTATGATTGGCAAGAAAAGCTTAATCTAAGAAGCTTATAAATATCAGTCTGACTTATATTATATATGCCTTTACAAACTCTAGTGCAACTTGAAGATCTTAAAACACAGGAAATGGTTATCATCCCATCTCTTGAAGATTTTAGTACCCTTTCTGCAGAAGATTTATCTAGCAAAGGTGATGTTTTAATTCTTAAAAATAAACTTTTGATGAGGGAAGGAGAACATAATGGTGTTTTCTATTCGTGGGAGGAACTTAAAAATTCTTTAGATTCAGGTGAAAAGGCTGGGCTTTATTATGATCATGCAGATTCTGCTGGGAACTGGGTTGGTGATATTAGAAATTTAAGAGGTGATGATGATCAAAAAGCTATTTTTGGAGATCTTCATATTGTTGATCTTATGGCTGCTAAAAAATTAAGATATGGAGCCAAGTGGGGAGTTTCTCTTTCTATCGAGGCTGAGAAATTAGTTCGTGATGGAAAAACACATGCAATCGATTCGAAAATTATTTCATGCTCATTAGTATTAAGGCCCGCTGTTAGAGAAACAATGCTTAATGAACAAATAGTTGAAAGGAGGTTAAAATGCATGGAAAAAGAAGAAGAGAAAAAGAGAGAGATTGAAGAATTAGCAAAAAAAGAATTAGCAAAAAAAGAACAGGCTAAATTATCTGCTGAGGAAAAAGAAAAGCTAGCTGAGGAAAATAAAGGTCTTAAAGAAAGAGTTGAAAAATATGAAACAGAAGAACTTGAAAGAAAAAGCAAAGAAGTCCTAAATCATGGTGTTGGTTTTGGAATTTTAGTTGATGAAGATTTAACTGAATTACAAGAACTTAGTGATAAAGGAAGAGCATTTGTTTCAAAAGTTATCGATAGAGTTTCTGAAACTTTAAAACTTGAGAAAGAAGATTCTAAAGAAGATCTTAAAGAAGATTATTTAAAGTTTAAATCTGAATTTGAGAAGAAAAATCTAAAAGCTACAGAAGCTGATGTAAAAGCTGCTTTTGCTAAACTTGGTCATGGAGATCCTGGGATAAAGAAAAAGGAAAATCCTTATCCTAATTCAAAACTTGCTGAAGATCAAAATAAGCTAAAAGAAAATTTAGCTGAAAAGCAAGCTGTTGAAGACAAAGTAAATTCTAATTTTCTTGAATTTATGCAAGAACAACATTAAAATGAGAACAATACAAGAATTATCAAGTAGCATACCTAAAGATAATGATGGAAGAGAAGTTTTCCAATTAGGGGCAGAAACTGGTGCAACAGATTCCGCAACATCATCTGGTGTTAATAGCACAGTTTTAGCAACTGCTGCAAGATTAACTCAGTTCACTGAAACTATTGCTAAAGTTGGTCAAGATTTTAGATATTTACAAAACATTTGTAATCATAACACTCAACTTGTTGGTACTAGAGATTATGGTGTACGTCTTTTCCTTGAAGAAGCTGTTTTAGATATTAATCAAACTCATACTGAAGGTGGAGAAAGAACTTTCACTGAAATGACTAATTTGCATTATATCGATGCTGCAGTTACTTTCAAGATGGGAGCTATTACTATTTCAAAAGAAATAGCAAGCACTTCACATATTAATTTGGTTGAACAGGCTAAATATACTATAGTCCAAGCAACTGAAAAAGATATTGAAGAAGATATTGTTACAGAATTAGAAACTGCTTCAACAAATGCTGTTTATGGTGGTGATGCAACAAGTGCAGCTACTTTAGCAACAGGAGATGTTATTACACCAGATGTTATGGCTGATGCCAGAAAGAAAATTAGGAATTATAATTTTATTCCCGCAGTTACTATTATACATCCTGAACAAGAAGGATCATTAATGAAAGATTCACAATTTGTTAATGCTGCTGAGTATGGTGGAAGAGAAGTTATCCTTAATGGAGAAATCGGTAAGTATGTTGGAACTAAGATTATTGTAACTACAAATGTTGATGCAAAAACTACAACTTCCGATTCATGGGGAGCTGATGGACACTTGTGCTTCATGATTGGTAAGAATCAGCAAGGTCAATGGCCAGCAACACTTGTTTGGAAAGAAAAACCTACATATAGTTATGAATTCTTGAAAAGATGGAATAATCACTATATTTATGTGGATGCTGCTTATGACGTTGAGTTAGTTCAAGAATCTGCTGTTTGTGAAATCTTCGTTACAGACGCGTAAAAGTTTAGATCAAACCTAATTTATTTTTTTTTATTTTTTTTATTTTATATTCATGAGAACAATCCTTAAAGTTACAGGTTATCGAGGAATTAATCAAGCAGATAACCAAAAACTAAATGCTTTTCTTAGTCAGTTACTTCGTGAATTTATAAAACTTCCAGGAAAACTTATGAATGAATTTTCAGTTATTATGCAAATGGCTGAACACAGGGTTGAGAATTTAAGAATTATTCAAGGCTGGAAAGAATTTCCAGAAGAAAAGATTTTGAAACTAGCTTTATCTGCATATAGAGAAGGATTTTTATGTGGTGCTGAAAGAGTTAGAAAAATTAGAATTAAAGATATCACTCAAATCAAAAATCATATTCAATCCATTTCAAAAGGTTTGGATGGCCCTGAGAAATCAGGTTGAGATTCGCTTTAAGCGATGGACCCAAATAAGTGAAAGGAGGTTAAAAAAATATGAGTCAATATAAAAGGAAATCAGGTGGAAGATATGGAATGCATTCAGGTAGTGCTAAATTTAAGAACTTAGAGGTTGATGGAGCTTTCTTCTTGGGGGGAAATTCAATTTCTCTTTCCAGTAGAAATCTTTTTTTTGTAAATAGTTCGGTTTCATCAAGTGGAGATGGTTTAACTTGGGATTCTGCTTTCAAAACATTGCAAGAAGCTGTTACTGCATCAGGAGATCATGACACAATTCTAGTTGCGCCAAATGATATTGATACAATTGCCTCTGGAGGAATTGAGATTACTCAAGAAGGTTTAAGAATACTGGGACCACTCGTAAGCACAGAATTAAACAATGCAGCATTTAAGATAGTTGCAGGGACTAGCCCAATGTTTACAATCCTTGCAGATAGAGTTGAGATTGCAGGTTTACATTTATCGTGTAGAATTGCTTATCCAGCAATTTGTATTGGAAGTGTAGCAGATGGAGTTGGAACAGCAATTTATGAAACACATATTCATGATAATAATATTACTGGATATGGTACAGGAACATTTGGAGTAGCGATGGGTGGAGCAGGTGGCTTCGGAGTAGCAACACAATGTGATGCAGTAAATCTAGTTATCGAAAGAAATAAATTTACATCATTTGTAACAGCAGCAGTTGTAGTTAGTGGTTCAAGAATGAGTGTTTTAGATAATGATTTTAATGTGCAAGCAGACAGTATTGGAGTTTCAGTTGTAGAAACTGGAGGCAACAGAGGATATTGGACTATAAATGATAATAGATTCACAGGAATTTCAGGTTCAAGTACAACAGGAATTAAGTTTGCAGGAAATACTACAATTGGGCAAGGTACTATGATAAATAATCAGTTAGTAGGTCAATGGACTACAACTATTGATACAAATTCAGGAGATCCTGGATTGAGTAATTACTTTGGTTCAACAAATGGTGAAACTTTGCTTGACACCAACTCATCAAGTTAAAATGGCAAATAAAAAAGATAAATTAACAAAAGCAGAAAAGTTAGGACCAGGAGAATTCGTAAGCCAAAAGGACTACGAAGAGCAAGTTGCATTTGAAAAAGGTGAGGAAGGGAAACCAGCAGATGAACCTGCTAAAGAAGAATCCCCTGAATCAGAACCTGAAGAAAATGTTACAGGAGCAAAGATAACTGAAGCAGCAGCATTTGAGTTGTCCAAGGATGAACAGGTTGCTATGCTTGAGAAGTTAGGTGCTGAAGATATTCCACGTTATGAAAAAGATCGAGTTGCTTTGATTTTAAAGCTTCAATAAGTTCAATCATAAAAATAGAAAATTATTTAAGTTAGCTCAACATTTCTTTTCTTGTTGAGTATCATGCTCAATTAAATATCCGCGAAGGAGGCGCGTTATAAAAATGCCAATATGGATAAAAATGAAAGTGTTCGCACCATTTGATAACATCAGTAATGTAGGAACTAGATTCCAAACTATTGATGGAAAAAAGGTTGTTGTAAATCCAGAGGGAAGTATGCCTTTTCAGATAAAGAAAGGACAATTTTCCCCTATCCCATTTGAATGGAACCAACTAGAAGAAGCAAAAGAAAAGTTCGATCCTAAAGTTTTTGACTTTTTCAAGTCGAAAAGTGCAGCTGCTAAAGCTGTTAAGAAAGAAGCTAAGTTGCTTGCTTTACTTCCGACTAAAAAGTTTGAAGAAAGAAGGAAGAGAGTTCAGAAAAAAGTTGATGACTCAAGATGGGGACAAAAAAGACCAACAATGGATGATGTTGTTAAAGAAGCACACAAAATAGGTATTAATATACCTTTAGGATTTAAATAAATATGGAGAAAAAAATATGACACTCGTTGTTACACCATCAGCAAGCACAGCTGGAAATCCACCATGGATTTACGTAACTGGAACTATCCAAGAAGTTATTGATGAATTGCAGAATCAAAATGTATCTGCTAAGCAAGTAGTTTTTTGGTCAGATGGTGGTACAGATGCTAAATGTTTATTTTGCAGAATGAATTAGGAGGTAAATTAAAATAGCTTATGCCACAAGTGCTTTGTTTAGAAGAATAACCCATTTTTCTGTTTCAGATATTTCTGATACAGATATTACTAATTTGATTGCCGAAGCTGATCGTGCTGTAATGAGATTATCAACTACAGAAGTTTGGCTTGAAGAATTGGATGGTTCTGTTGATGGATCTAATACTGATTTTAGAACAAAATATGTGCCTATAGCAGATACTAATGTTGATGGAAATGTTGATGAAGACGATGTTACTATTTATTATGCAACTTTTGATTCTGTTACAGGATGGACAGAGTTAGGTTCTGCTGTTAGTGCTTCTTCTGTTCAATCTGAAACAGGAATTATTACTATGGCCACAGCTCCAACTTCAACAACTGCAGAAGCAGGGGTTTGGGCTATCTATAGATATGATACCCATGGAAAAACAGATTATGATATTCTTGCATTAGCTTCTACTTATTATCTTGCTTATTTAACAGCTAGTAAACTTATGGGAAGGACTCCCAGATTACATACTATTGAAGATGCACCTTATGTTAGAAGAGATACTATCGGAGCTGATTGGTTAAAATTATGTTATGAAACTCTTGGTCTTCAAGATAAAATATTTTTAGTAAGATCAGATGGTGCTGGAGTTCCTCCAATGCAGCCTGTAGCAACAAGTAAAATAAAGAGGTTAGATTAAATGGCAAGTCCTTATTATACAACAGCTACAATAGTTAAGGATAGTTTGAAAGCTATCGATGCTGGTTTAACTGATACAAAAATTTTAGTTTATATTGTAATGTGTGAAAGTATTGCTGATAGCATTATGGGATTAAATTTTCATACTGGTTTTAGTGCTGAAAAACATGGCCTTGTAAGAAGATTTTGTACTAACCTAACTGCAATTATGTGTCTTGCTTATGATACAACAGAATATGCTACAACTTCTATGGCTGCTTTGACAGCAGATATTCTTTGGGCTCAAATAGAATTTGATATGCTATTATTAAAATCTCCAGATATTGTGAATTATATGAAAGGCCTATAAAAATGAAAAATGGTAGACGAAAGAATTATCGAAGATAGAATTAAGAAAAAATTAGATGCTTCTGTAAAAAAAGCTAGGAGATTTTCTCAAGGTGGTGTTTCTGAAGATCCTAGATTAAGTTCAAGTATTAAAGCTGAAGATAGAGCTAAGAAATTAACTCTTCCTCGAAAGTTTCCAATCCCTGGTGATTTAGAACCAGGTCCGCAAGGTAATCAAGGTTTTGATGGTGATGTTGGAATTCAAGGTCCTGATGGAGATCCAGGTGCACAAGGTCCTCAAGGAGCTACTGGAAACCAAGGTGTTCAAGGCGATCAAGGAGCTGCAGGTGCTACAGGAAGTCAAGGTGTTGAAGGTGCACAAGGTGGCCAAGGTTTTCAAGGTCCTGGTGGTCAAACAGGTGCACAGGGGGAAACAGGAGCGCAAGGTGGTCCTGGAGAACAAGGCCCTGGTGGTGCAACAGGTCCCCAAGGAGAAATTGGTGCACAGGGAGGTCCTGGGACTCAAGGTTCACAAGGAAATCAAGGTATTCAAGGAACCCAAGGAGTTGCTGGTGTTCAAGGGACTCAAGGTGTTCAAGGAACCCAAGGAAACCAGGGAGATCAAGGAGATACTGGTGCAACAGGTCCGCAAGGTAATCAAGGAAATCAAGGTCCGCAAGGTGAAGGGGGGGCTCAAGGAGCGCAGGGAGTTACTGGAGCACAGGGTACGAC
>SDBT01019563.1_pt1 | contig 10607 bp, 28 predicted proteins | sample 2277101 | NCBI WGS metagenome assembly SDBT01 (sample SAMN10404973, study PRJNA504765) | marine sediment metagenome | isolation source: marine sediment core GS10_PC15, 103 cmbsf | place: Arctic Ocean: Southern Knipovich Ridge | collected 2010
TTTTTGTTTTTACCACGATAAGTATGCCTCTGTGGCGCAATTGGTGACGCGGTCGGCTTAAGACCGGCTACCTTCGGGTGTTGCAGGTTCGAATCCTGTCGGGGGCATTAAGGAGAAAATTATGAATAAAAGTGGCTGCCTTATTGTTGGTATTATCTTTTTTATTATGAATATGTTTGAGCCTGATAGTACATTGCTTTTGGGGGGAGTAATACTGTTTTGTTCAGCAGGAATTATAGATGCAATTGAAAGGACGAAGTCATGACTGAAGAAACTTTCCAAAAGAGACAGAGTGAAATTTTTGACAAATATAATATCCCAGAAGAATTCCATGATTGGCTTGCCAATATAGCGTGGGAAGACTGTCATTCTTTTGGGTATGAAGCAGTTTTAGATTGTTTGCCGCAGTTCGTGAATGGGTTTTCGGAGTGTATAGAGAAACACGATAAAGAAACATTATATTGGCAAAACCTTTAAAAGGAGACGAAGTCTCATGATTCTACCTTGCACATGTCAACACGCATTTCAAAGCCGCCGATACGGCGGCGTCAACCGCGTTCATAATGAATTCGTAGATAACTCTGGACATCTGAGATATCGTTGTACTATTTGTAATTCCGAACGTGGAGCAGGTAAAACGCCCCCTGCGGGGCAGAAAAAAGGAAAGAAGTAATGAAATATATCATGACTGGACTGGGAATGTTTGTAATGGTTTTTACTTGTCTAGTGGCAAGCAGTGCGTGGCAAGGTTTTGTTTTGACTAAAGTTTGGGGATGGTTTGTCGTACCGTCCTTCGGCCTAACAACACTCAGTATCCCAGTTGCTATTGGATTAGTATGTACAATGCGATTATTGACAGGGTTATATAACCAAGCAACTGTTTTTGATAAAGACGATTCCAAAGAAGATACTTTTGGGAAAGCAATTGGAGTAATGTTTATTGCACCATTGATTCTTTTGGTTATTGCTTGGGTTGCCACTTGGTTTGTATAAGAGGATAGTTAAATGGATGACAAACAAATAAAAACTATTGACGCATATATAAATTATACAGCAAGAGTTTACGACTTAGAACCGTTTGTTGCCCAAAAAACCAGAGAGAAAAATTATGAAGCGACTTTTGCAAGGAATCGGTGTTACATTACTAGCAATATGTATTGGATTTGGTATATATCAAAATATAAAATCCGATATAGCATTTAATAAAACTCATTACTCTGCATCAATGACATGTTGGAATTGTTCAACGCGTATATATTTTCATGTCGAAAAAGGAACAAAAGCTGCTGGGATAGAGCATGTATGTAAACACTGTGGAATGATGGTAATGATTTCGGAAGGATAAAAAGGAGAAACGAAGTGTGTAACCTTCCATTCTTCAATAAACTTCGAATAGCAATAGTCACTATTATAGTTGTCTTGTTGCAACTGCTAGTAATTGGTGTTGGAGTAGGATTAATCTGTTGGTTGGCTCTGGAGATTAAATGAATAAAAAAGAACTGATTCAAATAGTTGCTGTCATGATAATCCTACAAGCTGCTACTTTCGCATATCGGTGGTTCACATGCACAGTATGTTAATTTTGTTTTTAGTGAGCTTTTTCATTTTGTTCCCAGAGATAGACTTCGTCATGGTCACGATAGTTTTGAGTATCTGTTCGGGAAAACTGATATGTCGCTATTTATTCCATTCTTAATTCTATGTGTAGTGTCAACATTGATATTGTTCTTGATTCCTGCTGAGTGGTGGGATGATGAACACTGGAGATGATTATGCATGTTAGAAATCATACTTTTATTGTTAATCCAAGAGACAATGGAGGAAAACAATTTAAAATTAATACCTTTATTCATAAAGAAGATGAAGATAGCATTCCGTTTATGACTCACCAATTTATATTGGAATCTTATGCTAGTAATGCTATTATCTTTTGTAGTTCACAAATTACGCCGAACATGTTAAGACAATGGGCAAATGAGTTAGATGAAATTCTAGCCAAAATGAAAGGAGACGTAGCTAATGCAAGTCCGAATGTCTGACGAAGAAACGAAACTCGTATATGAACTGGTTCAAGATGCTTTGTTTGATGGAGTAAAAAAGAGCCAAGAAACTGGTAATATTGACACGCCAAAGATGCGTGATGTGCTTTTAGAGAGACTTGAAAAGAAGCTTAGGTAGAAAGGAGGAATGAGTTTAGTTTTTTTAGGTAACCATAAACATCTTACAGGAGATTCAAATGAATACTGTTAAGGATCGTACCTCTGGTGTTAGTATTGACGTACATGATGATGGTTCTGTATCTCTGCGTCATGCAGATCAGAATGTTGATTTGGCATTTGCCAGTCATGAAGAATTTGCAGAGTTCGTTCGAACGGCTCAGGAAGTTTTGGATGACTCCTAAATTACGGGAATGAAATGACAGCCTGGAAAGACGGGAAGTGTTTATGTTTTCTAGATAAACATAAGCGAGCACTAACAGCCGGAGTGGGGCTATACGAAAGTTCTCCGGCAACTGGGAAATTAGCTTAGCCAGGCCTAAAGCTTTCGACTCATAATCGAATGATCGTAGGTTCGAATCCTACATTTCCCAATATAGCATAGTAATCAAGGTTCGGATCATACCTTATGGTCGAAGACCCAATGACAATTGGGACATAGTAAGATTAAATTATCAGGATGATTAACGGTCCTTATCGGAGTATCTTCGGAAAAATCTGATATAGATTTAATATGACAACATTCTACATGTTTATCCCAACCACAGTGACTACATTTTTGTTTTCTATTTCTTATAAGTTGTTTAGCGTGATTTCTAATTTTTACAAATTTACTTGCTGTCTTGTTATTTTTAACAAATAGTGTCTTAATTGGTATTTCAGGATCAAGAAAGGTAAGTCCTGGTCTACATTGTTTACAATATTTACGACTCGATCTGATTGACTTATCACATTTTCTACACTTACCTTCAAGAGACCTTTTAGGATAAAGCTTACCATTAACTCTCGCAGAACAAGACCTACTACAAAACTTAGGATTACTAGTTAATGTTCCACATGCGTCACAATTTTTCATAATTTATGCTCCTTATTGATAATCAAACCCACAAGTTTATACACCAAAAAAACCATAAGTTTAAATAAAATTTCATAGCGGTGTATCCCCTCTGCCTTCTAAGCAGAAGAAAGGGTAATTGGATACATGCAGGTTCGACTCCTGTCACCGCTAATTTTAAATGTTCGAGTCCCTCTCGGCATAATAAATAAAAGGAGCGTAGCCTCATGTTAGTAGTAGATAAATTTCACATATTAGAAGCAGAACAAGTGAAGCAAGATTCTTGGGAAGAAGATGGTAGATGCCGTGAAATGATTTGGGTTAAAAAAGGAGACTGGGAACTTAGCGTCCGTGGTAGTTATGAATTACCTATCTATGTTTCAGATAAAGAACTCAAAGAAGACTACATCCAAGTAGGAGAGGTCAATGATGCAAGAACTAACACTGGAAATTAGTAAAGTAACAATTCTAAAATTTGGTCCTGATAGAATTTCCTTACATGTTACATGTCCAGAAATTATTAATGAAGCTTGTAAAGGATATATAAAAAATGATCGTCTAGGCACTGATATTATTGGCGATGATCTTCACTTTGACGTTCAAATAACGAGAGGTTGTGGAGAAAGATTGCTTGAACTTTTGGGACTAAAGGTAGACGAGATTTATGATCACAATCATTAAAGGAGCATAGCTTCATGAAAAAATTCATCGTATTAATATGGTTCATCTTTATTATGATTATGATAGCGTTCGCAATGGACACGTTTACTCATGAAGAGAATCTCATTTGGAATGTTGTTTCAGATGGCGTTGAAGACCTATCTATGTGGGTATACAAAAAGCTGAGGTGAATATATGTTAGGACCAATGCTTGGAATATATTTTATTGGCTTAGCGACAACAGGGTTAATAGTACTGTTTTTAATAGGTGACAAAACTGAAATCAGTGGTAGTGAATATACTGCATACGTCATTTTTTGGCCAATTGTTTTATGTTTATTTGCGATTAAAGGTTTAGTCATAACAATTAAAAAATCATTAAGATAAGGAGAATCATTATGAAAGTTGTAATCAATAAGTGCTATGAAGCGTTTAGCAGAATTGGGAGGTGAAGAGGGTCGAGAAATAATTAAAAGTAAACCATTTTATGGTTATCTTTATAAGACAGAACGAAATGATTCTAGATTAGTTCAAGTAGCTGAAGAACTTGGTGATGGAGAAATGATATGGGTAGTGATTATCGTGTTAATTTTGAAGTAGAAATTGATGAACAAAAAGAGTCTGCATTAAAAAGACAGATGCATAAACTAGGGATTTACCAAGGAGACTATAATTTTACGTTCAATGGTATTGATACTATTTTAAAGATTAATATCAATGACCGTTATGAAAATAGTTTCCCTTCTAGGGTTGAAGATTTTTTCGTCACAGAACTTAATTTGGCGGCTAAATCAACAGTTCTAATTAAAGAAGAATGCGATGGAAGTAGGAATGTTTATGCTATCGGTCCCAACAAAAGAAAAGTTCAATCAGAGTATCATCGACGTGAAGCTAGAAAGCACCTACAGACTTGTGAAACAAGCGACCTAAAGGTAATTCACGAATGGCTAGATGATAGACTTACCCCATAATTTCTTTGTGAGTGATAAACCCCCGGTCGAGTTCTGAATGGTGATTCGGGCACAGGCAAATCAAATTACTTAAGTCGTTGACAGCGGAGATAGGAGTTGTCACATCAAACTCAGAGATAGGTTTCAAATGACAAATTTGACAGACCTCTGGAAGAGAATATCCACATTTTCTACATATGAATGGTTGACCAGATCTTTTCCAGTGAGACCGGGCAAGCATACGTATTCGAGAATTGATTTGATATTTCTTCCTTGACTGTAAATCGTGTATGGTAACTTTATCTTCATCTAGTCGATGATGACGAAGTTTAGTCTCCCAACATTCAGAACAATATTTACGATCTGAAAGAACAGTTACAGTCCCACAGGAGGAGCATAATCTTTCTTTCTGCCTCTTAGGATTTATTTTATTATTAAAGCTAGCGGCACAGCTTCGCGTACAAAACTTTTTGTTTTTTGTTGATGCTTCACATTGTAAACATATGTTCATAAGCTTCTCTCCTTTTTTATTGAAATTCTAGTATTATCTAATCTGTTATACACCAACTTCGAAAGGAATCAAATGCAAAAAGATATTTGTGAAGATTTTTTAAATAGATTAGATGACCTTATTCATGATGAAATAGATAATAGACTCGGAGTTGTGACCATTCCTCAATTTAAGCTCCAGAAAGAACTAATGGAAGAAGCATTGGCTGAATGGTTATTTAAGAAATTTCTTGAGGAGAACAAATAATGGATCTTATTCCTGATTACACTGATTATAATGCAAGTATCTATGGAGATGAATCTGAAATTAAGATAGAGGACTCGAAGAATCCTTGGTACTATCCCGTCATCTGGTTTGGGATGTTAGTCGTCATTATCATAGCATGGGCGAAATAATAAGGATGGCACGGTTGTGAAAAAAATTGTTTTATTGACAGTTATGAGTTTTTTTGCGCTTAGTTGTGACTCTGGATTAAAAGAAATCAGACTAAAGAACAAAATTGGTCCAGAATATCGCAGCAAAGGGGAAATTGATTCTACTAGATGGACAGCCCAGACAGGGATACAATTCAAATATAATAACGGATGGACAACAGGAGTAACATACAGGCACCGCTGGGACAGCGGTGATACTGACGATGGTATTTGGTTTGAGTTTTCTATTCCCCTCTATATTAGGAAATAAAGTGGAGACATAAACATGTCAACTCACTGTTGTCCAGTAGTTCAAATCAAACTTCATCCCCATAACAATTCAGATCATCTAAGTTTAACTTATATCAATGGGTATCAATGCGTAGTTAAAACTACGGAATGGAATGATGGCGATCTAGCAGTTTACGTCGAACCCGACACTATTTGTCCGAATAATGAAATGTTTGCATTCCTTGGTGACAATCTCAGGGTTAAGGTACGTAAATACCGTGGAGAATATAGTCAAGGGCTGCTAATTCCAGTTCCATCTAACTTCGACTGCCAACTTGGTGATGATATGATGGAAGTACTGGGTTTAATTCACTATGATCCCCCAGAACCAATAACTCTTCATGATGAAAATGTAAATGCTCCTCCAGGAGTAATAGTAAAATACGACGTGGAGAATGGTTATAAATATCAAAACGTATTCCAAGAAGGTGAACCCGTTGTGGTTACCGAAAAGATTCATGGAGCCAATGCTCGTTTTACTTTTAATGACGGAGTCATGTATTGTGGCTCTAGAACTCGATGGAAAAAACAAACCGCAACGAACTTATGGTGGCGGGGTTTAGATCAAAACCTTTGGATTCAACAATGGTGCGAAACCCATGAAGGGCTGTGTTTGTACGGAGAGGTGTTCGGACAAGTCCAAAATTTGAAATACGGTGCAAATACCAATCAGATTTTCTTCAGAGCATTTGATATTTGGAATATTAAAGAAGCTAGATGGATCGACTTCGTCGATGTATTTACTAAGTATTGTTCATTAATCAATTCCCATGTGTGGGTTCCTATCATACATCATGGTAAGTTCGACCTAGATCATATTAAAGGTCTCGCAGAGAGAGACAGTGTTATTCCTGGTTCGAATCATTGTTCAGAGGGCGTGGTAATCAGACCTATGCAAGAACGACATGATCCTAAATTAGGCAGGGTTCAATTAAAGTTCGTTAGTAATCGTTATCTCAGTAAAGGAAAATAATATGAATGATAAAGTAATAAGATGTAGAGATTTTAAGGAAGAATTCGGTCCGCCACAAAAAACCAGAACGGTAGATATTGCACAAACAGTAGCTGACGTTTATGGATATTGGTACGACGGTAAAACTTTTATAATTATCAGGAGAGATCAAAAAGGTCGATATGATCCTGTTGACGCAAGAATCATAGATGCAGAAGAATATAAGATTTTAGTACAATTAGCCAAAGGGACAAAGTCATGCAAGTAATGGTTGTTGATATGAATGAAGGATTTACTCGAAAGGGTAATTTATATAGTCCGCGCGTAGGTGCTTTAGTTGAACCTATGGTAGAGTTTTTATCTTCTTTATCAGAAAAAGATAGGGTGGTTTTTATTACAGATTGTCACAAGATTTCCGACTCCGAATTGCAAAGATTTCCTCCTCATTGTATAGAAGGGAGTGGAGAAGAACTTGTTAGGAAAGAATTATTAAACGCATGTTACAATTCATATGTACCATCTTTACTCTACGAAAAAGACCAATATGATGTGTTTCTATGTGGACACGAAGATAAAATTATTAATCCATACGATAATAATTGGGTTGTCATCGGATGTGTCACAGATATTTGTGTTGAAGCAACTGTTGCTGGATTAGTAATGCGTGACCAAAACGTTACAGTCGTTCGTAATCTGATTGACACTTTTGATATTCCAGGACACAACGCCGATGAGATTAATAAATTTTGGTTTGAGCAAAGATTCCCTAACGTATGGGGAGCAAAAGTAGTAGAAGACTGGAAGGAGCTAGTATGACACCTGCACAAAGTTCAAACATTTGGGATGATCTCTATAAGATAACAATGGGGCAAGTCGCATTCGACACTTACTGTGGTTGTAATGCACATTATGTTTTTATTAATCGTGGCAACACAGAATTTCCATCAGGATTTGCTGAGCAGTTACAAAGACGTATCAATGTACTTCCATCTGTACCAACAACCTCAGAAGAACTTGCGTTTTTAACTAACGTTGGACTACCTAGACCATTTCTATCTCCTTCGTATATAGAGTGGCTTGAAACTTATCGTTATGATCCTAATGAAGTAACGATACTACAAGATGGTGTAGAATTAAATATTGACATCAGGGGTCCGTGGTATCGTACTATTAGATGGGAAGTAAAGCTCATGGCTATGATAGTCGAGCTGTATAATGAGATGAAAGGACGTGGTCCAAAATTAGGATGGTTAGAGACAGCAGCACAAAAAGCTCGCCTTTTACGAGTTAATAAAATATATTTCTCTGATTTTGGAACACGCAGGGCTTTCAGTGGCCATGTCCATGAAGAAGTATTAAAAACACTTATAGATAACGCTGGTCCTTATTTGCTAGGCACTAGTAATCTATATTTAGCAATGAAACACAACATTAAACCCATAGGTACAAAGGCACATGAATGGTTCATGGCTCATGCTTGTATGTTTGGTTATCGTAATGCTACTGATCTCTCGTTGGAAATATGGTCAAATAAATTCGAAGGAGATTTGGGGATTGCATTGACAGATACTTTCACTACAGACGTATTTTTACGCGATTTTAGTCCACTTTATAGTAAATTATATGACGGAGTAAGACATGATTCGGGTTGTCCGTTTAAATTTTCTGATAGAGTATTTGATCATTACACAAGCCTAGGTATAGATCCGTTGTCCAAGACTATTGTATTTAGCGATGGCTTAGATATTAATAGAGCAATACGTATTGCTGAATATTGTCATGGTAATATTAAGACGGCATTTGGTATTGGAACTCATCTCACAAATGACGTTGGTCATCCAAGTCTGAATATTGTTATCAAGCTCAAAAGTTTAACTGTAGAAGGACAGACTATTCAAGCAGTTAAATTATCTGATGATGCAGGTAAAGCTTGTGGAGATAGTAAAGCAATTGAGCATGCTAAATATGAACTAGGATTATAAGATGGCTAAAAAACCAGAAAAGAAAACGAAACTAAAGCTGCGAAAAGGCAAAGCCCGTAAGGTTATGCCACCAACAAGTCGTTTATATCCAGATAGGAAAAAAGAAGATGACAAACGAAAATGTAGAAGGAAAGAAGAATGTGAATGATAGATCTCCTAACTTTAGAAGCGATGATGGTCATTTATATTTGATGAGATGTTTTGTATGTGGACGAGAAAACTGGGCAATGGCGGTGGCTTCGGGTCAATGTTGTTGGTGTGGTTGGGAGGAGCAAGCTAATGAAGTATCTTCTGGAGATTGATGAAGATCATGCTAGACTGCTTATTGAAGCTCTGGATTTTTATTCCAGAGTCCATATGGGGCAGTTAGAAGTTATAGTTGAGCAACATATCGATTCGTTTACTGACGCAGAAGCCTACGAAAAATTTCGTCAGACAGTCTCTCTACTGAAAAGTGACTTGGGTGTTCATCAAAATGGTCATTGGGGTATCAGATCACCTAAAGTTATTGAGGGTGCAAAAGTAGCTTTCGATATCCAACAAATTATCAGACATAGAATAGCCTGGGATAGACACCCCGAAGGTGGACATACTGTTAATTTTGGACCATTACTTAAATGTAGTCAAAGTAGATCTCTTCCAAAAATCTATGGAGAAAGAGGATAAATCATGAAAGAAGAAGAGTTCAATTCAGAAGTTGATAGACTAACAGATCTTATCCAGAATGGTAATATCTCTGAGAAAAAAAAGGCTGAACTGCTTAAATTGAGAGAAGAAACTAAACAACGACACAAAACCTTAAAAGATACTATGCGTCAATTACAAGATAGTCTAGATACTTTACGTCTTTGTATTAAATATGTATTGTTCGACCTCGAGGCCTCACGCCGCGAGATTAAATATCTAAAAAACTTATTGAATGGAGACAATAATGAAAAAGATGATGGTCAGACTGCGTAACAGTAAAATTGAAGAACTTAGAATTCTTGTTGATGCTATTTATATATCTCTTGAAAATTTGTCTAAAGAACAACCTGACGCTTTTCGTGATATAGTAATGATGGCTAGAGACAAAAATCATAAACCCTGTCAGGCTAATGGACAAATTTTATGTCAGTTAGGATTGATCAATAAACATAATTACGTACACGATTCAATCAACAATATTATCTTAGCGTCTGTTGAAGGCGACATGATGGAAATGAGATTAGTCAATCCTATTACAAAGGAATAAACCATGACAACAACGATAGTTGTATTTATTGTATCTGCTTTATTTTTCTTTGGAGCTTTTAAAGCCAATGAATTAATCCCTTGGAAAGATACAAACCTAGACAATGTATTTGCGGAGGGATATGGTGCTCATTTTCTAATCACAATAACACTTTTTATATGCGGAGCATTTACCGGAATCGTTACGTTAATTTGTATAGCAGCTCTAACCCATAGGACATTTTGGAATGTTTAAGTCAAACACAAATGTCAATCTTTGGCAATTCTTATTATCTTTGTTTGTGTTTTTCCTTTTAGGATTTGTTACTGGCTTAACAATCTCGTGGTTAATGTAAAAGAAAGAAGTTGTGTTAAATGGAAAAATGGAGAAAAGAATGACTATCTACTGTAGTTTAGATGATCCAAAACTTCCATTCGCTAAAGTAGGCATACTTCAAGCTTCAGATGGAGGAATCGAAACACAATGTCTAGTCTGCGAAAAACCACTTGAGATCCACAGAGATAAATTATATCCAATTATTGATGTTTTTTGTAGTGAAAAATGTTTAGCTAAGGGTTATGATC
>SDBT01019564.1_pt1 | contig 10606 bp, 8 predicted proteins | sample 2277101 | NCBI WGS metagenome assembly SDBT01 (sample SAMN10404973, study PRJNA504765) | marine sediment metagenome | isolation source: marine sediment core GS10_PC15, 103 cmbsf | place: Arctic Ocean: Southern Knipovich Ridge | collected 2010
TTGTTCAGAATATTGACTGCCAGAGCCGCCTGTGAAGATCTTGTCGGAATCCTTGTTGAGCGTCTTTACACTTACCGGAGTCAGGTTGTTTTTTCTGGCCAGGTACCAGATTTCCTGAATGACTTTGTCGATTTCCTTGCCAGAAGGCAGCTTGGATTGGAGCACCTCGATGGTGCCTTCCAATGAGCTTATTTCCCTCTGCAGATTACCGATCATGCCCGTAGCCCTGTTAAGTTCGTTGAGCTTGGCTCGACGAGTCTCGATCTGCTCGATCATACTTGCGTTAAGTTCGTCATTTGGCTTGAATACAAGCCCCCACGCTGCCAGCGGAACTGCAATCAACAGCAATGAGAGTATCAATTCACGTATGCCGATTTTCATGATCCAACTCCTAACAATTTCTGGAACATTGTGGTCATGCTCGATTCTTCCTGGGGCTGATCTTCAGTTGTTCCCATCGCAGCCCTGGCGACATCAATCGCATCTCCAGATGAGTTCAGATCGATATTCAGCTTGAATGATCGGACGAGTACATCGTCGATCTCTTCCTGCTTGGAAAATACGAGCTCCACAGAATTGATTAACGGACATTCGTTCAGGTTGAAAATGAACTCGCCGACCTCAATATCTGTCCTTGCCCAGCCAGCAAGCTCCAGGCTTACATTCTGCTGAGCCTTCCTCGCCTGTTTTCCCTTTTTCTTCTTCTTTGCAGCAAATTTAGCGGACTTGGCCTTGGTTTTCTTATTCGTCACCGCAACCATAACTCGCTTTGTTGAAAGGTAGAATCGCTTCAAGCAGACTCCATTCGTTCTGGCGTTGGTAATAATTGCCAGAAGCGTGCTGCGGGGGATCCGTTCCAGTAGCGCGCCGGTGTTTTCGGCTTTGCTGATCAGTTCGATTTTCCGCTTTTGAAGCTGCTGCATTTCCTCAAACTTTTTAGTCGCTTCCAGGTAGTCGGTATTTATTCTATCCAGAACGATTTGTGTGTTGGCTATTCGATGTTTCGATGCCATTACACCACCGATAACACTCAGCATGACAATGCCGAACAGCCCTATGCAGACTAAGCTTGCGCGGTGTTGTACGCGGCGTTTAGTATAGCCTTGCGGCAATAGATTAATGGTGCTCATGTTGTTTCCTTAAGCTGCGGTTGCCCCGAGTGATAGTCCCACCGCCACCGCCAATGCAGGATGCGGTTTGTCGTCCCCAAGCTCCAGTCCAGTATCAGCTCCTTCGGCGTAGGTGAACCTCAATAAAGGATCACCAATTTGAGCGGGAAGATTCAGCCGTTGTGCAATGACCTGGCAAAGGCGTTTGTCGCAGGCCTGTCCGCCAACGAAAATTGCTCGCTCGATAGTGCGGTTGGGGAATGCCGACTCGTAATACCTCAGGCACTGGGTTAACTCTTCGGTCAGCAATCCAAGCGGCTCATCCAGTAGCCTGTAAATCTGGTCAGGGCTAACCTCAGAAATCGCATTCGTTTTATTGGTCATGCCCAGACGCATCTCGTGTGCTTTTTCCGCTGAGATATCCAATGCCTTTTCCAGGGCCTGGTCCAGTTGCATGGCACCTCTTTTAAGGTTGTGTGCAAAGGCAAGTCCCGGCCCGTGTGATAAGACCACCTGGGTGCTTGATGCACCAATGTCGATAAACAATGTCGTTCTGCCACTGTCGGCGGTTCGTTGGAACAATCTACTGAAGCATTCAACAATTGCGCAGGCTTCAATATTGACACCCACTACTTCCAATCCAGCCTTATTGATTGCCTTCAAATACGCTTCGACTGTTTTACGGTTGGCGGCTACCGCGATAATTTCCTGCTTGGCTTCGCCGTCGTCATAGATTTCGCCGGCCACAACGTGCTGAATAATGGCTTCTTCGACTGGATAGGGTAATTTACCGGCAAATTCCGACAACAAAGCACCGTTTATGTCACCGTCAGGAGTATTGGCCATCTTCAAATGGCGAAGGAAAGTGTCTCTTGCCGGAATGGCCAGAACGCAATTCTTTCCCCTGAAACCCTGCGAACGGTGCAACTGGCCGATAATTTCGCTCAGTTTCTTGTAGTAAGCAGCGTTTTGGGTGACAAGTGAGTCTGGGATTTCTGCCTGGCCCACACCCACAATTTCATAGGTGTCCTGAGCGAAACGAAGCTGGGCCATTTTCACCATGCTTGTACCAATATCCAGACCGATCGGCCGTGCATTGGAAGTTGCGAGTTTCAATTTCATAGGATACTCCTGCTGTGCTTACCTGTTGTAACTGCCCATGAGATAGCTTTAAGTCCTGAAACTAAAAGAGATTGCAGAACTATCCCTCCTCCGGTCAGTTCTCTTGACAGAGGACGGTTGTAACTATCAACACTTACGTATCTTCCCAGGTTTAACATAAGTTTCCCTCACCTTGCAGGCAAACCAACGGCCAGCTTTTATTTGAGATATCGGAGGTGTTATCGGGTGAATAGGCAGGGGGATTAATTAGTAGTCAAAACTCTCAGAGGGAATTATTTCATGCCTCTGCCAGCAGATCAGCCAGAATCGAGTCAGCCAGAAATAGCGACTCCCGAGCAATTCGAATGGACTCATCGTTAATCAGCAAAGAACCTAATTTTGCATGCGAACCTAGGGATTGGCTGAAGACGTCCATGGGATCGCAGCCGAACCTGCCGGCGAAGCTACTTCGGCTTACCCCGGCCGTGAGTCGCAACGATAGCATTAGAGTCTCGGCCATGGACTTGCGAAAGCTTACCTGCTCGCGATGTGCGGGCGGGCATCGCTGGGCTGCAATTGCTGAAAGATAGCCGGTTAGATCGCAAATGTTTTTTGACCTGACTGGTGTGAAAAAGCTCGCCGCCCCAGGCCCAAGGCCAAGATATGGCTCGTTGTGCCAGTAGACCAGGTTGTGATTGCATTGATACCCCGGGCGGGCGAAGTTGGAGATTTCATAGTGCCCAAGACCAGCCTGAGCAGCTTTGTCTATGGCGGTGAGGTAGCAATCCAGCTGGAGCTTCTCGTCCATAGGTTCAATTCGCCCTTTGTCGAAGTCGTCCCAAAGTGGAGTGCCTTGTTCGATGCTTAAGGCGTAACAACTCAAATGCTGGATTTCCAGTTCGAGGGCATTATCGAGCGTTCTTCGCCAACTGGGCATGTCCTGGCCTGGAATGCCGAAAATCAAATCGATTGACAGGTTATCGATTCCTGCTGATCGGAGAAGATTGATAGAGCGTACTATTTGCTCCGGCCCGTGCAGGCGTCCAAGCAGCTTAAGCTCCTCGGCGTCGAATGACTGCCCGCCGATGCTTACGCGGTTCACGGCCGATTGGCCAAGTACACTCGCCGTTTCTGGATCAATTGTGCAGGGGTTGGCTTCAATGGTGAATTCTGTTTTGCCATGGGCGAATGCCGCGAGAGTATCGATTAACTCGGTCAGCAATTTTGGCCCGAGTGCTGTCGGGGTTCCGCCGCCGATGAAAATGCTATCTACCGGCCGGGCAATGCGGCCAGAGTGCATCCCCAATTCGCAAGAAACTGCCTTCACAAAATCTTCCGCACGTGCGAAATCGTTAGCAAGGGAATAGAAGTCGCAGTATCTGCACTTGGCTCTGCAGAAAGGGACGTGAACATAAATCGCCCGGGGCCGATTAGTTCTTTGCCAAACGTCCTTGATAGGTGATAAAAACATACTAGAATATATATAGTCGGTTTGCGCTCCAGCATACAGTAAAGAAACTCATGCGAAGCTTTGATGGCTGGATTGGTGTGGATATGAGCGTAAAACTTGTGATGTTCAATTCTAAAGGCCAAAGGCGTGCGTTTGCGCTTGCCAAGGCCGAAACCGTAATCGGCAGGTCCGCCGACTGTGGGTTGAGAATCCCGCTTACGGATGTTTCTCGAAAGCATTGCCTGGTTATTGATCGTCAAGGCGAAGTTCGCCTGCGGGATCTTGGCTCAACCAACGGCACTTACGTTAACAACAAGCGAATTAACGAAGTTCTGCTGCAGGCTGGCGATAGATTAACCATAGGCCCTGTGATTCTCACGGTTCAATTTAACGGAAAACCAATCGCCAAGGCTGATCTCGAAAAGCCCCCGAAAAAAACCGCCTCCGACACATCAGATGCTATTTCGGCCGACATCGAAGCGGCAATTGCGTTAGGCCCTGATGAACTCGAGGATACGAGGTTGGATTTCGAGGCGATAATTGAAGATGAGGCAGATTCGCTCGAGATAGAATCCATCGACGAAAGTATTTCGCAACAGCTCGACCAATCGGACAGCCAGTCGGGCAGCCAGATAGAATAAAAGGCCTTTTACGCCGTCTCTTCGCCGGCCAGCTGGAGTGTCGCAAGGGCAGTTGAGATATCGTTGGTGAACTTGAAGATTTTGTCCAGGCCAGTCACCACAAAGACGCCCCAAACATCCGCGTTTATCCCGCACATAACCATTCGGCATTTGATTGCGAGCATGGTCTTGCGCAAGCGAAGAAGCTTGGCGATGTTTGAACTGTTCACAAAGCTGACAGCAGCGAAGTTGACCGCTACGTTCGAGGGCTTGCCTTCCAGCTGTTCGATCAGGCCGGTAAGCTCATCCGTGAACAGGGGATCGTCGCCCAAATCAACTACCGTTATTTCGTCGGACCACTCTTGGATTGCCATAGTTTAGAATTCCTTTTCTTGCAAGCAGCTAACATATAGCACCCAGCCGGCGGGGTCAACTAGCGACTTCGGCGAAGTTTTTTCTAAGGCGTGGCTAAACGCAATAATTGTCTGCGAGATTTTAAGTTTAAAAACACTATCTGGTGCGGCGAAGTATCGCCGGGTCGAATCCCAATTCAGATATCGCCGGTGCGATGTCCTCTAAAAATCGCTTTCCGTCTACATAATAACCTGCGGTGGGCTTTATGCCTTCAATCTTCTCGGCCCAAAACCGGTTGAACAATGCCATGAAAAGCTCTCGAAGATATTTACTCGTCATCGACGCAAGCGCAACGGGAAGCTGGGTATCTTCAGCTTTGATGGCAAAGGAAACTTCCATCTGGCGGTCGCCATCGCAAATTCGGTAGGCACTTATGCGGTCGCACTCTTCGACGATCTTGAAATCACATCCCGGGAATACCCGCTGAAGTGAGCTGAGATATCGCATCCGGCCGCCCTGACGATCAACGTAAACTCGAAGCAATTCGCGGCCGGCCTTGGCCCAAAGGCCGGAAAGAAGCCGGCAGGTGAGGTCTAAAAGTGTTGCTGACTTATTTCGCGTGGCCTGGACGAGTTTGTTGTACTCACCGGCGAAGAGGATTTCCGAACTCACCGAAAACAATCGCATCTCGTTTCGCTTGAGAGCTGACAGCAGGCCTCTGCCGGCCAGGGTTAAATCGCTGGCACCTGCCTTGTGCGGCAGTGGCAACTGCGCAGCTTTGTACCAGGGATACCGGTCCAGATGGCCCAGCGAATTTGGGCTAACAGCGGCCAGTAGTTCAGTTAAGCTCCCAGCCCGCGTTCCTCCGGCGAAAAGGCTCGCCAGCACTGCTCGTTCGAGAAGATCCAGCCTTTTTCCGCCCCGGCTGGTATAAATCCGTTTTGAGTCTCCAATGACAACGGCCGAGAGACGTTTGCTTAATTTTTTGGTCACTCCACCGGCGAGGACCTGCCACAGCGATTCATCGGCCAGGTGATCCGGCATTTGAAATGCAGTTGCAGTTACAGTAAGCGGCCCGAGCAGCGGCCCGAAACCTGCCTCATCAATTCCGGCGATGATAGCCAATTTTGCGTCTCCTTGAATTTCACGCTGGTGATGAGTGATTATACAGGCTGGGGTTTTTCAAGCTAGGACGAGTTGATGCCCGGAAACTAAAAGCGATTGACTCAACGCCCCATACGAACCGATACTGACTAAATCATGCCCGACAATATTACGCAGACAATTGAATCAACTGATGGTCAGGCTGCTGGAAGTCCGGGAGGGCGAATCTGGAAATTCCGGCCGCAGGAGCTGATCGCCCTGATGGGGCTGTTAGCTTATTCCAATTCACTCAAGAATCCTTTTGTCTTCGATTCGATAGTATGGATTCAGCCGGGCAGAATTATTCAAAAGCTCTGGCCTATCTGGGACGTTTTCACAGCCAGCCTGCAAAAAGAGACTCGCCCGATGGTAAATCTCTCCCTGGCCGTCAACTACCAGATAAGTTGCTTCGACCCCTGGAGCTATCACGCTTTCAACGCGATTGTTCATGTGCTGGCCGGGTTGACTCTTTTCGCTGTATTGAAACGCACACTTTCTTCCGAGCGATTCAAGGGAGCGTTCCAAGCTCACGCCATGCACCTGGCGTTCGTTATTGCGATGATCTGGACTGTCCACCCGCTTACCACTGCGGCGGTTACCTATACTATCCAGCGGGCAGAATCCATGATGGGGCTATTCTTCCTGCTTACGTTGTATTGCGCGATCCGCTCGTCCGAGACACCGGATAAGAAAATCTGGCAGTTACTTGCGGTCGTTGCATGTGCGGCCGGGATGGGCTCCAAGCAGGTTATGGTAGTTGCGCCGATACTCGTGTTCGCCTGGGATCGCATCTTCGCGGCTCGCTCGATTAAAGAGATCATTTCGCAGCGGTGGGGCATGTACGTGGGCCTCGTTGCGAGCTGGGCGGTGATCGCTCCATCGGTGATGAAGGCGTTCACCAGTACTGGCGGCGGGGCCGGGTTTGCCCTGGAAGCAGTTACCCCCATTCAATACGCAGCCTCGCAGTTCGGCGTGATCTGTCATTACCTTCGCCTGAGCCTCTGGCCGTCGCCGTTGGTGATCGATTACGCCTGGCCTGTGGCGCGATCGGCTGGGGAGATTGTTCCCTACGCGATCATTATTGTCCTTGGTTTGCTGGCTACGGGTGTCGCTCTCTGGAAAAAGCCGGCATGGGGCTATTTGGGGCTGGTCTTTTTTCTCGTTCTCGCACCGACATCTACCATCTTGCCGATTGAAGATCTCGCCGTCGAACAGCGAATGTACCTGCCTCTTGCGGCGGCGGTAACGTTGGTTGTAATGGCTTGCTATCTGATTGCAAAATCGCGGGTGCCGATGAAATTGTTGCCACCAGTGTTGGTTGTTCTGATAGCCGGCCTTGCCTATGGCACCTACGACAGGAATAAAGACTATTCTTCCCAACAGGACATATGGCAGGATGTTGTTGACAAGCGGCCGGAAAATGCCCGTGGCTGGTACAACTTGGCTACAGTATATGCTCAGACCAAGCGATGGGACCAGGCAGAGAGTATGTACTCAAAAGCGATTGCGTTTCGCAGCGACTACGCCGAGGCCTATTTTAATTTAGGCAACGTGCTGATGATTCGCTCCAGGGTGAGAGATGCTGAAACCCAGTACAAGCTCGCCGTCGAGCACATAGATAGAATAGAGTCGAAAATGTTGGTCCCAAGAGTGTATGTCAAGCTAGGCGACACACTGGCCGCTCAAGGCAAATACACTGAGGCCGGCATGTATTACAGGCAGGCTCTCGATCTTCAGCCGGGGCTGGGGCCGGCGGTCGATGGACTTGCTCGCGTGAGTCGCTATGTTCACTAACCTTCACAGGCGTAATTGTTCGTGATGTTTATGACGGATAATGTAAAAACTCATTCTGTTGCCGACGGGACAAAGAAAAGACTTTGGACCTTGCTGGCGGTTTTCGTACTGATCTCCATGGGCATTGTCGCCTACTCGTCCAGCTTTACCGGCACGTTTGTTTTCGATGACACCAAGGCCATCGTGAACAACCCGGCCGTTCACAGAATCTTGCCATTGAGCGATCTGTTCGGTGAGGGCAGAGCATCCCGCGCGCTTGTGGTTGCCTCCCTGAAAATTAACATGGCCCTGGCCGGCGTTAGCGATACCGGCACGCCGGAGGTGTTCGGCTTCCATGTGTTCAATCTAGTGGTGCATCTTCTGGCGGGGCTTACCCTTTTCGGCCTGGTTCGCAGAACACTGACAACAGAGCTGCTCAAAGATGCATTCGCGGAGTACTCAACTCCGCTGGCGCTGGCCGTTGCGTTGATCTGGATGGTTCACCCACTTCAAACTATGGCAGTGACGTATATCATCCAACGGGCTGAGTCGATGATGGGGCTGTTTTACCTGCTCACGTTATATTGCGCTGCCCGTTCGTTTAGTTCATCGTCGCCCGGCGTATGGATTGCAGCTTCGGTGTCGGCCTGTTTTGCCGGGCTCGGCTGCAAGCAAGTTATCGTAACCGTTCCGCTAATGGTCCTGATTTATGACAGAGTTTTCGTTTCCGGAAGTTTGGCTAAGGCCGTTAGAAAGCACTGGCTGATTTACCTGCTGCTGTTTTCGTCGTGGGTTCCAATTTTATACATGTCAGCCGGCGCATTGCGTCCAAGTGTCCATGCCGGCTTTGCGATGAAGGATATCACCGCCGCACAATACGCCGTCTCGCAGCCAGGCGTTATTTTACACTACCTTCGTCTTGCGTTCTGGCCGGCGGGGCTTTGCATTGACTATCTCTGGCCGATTGCGAGAACCTTGCCGGAAATACTGCCTCCGGCGATTATCGTAGCGTCGCTATTAATTGCCTGCGTAGCTGCCCTGAAGTCCCGGCCTTGTCTTGGCTTTGTAGGCGTGTGGTTCTTCTTGATATTGGCACCGACTTCAAGCGTGATGCCGATTAGAGACCTCGCCGTCGAACATCGTATGTACCTGTCTCTTGCTGCGATATCAGCCCTTGTCGTCGTCGGAGGGTTTTGGATTGCCGGTCGGCTTTTTGAAAAAGTGTCCGTTAAAAATCCCACACGGGCCGCTTCGGCGACTGTGGTGATACTCGCCTGCGCAGCTTCTGTTGTGCTGGCCGGAGCGACCTATCAACGAAATAAGATCTACGCCAGCCCTGAAAAGATCTGGTCGGATGTTATTTCCACCAGGGGCGACAATTCCAGAGCCTACCACAACAGGGGCATCTATCTGGAATCCATCGGCAAGAGAGCTCAAGCGATTAGCGATTTCCGGCGGTCGATTTGGATTTCCCCCAACAACGCTGAAGTCTATCACAGTTTGGGCAAATCCTTTTACGAATCAGGGCGACTTGACGAGGCGATTGATAATTTTCTCAAGGCGGTTCAGTTAAATCCTGCCCATGCTCAATCAAGCAGTTCTCTGACTGAGTTGTATCGCCAGAAGGGGGCTCTTGATGAGGCGTGGTCTCATGGGCAGGTAGCCTTGGCTAATTTGAAGCCGTCCGACCGGCCGGAAGATGTTGCGGGTTTGTACATGAACCTCGCCAATGTGCGAGTTGACCAGGGACTATATAAAGAGGCGATCGGGCTTTATTCGAAGTCGATAGAAATTGCCCCGGATTTCGTCGCAGCCAGGGTAAATCTCGCCGACGTCTACACTAGAATTGGTCAGCTGGAGTTGGCGGCCGAGCAATTTGGGTTGCTCCTTCAGTATGAGCCCTTATTCAAGAACAAGGCCGAGCTGGCGAGAGTTTACGCCCGCTTTGGCACCGTGCTAGCGAAACTTAAAAAATACAATGAATCAATTACTTGTTTTAAAAAGGCGATTCAATTAAACCCTGATCTACCAGGAGTCGCCGGCTGGCTGGAGCATGTAACGCAGCTCAAATCCGAACAAGTAGATTAATTGACCGAAGCGAAGCTTTTGGCACTGGACAAAACGTGCTGAAGATACCGATATATTTGTGGTATGAGGATTAGGCTCAAAAAGGGCCGTTTCGAGGAGTAAACACAATGCGACATGCCGTAATTATGGCTGGCGGTGCGGGTAAAAGACTTTGGCCGCTCAGCCGACTGGAACGTCCCAAGCAGCTTCTGCCCATCGTCGGTGGAAAGAGTCTGCTTCAAATAGCCGTTGACCGTATTTCGGACCTCTTTGACGCTGAAGCGACATGGATTATCACCAACGCTCAGTATCGCGACCAGATCGCCGATGCGCTTCCTCAGATTCCGCCAGGGAATATTGTCGGCGAGCCTGAAGGCCGCGATACCGCTAACGCCATTGCATTGGCAGCGGAGCTTATCGGAGCGAAAGATCCCGGCGGGACGATGGCTGTCTTCACGGCCGACCATATAATCCGCCCGAAAGAGAAACTTGTCGAGGCCGTTGGCGCCGCCTGCGAAGCCGCCGAGACTCATACGGATGCACTTTGTACATTCGGCGTTAAGCCGACCTGGCCTCATACAGGTCTGGGTTATATCGAAGCGGGTAGTAAATGCGAGTGTGAGCATGGCCTCAAGGTAAACGCTTTTAAAGAAAAGCCCGATCACCAGACCGCGCGACGATATGTAGATTCCGGTAATTACTATTGGAATAGCGGCATGTTCGTTTGGACGATAGGGGCCATAAAAAAGGTTCTGACTGAGTTCCTGCCTGATTCAATGACAAAGCTTGCGCCTGTTGGCGAGGCCGCCAAGGCCGGTAAGGACTACACCGATTTACTGGCCGAAATTTACCCGACACTCGACAAAATCTCCATCGACTATGCCGTCATGGAAAAGGCTCGCGAAGTAATGATGGTTGAGCTGAAGGCAGAGTGGATCGACGTCGGCTCCTGGCCGGCACTTGAAAACGTTACTGAACTCGATGACGCC
>SDBT01019565.1_pt1 | contig 10606 bp, 11 predicted proteins | sample 2277101 | NCBI WGS metagenome assembly SDBT01 (sample SAMN10404973, study PRJNA504765) | marine sediment metagenome | isolation source: marine sediment core GS10_PC15, 103 cmbsf | place: Arctic Ocean: Southern Knipovich Ridge | collected 2010
GGGGTAATCTATCTCCGGGGCAGGGTGGCAAAGCTTTACCGGGATGGGGATAAGATAGTGGTCTGCGGGACGGATACTCTCTCATCCACCAATATTGAAATCAGGGCGGATATGGTGGTATTGGCCATGGCCATGAGGCCGGCAGAGGATATCGACAGATTGATAAGAACACTGAAGATACAGGCCGATGAGAATGGGTTTTTGACCGAGGCCCATCCCAAGCTGAAACCTGTTGAGACCATGGGTAGAGGGATATATATTGCCGGGGCGGCCCAGGCTCCGAAAGATATACCTGATACTGTAGCCCAGGCTTCGGCAGCAGCAAGTTATGTTTTAAATCTATTTTCCTCTGACGAACTGGAACATGAACCCATTACTGCCGGGGTTGATGAGGATTTATGCTCCGGGTGTGGCATCTGCGTAGACCTCTGTCCCTATTCTGCCCGGGAGTTGAATTTAAAGGAGAAGAAGGTAGAAGTAAATGAGATTCTCTGTGAGGGCTGCGGTTCCTGTTCTGTTGCTTGCCCCACCGGGGCCGCTCAACAGAAGAATTTTACTGATGGACAGATCCTCGAGATGATAAAGGCGGTATTAAAATAGTGTTTGAACCAAAGATATTGGCATTTTTCTGTAAGTGGTGTACTTCGGCGGGCGCCGACCTGGCTGGTACTTCCCGTATAAAGTATAAGCCTAACATTATTGGCATAAGGCTGATGTGCTCCTCAAGGTTGGATTCCTTCCATATACTGGAAGCATTTAAAAATGGTGCGGATGGGATACTTATCGGGGGTTGTCATCCCGGTGATTGCCACTATGTTAAAGGAAATTATAAGACGAAATTAAGAATCCTTATGCTTGAAAAATTACTGGAACAATTAGGGATTGAAAGAGAACGTTTGAGACTGGAATGGATATCTGCCGCCGAAGGCAAAAAATTTGCCCGGGTGGTAGATGAGTTTACCGAGGACATAAGAAAACTCGGCCCCCTAAGGAGCAGTCGAGAAAGTGAGAAAGTGAGAAAGTGAGAAAGTAAGAAAAAGAAAAAAGTGGGAACCACAGATTTTCACAGATCAATATTCTTTTTCATTAAATAATCCGTCTAATCTGCTGAATCCGCGGTTAAAGTTTTGAGTTTAACTGTGTTTAACTGTGTTTATCTGTGGTTAAAAAGGAAGAACGGGGTGAAGACTTTAATAATTGGACTGGGAAATACTATTAAAGGAGATGACGGGGTGGGAATTTATGTTGCCCGGGAACTTAAAAGCAGGTTGAATGACAATAATATTGATATAAAAGAGACTCACTATTCAGGTTTAAAGTTAATGGATTTGGTCTATGACTACGAAAAGGTAGTCATTATTGATGCCTTAAAAGACGGAAGCAAGGGGGCAGGCGAGGTGCGTTTATTCAAGCCGCAAAATAATAATTTTAGTGAAACTTCCCATAATCTGCATAATATGAACTTTGTAAAAAATTATAGTCTGCTAAAAAAAACGTATCCTAGGATACCTGAAAATCTTAAAATTATAGGTATTGGTATTAAGGGCACTGACGGTTTTAAAGAAGGTTTAAGCCCCGAGATTAAAAGAAAGTTACCAGAAATAACCAGGCGGGTGATAAAATTTATTAAGGAGTGAGGTGTTATGCAGGAACAAAAAAGAATGATTCCCATCTATATAATGGGGAAGAAGTATATGGTGCCGGAGACGTTAACCATTATGAAAGCCATGGAATACTCTGGCTACCAGTTTATAAGAGGTTGTGGTTGCCGGGATGGTAAATGCGGCGCCTGCGCCACGGTTTACCGAACTGCAGATGACTATAAAATAAAGGTTGCTCTGGCCTGTCAAACGGTGATAGAAGAGGGGATGTGCCTCACCCAGATACCTTTTTACCCGGCCAACAAGAGCAGATACGATATGGAAAAGTTGGAGCCTGAGATGTCCACTCTCATGGAGCTGTATCCAGAACTCAATAGATGTGTCAGTTGTAATAGCTGCGGAAAAATTTGCCCCCAGGACTTAAAGGTAATGGAGGCTATGGCGGCGGCAATGAGGGGAGATATAAAAAAAGTTGCAGAACTCTCTTTTGAATGTATTATGTGCGGGTTATGCGCTTCCCGGTGTCCATCTGAAATTGTCCAGTATAATATTTTTATTCTCTGCCGACGGTTATATGCGAAATACCTGGTACCAGAAGCCCCGGACTTAAAAAAGAGAGTGAAAGAAATAAATGATGGTAAATTTGATGGTGATTTGAAAAAATTAAAGAGTTTAAGTAAAGATGAGTTAAAGGAAAGGTATAAAATCCGTAGAATAGAGGAAGATTAGAGAGGTACAGAATGGCATATACTAAAGAATTAAAGGATTTAATAAAAAAGGTTGAGGAGACCAGACCGGAGAGGGTTAAACAAGCCAAAGCGGGAAAGCATTATAGATTGATGCCAGATAAGGAAAAAGAAGATGTACTTCACAGATTCCATCCTGATTATATAAAGGAAGCCAAAAAGGAGTTAAAGGTTGGTCCGAATAAAGGAAGTATCATCCCCAATGAAGTAGTTGATTTACTGGAATCAAGAAGCAGGATAAATGTAAAGGATATAGACCTTGAAAAAATCAACTACGATACGGACGTCCTGATAATTGGCGGCGGCGGTGCTGCTTCCTGTGCGGCTTTAGTGGCACATCACAATGGGGTAAAGGTTATTATCTCTACCAAGCTGAGGTTGGGGGACTCCAATACTATAATGGCGGAAGGTGGTATCCAGTCAGCGGAGAAAAAAGGGGATTCCCCGGCAATTCATTTCCTGGATACCATAGGTGGGGGGCATTTTACCAATGATCGGGAACTGCTGGAAGTTCTGGTTAAGAAAGCACCGGAGACCTTAGAATGGCTGGAGAGCTCAGGGGTAATGTTTGATAAGTTACCTGATGGAACCATGAGTGTTCTCCACGGTGGGGGAACTTCCCGAAAGAGGATGCATTCTGCCGGTGATATGACCGGAACCGACATAATGAGGACCCTGAAGGACGAAATAATAAACCTAAATATAGAGGTTTTAGAGTTCTCACCAGCGGTGGAATTGATACTGGACTCTAATGGAAAGTGTGCCGGGGCCCTACTCTACAACCTGGAGACCGCTGAGTATCTTGTGGCAAGAGCCAAGTCAGTAGTACTTGCCACCGGGGGTTTTGGAAGGTTACACCTGATGGACTTTCCCACCACCAATCACTATGGAGCAACTGCTGATGGAATAGTGATGGCCTACCGGGCCGGTTGCTCATTTACATTTCTGGACGCCAGTCAGTTCCACCCCACCGGTGCTATATATCCCGAACAGAACGTAGGGCTTCTCATCACCGAGAAAATGAGAGGAGCCGGAGCCCAGATGTTGAATAGAGAAGGAGAAGAGTTTGTCTATCCCTTAGAAGCAAGGGATGTGGAGTCAGCAGCACTGATACGGGAGTGTGGGGAGAGGAAAAAAGGAATTAAGACTCCAACTGGAAGAGATGGCATCTGGCTGGATACCCCCATAATTGACATTTTAAACGGCGAGGGTTATCTAGAAAAGAATTTTCCCGCCAAGTACCGGCAATTTATGAAACATGAGATAGATATATCCCGGGAACCGGTTCTGGTCTATCCCACCCTGCATTATCAGAATGGCGGGATAAAAATAAGTCCCGATACGGAAACAGAGGTAAAGAACCTATATGCTGCCGGGGAAGTTACCGGAGGTATGCACGGAAGGAATAGATTGATGGGTAACTCCCTTCTTGATATCACCGTATTTGGAAGGATTGCGGGAGAGAAGGCGGCAGAAAATGCCAAGAAGGCAAGTATAGGAAAGCTTTCCCTGAAACACATCGGAGAATATAATAAGACAATTGAAAAACTTAAATTAGATACCAAGAGAAAATCTCCTATTCTCCTTCCTGACTATCGTTTTAAGGTTGGCTAGGGATAACACCATGCATGAATGGGCACTGGCAGAAGCAGTAGTTGCGACTGCAGTTAAGGTAGCCAAGAAAGAAAAAATTAAAGAGATTACCAGGATTAAGATTAAAGTAGGTGAATTACAGAAGCTGGATACTGAGATATTTGAATTTGCCCTGAGAGAAATCAGCCAGCCCTCCAGAAAGCTACTCAAAAAGGCAAAGATAGAGATCGAGATAGAAAAGGGTATTTTGAAATGCCGGGTCTGTGGGCATGATTGGAATTTCAGCCAGGCCAAAAAAGGTTTGAGTAACGAGGATTCCGAATCAATCCATTTTGTTCCGGAACTGGCCCATATTTTTGTGAAATGCCCCCGGTGTAAGAGTCCGGACTTCGAAGTTGTAAAAGGCCGTAGCATCTTTATAGATTCTATTGAGGGAATGAAAGAGTGATAGATCCAAGGCTGGAGGTAATCGAAAAAAGGTTTAGAGATGTCAATAAAATAATCGCCATTTCGGGAGGCAAGGGGGGGATTGGAAAGAGCGTAACAGCCTCTATCCTGGCCCTGGTTTTGAAGGAATCGGGATACCGGGTTGGGCTATTCGATTTAGATTTTTCAGGTCCTTCAATACACGTAATCCTTGGGGCAGGAGAAGCTTACCCCGAAGAAGATAAAGGAATTATTCCCCCTGAAATCTGTGGCATCAAGTTTATGTCGATTGTATATTATGCTCATGACCACCCCCTACCCCTGAGAGGGGTTGACATTTCAAATGCTTTAATAGAATTATTAACTATTACCAGGTGGGGCTCACTCGATTTTTTAATCATCGATATGCCCCCGGGCATCAGTGATATAATCCTGGATACAATCAGGTTAATAAAGAAAATTCGATTTCTTGTAGTAGCTACTCCTTCGCGGGTGGTAATGGAAACGGTTAAGAAAGTAATAAAAATGCTTAAAATGCTGGAGATACCAATTATAGGTGTTATTGAAAATATGCAGACTATTCCTTCTCCGGTAGTGAAGAATGAACTCAAGGCGTTTAACCTGCCCCTTCTGGGAGAGATAGGTTTTGACAAAGGTCTTGAAAATTCATTGGGAGATGTAGATAAACTTTTGAAAACCGATTTTGCCGAAGATATAAGAAAAATTGTTTTAAATTTAGGGTTTTGCCAAACGAAGAGAGGTCTAACGGGATGAAGATACTGGTATTAAACTGCGGGAGTTCTTCTGTAAAATTCAGGCTTATAGAGACTTCAGGACGAAGAATACAGGATGATGCGGACCTGGAACTGGCAAGGGGAATGATCGAAAAAATCGGTCTACCGGGAGCGGAAGTTCATTTTTACGGTAAGAATGGAAAATACTACCATGAAGTAGCGGAAATACTGGATTACGGCTTGGCACTTAAAAAGGCTGCTTCACTTTTGACCGATAAAGAATCCGGGGTAATAAAATCGGAGAAGGAAATAGAAGCGGTTGGGCATCGGGTGGTTCACGGTGGAGAATCATTCAGTGAATCGGTGATTATAGATGAAAAGGTGGAGATAGAGATTCAAAAGTGTGCCCGGTTTGCCCCCCTTCATAATCCTCATAATCTCAAGGGTATAAGAGTGGCCAGGGAAATATTCGGAGAGGTCCCTCATATAGCTGCCTTTGATACCGGTTTTCATCAGTCGATTGAAGAAAAAGCATATCTTTATGGATTACCTTCCTACTTTTATTACCGGGATGGCGTAAGGAAGTATGGTTTTCACGGATTGAGTCACAGATATATAAGTTTTCAGCTTGCTAAGATTCTTGGTAAATCCAGAGGCGAACTGAAACTCATCTCCTGTCACCTGGGTAACGGGGCCAGTGTTTGTGCCATAAACTCCCACCGGTCTATCGATACCTCTATGGGACTCACCCCCCTTGAAGGATTAGTTATGGGCACGCGATGCGGGGACCTGGATCCGGAAGCAGTAATTTACATTATGGCCACGGAAGGTTTATCCCTGTACGAGTTAAGCTCCCTGTTAAATAAACATTCCGGACTTCTAGGAATTTCCGGAGTTTCCAATGATATGAGGACCCTCCTCAAACGTGCTGGGAAGGGCGATAAAGGTTGCCAGAATGCAATTGATGTCTTCTGTTATCGGCTTAAAAAGTACATTGCTGCTTATATAGGAGTTTTGAATGGATGTGATGCAATTGTATTTACTGCCGGGATAGGAGAACAAGCGCCCCGGATTCGGGAAAAATCTCTTGAGAATATGGATAGCCTGGGAGTAAAAATAGATCCCGCAAAGAATAAAAAGATAGTGGGAAAGGTGGGAGAAATATCTACGAATGATTCAAAAATAAAGGTCTTTGTCATTCCCACCAATGAAGAACTGGTTATTGCCCGGGATACGGTAAGAATACTGGAAGAACAAGAGGGAGGAAGGAAGAAATGATATTTGCTAAGGTGATCGGTACTGTTGTGGCTACCATGAAGGATGAGAAGATAGAGGGGTGTAAGTTACTGGCTGTCCAGCCCATAAGCATGGAAGGGAAAGGGGAAGGAACTCCTCTGGTAGCCATCGATGCTGTGGGAGCCGGGATTGGAGAGGTAGTCTTGATCGCCAAGGGCTCCTCTGCCCGGCAGACAGTGAGGACCAAGGATACCCCCACCGATGCCGTGATTATGGCCATTATTGATACCATTGAGGCCGAAGGAAAAGTCCTCTTTAGAAAGTCTTAGACACGAATCTACACGAATAGATATAGAAGGGTAACTTAGATAACAGATGTCAGATATCAGATATCAGTTTGTTTTGCAGTAAGTTATTGCTGATTACATCAGCAATCTGAAATCTGAAGACTGAAATCCGACATCTCCGAACAAAGTGAGCGAAAATGGAGTTAAGTCCGGAAAAGATAAAGAAAGTTGTTAGGGAAATTGTAGAAAGAGTGACCAAGGACGAAGCCAAGCCTCCCGACAAAGGGGAAGCAGAAGGTTTGGGAGTCTTTCCCAATGTGGAAGAAGCCATTGAGGCGGCCAGGGTTGCTCAGCGAGAACTCTTTCGGGAGAGTCTGGCAAAGAGGGGAAAGTATATTGAGGCCATGAGGGAAGCATCCATTAGAGAAGCGGAGAGTTTAGCTAAATTGGCCTGGGAAGAGACCGGCATGGGGAGATGGGAAGACAAGGTTCAGAAGAATCTCTTGTCTGCCCAGAAGACACCGGGGGTAGAGGATTTACATCCCACAGCCTATACCGGGGACCATGGTTTGACTCTGGTGGAAAGGGCCCCCTTTGGTGTAATTGGTGCCGTGACTCCCTCAACCAACCCCTCCTCAACCGTAATAAATAATGCTATTAGCATCATTGCTGCGGGAAATAGTGTAGTCTTTGCTCCCCACCCAACAGCAAAGAGAGTATCCCTGAAATCCATTCAAATATTGAATGAGGCAATTATAAAAGCAGGCGGACCGGCAAACCTAATAACCACTGCTGCCAAACCCTCCATTGAGGAGGCCCAGACACTATTCAAGCATCCCAAGGTAAAACTCATCCTGGTCACTGGGGGACCAGCGGTAGTGAGAGCTGCCATGGCCTGCGGAAAGAAGGTCATCGCTGCCGGACCGGGAAATCCTCCGGTAGTAGTAGACGAGACCGCAGACTTGGAACATGCCTGTGACTCTATTATAAAGGGAGCAATCTTTGACAATGGTGTCTTGTGTACTGCGGAGAAGGAGATTATTGCCGTAGAGGCTATTGCCGATAAATTACTGGAACTATTGCGCAAGGATCCACGTACCTATGAATTAAAGAGAGATGAGTTTGAGAAATTGACCAAGGCGGCTATATTGGCGCCAGCTGGCCCAGGAAAAGAGCCCAAAGTGAGCAGAGAGTATATTGGAAAGGATGCTACTTTAATTGCCTCTAAAATTGGGGTAAAAGTACCAGAGAGTACCAGGCTTTTATTTTGTGAAGTGGACAGGAATCATTCCTATGTCTGTACAGAACAGCTCATGCCGGTCATCCCCTTTGTCCGGGTAAAGGATGTTGATGAGGCGATAAGTTTTGCGGTGGAGGTTGAGGCAGGCAATAAGCATACTGCTATTATGCATTCCTTAAACGTTGCCAATCTAACCAGGATGGCCAAGACCGCCCAGGTAAGCATTTTCGTCAAGAACGCTCCCTCCTATGCTGGGTTGGGTTATGAGGGAGAGGGATTTGCCACCATGAGCATTGCTACCCCGACCGGAGAGGGGTTGACCAAGGCGAGCACTTTCACCCGGCCTCTAAGATGCGTCCTGGTGGATTACTTTCGGATAGCCTAAAATGAATAAAAAAGAGATTATTGAGAGAGTAAAAGATGCTGGGGTGGTGGGAGCAGGGGGAGCGGGCTTTCCCACCCATGTGAAGTTAGAGGCCAAGGTAGAGTATGTTATCGCCAATGGTGCGGAGTGTGAGCCTCTCTTGCGCATCGACCAGCAATTAATGGCCTCTCAAGCGAATAAAGTGATCAGAGGATTAGAACTGGTGATGGAGGCTACCGGTGCCAAGAAAGGATTCATCGCCCTCAAAGAAAAATATAAGGAGGCCATCACTGCTTTAACATCACACATCACACATCCCACATCACCCATCGAACTCTTCATCCTCGGTGACTTCTACCCTGCAGGGGATGAGCACATCCTGGTCTATGAGGTATCAAAAAGAATCGTTCCCGAGGGAGGGATTCCTCTCAATGTAGGGGTAGTGGTGGATAATGTAGGAACTTTGATCAGTATTGCAGATGCTATGGAGGGAAGACCGGTTACCCATAGGTATCTAACAATATCCGGGGCAGTGAAGAGGCCGAAGTCAGTGAAGGTTCCTGTGGGGATGAGCGTGGGAGAGGTAATAAAGTTAGCAGAGCCAAAGATAGAGGATTTCTCTGTCCTGGATGGCGGGCCTATGATGGGGAAGCTGATTGAGGATCTGGACTCTCCGGTAATGAAGACCACCACGGGATTAATTGTTCTACCCAGGGATCACTATGTCATCATGAATAAGACCCTGGAGATGAGAAGAATCCTGAGGAAGACCATGCTCTGTATGCAGTGCACTGATTGCACAGAGCTTTGCCCCAGGTACTTAATCGGCCATTCCCTGAAGCCCCATAAGATAATGAGGCATGTAGGATATGAGATGAGGAAGGAACTGGATGACATCACCGCTGCCTTCCTCTGCTCAGAGTGTGGATTGTGTAACCTTTACGCTTGCCCCTTTGGACTGTCACCATTAAGGGTGAATCAGGAGATTAAGAAGGAATTAACAGGGGCCAGGGTTAAGAATCCCCATAAGGAGAAGCCAAAGGAAGCCCATTCCATGATAGAGTATCGCAAGGTCCCCACAGAGAGAATCATCTCCAGGATTGGAGTGGAGGAATATAATGTTGCTGCCCCTTTGGAGAAAAGAGAATATAGGACGAACTTTGTCAAGATTCCCCTCTCTCAGCATGTGGGAGCAAAATCAGTTCCAGTAGTAAAGTTAAATGATAAGGTAAAGGTAGGGGATCTGCTCGCCGATATTCCCAGAGGAGCCTTGGGAGCCAGGATACACGCCTCAATAGAGGGAAAGATAACCGACATCGGAGACTCTATTACTATAGAAGCATAACTTAGATATCAGATGCCAGATGTCAGATAGCAGATAGCAGATGAGAGAAATCAGAAATTAAATTGCAGATTTTATCGGCAATCTGAGATCTGATAACTGAAAACTGAAATCTGAGAACAGCAATCTGAAATCAGATATCTGAAATCTGACATCTCCGAGCGAAGCGAGGATGAAATGATTAGAAACGCCATTGGTATGGTGGAGTTAAATAGTGTTGCCCGGGGATTCGAGGTCTGCGACGCTATGATGAAGGTAGCGGCGGTGGACCTCATTGAATCCTTTAGTATCTGCCCTGGTAAATATATCGTCTTAGTAATGGGAGACGTGGCCAGTGTCCAATCCTCGGTCGCTAAGGGAAAGGAAGTAGGAAAAGAAACGGTGATGGATAGCTTCGTTATTCCCAATGTTCACTCCGATGTCTTTCCCGCCATTATGGGAACCACAATAATTAAGGAGTTAAAAGCAATTGGTGTAATAGAGACCTTCTCAGTATCTGCTGTCATCTTAGCCGCAGATGCCGCAGTAAAGGCCGCCAAGATTGAACTAATAGAAATTCGCCTGGCAAAAGGGTTGGCGGGCAAGGGCTTTGTTACCCTCACGGGGGAGGTAGATGCCGTAAAGGCCGCCATAGATGCTGGCTGTCGGGAGATAGAGAAGGAGGGACTATTAGTAAATAAAACCGTCATCCCCAAGCCCCACGAAGCCCTGCGCAAAGCATTATTATGAAGATGTCAGATAACAGATATCAGATGACAGATAGCAGTTTGTTTTGCAGTAAAGTATTGCTGATTACATCGGCAATCTGAAATCAGATATCTAAAAACTGATATCTCCGAGTACGGCGAGGATGCAATGGATAAAGAGAGATTGATTCAGATCGTTACTGAAGAGGTCCAGAAGGAGTTGGCCGGAAAGGGGAAGGTAGCTCCATCCAGTCGTCCGCCCCAGAGAGGCGAGACCTTGCCTTCGGCGGCCGGGACCAAGAGAATGCTGGTTAATGAAGAAATGATGCTTAAGGTAGCAAAAGAGGGATG
>SDBT01019566.1_pt1 | contig 10606 bp, 11 predicted proteins | sample 2277101 | NCBI WGS metagenome assembly SDBT01 (sample SAMN10404973, study PRJNA504765) | marine sediment metagenome | isolation source: marine sediment core GS10_PC15, 103 cmbsf | place: Arctic Ocean: Southern Knipovich Ridge | collected 2010
TGGTGGGCGGTGTAGGATTCGAACCTACGACCCCCAGTTTGTAAGACTGATGCTCTACCAACTGAGCTAACCGCCCGAAAACCTTGAGGATGTGTATATTTTAAGTAAAAAAAGAGGTGAAGTCAAAGAAATATTCAGGAAAAACGATTGTAATGTTGAGAGTCAAAATACCCCATCAAACCATACATTTCAGCCCCTTAACCCCGTGCCACCACTGAGCAATACTCAAGATGCTCCAAATTACAGAGCGGTTTTACCCTAATATTCTTGTATAACCCATCCTGCTGGCAGCTCGCAATCGTGCCCAGCGCAAGCCCTTCTGGAAACAATAGCCCTTCCCCACTTGAAAACAGGAACTCACCCTTCTTGACCTTCGCCAGATGGCTCACATGGCACAGCAACGTCACCCCATATATGTTTGCCCCCTCATGAATACCGTGCGCCTTCGTGGTGGCACAGTAGGCAGCCACCTTGCAATGTCGATCCGTCACCAAGCAAACTTTGCTATACCAGGGATATACCTCCGAGATCTTACCAATAAGATTGTTCTTGTACGTCACCACCATATCTTTTTCAACGTCGTCCCGCGTCCCCAAATCGATATAAAAATGGTGCGATTGTCGGGAAAAATCACGCGCCATCACCCGCGCTATCTTGCCTTCCTTTTGATACCGCTTCTTGAACGCACGCAGCTCATCAATCCCCTGCATATAGGCCATCGATGCGCGCAAATAGATGTTTTGTGCTCGTAGATTACCCACCTCATCGTTCAGCCCATCAAGCTGACTGCTAACCTGTGCCATTGTATCTTTACGGTCTTTCCATCGTTTTATCGGTGCAACGGCAACGCGATACCCCTGGAGAACTGGATAAGCAATGTAGGAAGAAACGCGAATAATCAATGAGGTGCGATATACTATCCACAGGAGGCCAAGTACTACCCCCACAACAGCAATCTTCTTCGATATGCTAGAGGGGTTCATTATTTTTCAGCCTCTTTTTTACTCAAGGTTCTCTCCCGAATGAAATACCAAATTACCACATGCCAAAAAGTAGCTTTTTAATACTGCCCATGCCACCGCTTGTTCCCCCTCACTGTCACCTATTTGAATCTCTGTTACCAAAGGCCTTTTGTCAGAGGCCTCGCTCCCCCTTTTCTCCGCTCCACCCCCCAGCAAAACAATTTCTTCCCTCGGCATAGTACCATGGGGAGTTGCACCCGGCATCGCCACCACACACCGGGAGGCTACGTAAACTTTTCCTTCCCCCTGCATAGCCATCACACCAACCGACACGCTCAGTATTCCGCAAACCAACAGAACCTGTTTCTTCATCTCATATACCTTGGAAAATAATTGTAATTTTTAACTGCAGGAGCACAGCGTACCAGAAAAATTGGACCGCAAAAAGAAGAATAGTACACCTACCACCTAAACGCTAAAGAAAATGCAGGTGCACCGTGCTCATCCATTGCTATGCCCATCTCAATAGTATCGGCCAGACGGGTATCAACGAGCTTGCTAGCAGCAAAAGCGTAGATCGTACCAAAACCAGCCCCGGCAATAAGCTGAGAGGCGTAGTGGCGGTTGCAGGTTAGAAAGTTGATGCCAAGAAAGGTGGCCATCATGCCGAGCGGGATCCCGTAATTTGGCCCGTAGCGAGTGCCATAAAGCATTGCCATGTAAAACGCTTGCGCCATATGGCCGGAAGGGAATCCTCCATAGGCCCGTTTTTTGCAACTAAACTTTTCATTCCATGGTCGAAACGACGCGTTAAACTCTATTTTCTTCACCCACATTTTTGTCCAGATCACGAATGGGAGCCCCATGAGCATCACCTGGCCGGTCAACCGTTTATCATGATTGCCCGAAACAAGCGCATCCATGCCCAAAAGGAAGATCGGGAGCGCAATGCTATATTTTGCAAAATCATGACACCATTTCGGCATCTGATTAATATTTTTATGAAGCTTTGAGTTGTAAAACCAGTTTTGGAGATGCTCATCAAACATACGGGTTCCCACATAGATCGGAAACATCGTACTCGCAACTTTAAGCGTATCCCACCTGAATATGTTGGTATGCAAATAAAATACATTGTAAAACGCATGACGAATCGCATCACTCAGCGCCCAGCCCACGTTCGCATACGTCTTTTTCTTGCGAGAGCGTAGATCCTTTGCTTGCCCAGCAAACGGCTTTGGAAGCACACACAGTTCTATATCATGCGGATCGATATGAGGTATTTCTTTACGTGATGGCCGCCATCGTGCTGCATCCGACGTAGCACAGAGCATCAAAAGAAATAGAACAAAGAAGGCCGTTTTTTTTTGCATCATCCCTCCCCTATTTAGGAGCATCTGATTACCAGTTCAGATCTTCATTCTAAAGGATGGGGATAAAGGAAGGCAATGGATGGCCCTAATACCCCTCTGGATGCATTGTGTGCCATGGAGTAGCCTGCTCATACGCATCAGCCACTTTAAACATCAGCTCTTCAGCAAGATGAGGGGCTGCTATCTGGAAACCAATCGGCATCCCGTCCTTGCTCATGCCACACGGAATAGAAATAGCGGGAATACCAGCTAAATTCATCGGACAGGTAAAGTAATCCTGGAGATCTATTTGCAATGGATCAAGATCAAAGGCACCGAGTTTGAATGCCGGTGCTGGATGCGTTGGCATTAAAAGTACATCCACTTCCTTGAACGCTTCCACAAATTGGCTGCGAATAAGCCGCTTCACCTTCTGCGCATTATCATAAAATTCACCTGAATGACCAGATGAAAGCACGTAGTTGCCCACGATAATACGTTTCTTCACTTCTGCACCGAATCCATCATGACGCGTTTCATCATACATAGCGCGCAACGTACTGGCCTGCTTATTCCTAAACCCATAGCGCACACCATCAAAACGAGCCAAGTTTGATGCCGCTTCAGCACGACTCAAAACAAAGTAGGCTGCAGCACTGTAATCAATTGCAGGAAGCGTTACGTGGTGAATCGTAGCTCCAAGCTTTTCAAACTCTTTCATACCATTCTCGATCGCTAATACCACCTCAGGATCCATTCCTTCAGCACATAAGGTATTATCCACAATGCCGATCTTCAATCCCTTGGGCAATGTGCCATCCAGCTTCTGCGTATAATCTTTTGATTTCACCTGCAACGTAGAAGAATCATGTTCATCTTTCCCCGCCATTAACGAAAAGATGAACGCACTATCATAAACCGACCGAGAGAACACGCCGATCTGATCAAGTGACGAAGCATAATGAACTAAACCATATCGTGATACATGCCCATACGTTGGTTTCATGCCCACGATGCCACAAAAAGCTGCCGGCTGGCGCACTGAGCCTCCCGTATCTGATCCTAGCGCCCATGGAACTAATCCTGCCGCAACCGCTGCCGCTGAACCACCACTGGAACCGCCTGGCACCCGACTCAAATCCCACGGATTTTTTGTTTTTTGAAAGTAGGAGGTTTCCGTGGAGCTTCCCATCGCAAATTCATCGAGGTTGGCTCGCCCAATAATCGCACCGCCCTGCGCTTTCAAACGCGCAATCACCGTGGCATCATAGGGAGAACGAAAATCTTTGAGCATACGCGATCCGCACGTGAGTAGCTGCTCTTCAATAGCAATATTGTTTTTGATCAAACCGGGAATGCCCTGCAATGGGCCAGGAAGCGTACTATTTTTGAGGATCCACTCTTTATCAAAAATTTCGAGCGCTGCGCCAAGTTCACCATCGTAGGCAGCAAAGCGATTAATGAAAAAATCAAGCAGCTCCTCGATAGAAATCGTTTTATTTTTCAGCTGTTCACGCAACTGTTTAACGGTTGCAAAAGAAAGGGAGTTCATTATTGGCACCTTAGTTGTCTAAAATCACGGGAACGACAAAGTAATTCCCCTCACGCTCAGGCGCTTGGGCTAAAATAGGCTCTGGATCTTGGGGCACCACGAGATCCTTACGGAATGTGTTCACATTTTTCGTGGATGGCTCTTCGATATCAGCCCCCGCCTGCACCACCCGCTCAGCGTAGGAAAGAACCTCTTCAAGCCGCTTCATTAACGGCTCAACCTCATCCTCATGCAACGCAATACGTGATATACGCGCAATATGTAACACCTCATCACGAGAAATTTTTGTCATACTGTTTCCTGTAGCGATGAAACCTTCCATAGCTCTCCGCGCAGCCTGCCAATGTAAACGATACTCATCAGCGCATTGCCAAAATAGAATGATCCATACAATAAAATAAACTTCAATGTCGCACTCTGAAAATCAATTGTGGAGATCATATAAGAAAGTGGGACAAAATACCCTAAACAAATTGCTAATCGTACATACATTACCACTCGAACATTCCCTGCCCCGCGCAGAGCTCCAGAGAGGATCAATTGTACCAGATCAAAGAACACAAGTACACTCAGAATCGGAAATGCATAGGCAGCCAACAGCGTAAATTCACCCTTTCTATCAAAAAAACGAATAATCGGTGCCGGATTAAGCGCAAACAGGAACAGAACAGAGAATACGGCAATAGAGGACATAAAACAGATCTTTTTGAGATTACTCTTAATTGCCGCCCAATTGCGCATCCCATAATCGTTGCTCACCAAAAACGTGATCACCTGTGCAAATGCAATGGCCGGCAAAAAAGCAAATCGCTCCATATCTTTTACCACACAAAATGCGGCCACCGTGCAGGTTCCCATCGGGTTGATCATTTTGCACAACCAAATATACGACCAAGCCATCGTTGCTTTATCAATCATCACCGGCCAGCTCAAGAAAAAAAGCTGCTTGACGTAAGTACGATCCGCAATTGTTTTTAAAAGATCAATCCCATATTTGCGATACTGTTTATTCAGCAAGATATAGCCGAGTACCAATAACACCATCACCCCATACTGAATTAATGAGGCCACTGCCGATCCTTGCAGCTCCATGCGTGGAAAACCAAAATTGCCTAAAATAAGCGCATAATCAAAAAAGAGAAATATAGCAGAACCAATGATAAAAATTACCATCGGGGTTTTGGTATTTTTCACCCCCCGCAAAAAACCAATTAAAGCCATATATAGAAATATAAAGAAAACACTAAAAGCACGCAGGCGCAGAAAAGGAATACCAAACGCGATCATATCCTGCGGCACATCGTACCAAACGTAAATAGCATGCGCACCAAAGAATAAGAATGAGGAAATCAAAGCACCTAAAAAACAGGTACTCCAAAACGTATCCGCTACCGTTCTGCCCACCTTATGATTCTCTTGCCTACCATTAAATTGCCCACTCATAATCACCACCCCCACGGAAATTGATTCAGCAAGCTTAATGATGAAATGAATAAGGTTATTCGTAGCCCCAAGCGTGGCATACATTGAGATGGATTCGAGCTGTCCCACAAAATAAGCGTCAAGCCAAAACGGCAATGAGTACAATACTAATGCTGAAATAAACTCGGGGAAAAAGTAACGCAAAATTCTGCCGTATCCTTCCCCATGCTGCGTATCAATAAGACCTGCTTTAAAGCTTGAGACTATTCCTTTTTTCATGCTCACTCCTCATCAAAATTAAGCGCCGCTGCTTACCACCCACCGTATACGGAACATCCCCCACACTATAGAGCGCCACCCTACTACCCGCTTCCCACTGTTTTGACGCCCAGTACACAAGCTGCGCATCACGGTAGTGGCACGAGGGCTTAAACAGATGAATCAGCTCTTCTGGTTGCAAAGAAGCTCGGGCACAAAAAAGCTGAATATCATAGTTCGTACGGCGCAAAAATGTGCGCCAATCATAATCCGAAATCGAGACATTGTCGAGCTTTAGCACCTGAATAACTTCCTCAAGGAATCGAATCTTTTTCTGATTAACTTCAATCAACGTCACTGAAACATGAGGATAGAGAATTGCCAACGGAATGCCGGGAAATCCTCCACCTGAACCCACGTCGGCCAAAGATGTTATCGTAGAAAGATCAACCGCATATTTGAGCGCTAACGAATCTTGAAAGTGATCGGAGATAACCTTCTTTATACTCGTGATCGCCGTAAGATTACTTTTTTCATTCCACTCTAGGAGCAGTACCGCATACTGCTGAAATTTCTCAAGCTGATCATCGGTTAGCTGCTCATGCTTCTTAAACTGCTGCCACATCCTTTGATCGTTCATTATTTCCGACTCATTCATGGTATCGATCCTTTAAACCATAGATTTTGAGCATGCCTGTGTGATAGGCTGCGTTACAACAGTATGAAATAAATAGAAAAGCGAGGCAACTACCATGAAACAAATACATACAATTTTTTTTGTGAGTATATGGTTGCTCATCACACAGTCAATCCTAGCCGATCCCATCCTCACCTTCTTTTTCCGCAACTATCCAGAGATTGGGCTCGCACAACGCACACTCGAGAAACTACATCGGCCCCACGGCATCGCCAAGGAACATTTGCGCGCACTCATGAATCCCAATCCAATAGGTGGCATTTTTACCACTTATTATGGCTTTTTAGATGCATCGAGTAAAAATGGACAGATCTTGTTTCCCCGCAAACAAAGCAAAGCATCCTTCCAACTGGTGATCTCAAATAAAATAACGCCCATCACCATGTTCAAAACCACAATCAGCCACTGGGAACTTGAGCCGGGAACACCGGCTGCAATATATAATCTTGAATTAAAAGAAGACGAAAACACCAAGCTTTCGTTCTGGCAAATGGAAGCCGCTCCTACCCCTGAAAACAATCGCCTTGATGCCATCAGCTCAATTGTTATTATTGCCAAACCACACAATATTTATGTGCCAACCGGCATTACGCTCACCAAGCCAAGCGCTAATCTACTTCTACCTGACATCTACGTGAAAAAAGGAATCAGCAGCATCCGAAATGCGCTCTACGTGCTTAATCTGAGCCTATTCTTTAGGCCAATTGATCTGCTCTACAAGAAAGAGAAAACAAAGTACGAAGCCCTCATCAAAGAGTAACGCCAGCCCCCCTTTTTCCAAAAAAGCAATTTGCTGCTATACTGGGGTTCACTTGTTTTTAATTATGTTAATTATATGCAAAGGAAGAGTGCCGTATGAAATTACAAATCTCTTTTGATCTGACCGATCTTGATCGCGCGTTGGAGATCGCTGCGCAGATCCATGAATATGCCGACATCCTTGAGATAGGCACCCTGCTCATCTATGCCCACGGAACTACCGCCGTTGAACGGTTCCGAGAAGCCTTCCCCGACAAGGTTCTTCAGGCCGACACAAAAATCGTTGATCGCGGCAAGGAATCGATCGCCCTGTTTGCAAACGCACAAACTGATTGGGTGACCGTTATGGCAGGAACGAATAAAAACGTAATTCATGCAGCCTGCACCGCAGCACATGAACGGAATAAGAAAGTGGTCCTTGATATGATCGATTCAAAGGAGATCGGCCAATCAGCTTTGGAGGCTAAAAATTTGGGCGCTGACGCCCTCTTGGTTCACCAGCCATACGATGTTGAGGAGCCTCTCGAATTTCTCGACAAATGGGAAATGATTCGCGGCAACACTGATCTGCCCATCTTCATCTCCACCCGTATCGGACGGGATAATATTGAAGATATTCTGAACGTCAAACCAGACGGCATCATTCTTGGCCGCACGATTACTGAAGCAGAAGATCCTCGAGAAGAAGCGAAATTCTTTTACAACAAATGTAAAGGGATTGAACCGGAACCTGAGCCTGAGGCTTCTGAAGAAGAAGTTGAATCGGCTGAGGTATTGGAAGAGGAAGAGTAAATCAACCTATTTTCGCGAACTTTGATGTTTAAACATGCTTCGCAATTCCGCCACGGTGGTGGCATCCTCAGGGCTTTTATCCTCTCGATAGCCCATAAGACGAGGAAATCGAAGAGCTAATCCAAGCTCATCCCCATCTTTGCCCGCAGCATGCGTGGGCGATTTGGTGATCTCATCCGCCCGTATTTGGCAGACAATATCAGGGGCCACCCACACATCAGGATAGAGCTCCTTAGCACAGATTACGTTGGATGGTTTTTGAGCCCGTTTAATTGCATCACATTGCTTTTTTAAATCGATCCACTCTTGATCAGTGAGCCCGGTACCCACTTTGGCCACCGTTTCGAATCGATCCTCTTTTTTATTAAATACCCCCACAAGGAATGCCCCTATGCCAAACACCGCTCGCTTGCCTGAACCGGCATAGTAGCCCAAGATTACACAATCGATCGTATCTTCAATGTGCCCTTCTTCTTGGCGTTTGAGTTTGATCCAGTTAAAGTTTCGTTTTCCGGGCCGATAAATCGCATCCGACCGTTTAACTACAATTCCCTCAAGCCCTTCCGCAATAGCTGCCAAAAAATATTCTTCAAGCTCTTTGGCGCTCTTAATCTGTTTTTCCTCAATCACCTGGACCGGACTATTCCCCTTGGTTGGCATAATTTTTTGTAATATTTTATACCGTTCGTTGTGCGATTCACCGAGCAGCGATTTGCCGTTGAGATACAAAATATCAAAGGCATACAGCCTGAGCGGAAACTCCGTAGCCATCTGCTCAATCCCATGCTTGCGTTTTCGTTTCACCGTTTCTTGAAATGGTAAAAATGCATCAAGATTAGGATCGTAGACAATCGCCTCTCCCTCACAAATAAGCGTCTTTACCTTCAGCTTGAGTAACGCCTCCACCAAGTCGGGAAACATGGCAGACATATCTTTTAAGTTACGGGAGAAGAAATGAACAATCGGTTTTTCACTCGTGTTATCAAGGTGGATCTGCAAGCGAAAGCCATCCAGTTTTGGTTGCACAATGCAGGGGCCCAATTTTTCAAAAATCGCCTTCGCCGTTGGCAACCGTTCTGCTGCAGCAGGGCGAATAGGAATACCCACCGTGATCTGCATCTTTTCAATCGCTTCCATACCCCCTTCCTTGAGTGTTCGTGCAATAAGCCCAATATCAGCAGAAATGTTGTACGCGTTCTCAAGCTCTGGGCGCAACGATTTATCACCCGTTTCCATCCAAGAGAGCGCATCAACAATCGTCATATCTGAGAATCCGAGACGCAGTTTGCCGAGCACAATCCGCACAATATATTTAGCTGAAAGGCAATCAACATGACGCAATAGATCATAGAGCGCATTCGCCTTCTCTTGAATCGATCCCGTCCCGGCAATTTTTTGCATAGCAACCAGCCGATCATACACCTCTATCACACTCAACTCATTATTAATTTGTTCCCATTCACCACCCGCAACAATCGTGCCAATGTCACCAACTTGTTTCTCCTCCTTTTTAATGATTTCCTCTGGACGATCCAATAGCTTTGCCACCACGGGCACCATTAATTTTTGCGCAATATTAAATTGGGATTCAAGATACGGAGGATAAAGCTTGCCAAGCGAAAGATAACAGATAATGCCGGCCTCGCGCGCCGTCGCTTTTTTGAACAGCTCCGCCAACAATTCTGTGATGGCAATACGGGATGACGTACGCTCTATTTTATTAAATACCCGCGCTAGCTCAAAAAATTTCATGACTACTCACCTCACCATATAATAGATCCGTATATTACCACGATGCCGCCAAAGCACCCAACCTGCCATACCAGCAACCAACAAAAACCCATGTATCCCTGAAAGCATCAACGCATAAAAGGGCAACGCAAACGATGTTACCACCGATGCAATACCCACATCACGCAGATACCACAACGCAATGAGCCAGGTAGCAAACAATCCAATGAGCAATAATGGATGAATTGCAAGCAGAATGCCAACCATCGTTGCCACTCCTTTGCCACCAGAACCGTTTAAAAAAATAGAATGTCCATTACCGATCATAAGCAAAAAAGCACACAGCATTAAAAGCGATGATGATGCACCCAAATCAGAACACAACACCAAATAGAAATAGGCTTTGAAACAATCAACTGCTAGCACAATAAAAAAATATTTTAACCCAAGTGCACGTGCCACATTCGTGGCCCCAACGTTGCCTGAGCCATGCCGACGAATATCACGAATGCCGGCCCATCTGCTTATCCAGTAGCCCACCGGCAACGCACCAACAAAATAGGCACCAATCACATATAATAACGAGATGCTACTCATGCTGATCATTACTTCCCTCCCAAGGCAATCGCTGCTTATTCGCACGGAATGCACGCATGAAATCATCATAATACACAACCGCCGATATCACCGAGAATGCAGTTGAAAGAAGTAACAGACTCATTTCAACAATATTGAATGGCTCTTGCATGCCAAGCTGCTGATAGGGATTAGCAATAATGATCGCAATACAGACCATCTGCAGCGCCGTTTTTATTTTTCCTAGTAATGAAACAGAAACCGTTACAGAAAACTCAAGAGCTACATACCGTAACCCCATGATAAAAAACTCTCGTCCAATCAAAATGATCACCCAATAGAAGTAGATTTTGCCAGCTGCAAGCAATCCAATGAGTGCCGAGTAGGTGAGAAATTTATCCGCAATCGGATCCAATATACGCCCCACCACTGTTTCCTGATTATATTTACGCGCCAAATACCCATCAAAGAAATCGGTCATACTCAGCAACACAAAAAGAAACGC
>SDBT01019567.1_pt1 | contig 10606 bp, 9 predicted proteins | sample 2277101 | NCBI WGS metagenome assembly SDBT01 (sample SAMN10404973, study PRJNA504765) | marine sediment metagenome | isolation source: marine sediment core GS10_PC15, 103 cmbsf | place: Arctic Ocean: Southern Knipovich Ridge | collected 2010
ACCTGATCGCCACCGGGCCGGGCAGGGAAAAAGCAGTATAAAGCATATCTTTCAATTCCTGCTCATCTTTGGGCGCCATCAAAACCAGGTTAGGGATGTGCCCGAGATAGGCAATATCGAAAACCCCGTGGTGGGTGGGCCCATCCTCGCCTACCAGCCCCGCCCGGTCAACGGCAAATACAACTCCCAGGTTCTGCAGGCAGACATCCTGGACCACCTGGTCATAGGCTCGCTGTAAAAAAGTAGAGTATATCGCCACTATTGGCTTAAGCCCGCCTCTGGCCAGGCCGGAAGCAAAACCAACAGCGTGCTGTTCGGCTATCCCCGCATCAAAAAACCTGTCGGGAAAAGTTCCGGCAAACTCGGTAAGGCCTGAACCAGCGGTCATCGCCGGGGTAATGACTACTATTCTTTCATCCCGCGAGGCAAGGTCTTTGAGTGTGCGGCCAAAGACCTCTGAAAATTTAGACCCTGTTGATTGCTGTATTTTCGGAATACCGGTCGCGACCTCGAACGGCGCCGCGCTATGGAACTTAATCGGATTAGATTCGGCAAACTTATATCCTTTTCCCTTTTTGGTAACTACGTGGAATAAGACCGGTTCATTTATCAGCGTTATATTCTTTAAGGTGCGAATTATCAGGCTGAGATTGTGCCCATCGATCGGACCGAAGTAACGAAAACCCAATTCTTCAAAAAAACCGCCGGGCACGAGAAAGCCCTTTAAACTTTCTTCCAGCCTCTGGGCGGTAGCCAGCATCTTTGGCCCGAGTTTGGGAATCCTCTTTACTAATGTCCTGATGTCCCGGCGGATGCGATTGTAAACCGGATTGGTGATTATTTTGTTCAGATATCTGCTTAAGGCGCCTACGCTGGGTGAAATAGCCATCTCATTGGTATTCAAGATAACTATAATCTTTTTGCCCAATTGTCCGGCGTGATTTAAGGCCTCGAAAGCCATACCGCCGGTAAGCGCGCCATCGCCGATAATTGCTACAACCTTTCCCGGAGACCGCGCTAAATCCCTGGCTGCCACCATTCCCAGGCCCTGGGAAATGGAGGTGGAGGCGTGGCCCACGGTAAAGGGGTCGTGAGGGCTTTCGGTCCTGCTGGGGAAACCACTCAGCCCTCCATACTGACGAAGCGAAGAAAATCTTTTTTTTCTGCCGGTTAAAAGTTTATGAACGTATGCCTGATGACCGACGTCCCAGATAACAGCGTCCTGGGGTGAATTAAAAACATAGTGGACGGCTATCCCCACCTCAACCGCGCCTAAACTGGAGGCGAGGTGACCGCCGGTTTGGGAAACCACCCTGATCATTTCCTGCCGAATCTCATCTGCCAGCTCCGGTAGTTGACGGATCTTGAGTTTTTTTAAATCAGATGGATTATCTATGCTGTCTAAGAGTTTATTCACTATATCCCCTTACTTTTTTCCAAATATTTATCAATCGCCCTCGCCGCCTTTTTACCCGCTCCCATTGCCGCAATTACCGTCGCGGCGCCGGTAACAATATCCCCGCCGGCAAAGATATCGGGAATCGAGGTCCGGCCATCCGAATCTGCCTCGACATTCCCCTTTTTATTTAGTTTCAGCCCGGGTATTACCGAAATCAACAAGGGATTCGGCCCCTGGCCGATAGCCACTACTACTGTGTCGCAGTTAAAATCATATTCGGAGCCGGGTATTGTCAGCGGCCTTCTCCTTCCGCTGGAATCCGGCTCCCCCAGCCGGTTTCTCACGCACCTCATTCCTTTAACCCAACCGTTTTCATCGCCGAATATCTCAATTGGATTGGTAAGTAAATCGAATTTTATCCCTTCTTCCCGGGCGTGTTTGATCTCGGCAAGCCTCGCCGGCATTTCGACTTCGCTGCGGCGATAAATAACATGGACATCTCTGGCGCCAATCCTTTTGGCAACCCGCGCAGAATCCACTGCCACGTTTCCCGCGCCGATAACCGCTACCCGCCTGCCGACGGTAATCGGCGTATCATAATCCGGAAACCGGTAGGCCTTCATCAAATTAGCCCTGGTTAAAAATTCATTGGCGGAATAAACGCCGTTAAAATTCTCGCCTTCTATTCCCATAAAATAGGGCAGGCCTGCGCCGGTCCCGATGAAAAAGGCCTTAAATCCCTCTTTTCTTAAATCCTCAATAGTTTTGATGTTGCCGATAACCATATTTACTTCTATCCCGACTCCCAGCTCTTTAATATAATCTATCTCTATATCCAGTATTTTTTTGGGTAAACGGAATTCGGGTATGCCGTAACGCAAAACTCCTCCCGGGGCGTGAAGCGATTCAAATATGGTAGGGCGATAACCCATCCGGGCCAAATCAGCGGCCAGGGTTAAACCGGCCGGGCCGGAACCGATCACCGCTATCTTTTTCGCATTGTCGATTGCCCGGGTATCGCCTTTGGCAACATGTCCAATGCCTTTGGAAATCGCCCAGTCAGCCACAAATCTTTCCAGACTGCCGATAGCCACCGGGCTTGATTTTTTGTCCAACATACAAAACCTCTCGCACTGGGTTTCCTGGGGACAGACGCGGCCGCAAATGGCCGGCAGGTTATTCTTTTCTCTCAAGGTCTGATAGGCCTTCTCAAAATCCCCCTCTTTAATCTGGGTAATAAATCGGGGGATGTCTATTTCAACCGGGCACCCCTGGATACAACCTGCCTTTTTACAATTCAGGCATCTGGCTGCCTCTTTCACAGCCTCTTCAGGGGTATAGCCCAGGGATACTTCGTCAAAATTATTTATCCGCTTTCTCGGATCCTGTTCGTTCATTGGCCGTCCTCTACGGTTGGTTAGCCCTCGTCCCTCGTCTTCTTAGCGCATCCTTCAAAGCACCTGAGTGATATCTCTTCTTCCTTGGTGAATCTGGCCTGTCTTTTCATTAGCCCGTCAAAGTCAACCAGGTGTCCATCGAACTCCGGGCCATCTACACAGGTAAACTTTACCTCTCCTCCCACGGTCACCCGGCAGGTGCCGCACATCCCGGTTCCGTCCACCATAATCGAATTCAAGGAAACCCGTGTTTTTATAGCGTAAGGTTTAGTTAATTTAGCTACTGCCTGCATCATAACCAGCGGGCCAATGGCATATATCAAATCAAAACTCTCTTTTTTTAAAATTTCACTAATTACGTCCGTCACAAATCCCCGGCGGCCGTATGAACCATCATCGGTTGTGATATGGAGTTTATTGCTTAACGAACGCAGCTCTTTTTCCAGGATTAAAACATCCTTTGTCCGGGCCCCGGCAACAATGGTTACAATAGCCCCCGTCTTCTTGAATGCCCGGGCAACGGGATAGACCTCAGCCGCCCCTACTCCTCCGCCAACAAACAAAACCCTTTTGTAATTCCCAGGCTCTGCCGCCTTTCCCAGCGGCCCGGCCAGGTCAATCAGGCAATCATCCTTTTTTAGCGAACACAGTTTATTAGTCGTCTTGCCGGCTTTCTGGACGACTAAACTGATAGTGCCGGAGTCCTTGTCAAAATCATAAATAGTCAATGGTATTCTCTCTCCGCTCTCGTCTATCCGAAGCACGACAAACTGACCGGCCTCAGCCGCCCGGGAAATCTGGCGGGCGGATATTTCCAGAAAACAAACGGATGAATTGAGGTTTTCTTTTCTCACTATCTTGAACATGTTTTCCCCTCTAAATCCAAAATCCCAACTCCATTTGTTTAACCGGCCAACCGGCCAACCGGATAACCGGCATGGACTTGGGACTTGCTTAAAATTCTGCCTTTATAATTTTTTCTGTATCCTCTCAATAGAGCTTGCCTGGCCGGTCTTGGAATCGACATCTACAACAACACCCTGAACCTGGAGGTTTTCGCTGGCTACTTCAAACCTGACAGGTATACAGCTAACAAAACGCTGCAATACGTCTTCCCGTCTTCTTCCCAGGACAGAATCAATCGGGCCGGTCATTCCGATGTCGCTAATATAGGCCGTCCCTTTTGGTAATACCCTCTGGTCAGCTGTCTGCACGTGGGTATGGGTGCCGACAACGGCGCTGACCAGGCCATCCAGATACCAACCCATGGCTATCTTTTCGCTGGTTGCCTCAGCGTGGATATCAACGATAATCATATTGGTAATTTTTTTTATCCGCTCAACCTCTTTCCGGGCTGCTTTGAAAGGACAGTCTAAAGGCGCCATAAACACGCGGCCCTGCAGATTTAATACACCGATCTTTGTGCCGTTTCTGCTGCTGGTTATTATACTCCCTTTACCCGGAGCACCCGCCGGATAATTAGCCGGCCGGAGCAATCTGGGTTCGATGTCGATTATATCGACAACCTCTCTTCTCTTCCAGACGTGGTCACCGGTGGTGATGACATCAATCCCGGAAGAGAGTAATTCATTGACTATCGAGGCCGTTACCCCGCTTCCCCCGGCTGCGTTCTCGCCATTGGCAATAATCAGTTCAAATTTATGCAACGCGTCGGAATTAGCAATAAATTCCTTTACCGCGTTCCGGCCGGGGCTGCCGACGATATCACCGATTATCAAGACCTTCATCTTATCATTCTCCGTTATTTCGCGTAGTCAATAGCCCGGGTCTCTCTGATTACGGTTACTTTCACCTGGCCGGGATATTCCATTTCTTCCTCTATCTTCTTGGTAACTTCCCGGGCCAGACCTACTGCTTCCAGGTCAGTTATTTTGTTCGGCTGCACAATCACCCGAACCTCACGGCCTGCCTGGATGGCATAGGACTTCTCCACGCCTTCAAAAGAGTTGGCTATGGCTTCCAGTTTCTCAAGCCGTTTGACATAGGTTTCTAATGTCTCCCGTCTCGCGCCCGGCCGAGCCGCTGAAATGGCGTCAGCTGCCTGAATCAGGACAGCCAGAAGGCTCTTTGCCTCCTCATCCTGATGATGGGCGGCTATGGCGTGGATAACCTCGGGTGGCTCGCCATACCTCTTTGCTATATCAGCGCTTAACTTGGCGTGGGGCCCCTCTATCTCGTGACTCACTGCTTTGCCGATATCATGCAGCAACCCTATCCTCTTGGCAAGCCTGACATCAGCGCCCAGTTCGGACACCAATATACTCATCAAACGGGCAACCTCTTTGGAATGCTGCAAGACATTCTGGCCATAACTGGTCCTGTATTTAAGCCGGCCCAAAAGCTTGATTATTTCCTGATGGACTCCGTGAACCCCTGCGTCAAAGGTCGCTTCTTTTCCTACTTCCCGGATCGTATCTTCCAGCTCTTTCTTGGTCTTTGCCACAACCTCTTCGATCCGCGCGGGGTGTATCCGGCCGTCCTCTACCAGTTTAGTCAGAGAGATTCTGGCAACTTCCCTCCTGATCGGGTCAAAACCGGAAAGTACTACTGCCTCCGGCGTATCATCGATGATAATGTCAATTCCGGTAGCCGCCTCTAATGCCCTGATATTCCTGCCTTCCCGGCCGATAATTCTGCCTTTCATTTCGTCGTTGGGCAGATTAACTACCGAAACCGTGGACTCGACTACCTGGTCAGCCGCGCAACGCTGAATGGCCAGGCTTAAAATCTCCTTGGCCTTTTTATCGGCTGTATCGCGGGATTCATCCTCGATTCTTTTAATCATAATCGAGGCCTCTTTTCTTACCTCCCGCTCCATTCTTGAAATCAACAACCGCTTGGCCTCTTCAGCTGTCAGGCCGGAAATCTTCTGCAGTCTGTCTCTTTCCTCGGCCAGGAGAGAATCCATCTGTTTCTTTCTCTCTTCGATACCCTTTTCACGCGAGAAAATCTGCCTTTCCCGCTGCTGAACCTGGTCTTCCTTCTTCTCTAAAATATCGACCTTGCGGTCCAAACTTTCTTCTTTCTGAGATAATCTTTTTTCTAAAGATAAAAGCTCCTGGCGTCTATCCTTGGTCTCTTTCTCAAATTCAATCCTGGCCTTATAGAGCTGGTCCTTAACCTCTAATTCGGCCTCCCGGCGCCGGTTCTCAGCCTCTTTTTTAGCGCCTTCCAATATATCGCGGGCTACTCTCTCAGCCCTCTTAATCTTTCGTTCGGCCATCGCCTTTCTAGCCAGATAGCCGAAAAAGAAAAAGCAGAGTGCTAGACCAAAGATTACAAAGCCAAAAAGCGTTACCCCTAACTGTTCATACCACATCTTGCACACCTCCCTGTAGGACGCTTTTTCCTATAATAAGAACCCCGTACCTTCCTGGAAAATCCCCTGAAAGCACAAGAATCGTGATTATACTACACTATTAGGTCAAAAAAGTCAAGCCGGCCTGGAAGCGCCGGAAACGCCGGATTCCTCAACCGAACCGGGCAAATACAGGCGCGGCACACCCCGGCTAATCCAGCAAAGTACCTGATAAGATATGGTTCCGCAGGCCTCGGCAATCTCTTCAACCTTAATCTCCCGGCCCCCCTGAGGCCCGATCAACACGACTTCGTCGCCGACCTTTACGTCTTTGATTTTACCCACGTCTACCATCATCTGGTCCATACATATCCTGCCGGCTACCGGCGAGCGCCTGCCTTTAATCAATACGCTGGACTTGTTGGACAAAAGATGGCTATAACCATCACCATACCCCAACGGTAAAACAGCAATGACCGTAGAAGTCCCGGTAACGTATTTTCTTCCATAACTTATCGATCTACCCGCCGGGGTATTCTTGAGGTGCACCACTGTTGTTTTTAATGAAAGCGCGGGCTTTAAAACCAGCTCCCGCGAGACGTGCCTGGAAGGATAAATTCCGTAGAGCATCAGCCCCGGCCTGACCAGATTAAAATATGAACTTTCGATATCTAAAATACCGGCGCTATTGGCGGCGTGCTTACAGGGAATAACGAATCCTTCTTTTTCTAAACTCTTTATCAAACTTTTAAAATCAGCTATCTGCCGATGGGTAAAATCTTTTTCCTGTTCATCAGCGCTGGGAAAATGGGTATAGATTCCTTCCAATTCTATATTTGCCAGTTTATAGATGGCCCTGGTCAATTCCAGCGCCTGTTCATGCCAGACACCAACCCTGCCCATACCGGTATCTATCTTTAAATGAACCTTGACCCTGACATTTTTGCGTTCGGCTGTTTTATTTATTGCCCTGGCCAATTCCAGGGTATATACGGTGGGGGTTATCCGGTAAGAAATGGCTGAATCTATCTGTTTTGGCGGAAGGGAGCCAAAAAGTAGGATTGGACAGGATATGCCGGCCTTCCTTAACTGGGCGGCCTCTCCTATCCTGGCCACACCCAGGTAATCAACGTTATTTTCAACCAGAAGCTTGGAGACAGGAACCATTCCATGGCCATAGGCCTCGGCCTTGACCACTGCCAATATCTTGACTTTATCACCGACCTTGTTCCGGATGAGATTATAGTTGTCTCGAATGTGATCTAAATTTACTTCTGCCCAGGCGTGCATTATATCTATCCTCTGCTTCCGGTCTTCTTAAATAAAGAGGGACAATATCATCAGAATTGTCTGTATCGTTTTTTAAAAACCGCTTGAGGGCTAATCGTGTTACTACCGATGCCCTGGGAAACCAGGTATCCCGGGGAGCAAATACTGCCGAGCCTCCCGCCTTTGTTTTAATCAAGTCCCGATACTGAACCAATCCGTCTCCCAGAAAAATAATCGGGGCTTTTTTGGCCTTGCCAATCTTTGATTTAATCTTCTTTAATAATTCCGCCGGCGAAATAACCATCGGAGCCGATAATTTCTTTATCTTCCGGCCGTCGGATTTATAGATAGTGGCGTACACCTGGCCCCGTTTGGCGTCAATAACCGGACAAAGGTGCTGACTTGACAAAACAAGATTTTCCGCCAATACGTCCATAGTGGGAATCCCGACAACCGGCCGGGAAAGCGCGAAGGACAAGCCCTTGATAGTGCTCAGGCCAATCCTCAGGCCGGTAAAAGAACCCGGCCCCAGCGAAACAGCCAGGCCGTCAATCTTTTCTAAAGGCAAATCAATATATCCGAATACATACTTTATCAAAGGTAAAAGCGTTGACGAACATCGCCGGGGAGAATGGAAATTCAGCTCGGTTATCAATCTATCTTCGTCTCTGACAGCGATGCTTAAATAAGAACTGGACGTATCTATTCCTAAGATCAGCAAAACTATTCTCCTTCTCTACAGTTTATTAACTAACTCTTTATAACGCTTCCCCTCAGGAATTATCTTGATAACCCTTTCTTTCGGAGAGCGATGATGCAGTTCTACTCTCAAATATTCGGCCGGCAAAGCCGGAATTATCTTTTCTGCCCATTCTATTGCGCTAACACCCTGACCATAAAAATATTCTTTATAGCCGATATTCTCCAATTCTCTCAGGTTATCCAATCTATAGAGGTCAAAATGATAGAGTTCGAATCTGCCCTGATAAATATTAAGCAAAACGAACGAAGGGCTCCTGACGTACTCGCTGGCCTTTACTCCCAATCCTCCGGCCAGGCCCTGAACAAATACCGTCTTCCCCGCGCCCAATTCGCCAACCAAACCGACTATATCGCCCTCTCCCAGCAATTTACCAATCTTTTTAGCCAGCTTTTTGGTCTGGTCGGGACTCCTGCTCAGAAATGTCGCCATCCTTTTAGGTCCAGCTTTCTTTGGTTACCGTTTCTGTCAATTAAAAAGATATTTTTCCGCCTGGTTATTTGCCCGATCATCTTGACCGGGGTAGCGTATATCCGGGGATAGTCCCTCAATAACCGCCTCGCCTCGTTTTTAGGCATAGTAAATAATAATTCGAAGTCCTCTCCGCCTTCCAGAGCGGATTTAAACGAAGATTTTGCCGAAACAGGGATGTCCCGCTGATAGATTTTTGCCCCCAGGTTGCTTTCTTCGGTAATATGGCCAAGGTCCTGGACTAATCCGTCGGATATATCAACCATGCTGTTTATCTTGAATTTATTTACCAGAAACTGGGCCTCTTTCAGGCGGGGCCTGAACCTGAGGTGCCTGCCCAACGCGGCCCCTCCCAGAGCGCCGGTTACCAGGATTGCGTCATTAGGCCTGGCCCCGCCGCGCAGAAGGAGATTTTTCTTTTTTACCAGACCGGTCAAACAGACGTTGATAACCAACTTTTTAGACCTCGTCAGGTCTCCACCCACCAGGCTAATTTTAAATTCCAGAGCGAGTTTTCTTAATCCATCAAACAACCGGTCACTAAATTTTAGGCTCACCCCGGGCGAAATTCCTAAAGATACCAGGGCCTCTTTCGGCGTCCCCCCCATACTGGCGATATCGCTGATACTACAGGCCAGGGCCTTATAGCCTATCTGATAAGGTGTGGCGTTCTTAAGGGTGAAATGGACGTCTTCAACCAACATATCGCAGGTCAAAAGAAGATACTTATCCCGGCTGAATTTTATAACAGCCGCGTCATCCCCGATGCCTTTGATTACCGAAGTTCCCCGGCTGAATTTACGGCGGATTCTCTCAATCAGCCCAAACTCTCCGATCTCTTTTAATAATTTCATCTGACCTTATGTCCTGGTTGGAACCGGGAAATTTACAACTTCCCGATAATAGCGCCTGCCATCTGGGATGTGCCGGCGGCTGTAGGATCGTTGGGATCTTTTTTCAGGTCGTAGGTAACCGTCTTTCCTTCGAGGATTACTTCTGCTACTGCCTTTTCCAGCCTATCGGCCGCCTTTTCTTCGGCAATATAGCGCAGCATCAATACGGCGGACAATATCATCGCTGTGGGATTAACCTTGTTTTGTCCTTTATATTTAGGCGCGGATCCGTGGGTGGGCTCAAACAGGGCGATGCCGTCTCCGATATTCGCTCCCGGGCTGATACCCAGGCCTCCGCATAATCCGGCGCATAAATCAGAAATAATATCACCGTACAGGTTGGGCAAAACCAGCAGATCATAAAGATGGGGTTTCTGAATCAACTGCATGCACATATTATCTATCAGTTTATCCTCGAATTCCACTTTACCTTGATATTCCCCGGCTACCTTTCTTGCCGACTCCAGAAAAAGACCGTCGGTATATTTCATTATATTCGCCTTGTGAACGGCGGTAACCTTCTTTCTTTTATTCTGCAAGGCGTATTCAAAGGCGAATCTTACAATCCGCTCAGAAGCAACAGCCGAAATCGGCTTTATGCTGATTGCCGATTCCCCGGCAATCTCCTCTCCGGACAAGTCCTTAATGGTTTTTATTATCTTGCGGGAAGCCGAACTACCCTGTTCGAATTCGATCCCGGCGTAGAGGTCTTCGGTATTTTCCCTTACTACGACTATGTCTATATCTTTATACTTTGATTTAGTGCCTTGGTAAGACTTACAGGGCCTGAGGCAGGCATATAACTCCAGGACCTGTCTCATTTTTACGTTGACTGACCGGAAGCCGCGGCCAATCGGAGTGACTATCGGGCCTTTGATTGCTACCTTGTTCTTTCTTATTGAATCAAGCACCCCTGAAGGCAAGGGGGTTCCTTCCCGCTTTAACACTTCTTCCCCCGCCTTAACTATTTCCCAATCAATCTTTACGCCGGTGGCCTCAACGCACCTCCTCATCGCCTCCATTACTTCCGGGCCGATACCGTCTCCGGGAATAAATGTCACCTTATGAGTCAAAATTAAGCCCTCCGTATTTTTTAAA
>SDBT01019569.1_pt1 | contig 10605 bp, 8 predicted proteins | sample 2277101 | NCBI WGS metagenome assembly SDBT01 (sample SAMN10404973, study PRJNA504765) | marine sediment metagenome | isolation source: marine sediment core GS10_PC15, 103 cmbsf | place: Arctic Ocean: Southern Knipovich Ridge | collected 2010
TCTTCAACTTGTTTTTCGATTGCAGAAATGCAGATGCGAAAATATGCCATTTCATCAGTAGTGAGTTTCTTGGCGTGTGCGTCAGCTCTATATTTATTGATAGCTTTCATGCGAGCGTCAAATTCGTCTATATCCTCTCCAAAGATGTTTTTAAAACAATCCCAATTCCTGCGTAATATTTTTCGTAGTTCATCGAAGAGTAGCTTCGATGCATCTGGATTAAAAAGGTCATCATATGAGAGCGAAATACATTGAGCACTCCGACGGGGTCCTAATATTTTTAAGATTCTTTCTCTTGAAGTCCCGCGACCATAAGTTGCCAGCATTTGCAACCGAACTATATGTCTGATTCGAGGCTCTAAAGAATTTCTTCGCTCTGAAATCTCCTCCCACATTTCGTTTGGTTTTTGGTCTAGCTTCTTATATTTTTGCTGCTCTGCCAAGTAGTCATGGACAGCTTCAATACCAAAGGAATATGAACTGTTATGCTTTCTGATTATGGAATACCCTAAAAGATGATTAGTATAAAGTGGGGATATACGTGACAATTCATCAAATGTCCTAAAATCCCCACGAGCCAAGTATTTCAACATTTCATATTCATCATCATAAAATTTAACGAGTACCTCTAATATCATTTCTATGTAATTAGAGTAATCTCTATGAAAAACTGCCTTTGCCTGTTCATATATGGTCTTGTCAACAAATGTTGGTCGTACAGGAGAGCAAATTCGGCTTACTACACTGCAGACGTGCCGTATCAAAAATGGATGTCCTCCGAAGTCTTCGGTCAACTTCCCATACACTATTTCATCGAATTTTATTCCCATTCTTCTTCCGAGTTTGCGAACCATTTCTCTAGTCTGAGGAACGTCAAAACTTGGTATATATTCATATGGGACTTGATTATAGATGGGATTATCTTTACTGTGAATGGTTGGTGTCTCGATACACATAGGGTTAGTACCAACGATTAGATAAGCGAAGACATTATCCAGCTTTTGAAAAAGGGATCTCAATGTTTGCCAAAAATATATGAAATCGAGGTCCTTTGCCCAGTGCTCCGAAGGTGAAACATTAAAAGTTATGTTTTCTATTTCATCAAAGATAATTAGAATGCTCTTCCGACGTAGCTTGTTGTAAATCTCTAATAACTCAGTTTCGAATAGAATTGGGGCATTCTCTTCTGAATACTCTTCTTCGATTTGTGTTTGCATGGTCAGTCTAGCTTGTACCTTTATCTCGGAAATAATGTACCAAAGAGCTTTATTCCATCGTCGGTGATGTAATGCCGGGCTCTGGCAGTCTATAAAGGCTGATCTAGCTCCTATTTTGGAGAGTGCCCTTTCAATACCGAATATGACGGATGTTTTACCTGTTTTTCTTAAGCCAAAAAGAGCAGAGTTTTCATTAGATCGATGGCGGTTAACAATTCTATGGATAAGATCGTTCCTGCCAAAAAAATAGAGGTCTTTTTTGAGCGGTGCTTCGAAGGCGAACAGGTCACGTGTATAGAAATGAGATTTAAAACGATTCCTCATGAAAAAGGGATCCATTCTGTTCAAGTTCATCAACTCATCATAAGTGAAGGGGACAACTATGGGTGATTCAGGATCACTTTTCAGAATATTGGTGAGCTTTGACTCGATGGATTTGTCTCTGCTGACAAGCACACTGCATATTCGATCTACTCTGAGAGGCTGATATTGCTTAATCGCATAGTCAATAGCATCAAGGCTTCGAGTTTCAAAAGTCTCGTACGGACTGAACAGTACAACTACTTCTTGTTCCAAATTAAACATCTCGGTATAAACACTGACGGGTCTCATGAGGAAGTAGCGATATGTGCTAGTCTTACCTAGCGTGATCTGTCTACCGCCATGGGTAACATACCATTCGCGACCTAGGTTATGGATGATTCTTTTCTCATCGTCCGAAAAGTGTGCAGTAACTAACCTTGGGTTTACTCCAGGGTTAACGATTTTTATCACTGTGCACTCCTAATATACGAAGGAAATTATATGGTTACTGTAGTATGGGATATTGATATTGTCAAGACAGGACTGACAATTTTATTCACTTGGGTTTTTGATTATTTACTTCGAAATGGCACTAGTAAAAAGCGATCAAGAACGGCCGAAAGTCGGGTGTTAGCTCCCTAAAACAACTTCCCCCTCTCCTTAGATAAGGAGAGGGGGACTAAGGGGGAGGGTTGCCAAATAAATATTAAGGGGGTGAGGTGACAATATATCTCGTCTGGCAAGCCGGGGTGGTAGCCTTTGTAGCTTGCCTATCTCCGCCGCCAGCAGTCCGTGAGAGGCCGTGAACCTTTTTGGGGAAAAGTTACTACTTCAAGCTCTTGATGAATTCGTCGAGACTCATCGCCGCCAGGGTTATCGTCTGCAGGGTGCCTCTGGCGCCCAGCTCCATCGCCACTCTGGCTATCGCTTCATTGCTGGGAGCCTCGAGGATATTGACGAAATCATACTGACCGAGGAGGGCATACTGCGCCAGTATTTTCACCCCCATAGCCTCGACTTCCTTATTGACCTCCTTGATTCTCGCTGGGTTTTGTTTGATGGTCTTCCTGCCTTCATCGGTGAGCGTGGTGAGCATAACATAGGTTGCCATTGCTTTCACCTCCTCTTTGTATTGGAGAACACAGATAATAGTGCATTAGAATGAAAAAGTCAATGCCTTCTTCAGGCGCTAAGAAAACAATTATTTGGTAGCTTCAATAAATAACTTTCCTCTCTTCTTAAGGAGAAGGGGATTAAGGGGGTGAGGTAATAAACCTTATCCCTTATCGCTATTTTTGACGACATAGTTTCTGAGAGTGCCTATCGACTCTATGGTTACCTCTACCGTATCTCCCGGCTTCATGGGGCCGATACCACCGGGGGTGCCGCTAGCGATAACGTCGCCAGGAAGCAGGGTCATTATGTGAGAGATATAACTGACTATTTGGGGGATGGAGAAAATAAGGTTGCTGGTATTATCCTGTTGCTTCAGTTCCCCGTTGAGATAGGTTTTCAGGGAAACATTGCCGGGGTTAAGTTCGGTCTCAATGCAGGGACCGAGGGCAGCGAAGGTATCGAAGCTCTTGGCTCTGGTCCACTGCTTGTCCTTGCGTTGCAGGTCACGGGCGGTAACATCATTAAAACAGGTGTAGCCCAGGACATAGTCAAGCGATTTTTCTACAGGCACGCGGTATGCCCGGGACTTGATAACTATTGCCAGCTCTCCTTCGTAATCGACCTGCTGCGAGGAATCAGGATAGACAATATTATCCTCCGGGCCGATTACTGAAGTGGCAGGCTTCAGGAAAATTAAGGGTTCGGAGGGGATGGGCATCTTCAGTTCCTGAGCGTGGCTATGATAGTTAAGCCCCAAAGCCACTATTTTCGATGGGGTGCATGGGGGCAGCAGTTTAACCTCACTCAAATTATAGTGGCGATTGGAGTATTTGAACTGACGGTAGGGAGTACCCTCAATGCCATCAATAATATCGCCGAGCAGTATTCCATACTCAGCCTTTTTACCACTGGCAAGGCGCACAATCTTCATCGGTAAAGTTAAGTTTAACAGCATCTCCGCTGGATTTCAAGGGGGTGAAGTTATAATTCTTAAAAATGGGGTTTGCACAGAATCTCTTTAACCTTGAGGTCAAAGAAGCGGTGGGTGTTTGCTGGCCTGAGGACGAGGGCAGTGTCAGCACCCTGGTCGGTGCCACCGATAGCAATAACCTCCTCATCGGTGTGTACCAGACCACTGTCAACCGCCATCAGCGCTATCTCACAGGCAACCTTTGTCCCCTGGCTAAAAATGCGTAGTGTATCAGCGATTACCTCTCCCAAAACATACATATTGTATTTGTGTCGCATGGCACGACTCAGTCCGGCGAAGGCATGGGCAGCAGTTACTATTATCCCCCCTTTGCTCTCAACTATTTTCCTGCTCTCCTCAGTGAATTTCTGGGCATCGGGTTCATGGGATCCGGTAACATGGCTTACTATGATAACCCTTAACCCCTGAAGGGCATCCATCGCCTTTACGGCGGTATTGCCTCTGGTGGATGCTATCACTATCGTTTTAATCCCCAGCTCTTCTGCCCGCTGTTTGGCGATGCGGAACACCTCTTCGGTGTTCTTACTGCCAGGACTTTCAAAATAGACCGTCTTGGATTCCATTACGATGCTAAACCTCCTTCTCGAGCATTATACCACTGGAGGCAGGGCTTTGCGATGGAGGTCGTTGGTTAAAGGTAATGGCAAGGGGCGAAGCCTTTCTTGAGAGTGAATAGTCTCGTTGCCCTGACTAATGGAGTGTGATATAGTTAAATCCATAATGGCAGCTAAAATTGAGCTCGTTGCTGAGGGCACGGTTACCTCTCCCAGGGGGTTTCATGCCGGCGCTACCTACGCCGGGATAAAGAAAAAGACTACGGACAGTTTAGACCTGGGCATCCTCTTTTCTGAGGTACCCTGTAAGGCTGCTGGTGTCTTTACCACGAATAGAATTAAGGCGGCACCGGTAGTTTTGTCTCAGCAGCGGTTAGGACTAGGGAAGGCGGTGGCAGTGGTGGTCAATAGCGGCTGTGCTAATGCCTGTACCGCTGAGCAGGGTCTTGCTGATGCTGCTGAGATGGCATCTCTGGCGGCCAAGGGGATTGGGGTATCACAGGAGGATGTTCTGGTGGCTAGCACCGGGGTAATCGGGCAGCGGCTACCTATGGAGCTGATAAGAGCTGGTATGGGACAGATTGTTCTTTCTGCTGATGGCGGTCATTCGCTGGAAAAGGCAATGATGACCACTGATACTGTCCCCAAGGAGGTAGCGGTCAGGGTTGGTGAAAGCGAGTTTGTCATTGGCGGGATAGCCAAAGGCGCGGGGATGATTCATCCCCAGTTAGCAACCCTGCTTTGTTTCTTAACTACCGATGCTGCCGTGGAGATAGATTTTCTTAAAGCGGCTTTGCGCCAGGCGGTAGATATTTCCTTTAATATGATTTCCATCGATGGTGATACCAGTCCTAACGATATGGTGCTAATCATGGCTAACGGGCTGGCGGGTGGCGAGGTGATCAGGCAGGGCACCAGGCAAGCCGATGCTTTTCAGCAAGGTCTTGACCGGGTTTGTCTCTATCTGGCTAAATCCATTGCCCGCGATGGCGAGGGAGCGAGCAAGCTTATCGAGGTCTCTGTCGATGGAGCAAGCAGTGTTGCTGAGGCCAGGTTAGCTGCCCGAACGATAGTAGCTTCGCCGCTGGTGAAAGCGGCGGTGCATGGCAATGACCCTAATTGGGGGCGGGTTCTGGCGGCGGTAGGGCGGAGTGGTGTGGAGGTGGTAGAAGCAAAGATTGACCTTTCTCTGGGGGGTATCGGTGTGGTAAGGGGGGGTAGGCCGTTACCCTTTGATAAAAGGGATGTAGTCGCCGTGTTAACAGGGAATGAGGTAGCGATACGCTTGAATCTTAACCTGGGAAGTGCCGCAGCTATCGCCTGGGGTTGTGACCTGTCTGAAGAGTATGTCACCATTAACAGTCAATATATGACCTGAGAAATCTCATGGTAGTGAGAGTAGAGATTGAGCAGTAGGTTAGACAAAGTTATCGTCATTAAGCTTGGCGGTGCTACCCTGGGTAGCCATGATACTACCATCGAGGATGCAGTTGAGCTTCAGCAGCAGGGCAAGCCTTTAGTGATAGTGCATGGTGGCGGTAGATTAATCACCGCGTGGCTCAACAAGCAGGGTATCTCCAGTAGATTTATCCAGGGTGAGCGGGTAACCGATAAGGCGACCCTCGAGGTAGTGATTTCAGTGCTGGCTGGCCTGGTCAACAAGGAGGTTGTTGCTGCTATCAATGACAGGGGTGGTCAGGCGGTAGGCATTAGCGGCGTAGATGGAGCTTTTATTCAAGGCAAGGTTAAGGATATAGAGCTGGGCTATGCCGGCTCGGTAGTGAAGATAGACCTTGCTCTGGTGGAGAGCCTGTTACGATCGGGTTATATCCCGGTGGTAGCGCCGGTTGCTCTCTCCGCTGTCGATAAGTCGGATGAAGGGGTGAGGATGCTTAACATTAATGCTGATATTGTGGCTGGGGAAATTGCTGCCGCCATCGGTGCCGAGAGGCTTATCTTTTTGACCGATGTGGCTGGTATCTGTGACCGCTCAGGCAAGCTGCTGCCGCGGCTATCACCCGGTGAGGCTGAAGCTTTGCTGGCTTCAGGTGTGGCTTCGGAAGGGATGATTCCTAAGATTAAAGCCTGCCTCAGCGCCTTGGCTAACACCGCAACTGTCGGCATTATAGATGGCAGACAGCCACACGCTTTACGCAGGGAAATAGAGGAAGGCGGTAGTGGCACGACGATAGGGGTGTCAAAATGAGTCACTGGCAGGAGCTGGAACACAAATACTACATGAACACTTTTAAGCGGACGCCGCTAACCCTGGTCAGAGGGCGAGGGGCACGAGTGTGGGACGAAGATGGTCGGGAGTATCTGGACTTTGTCGCCGGCTGGGCAGTGAATAATCTCGGTCATTGTCCCGCGGTGGTGGTTGAGGCGGTGACGGAGCAAGTGCGGACGCTTATTCAAACTTCAAACCAGTTCTATACTGTCCCTCAGCTTCGCCTGGCGGAACTCCTGGTGCAAAATAGCTGCTTTGATAAGGTATTTTTTGGTAATAGTGGTGCCGAAGCTGATGAAGGAGCGGTGAAATTAGCGCGTCGCTATGGGCAGCTTAATTTGGGTGGAGCCTATGAGGTTATTACCGCGACGGGTTCCTTTCATGGCCGCACCCTGGCTATGGTGGCAGCCAGTGGTCAGGCGAAATTTCAAAAGCCTTATATTCCTCTGCCGACTGGTTTTGTCAATGTGGAGTATAGTAATATTGAGGTGATAAAGACGGCTACCACCGAGCGAACCTGTGCGGTGATGTTAGAGCCGGTGCAGGGAGAATCCGGGGTCAACCTGCCTGACGATAGTTACTTAGCAGCAGTGCGAGCCTGGTGTGACCAGAAGGGCATACTCTTTATTCTAGATGAAATTCAAACCGGGCTGGGTCGGACGGGGACACTGTTTGCCTATGAGCAGTGTGGCATTGAACCTGATATAATGACCCTGGCTAAGGGATTGGCTGGTGGCGTACCAATCGGGGCTATTCTGGCTAAGGATAGAGCGTCTGTTTTTGCTCCTGGGGAGCACGGTTCTACCTTCGGTGGTAATCCTTTAGCCTGTGCCGCTGGTTATGCTACCTTAAAATTTATTGTTGATAATGATATTGCTGGGAACGCGAAGCGGATGGGGCAGTATCTTACTGCCGGGCTGGAAGGTTTGAGGCAGAAATTCCAGTTTATCACCGATGTTCGGGGCTGCGGGTTACTGGTAGCTCTGGAGTTTAGCAGTGATATTGCCCAGCCAATGGTAATGGCTTGTCTTGAGAGGGGGTTGCTGGTTAACCAGGTGAAGCCTAATGCCCTGCGCTTTATGCCTCCCCTGATTATTGGGAACGAGGAGGTTGACGAAGCACTGGGTATCCTGGATAGTGCCTTAGCCAGTATCAATCAGGGGTTGGAATGAGGAGCAAGCTTCATAGACTTAGACCCTATAGACTGAGGATAGTAATCGCATTGGCGGTAATCCTGGTGCTCGGTGCCGGCGGACTCGTTGCCTCCTACTCAGAGATTGGGGTAACTCGTGAGGTAGGGGTCGGTGGACTGCCGATGTCAGTTGGTAACCTTGCTGAGATACCACAATCGGTGGTTGAGGATGCCACTGCGTTAGCCGAAGAGCTATTTGGAGACCACCAGGCTAAGCGTGATGATTTTGTGAACCAGCTATTAACCACATATTTGGAGGCTAAAGATAAAGATTTTGTGGTCATCTTTAATCCAGGCGGTTGGGGTTGGAGTCTGCTGGAGGCTTCCCCACAGTGGCATAGTATTTTTGACGGTATGGAATCAGTGTTGGATGATAGAGGCTACACATCCCTGTGGTTAAGCTATCAGCGGACAGCCGACAACCTGCTGGGACGCCTTAATGAATTTGTGGCGTTGATAACCGATTACTCGGCGGAAGCTCAGGATTTAGTCTCCAGGGTGGAGTTTCTTACTGAGAATGTTCCTGACCTGCGGGTTATCATAACTGGTGAAAGTAATGGCACCATCATCACTGATAGTGTCATGAATATTCTGGAAGATAACCCACAGGTTTATAGCATTCAGACAGGTCCTCCTTTCTGGCATGAGACTGCCATGTTAGATAGGACGCTAGTGCTGACTGACAACGGAATAATCCCTGATTCATTAAACCAGGGTGATTTTATCACTATGATTTGGGGTAATATCAGAGCTTTATTTGGTATATCTCAGCCGAGAGATGATGCGGGGAATATACTCTATTATGTACGGGCACCGGGGCACGACTATCAGTGGCGTTACCCTGGAGTTGGTTCTGAAATTACTAATTTTTTGGAAGAACATTTCGCAGTTAAGTGGTGATGGTGTTTCTGGAGCCCAATAAACCAGGAGGTTAACAATGCCGGATAAGGTAGTACTAGCTTATAGTGGTGGGTTGGATACATCGGTAGCTATCAAGTGGCTGGCGGAGAAGTATAACCTGGATGTTATTGCGCTTACCATTGATGTGGGGAATGAGCGTGATTTCTCTGCGGTTGAGCAAAAGGCGCGGAAGGTCGGTGCCATCAAGGCGATAGTTAAGGATGCCAAGGAGTTATTTGTTAATCATTTTGTTTTTCCAGCCCTGCAGGCAGATGCTATCTATGAGGGGCAGTACCCGTTGGCTACTGCCCTGTCTCGTCCATTAATGGCGAAGCTACTGGTGGATGTGGCCATGGAAGAGGGAGCGACAGTGATAGCTCACGGTTGCACCGGCAAAGGTAATGACCAGGTGAGGTTTGAGGTGAGTACGAACGCACTGGCACCTGACCTCAAAGTTATTGCGCCGGCTCGAGAATGGGGGATGACCCGTGAAGAGACCATTAGATACGCTGAGCGTTATAATATTCCGTTGCCCATTACCCTTGCCAGCCCCTATTCAATTGATGAAAACTTGTGGGGTAAGAGTATCGAGTGTGGGATTCTCGAGGACCCCTGGGTTGAGCCACCGGAGGATGCTTTTACCTGGACGAAGGCACCCGGTGAGGCTCCGGATGAGCCGGAATATATCGAGATTGGTTTTGACCGGGGTATCCCCATTACTATTAATGGGCAGAAATTGGACGGCGTTAGCCTGATTCAACGGCTAAATGAGATGGTCGGCAGGCATGGGGTAGGCAGGATTGACCATGTGGAGGATAGGCTGGTGGGAATAAAGTCGAGAGAGATTTATGAGGCGCCGGCAGCAATAGTGTTACTGCAGGCACACCAGGCTCTGGAGGCAATGACCTTGGCCAGAGACCAGCTCCGTTTTAAGCAGCAGGTAGCTCAGGAGTATGCCGACCTTATTTATAACGGTCTGTGGTTTACCTCACTGCATCAGGATTTAGCGGCCTATGTCCAGTCTACGCAGCGCTTTGTTAATGGAAGTGTGCGGCTGAAGTTGTTTAAGGGTAGTTGCCGAGTAGTGGGGCGGAAATCAGACAAATCGCTGTATAGCTTTGGGCTGGCTACCTATGATAAGGGTGATGTTTTTGACCAGAGTGCTGCTCCTGGTTTTATTCATATCTGGGGTCTGCCGGTGAGAACCCAGGCGCAGGCGCAGGATATCAGTAGCTTGAGTGAAAAGTTGAAAACATAGGAGGAAGTTCCTGGCGGGTTTTACCAGATAAAGGCTGAGGTGAGGAAATATTACGGAGTACTAAATGGAAGGTTCATCGCCATTAAATTATGAGCCGTTGACGCCTTTAAGCTTTCTGAGACGAGCTGCTCATGTCTTTAGAGACAAGACAGCAGTAGTTTACGGTGAGAGGCGTTATACCTGGCAGGAGTTTTTCAGCCGAGCGAACCGTTTCAGCAGTGCCCTTAAGGATGCAGGGATTAAAAGGGGAGACAAGGTTGCCTTTTTGTGTCGCAATCTGCCGCCACTGCTGGAAGCTCACTATGGTGTCCCGCAAGCTGGAGCGGTGCTGGTAGCTCTCAACACTCGTTTTTCCACCAGGGAGATTTCCTACATTGTGAACCACTCGGAGTCCAAAGTCCTTTTCGTCGATGGGGCGTTAGCCGACCGTATCGAACCAAACGAGCTACCGGGGGTAAAGACATTTATCAGTATTTTGGATGGGGAAGTTACCAGGCGGTTGCCAGGCGTAGAGTACGAAGACTTTCTAAAAGCGGGTCGAGACGAGTATGTCAAATACGACCTCAAAGATGAAAATGACCCGATAGCCATCAATTACACCAGTGGCACAACCGGAGTGCCGAAAGGGTGTGTTTATACTCATCGGGGCACATATCTGCAGTCTTTAGCCCAGACTATAGAAACGGGGCTGAATGTCTATTCGGTGTTTCTCTGGACTTTACCGATGTTCCATTGTAACGGGTGGTGTCGCACCTGGGCGGTGGCCTGTCAGGGGAGTACCAGTGTCTGTATGCCCAGGCCTGACCCTGCCGAAATTTATAGGCTGGTGGTGAAAGAGGGAGTAACG
>SDBT01019570.1_pt1 | contig 10605 bp, 21 predicted proteins | sample 2277101 | NCBI WGS metagenome assembly SDBT01 (sample SAMN10404973, study PRJNA504765) | marine sediment metagenome | isolation source: marine sediment core GS10_PC15, 103 cmbsf | place: Arctic Ocean: Southern Knipovich Ridge | collected 2010
ATGTTGTCCCAATTACGATTTTTTTCTTCGTATTCAGACCTAAGTTTTTCATGCTTTGCCTTGAGCGGATCAAAACCGCCAGCTTTACAAAACAATCCTCTTAACTGATCTTCAGTTTCTTTATTGGTAACAAATGGCTTTGCCCATTCATCCATTTCATGCTGCTGATCATAAGCTGAATAAGTGTAATTAGGTTCAAATGCCGGCTCAGCTTTTTCTTCAGAGATTTGCTCGCCTTGTTCTTGGCTCTCCTCAGAAACTTCTTGCTCGCCACCCTCAGCAACGTCGACCTGGTCAGTATCTGTCGTTACTTCTTCATCTAACATAAATCAATCCTCCGTGATTAAATCATATATTTTGCAACGGTGCTCCCGCAAGTCCCTGTGACTCAGGAACCGCTGCTACATTACGTCCTATATCAGCCTGTGCAGACGGCTCTAATCCTTGAAGCATCGCCTGCGTTGTACCTTGTTTTTCCAAAGTTTGTATTAACCAACTTAACGCTTCTATCGGTATCTTGACAAGCTGTGTTTTCGTCGGATCGGTTGGGTTTGGTATTCGAACATCTGCTTTTACCAAAAAACCACCAGAAGGCACAAAACCGCTAGAAAGTTGTGCAGCTTCTTGCTGTTGAGTTGCAAACGACTGCTCGTGCTGTTGAAGCTTAACCTGATAAGCTTGTTGGACCGGAAACGAAAGAAAACCGAAATCTTTCATCTTCATGCGATGGATAAGTTTTTTGATCACATATTGATGATTATCAAATTGATTTGGAGATACAAACTCGCCGCGATCCATAGCCAGAATATCTGACCTCATATTGTCGTAATCGATTGTCAGGTCTGAAAATATCTCTTCATTATTTACAAACGGCATATTTCTAACAACCTGACCAACATCTCCAGGACCTAAATTACCACCAGCGAATTGAAGCAAATGGTTTAAAGAAAGTTGCTTACCAAGTTTTGTCTCGATATCTTCTGATTGTTTTGTAATAGCTATTTCAGTAGAAAGATCATCTGATGATTTAAACTCTTTTATATTAACCTGCTCTTTTTTATCAATAATTTGTACAATCATATCCTTAGTATAGTTTTTCTTTGCATACCTCAACGAAAGAGAAGCCCAATCTTTTAAAAACCTCTCAAATTTTTCAGAATACATTGAAAAACGCTTCTTATCTTTCATCGATCTAAACAGCAACGAATATGGGTCTAACTCACCGCTTGGCTTATCAGTTGAATCTTCTTCAACGTTTGCGACAAAATACATTTCCTGTATTTGCCCTTCCATATAAGAAACATATTGATCACCGGTTCTTCCGGGAAGATGAGTTACCGGACCACTTGTTTTAATCGATTTGATACCATGTGCTGTGGCACCGGCTGAAAGAGTTGCGCCGGCTTGCAAGACAAGCTTGTCATCACCTAGAGTGACTTGATGCTCAGCTATTTTACTTGCAGAACGGTTTATCTCAGCCTGATATGGCCGGCATTGCTTTATAATCGAAAAAGACCTCGCACTTGTCGAAGCCTCATCAAATCCGGTATAAATTATCGGAAAAATACCTTGAGGAAGTTCACCCTCAAAAAGTATGCCATTTTCTGTAGATATCCAATAATAACCGTTAGGATATTCGGCAGAAGGCTTAAAGTAATATTCTCTAACCATCGTAAGACCGCGAGACTCACCTTTATAAGAACCTTGCTGAGCATCAAAAAGCATAAAGGTTTGATGAGATGATTCAATAATATGCTTTAACTTACGATCATCACCCTTGAACTGATGTTTTAAATTCTTCGTTGGAACCATCTTTCGTAAAATAACATAACGAGTTTCTTCCCAACTTCTTGCGCTTGGATCTGTTAAGACGTTAAAACCAAGCATCCGCTCCCAGACAACATCACCAGTAAAAACCGTGTCAGCTTGTGGCACACCATCGGCAACAACAAACTCTCCGTCTTTATCTTTTTTAGGCTCATAACCAACAAATTCACCAGCGGTTGGATCATAAAATACCTTCATCCAAGCTTCGCCAATTTCAACAAAATCTTTAGCTGCCAGAAATTTTTGGCGATCAAAGTTTTTTCTATCTTGCATGTCAAGCAAAACCGATTGATGAAGCTCGGCGACCTTTTGGTCATGAAATTCAGAAGGATTTTTAGGTATTACTTCAACACCGGGGTTGTGGTGTATGATATTATTTACATATGTTTTTGTAATTTTTTGAATGTGATTTTTAACAAGACGCATTTTTTGATTAGAAGAAACATGAGCGCTATTTCTTATATTTCGCCAAAAAGCATTTCCTCGTTTAGCATAATGATTTCCAGCGACTAATAAAACATTTGAACGTTGTTCAGAAAATAATGATGAGTGAGCACCGTCAGCGTGCGTATAAAGCTGATTAAGATCAGTAACACTTTTAATCTTTAAATCACTCATTAACTATATTCGTTCTCTTTACTTTTTTCTAAAAGACTATCTCTTATTTGTGATTCAAAAGCCTCAGGATCGTTTATATTTAACTGAGAATGTTCTTCTATAAGTTGCTCTGTAATTAATTTTTCTTGATCTTTTTCTTCAACTTCAACAATTTTGTCATCATCTAAGTCTGGGTAAACAGTAACAAAACCGTCATCTTCAACTTCAACTTCTTTTTGACCGCTACCAACCATCGTCAGCTCTAATCCCTCAAACTTTAAAGTTAAAACATTGTTTTTTCTGCATGTTTTAATCAGCGCATTAATATCTTTTATTGTCAATGATAAACCGTTTTGATCGGAATTGGCAAGTATTGGAACTCTTTTCGAGAACTTCTGCGTCATTTTATCCGCTTCTGGCAAATTTTGGACCTTTTCAGACACTAATTAGTTCATCAAACTCTTGAAATTCTATCTCACAACTATCAGTATCATGAACTGGTTTGTCAATGCCTTTATACATACGCTCCCTAGGGTCCATGTCCTTGTAGGGATCTATCTTTTTTCGAATACCATTTATAATCTCTTCAAAATCAAAATTCATATTAGATAACGCACAAACGAGAGCGCCAATAAGTTCGAAATCCTTAAAATCACTCAGGTTTTCTTCTTGAATCGTCTGAAGCTGCAAGGTAAGATCATTGCAATTATCAAACTTTGAAACCTCTAATATTTTCGTATAAAAGAGCGTGTTAACAAGTTCTTTAGCGCCGTCGCGAGGCATTTTAGTCTCTAAGAAATATTCACCACCACTTTGAGCAATCGCATGAAAATCAGAGGCTTCAGCGTTAACAAACTTAGCAGGAACACTACCTAACTCTGCCCTATACTGAGCAATCGTTTCAACGGTTGTTTTATTGATTTTATTTGCATAATAGATCACACACTTTTGACGATCTTTAGAAACCGCTAAAGCACAAACAGCACAGCCAGAACTATCCTTTGGGTTATAAGCACCTATGACTTTATGCCACCCTTTTGGGACAATAAACTTTTTTTCTATAACATTTTTTTTATCATCAAAATTAGAATAAATACCTGTTTTATAAGGACGAAACCTACCATTAACGCGAACTAATATTTCTTCTTTTGACTCACACTCACTCTCACGCCTTTTAATTTTCTCTAAAGTCCATGGAGCTTTTTTACCAGACTTATATTCTTGACACTCATAAAGAGAGACAGATCTTTTATAAGCATCAGGGAAACGCTCATTCTCTTTTCCTCTAAGCTCCATAACCTCAAACCAAAAACGCTGAGACAAGGTCGCTGTAAATACTAAATTAAACAAGCCATCTACAGCGTCACGGCGCATGGTAAGCTCGGTCCAATACTTTACAGGTAACTCTTCATCGCAAGCTATGAAATAGACTGTAGAGGTTTGCAGCGAGGAGACTGACTGCATGTAAGACTTAAAATAGATAGAAACACCATTTTTAAAATGTATGGCTGAAATATTTTTTTGTGCTCCATAGACCTCTGACCAACCATATTTTTCAGAAGTTTTCATCTTACCACTAGGAAGGTTTTCTTTAACCCATTTTTCATGAAACTCTGTAGTTGCCTGTGTTAGCGATGGATAAAGATACCAAAATTGAGTTGGCTTTTTATTCCAAACCTTTTTCCATATTTTTGGCTCAGTTGCAAAATGAATAACTTTTTTGATTAATGCCGAACTTTTTCCAACTTGGTTAGGTGCTGTTAAGAAAGCGTTTCTTGACATATCGTGGAAAAACTCATAACTCCAGTCATACCAAGGATGACCGTAAAGATGAGGCAAGAGCTTTCTCTCATCTTTTTTATGAGTGACTCTAGGCATAAACCGTCCTCACACACTCGCATCTTAAACATTTTTGTAGGATAATATCAGTAGATAGTTTTCGCTGGAATTGCCAAAAATGAGAACAAAAGACCCTCTTAAAAAACGTCCGAAGATCCTTGAGTTTAATGCGCATTTTATCCTCCTCTGTCCAGAATGTTTTTGGGGAGTGTTACAAGAAATATCTAATCGAAGGCCTATTATGTGGAGCTGTCCAAACTGCCATTATCGTATTGAAAAGGATGACTATGAACAACTTCTTTCAGATTATTTATCCGATACTCATTAGCTCTCGTCAGATTAATCATTGATATTGCTACTATCAAAGATTCTCTTAGTATTTTGATTGCTTCCCCTTGTTCTATAACCATTTGACGTAAAACATTCAAGCTTTTTGGATGGACTGAAACTTTTAACCTCTCTCTTAGGGAGGAAATTTGTTCTTTTAGCTGAATATTAAGATCGTTAAGATGATCGTTTACTTCCATCTCAAGTCTTAAAGCAGCATTTATTTTGTCTTCATCGTTCATAGTATTTAATCAAAAAGACCGAGTTTTATCATCCATAATGCCACCCGATCCTTTCTAGAGCCAAGCCACAAAGCCAAGATTCTCCCCAAAGTATTGTAGCCCAACTTTTATAGTTTCATTAATTTTAACTATTATAAATATTTTTTATTAGAACTTGTCAAGAAGAATATTTGAGAGCCAACACAACTGCTGACCCTCAAACATGACAGACATAAACACAAAAATCCATTACATACTAAACATGTTGTAACATCATCTTGGTTTTTTTGTCATGTACTTTTTTCCACAAAGAAGAAGATAATTTTTTGTCAACTAACATTTGAAATTCAGAGGATTTATAGACTACGCCATCAAACCAGTCTAACCATTCAGGCAGATAGCCCCACATATCATCAGAAAACACCACGACACTACAACCCAGAGCTTCAACAAAAAACTCATCAACATATTTCCCACAATCATCAATATCCCAGGACCAGGAGTTTAGGAGGTCAATGTTCATTATTCATCGGTTTTATCCCATAAAGCATCAAATTCATAATCTTCAAAAACAACTTCATTGTTAAGATTTTTTTTACTCATACCTTTTAACTTTACTCCATTAGCCCAGCCTTTTAAGCGTTGATATCCAATAACTTTCCATTCTACAATATCATCACCATGATAGGCCTTATATATCTTCTCTAATTTGAATTGTGTGCCATCAATCCTATGACCGGCGGGTAAATCATATTTTTTGTAAATATCATCAACAGATTTCCAGAAATCTTTATCACTCAATGATTCTGGTAAAGAATTTAATTCTTTTTCAGCAGATCTTAGTTCTTTCTCAGTTTGTTCATTATTCATCTGCTGAAGAACCTCGCGACTTTTACAATAAGCCTTGCTAGCCAAGGAAATTTGACATCAATTATTTTTACATCATCTGGGAATTCTGCAGGATCTGATATTTTTGAATAATAAATACGATTATCCCGTGGAGGACCAGTTTGTTCTTTATGATATCTTGAGTATGGATATGTCTGTTCATTATTCATCTGATAAAAGCTCCTTTAGCTTTGCTGCAAATTTCGGGCTACAAATGATTTGGTTCTCGGGAATATATATATCTAAAAAACATTGATAATCGCCAACCCATATATTTGGCACCTTTTTCCCCTCAGTCATCAAATCCATTAGGAACCCATAAGGGGGATCGGTGCTTTTATCCTGTTCGTCATTAATCATCGGGTTTTTAACAATCCCCTCTTTGTGTCTGACACGCATATTCTAGCTGTTCTTCAAGTTTTTCAACTTCGTCTTTAAGCTCGTCAATATTTTCAACTAGCATTTTTATTTCGCCACGGCTCAAAGAAACCATGTCGCGTGTTGGCATGTTGCCCATTTTTCGATAGCGGTCTAATTCGTCATTTAACATCTGTTTTATACACTTCTGCTAGGGCTGTATTTAGTCGGTCTTTTCCACTCATAACATTCTCATAGCATCGGTGTTCTTTTGCCGCCTCAACAATATTAACCAGGGTTTGAATATCTTTAGCTTTATGTCCACAATCTTCGCAATCGTAATCACCATTTGTAATTAACTTTTTGATTGTATGTTCAAGAATCATCTGATTTCTCTAACAATGTTTTAACCGTTATCATAGTCTCAATTGTTTCTTTGATATACAAAGCCATTGAATCTTTAATCTTTTCAGATTCATTCAAAAGTTCCACGCCCCTTATCAACTGTACACCCAACAATTCGCAATCTTTACATCCAGATTTAGATTCTAATTCTTGTTCATTATTCATCTGTTTGAAATTCTCCCGCCACGCCAGCAGCCTTGTTGTAAACAAAAATCAGCTTCTTCAAATACTTTGTGTTTTCAGAGCATAATAGCTCTAGCTTCCTATGAACGCTAAACCACTCGCAGACGTCTTGGTGCGGCATTTCCTCACACTTGCATTGCGACATACACAGCAGGCAAACGGTATCTAAAAGATACATATTAAATATAGCTTGGGATTTTTCGCGTTCACTATACATCGGTTAAACCTAACACTTCCCGAACATACAAACTAACTTCAGGAACATTTATCATCTCAGATAAACCTTTTTCGAGTTTGTCACACGTTTCTATTAACCATAAAAGATCAGATTCAGGAAAATCAAGTCTGGTAGAATTAATAAATGTCTCTCGAATTTCTTTTATTCGTTCAGATATCATCAGTTAATTGTTCTCCCGGTTTCATCACATTGACCGTTAGGCCTCATATATTTACGCATAGCAGAGCCCCAAAAATCCATAAATATATGATGTGTATAAAACATATCCAACCTTTCTTCAGACCACTGGAAAAAATACCAATCATTTTTCAATCTGGTTTTTCGCTTCCGTCTTTTATTCACACACCTAACTCATCATTTAATAACTTCTTGGTTTTAGCTAAAGTTTTTTCACAAAGATGAAGTACACCCAAACTTTTAGAACATGTAATCATGGTGTTATAAAATTGAAATAAATTTTGATCATCTATTTTTGATGTTAAATATTTTTCTCTTTTTGGATCTTCAATTGGAATATCGTGATCATCTTTAAATTCAAAGACAAGCTTTACAAATTCAATACGTTCTTTAAATAAAACTAAAATATCTTTATCAATCTGCTCAATTTCCGTTCGATACTCTTCTAATTTAGTTGTTATCATTTAATGAATCCTCAATATTATTCAATAACTCACACAGTTAATATAATCGTCTAAAGCCGGGCCTTGAATACGCGCCATTGTTGGAGATACCATCTTGGCGAAATAATAAAGGTTATCAACGCTGCCACCGCTGTAGAGAGCGTCACCAATGTTATACAAACGCTCGCCCAAATAACCACGAGAACAATTGGAAGGAGACACATTATACCCAGAACATATTGAAGTAAAAAGATCACCATTTTTTAAACTCTCTACTTTGTAAAAGATTTTATAAGAAGGGTTGCAGGGCTGAGGAATTTCTACAGCACACAAGAGCCTAGTTGCGACACCAGCACTCATACCGTCACGACCATCAAGACCATTATTGCCATTCATCCCAGGCTTACCATCGCGTCCACGAGCGCCTACAGGGCCAACAACAGACTCACCCTTTTCTCCTTGATCACCCGTATAGCCTTGCTCACCCTTTTCTCCTGGCTCTCCTTTGTTTCCTTTTTCTCCAGCTTTTCCTTCAACTTCATAAACAACTGTTTTATCTCCCCTGTTACCTTTTCGACCTTTGTCATCTTTACCACAAGCCACACTCATTAAAATTGTTAATAATAAAATTGTTTTCATTTTTTACTCCTAAAATTTAAGCTCAAAATCTTTAATTGCCATTTGAGTGGCAACTATTAACGTAAATAAAACCACAGCAGGACACATTAATCACTCCATCCAACAGGTATTTTACATGTTGACGATACAACCGATCCATTACGCTCAAAATAAGCAACATCTGGACCTTCAAGATAAGCTATAACTAAACCATCATTTACTTCAGCGCGAGAATACCCGGCACTATCTATTGGATACTCTTTAGTTGTATAGTCGTGATACTTACATTCTTGAATCTTTCTAGTACAAATTCCAGATACACGAGTCAAGCCATCTTTTTTACGCCACACACTATAACGTGTCATATACAAATCATCCCACTTATACTCACACGATAACACAAGAGAAGTTCCTGAACTTGGTGGAAAAATTATTTCACCCTCTTCTCCTTTTTCTCCCTGCTCGCCTTGCTCTGAACTACAAGCTGCAAAAAACTTAAAAAACAATACAGCTAAAAGACCACAGACTACATAACAAATTGCTTTCATTTTGATTTCCTCATATTTAGTTTTAAAACAGGGGAGTTATATTATTTTGTGTAAGATATGTCAACTCTTTTGTGTAAATTATTTTCCATACATTAACACAGCGATCTTCTTATCTAAATCATCAGTACTGCGACCATCACTTGACGTGGCCAGCCAAGCCTTCTTTAAAACCTTTAACCGTGTATGCGAATAAAGCGCATATTTTCTTAACCGTTTTGCTACTTTAGATCTCATTTATCTTTCTCCTCAATTTTTTTAGCACCCTTATCTAAACTTTTGACATACTCGTCGCTCATGATGTGGTAGTAGCGTTTTTTAAAAGAGAGTTTTGTACCTGATCTTTTTTCTTTGTTCATCTCCGCTGTAATGCTAACTGCAAAAGCTGTTTCACCATCTGAGAACGTGAACTTACCTATTGGTTTACCATCAATCAAAACCTCTAGATCACCATCGAGAGAGTCCATAACATATTTTAAGGAACCAACATATTTTGGATACAGAGGATTTTTTAGCGGATGCTCTCGGCATAAGCTAATACCACCATCTGGTATGTTATGATAGTAACGCAAAGGCTTACCATCAATAAGCACCGCCATATCATCGATAGGATCGGTTGGGTTTTCTAATAAAAATTTTAGATCTTTAACTTTCATAATAGTTTTGATTTTCCACTCCCATCGCAAATACTACAAGATTCAAAACGCATACTACAAAGACACCCTTCTGTCCTCAACAAGGTTCTCGCATATTTTATCCGCTCATTAATACCGTTTTGTGTAACAAGACTAAAGCAACATCCTATTGGAACTTGTTTTTTATTAACCTCATAATGTTTCTGTGGTCTTATTTCATAATACAAAATATCTTTATCGTTAATGAAAATTTCAGGGTCATCTTTATGCAAGCTATCAATAATTTTCAACTCATCAAGTAACTCACCTACAGTATCAGCTGTTGGTTCGATTTTTGAAATTCTAAATTGTATGTATGTAGAACCATCATCCATAGACAAAGGTAATTTTTTTTCTTCTTCGCTAAACCTATTTATTATCGCAATTAGATCTCTACATTTCATAATTAATCCTTCTCCTTTGATTCGAACTCGCCGCACCATTCAATATCGTGAACTATGGGAAATGTGGAGTCCTCAAATGCAGGTGGATATCTTCGACAATATCGTGTTGTATACGATTCTTCCTCTTTCATAGAATACCTACAAATCCCACAAGACTCTTTTTGTATTTCACTCATTCCCACATCCACCTTGTACCTTTTATAAGGAGTCTTTTGTCAAACTCACTCCAATCCGTTAAAAACGAAAACAACAAAAAAGGCAAACACCAAACAGGAGAAGATAAAAGGATAAACCAATTAACAATCAATCGTATCAATCTCACAACTCACCCAACTCCACATAATTCTCACTGCGCAAAAGCCCTGTTATACTGACAAAAGTCGTATAAACTTTATTTTTCCACATTGCCCTACCTATGAAATCAACAATCATCATCTTATCATCTTCTGTTGAATAATAGACATAGGCATTTTCAAGATCAGGCTCAAAATATGCATACATTCTCTCATCATCTTTTTTACTAATCCATTTGTTTTTCATTTTTATTCCCTTTCAATTTAAAACCTCCCCAAACAACACTATAACTTTTTAGCTTACGTTGCAAGGTTCTTATACTTATATCTAAGTCTCGTGCCGTATGCGTTTTATTTCCTCCGTGTAAACTAAGAGAATACAAAATAACATTTTTTTCTATTTCATAAAGCGGTGTTTCTTTATGTATTCCAAGATAAAATTTTTCATCTGAAATTTTCTCAAGAGAAACTGAAACATCATCTTTATTTACAACATCCATGTTGATAAGCCCCACGATCGAATAAATTAATTTGCCATATAATATTCACCATAACCAGAACCAGAACCA
>SDBT01019571.1_pt1 | contig 10605 bp, 8 predicted proteins | sample 2277101 | NCBI WGS metagenome assembly SDBT01 (sample SAMN10404973, study PRJNA504765) | marine sediment metagenome | isolation source: marine sediment core GS10_PC15, 103 cmbsf | place: Arctic Ocean: Southern Knipovich Ridge | collected 2010
TTGTCAGCCGGCTCGTCGACGCCTCCTCCGTTGAGTGTGAAGGAGGCCACCACCGGCGGAGTGTGGTCCACCGATACGGACACCCCGGCAGAGACCACGCTGTTGCCGGCCGGGTCGGTGCAGGTGGCGGTCACGGTCTTGGATATCTCCGCGGCTCCCAGGGTGACCGGCACCAGGTCAAGGTAGGCGCCGCTGTACAGGGTGGTCGGAAGCTCATCCTCGACGAGCAGCACAAGCTCGGAGTCTGCGGCAATCGCGTCGCCGCAGTTGACCGCCACGCTGGTGGAGCCGTCGGCCGTGGTGATCCAGCCCGAGCCGTCGCCCACTGTAACGTCCAGGATCTGCGGGGCGGTCCCGTCGACCGTGACCGCGGCCTCGGCCACGGGCGAGATGTTACCGCCGGCGTCCTTGATCTGCGCCAGGACGCTTGCGAGACCGTCGCCGGCCGGAAGGTCCAGGTTGGAGTTGGCCGCGTAGGCCACCCACGCCTCGGAGTCCAGGGTCCCGTCTGTTGCGAAGCGCATCCAGACGGCGTCGGCCGATACCAGGGACACGGCCACGTTGAGGTTGCTCTGGACGTAGGCGGCCCCGCCGGCGAGCGTAAGGATCGGCATCTCGGGTATGACCGTGTCCAGGAAGACCGAGTTGTCCGAGATCGCCGCCGCCGCGGTCACGTTGCCGGCCGCATCCCGGGCGCACAGGTACATGGACCGCGAGCCCTCGCCGGCCGACAGGGTATAGCCCACGTCGCCCGATGTGGGGTAGACGTAGCTGGCCGTGGAACAATCGAAAATACCCTCTGACAGTGCCGTGGCATCGACACCTGAAAAATTGTCGGTGATGTTGAGCAGGTGCACGGTGATGGACGGGTTGTCAGCCGGCTCGTCGACGCCTCCTCCGTTGAGTGTGAAGGAGGCCACCACCGGCGGGGTGTGGTCGACCGACACGGACACCCCGGCAGAGACCGCGCTGTTGCCGGCCGGGTCGGTGCAGGTGGCGGTCACGGTCTTGGCGATCTCGGCCGCTCCCAGGGTGACCGGCACCAAGTCGAGGTAGGCGCCGCTGTAAAGCGTGTTCAGAAGCTCATCCTCGATAAGAAGTGTCAGCTCGGCGTCGGGCGCCAGGTTGTCGCCGCAGTTGACGGCCGCGTTGGTCGATCCGTCAGCGCTGGTGACCCAGCCCGAGCCGTCGCCCACCATGACGTCCAGGATCTGCGGAGCAGTACCGTCCACGAAGACCGAGGCCTCGGCGATCGGGGATTGGTTCCCGCCCAGGTCCTTGACCTGTGCCAGCACGCTTCTGAGCCCGTCGCCGGCCGGGAGGTCCAGGCTGGATGAGGCCGCGTAGGCCACCCAGGCCTCGTCGTCCAGGGTGCCGTCGATGGAGATGCGCATCCAACTGGCGTCCGCTGCCGCCGTGAGGGCCACGTTCACTCCCAGAGGGCTCTGGACGTAGGCGGCCCCGCCGGCCAGCACCAGGACCGGCATCTCGGGCGCCACGGTGTCCAGCGTAATGCTGTCCGACGTGGCCGCGGTCTTGTTGCCGGCCTCGTCCATCAGCTTGATCCAGACTTCCTTGGTTCCGTCGCCGGGCGTCAGGAACCAGGAGCGGTTCGCGGCCAGGGGTTCGAAGATCTCCACCGCGAAGCCCGCGTCGTTGGACAGCGCCATGCGCGTGGCTTCCGTGGCGTCGATGCTCAGCTCCACCAGGGGCGAGTTGCAAAAGGCCGCGTCGGTCACCCCGTCGCAGTCGATGGTGAAGCTCACCAGCACGGGCGGATCGCGGTCCAGGGTAATGCTCGCCTGAACCGGCGCCGGGATTTCGTTGCCCGCGAAGTCCCGGAACAGTACGTAAACCGTCTTGAGCTCGTCGGTCAGTGGATCCGCCAGGGTGTGCGTCCTGGCTTCCGCGAAGTCCTGCCAGGGCTCGGTGTCGAACACCCCGTCGTTGGAGATCCGCAGGCTTTCTACTCCGCTGGTCTGGTCGGTGGCGAAGAAGCGCAGGGTGACGATCCCGCCGGCGTTGTTGGAGTACTCCGCCCCGGCGTCGATTTCCACCGTGGCGTTCTCGGGAGGCTGGGTGTCCAGGGTGATGTTCGCTGACAGTAGATCGCCCTCCGTGCCGTCGGATGCCTTGTACTGCACGTAGACCGTCTTGAGCCCGTCGCCCGCGCTCAGGGTGAACCCCGGGGACGGCTCGAACGGCACCCAGGTGGTGTCGGCGAAGCTCGGATCCTCGCTGATGCGCATCTCGAACGGGTCGGCGGTCGTGAGGGTCAGGGTGACGGCCGGGTCGTTGGTGTAGAGGGCCCCGCCGTTGATCTCGAAGTCGCCCTGCCGTACCGCCAGGGTGAGCTGACCCACATCGGTGACCGTGTCGGCCTGAACCAGCACCGACCCGACCAGGCCCCGCACGAAACCGTCGTGCCGGGCGGTCAGCTCGTAGGTGCCCAACCCGACGTCCTCGATGGCGAAGTCCCCGGCGCTGCTGGTCAGCGCGGTGTGCGTCGTACCGGTCAGCTCGACCATGGTGCCGCCGTGGTCCGACTCCCCGGAGAGCTGCACGTTGCCGCGTACCGCGCCGAGCGAGATGGGCAGGAAGATCTCCTGTACCATGGCATCACGCCCGGCCTCGACCACCACGCCGGGGATGATCTGCGTGTCGAAGTCCGACATCGAGGCGGTCAGGGTATATGTCCCCGCGGCCACGTCTGCCAGCAGGTACGACCCGTTCGCGGCAGAGGTGCCGGTGGAACCGTCGGACAGGCTGAGGAGCACGTCCCCGTGCTGGTCGACGTCGGCGCCCTCCAGGCGCACGAAGCCGGCCACGCTGCCCGGGTTGGGATCGAGCACCACCGGGCTGTTTGGCACGCTGACGGTCTCGCCTGCGATCACCTCCACGTTGTCGCGGCGGGTTGGGTTGTAGTAGCGGGCGCTGAAGATCAGGTTGTAGGTCCCGGCGTTCAGGAACAGGTCAAACTCGCCGGCCGCGTTGGTTACCGTGCGCACGCCCGTGTTTTCTACCTCGACCAAGATGCCGGAGTGGTCCTGCTCTCCGCTCATCTGCGCCACGCCCGTGAGGTGGCCGGGATCGTCAATGATCTCCTCCAGGGTGAGCTGACCCACATCGGTGACCGTGTCGGCCTGAACCAGCACCGACCCGACCAGGCCCTGCACGAACCCGTCGTGCCGGGCGGTCAGATCGTAGGTGCCCACTTCGACGCCCTCGATGGCGTAGTCCCCCGCGCTGTTGGTGATCGCCGTGTGAGTCGTGCCGGTCAGCTCCACCACGGTGCCGCCGTGTTCCAACTCCCCGGCCAGCAGCACGTTGCCGAGTACCGTGCCGCGCGAGATGGGCAGGAAGATCTCCTGTACCATGGTATCGCGCCCGGCCTCGACCACCACGCCGGGGATGATCTGCGTGTCGAAGTCCGACATCGAGGCGGTCAGGGTGTATGTCCCCGCGGCCACGTCTGCCAGCAGGTACGACCCGTCAGCGGCAGAGGTGCCGGTGGAGCCGTCGGACAGGCTGAGGAACACGTTCCCGTGCTGGTCGACGCCGGCGCCCTCCAGGCGCACGAAGCCGGCCACGCTGCCCGGGATGGGATCGAGCACCACCGGGCTGTCGGGCACGCTGACGGTCTCGCCTGCGATCACCTCCACGTCGTCGCGGCGGGTTGGGTTGTAGTAGCGGGCGCTGAAGATAAGGCTATAGGTCCCGGCGTTCAGGAACAGGTCGAACTCGCCGGCCGCGTTGGTGACCGTGCGTATGCCCGCTCCCTCGACCTCGACCACGATGCCGGAGTGGTCCTGCTCTCCGCTCATCTGCGCCACGCCCGTGAGGTGGCCGGGATCGTCAATGATCTCCTCCAGGGTGAGCTGCTCCACCGTTGTGACCGTGTCGGCCTCCACCAGCACAAGCCCGACCAGGCCCTGCACGAACCCGTCGTGCCGGGCGGTCAGCTCGTAGGTGCCCACTTCGACGCCCTCGATGGCGTAGTCCCCGGCGCTGTTGGTGATCGCCGTGTGCGTCGTGCCGGTCAACTCCACCACGCTGCCGCCGTGTTCCGACTCCCCGGCCAGCAGCACGTTGCCGTGCACCGAGCCGCGGGAGATGGGCAGGAAGATGTCCTGGACCAGGGTCTCGCGCCCGCCCTCGACCACCACGCCGGTGATGATCTGCGTATCGAAGTCCGGCATCGAGGCGGTCAGGGTGTAGATCCCCGCGGCCACATCGGCCAGCATGTACGACCCGTCCGCGTCAGACGCGCCGGTGGAGACGTCGGACAGGCTGATGACCACGTCCCCGTGCTGATCGACGCCGGCGCCCTCCAGGCGCACCACGCCGGCCACGCTGCCCGGGTCGGGCTCGAGCACCACCGGGCTGTCCGGCACGGTGACGGTCTCGCCTGCAATCACCTCGACGTCGTCGCGGCGCGCCGGGTTGTAGTCGCGGGCGGTGAAAATCAGGGCGTAGGTCCCGGCGTCCAGGAACAGGTCGAACTCGCCGGCCGCGTTGGTGACCGTGCGCATGCCCGTGTCCTCGACCTCGACCACGATGCCGGAGTGGTCCTGCTCACCGCTCTTCTGCGCCACCCCGGTCAGGTGCCCGACATCGTCGATGATCTCCTCGGGCAGCGAGTCCAGGGTGATCTCCAGGACCCGTTGCTCGTTCGCCACCAGCACCACCTCGCGGACCTGCCGAAAGTACCGCTCGTGGGTGATCTCGAGCGAGACGCGGCCGGGCGTGAGATCGATAAAGCCGAAGCCGCCTTCGGCGCCGGTCGACACCTCGGCGTCCTCGCCGCCCACGGCGCTTTCGAGGCGCACCGCTGCACCCTCGATCGCAGCTTGCTCGCCCCCGCCCAGCGGCTCGCCCAGGACGGTCCCCGTCACGGAGGCCTTGGCCTGCTGGTCGAGCGGGGTGTCGTCGTCGAATGGGTTGGTAGGAGGTACGCTCGTATCGCAGCCGAACGCGAACGCGAATCCGGCCAGCAGGACGAGACGAACGAAAAGGCCGTGACGGACAGGCTTCGATTCCATCTTTCGAACCCCTTTCAAAAGACCGTATGTCTCCAGGCCGCATCTTCGATCGAGCACGGTCGGGCTATGAGGAGTTGTCGACATCTAAAAATAATAGACCGAAACGGACAATTATTCAACCGCTTGATGATCATACACCACCACCGAAATACATGACTATGAATAATTGACCATGGTAGAAGAAGAGGAACAGGAGGGGTTGCCATGGATGAGGTCGCAATGGAGATATCGGTCAGCCAGTTCAAGGCCAAGTGCCTTTCCATGATCGAAGAGGTGGCCAGGACTGGCCTGTCGCTGATAGTCACGAAAAGGGGCAAGCCCATAGTAAAGGTCATCTCGCTGGGCGTGAAAGAACCTCAGAGCCTGCTCGGAAGCGTAGAATACGAGCGGGAAGAGGATCTCCTCGATCCCGTGGACGAGCCGTGGGAGGCGGATCGGTGATCGTACTCGACACCCATGTATGGATTTGGTGGGTGAGCGAGCCGGACAAGCTGTCAAGCAATGCTCTTGCTGCCATCGACTATGCGAAGACAATAGGTGTATGCCCGATCAGCTGCTGGGAGCTATCCACGCGTTTTCCCGGTTGCGGACGGTGTGGTGACACATGGGGACGGTCGGTGCCGGATGGGGGATCACTGCACCGCGACGTTCATGGCCACTTCCTACTTGATGGTTTACTTGATTGTGACCTTGACGGAGGGGATCTTCTTCTTGAGCTTCTCGACCCCGGCCTCGGTGATCTTGGTATTACGGGCTCCGACCGACTTGAGCATCTTCAGGTTGCCGAGCTCGCTCAGCCCCTTGTCGGTGATCGGCAGATCGTCCATCCACAGGTAGCCCAGCTCGGGAAACGTCGCCACGCGCTTCATTCCCTTGTCGGTCACCTTGGTCTTCGAGATGTACAGGAGCTTCAGCTTCGTAAGCGGTTTGAGGTGAGACAGGCCCGCGTCCGTGAGCTGGGTGCCCCACAGGAACAGCTTTTTGAGGCCGGTCAGCTTGGCCAGGTGCTTGACTCCCTCGTCGGTGGTCTTGGCGTTGAACAGGTCGAGCGACTCCAGGTTCTTCAGTGCCGCCAGGTGGGACAGGCCGGCGTTCACGTCCAGAAAGCCAAGGCTGAGCTCCTTCAGGTTGGACAGGTGCACGATGTTGGCGAGACCGGCGTCGTCGATCCCGGTGCCGCGAAGCACGAGCTTTTCCAGCTTGGGCAGTTCTTTCAGGTGCACCAGGCAATCGCCGGTCACGCTTTTGAGTCCGCCCAGGTCGAGCCGCTTGAGGTTCTTCAGGGTCTCGAGCCTGGCCAGGCCCGCGTTGGTGACCGAGGTGCCGCTCAACTCCAGGAACTCGAGGCTGGTCAATCGGGCCACGTGGTCCATGCCCGCATCGTCGAACTTCCGGTTGGCCGTCAACCGCAGCCCCCGCAGGTTCGCACACGATTTCAGGTGAGCCAGCCCGGCCGAGGTGAGCTTGTTCCTGGCACTCCCGCCGCCCAGGTCCAGGTGGGAAAGCAGGGGCAGGTCGGCCAGGTGCGCCAGGCTCTCGTCGGTGATCTTCTCGTTGTTGCCGAGGGCGAGACGGGTGGTCTTCTTCAGGTCCTCCACGGTGTAGTTCTCGTCGCCCTTCTTGATCCCGGCCTCGGCGAGCCACCTGGCGGTAGCCGCCAGGGGATCGCCCGGATCCGCGGCCGCGACTGGCTTGGCGGGCTCGGCCGCGCCCGTCTCCGGCTTCGCGGGAGCGGCGGTCGGCGCGGGCTCTTTTCCGGTCTCGCCCGGCTCCGGCGTCGAGCAACCCGGCGCCAAAGAGGCGACCAGGCAGAGCAGGGTCAGAATGCAAAGTGCCTTCAACGGATTCATGATTCCTCCCTTTTTGTTTTCCGATTCCTGTAACCCAGATGGGATTACTACACCGGGGAACGTCCTGTCAAACCCGACTACCATTTCGAGGTCGCCGGTGGTAGCCTGCGGTCAATGGACAAGACGGTCTTGATCACCGGCGCGGCCGGCAACCTGGGCGGATTCCTCGCCCGGTATCTCATGAAATCGGACCTGCGGCTGCGCCTGATGATCCACCGAACTCCGCTTCCCTTCCCGGTCGAAGGGCGCGATGACGTGCGGGTGGCCCTGGAACAGGGCATCGTGGAGATGTGAGGAGGGAAGATGGGAATCGGAAACATGGGCAGGTGGCTTGTACTGCTGGCGGGATTGAGCCGGGCGGGCTGTTCGGACGGCCCGGCGGAGCAGCCCGGGCCTCAATGGCCGGCCTGTGAGCGGATTACTTCCGACCGCAGCCTGGCCGACAAGGCTGCGTATTTCGACCGGGTGGCCCGCGAGCAGCACCTGGCCGGCGACGGGTTGCTGCGCAACATCTACCTTGGCGAGGACCTGCTGTCGATCGAGCGCTTCAACCACGCCGAGAACACCATCCTCTGGAGCGGCATATACCTGGCCTCGCAGGCGTTCCGCTACGCCGTGACCGGGGAGGCCGAGGCGCAGCAAAACGCCCGTACGGTGGTGGACGGCCTGCACGAGTTGACCCTCGTGACCGGGGTGAGCGGGCTGTACGGCAGGTCCATGGATCGGCCCGGCGTGGTCTACGACTTCGACGGCCGCGGCACGCCCTGGTGGACCGAGTCGGACGCGCCCGGCTACGAGGGCTGGGCGTTTCGCAACGACGTGAGCAAGGACGGCTACGACGGGCTGATGTTCGGCTACGCCGCGGCCCTGGAGCACTTCGACGATCCGCTGCTGCTGGCCGACGTGCGCGATCGGGTGGCGGAGATCGCCGGGCACCTCCTGGACAACGGCCTTACGATAGTGGACACCGACGGGGAGGTGACCGAGCACGGCCGGCTGTACCACAGCGCCCTGGACGACTTCCCCGGCTTCAACGCCATGCTGGCCGCCAGCTGGTTCAAGGTGGCCCAGGCAGCGGCGGGCGATCAGGCGCTCGATGATTTTTATTACGGCTGCCTGATGGGGATGAGGGCCGGCGTCCAGTGCCCGGACATCGAGGATTCGGACTTCGGCACCTACATCGAGAGCATGGAGGATCTGCTGTTGCTGTTCCTGCCGGATTGCAAGCAGAACTACGACAACTTCGACATGTGCTACCAGGCCATGTACCCGCTGCTGCGCCGCGAGACCCACGACGGTCTCCGGGCTCGGCTTCTGGGCGTGCTGCGCGGCAACATGTTCCACACCGATGATCCGCGATACCAGAGCATGGCCGAGATCGGCTGGACGTTCTTCACCTTCGCCTACGCAGCGCTGACCGGCGACCAGCCCGGGGACGATCCGGTGCTCGACTCGGCCGTGGATCTGGCGGTCTGCACCTGCAAGGAGTTTCCGGACCAGAAGTTCGACCGCCACATCCCGGCCGGCGTCCAGGACGAGGTCTGCCTCACGCGGCTGGAAGAGCCGGCCGCCGCCGAGCCCGTCCCGCTGGCCGAGTACCACTTCGACAACTACCTCTGGCGGCTGGACCCCTTCGTGATCCAGCAGGAGCGCCAGGAGAACCGGCGCCTGGTGTGGTCGCCCGAGGACTACCTGATGGCCTACTGGATGGGCCGCCTCCACGGGCTGATCGGACCGGACTTGTAAGGATCGAAAAAGGTAACTTGCTTGCTCCACTTGCTCGAGACAGTAGGCGATGGTAGCATCTGAAAGAGGAAAGAGGAGGTGTACCGATGGCCAAGTTGGCAGAGGTGTGCACGAATGAAGAACCCGTTATGGTTGTGGAACGCCCGGGAATTTGGCTGGAAGCAGATGCACCGGTCCCTCTGCGGCGGTTGTCCCACGACCTACTTGAGTCCCTGGTCACAGAACCCATCGAGGACGGTGTGACTCACGCATCAGAGTCCATCCTCCGCACCGCCCTCCAAAACGACCAGGCAGCGACACAGGCGTGGCTCCAGGAACAGTGGAGGCGCGAGACAAACGCCGGGCTCCTCGCTGCACTGATGAAGTGTGTCGGCCGACTTACTTGGGATGAGACTTCGGGGTGGGGATTGGAAATAGCCAACATATCTCTAAATCACCCCGACGTCGAAGTCAGGGACGCCGCCGTCCAGGCGCTCGAATTGTGGGATGGTAAGGAGGCAGCGGATCTGCTGCGCCAACACAGCGAAGAAGTTGGTTGGCTTCGAAAGTACATAGCACAGATCCTCTCCGAACCCGAATAGAGGGGGGGCCTCTTCTGTGAAGTACCTGGTGCGCAAGATTGGCCGCGCTAAGTGGGACCAGAAGGACGACTTGCCCCAGGGAAGCATCGCCGCGGACGCCGTCACCACCGACTTGAGGACCAGTGGCAACAAGCTGTCATTCTGGTTCTGCACCGCAGATACCGACGACGAGCTGAACGAAGTCGTCCTCGCACTTGCCTCTGGCAACGACAGACCCGACAAGATTGACATCGCATGGTTCGAGACCGCCCTCTTGGAGAAAGACAACGTGGCCATAGAACTTTCTGAGGGTCGCACGCCCGTCACCGGCCAAGGCCGCCCTGGAGGCCAGTAGGGCCATGGCCAGGGAGATCCAGCAGGCCTACGACCGGGCCAAGCAGACCAAAGGCAGCGCCTCTACGCAGTTCCAGGCCTGGGAGTCCTTCGTGTCCGACTACCCGGACGACAACCCCTATCTCAAGACCGTGCCGCAGTGAGGCATAGAGGTCCTGTGACAACTCATGGAATCCCCGTGGTGATTGACATTTTTATGAAAAAGAACCAAATTCCCACTTGTGGGACTAGCTTTGTGTAATAAATACAAGGTGCTAGACGAAAACCAGGCTTTTTTATTGACAAAAATGGCAAACAAGGCTAAAAATACCGGCTATATATTGTTTTTTTGTCAAACAGGGGTCTGCCCAGTGAAGCTCTGGATGTTCTTCGCATACAATCCCGTGTTCAGCGTCGAGTGGTCCGGTACACCGGCCTGGAGCGGACCCTGGTGGACGTCCTCGACCGGCCCGGGTTCGGCGGGGGCTGGGACGAGGCCTGGCGATCTCTCCGGATGATCGAGGAGCTCGACCTCGAACAGGTGATCGAGTACGCCCTGCTCCTCGACAACGCCACCACCGTCGCCAAGGTGGGCTTCTTCCTCGAGCACCGGCGCGATCGTCTCATGGTGGCAGACGGCCACCTGGACGCCCTCCGCAAGCACCGCCCGCGAAGGCCGCACTACCTGTTCCGCAACCTGTTCCGCAACCGGAGACGCGACAGCGGCCTGGTGAAGGGCTGGAACCTCCTCGTTCCGCACGAGATCCTCGCAACCCTCCAGGCAGAGGCCTTCTGAGGATCTCCTTTCCTCGGGCGGGTTCTCCGCTTGGCAGGCCAAGGAAAGAAAAATGCCAAACTCGGGTGACCGACCCTCTGCTCTGACAAGCAAGCGTCGTCAATCCCTTGCCTGCATGTGTGATCAAACAGCCGAATACACCTAAGAAATCGCGTAGTTACGCGTATCCCGCCTTTGGGCGATTCCGTCGGTAACAACACCCAGCCATGAGAGCCCCCACTGATCACGGGCCTCCGGAAGCGCACGCAGTGTAATCCATGTCATGGCCCTGGGAGAGC
>SDBT01019572.1_pt1 | contig 10605 bp, 7 predicted proteins | sample 2277101 | NCBI WGS metagenome assembly SDBT01 (sample SAMN10404973, study PRJNA504765) | marine sediment metagenome | isolation source: marine sediment core GS10_PC15, 103 cmbsf | place: Arctic Ocean: Southern Knipovich Ridge | collected 2010
GGGGGCTCGGCGAGGCTCTGCTGGCGCTGGCCGCCGGGCAGTTGCTCCAGTGCCAGGTCCAGGCTCTGCTTGCCGACGGAGATGTAGATCTCATCGGACGTTGCCAGTCCGGACTCGACGAACCGCTCCCAGGCCACCTGCACGGCGCTGTGCCCCTCAAAGAGCGGCAGGAACTGCTTCGGCCGGTCCGATCGGCTCCATGGCCACAGGCGCGTACCCACGCCCCCCGCACGTATAACGATTCGCATAACGAGACCCCATAAGCGCCGGTTGACGAACTCAGGTCCCCCCCTGGCACGGGCGGTCCTCCCAGCGCGCATGATACCTCATCGGGCGGACGCTGCAACAGCATTCGCATCTTCGGTATCGACAACCCGGGGCCTGGGGGGCGAGCGCCGGCAAAGCGGGACTACTGCTCAGTCACGGACGACTCCCCGCCAGGCGGTCGCCTCATGGCGCGGGCGGGGCGGGGTCCTCGGTTGCCGGAGGCGGATCCTGGGGTTCGTCTGCCGGGTCGAGTTGGGTATCGATGCCGTCTTCCTCGCGGCAGGTGTAGGTCAGGAGCAACCTGTCGTCCTGCACTCGGTCGCCGTTCCTCACACCCAGGGCCCGCAAGGTGAACTCGCCCGGGGCTAACGGCTGGTTGACCTCATTCCCTTCGAAAGTGACCTCGCTGCGCGTGGAACGTGTCTGCCGGCCGTTCTCGTCCCTCTCCACGTGGGTCTTTACGACCTTCACGGGCACGAACACTCCGTCGACCGCCTCATACTCGGCATCCCACGTGCCCGTGGACGCCGGACCATCCATGCGATATGCGATGAGGTTGCACCCTTTGGACAGGTCGAAGACGTAGCGCGAGACCCAGTCGCCGAGGGGCCGCTCAAGCGCGACAATGTCCCCTTCCCGCGTGACTAACCCCTGTATCTTCGGGTGGGCGGCGTTCTCGAAGTAGAACACCATCTGATCGTGCATATCCTCGCCGTCACGGCCCAGATAGTGCATCGGGTCGAAGTCAGGGGTCCGACGGGACACTGGCACGTCGCCGACCGGTCGAATCGTGAGCGCCCTCAGTTTGCCGGGCTGGTCGGAGAAGGTGGTGATCACGGACAGCGTGCCGTCTACCACCATGCCGTCGACGGTCACTTCCTGCTCCTTCGCCGCCTGTTCTGTTCCCGGCCCGGTCATGCTCAGCCGCCATCGCCTGGCGCCTTGCGCCGAACTCCAGACGAACTCCGCCTCACTGGTCGACGCCGTCACGCCCGCCACGCTCTCCCCGCCACCGATCCCCCACACGGTTCGGGCCCTGCCCTGCCAGGAGACGATGCTCTCCCGGTTCGCACGGTTGCCTTCCGCCACCAGCCGCAGCAACTCGACGTCGCCGTCCAGCCCTGCGTAAGCCGGGGGCCCTTGGATGCCGAGGGCAGGGCTGAGGGCAAGAAGGCAGCAAACAAGGAGTCCCATGCGCTGTCCACTCATCGACATCACCTCATCGTTGCGGGGCGGCCGCAACGCGCGGCTGAACGCGATCACACGCCAGCAGCGTGTATCTCGATCTGCAGCACCTTCAGTCCGGACTTGTGCCAACTCCCTGATACTGCGATTCCCAGGACATGATCACATCCTACTGTGGACAAACAGTCAAGGAAATTGCGCACGCGCATACCGGTATGTGCCGCAGAGCGGCTGGGTGAGGGTGGGAGCCCGGCTCGTTGGCCGCCTTGATTTCCTCCTCGGGGGGGCCCTATCCTGTGGGGCGACGTCGTCCTATGCGCCATATCTGAGAGGTTGGCATGACCGAAGAGAAGACCAAAGCCGCGATCCTGGACTGCGCCCAGGGCATCAAGAACCATATCGACAAGAGCAGGAAGCCCACACTCCAGTTCCCCAAGCGCTCCCTGAGCAACGTCGCCTACGATGAGAAGACCGGCTACCTGAAGCTCAAGGGCGACAAGATCACGCGCACCCTGACCTACAACACCGTCAAGACATTCGCCCAGACGCTGCGCATGATGGCCCTGTCCAAGGAGGCCATCGACGACGGGGAGCAGGTCACCAAGCGGGAGGCCTACTACGTCTCGAAGAACTGGGGCGACGCCCGGTTCGAGGAGCAGCCCGAGAGCGATACCGTCATCGAGGACGTGGAGGCGCTCTTCCGTATCAACCGTGAGCAGCTCGGCTTTATCCCCGAGGAGAAGGGCGGCGAGGTGGCCGGGCAATTGGTCGTCATCGACCGCGACCGCACCACGGGCAAGAAGATCGAGATCGACTGCACGCAGTTCGGCAGCGGGGCCTACTCGGTGCCGATCTCGGTGGAGGACCTGGAGTTCCGCACCAAGGCGAAGTTCATCCTGGCCATCGAGACGGCCGGCATGTTCCAGCGGCTCAACAACCACTCGTTCTGGCGCGAGTGGAACTGCATTCTGGTCAGCATGGGCGGCGTGCCGACGCGCGCGTGCCGGCGCTTCATCCGCCGGCTCTGCGACGTCAAGCGCATTCCCGTTTACGCCTTCGTGGACGGCGACCCCTACGGCTACGGCAACATCTACCGCACCCTGAAGGTAGGCAGCGGCAACGCGGCGCACATCAACGAGTACTTCTGCGTGCCGAAGGCGCGCTTCCTGGGGGTGACGCCCGAGGACGTCGTGAAGTACGAACTGCCCACGCATCCCCTGACCGACACCGACATCAAGCGCGCCAAGGACCTGATCAAGAACGACCCGTTCTTCCGGCACCACAAGCCCTGGCAGAAGGCAATCCACCAGATGCTGAAGAGCGGCCAGCGCGTCGAGCAGCAGGCGTTCGCCAAGCACAGCCTGAACTTCGTGATCGAGACCTACCTGCCCGAGAAGCTGGCGAACAAGAAAGCGTTCCTGCCGTAGGGCGCGCGAAGCGCGCCCTACGATGTCGATGTCGGCTTCGGAGGGCAAGCGACGACGAGTACGCGGACGAGCCCGCCTGCGTGATGGCGCTGGTGCCCGGCGACGACGTGGAGACGCCGATCTGGGCGGACTACGCCCGCATCTTGTCCGAGGCGGAAGGCCGGCCGGTCGAGTTGACCGAGCTCGAGCGGCAGCAGTTCTACAGAACGCGCCCGCGAGGCCTTCGCCGTGATCGCGACAAGCGAAGCCGCCCTCTACGCCAACCTGCTGCTGGTGAAGGGCGTCGTGACGTGACGACGGTTGTCAGTTGACGGTTGTCAGTTGATAGGGGACGACCGCAGCGCCCGCCAACGCGTGTCGTCCCGAGCGGCGGCTCCTTTGGCCGCGAGGGATCTCGATTCGGCGAATCGCTCGTCAAGATGGAGGTCCTTCGCCCCGCCGTCGCGGGACTCAGGATGACATCGCTAGTGGCCGCCTGCCTGCGGTCGATCCCCTACCCCACCTTGCGGAGTTGGAAGCGCCGCTTGAGCACCAGCTTCACGGACCGCAGCGCCGTCTGCCCTACGCGCATCTTGCTCTCGCCGCCCTTGAGGTCATAGCGCAGGACGAAGGGCACCTCCTCGAAGTGCAGGTTCAGCGTGCTGAGCTTCAGCAGGATGTCGGCCATGCTCTCGAAGCCGTCCAGCTCCACGAAGCTGTCGCCGTAGACCTCGAAGGCGCGCTGCAGGCAACTTGCCCGGTAGGCGCGGTAGCCGCACGTGTAGTCGCGCACGTGGTGGATGGGGAAGATCATCTTGTAGACCAGCCGCGCCCCGAGGCTCATGAACTCTCGCCAGCGGCTCACGCCCACCACGCGGCTGCCCTTGCGGTAGCGGCTGGCGATCACCACGTCCGCCCCTTTGTCCCTCATGCGCTCCAACATGCAGGGGACCAGCTCCGGCGGGTGCGTGTTGTCGGCGTCCATGGTCACGACGACGTCGTCCGGGGCGGCCTCTTCACATGCGGTGCGCAGGGCGTCGCGGATGGTCGCGCCCAGGCCCTGGTTGACCTCGTGGGTGACGACGTGCAGGGGGATGCGCTCCTGCCACTCGCGCAGGATCTCGGGCGTGGCGTCCTTGCTGCCGTCGTCGACGATGACGAACCGGTGCGGCTGCCCGATGGAGGCAAGGACCTGCTCCCAGCGGCCGAGCAGCTTCGACAGGTTCTCTTCCTCGTTGTAGGCAGGCAGCGCCACGTGAACGGTCGCGGCGGGTGCAGTCTCGGTAGTCATGGTTCCCCCTCCGTGCGCTCGCACAGGTCGGCGCGCGACTGCATGACGGCATAGAAGGCCAGCAGGCCCATCACCAGGTAATAGTAGTTGTAGAAGGCCACTTTCAAGAACAAGAAGAAGCCGAAGAGCCCGAGCGCCATCCATTTGAGCGTCTCGAGCACGGCCTCGCGCCCCGTCGCCCGCCGCAAGCGCAGGACCAGGCAGACCAGGGCCGCAGCATACGTCAGGAAGCTGAGCTTTGTCACGTAACCGAAGAGCCCCGGCGCGTTGTGGATGCACCATGCCCCCCAGCCGAGCCCGTCATCGCGCGGCGGCATCGACGTCAGCGACGTGACGACGTTGCGGAAGAAGGCACCGGTGTCCCACAGGAAGAACGGCCCGACGATCAGCGTCACGCCGGCCGTCACGATGACGCAGAGCTTCCACCGGCGCTCCTTGATCGCAAGGGCCGCGACGAACGGGAAGCAGAACCACGTGGTCTGCTTCATAGTCAGGGCGAGTATGAGGGCGGCCGTCGCCATCCACTGGCACGACTGCCAAGCCCACAGCGCAAGGCACACGTAGACGAGTATCAGCGACTCCGGCCACGCCTGTTCCAGCAGGAACGCCTGCCCCCCGTTGAACCAGAAGATGATGAGCGCTGCGCCCGGCCAGACGGCCGACCACGGGTGTGCCCCCTCGCCGCGCCGCACCACCATGGCGAAGAGGAACAGCCCCCCCACCATGGCGGCCAGGCTGAGCCAGCGCGCGTCCAGACCCAGCAGGCGCGGCACGGCCATCTGCAGCGCCATGCCGGGCAGGTAGTTGAACGTCTGCGCGTAGTCGGGCCCGACGAACTCCGAGCCTTCGTAGGGGTCGCTGTAGACCTGCGTGTAGGGATTCCGGCCGGCCAGCAGGGCGTCGGCGGACTCGTTGCCTATGGTCCAGACGTCCATGACCGGCTCGGGCGACCGGTGCAGTTGGGCGGCCAGGTACGCGCCGAACGCCAGCGCGGCGCAGGCCAGGACGACCGGCGCGGCGCGGCGCGAACCGGTCACCCACCCCCACACCAGCAGCCCGACGGCGGCCAGGGCAGGGACGGCGTGGCGCCACGTCTGCGGGCGGCTCAGCCATGCGTACTCGAGAGGATCCCGGGCGCACAGATCGACAAGCACAGCTACGGCCAGCCCGAGCCCGACCACGATGGTGACGTAGGAGGTCAAGAATCCCTGGCGGCGGGTCGCCAGCAACGACACAAGGCCGGCCAAGCAGATGGTGATCCCGTAGAGCGTCACGTCATGGTAGCGTCCGAACGTGCCATACACGCCAAGCACGAGGACACAGAGCAGGACCAGGAAGACCGCGCCCGACCAACTGCTTGCCCACGACCTGCCGCCAGGAAGTCCGAAGGTGGATCGCTTGCCGTCAAGCACCATATGAGATCCCCACGCGGGAAGCCAAGCCCAGAACCTGGAAGCGGATTCTACCGGACCTCCGGCCCCAGAGTCAGCCCCGCGCGTCTCGCCCGTGGGTTTGACACCGGGGTGGCCGAATCTCTAGCATCATCCTGACGCGGTGAAGCAGCAGGAGGCGTACACCGGACAGGCAGAGGGAGAACTCCCCGCCGTTGCCGGCGACCGGAATGAACCGGACATCTGTGGTGCTGGTCCCTCCGCTCGGGACCGGGCTCGATAGCACCCGGCAGCCGGCGACTTCGACCTCGACATCGGTCCACATCGCGGCGCCCCGGCCCGGCACGGCACGCCAGTTGCGTTGTTTAAGGCGCGCGCTCCTGGCTTCGCAGGAAGCGACAGTCCCGGTACACCGGCCTCGCAGGGAGACACCATTGGGTCTGGACGGCCAATCCCCGTCTGCGGGGTCCGGAGATCTCTGTCATCGCGGGCAGGCGTACGCCTCGGCCACGTTCTGGGTTCTGGCGGCGTGCGCACTGTCCCTGCTCTGTTGGAACGTCCTGTGGGAGCCCCAGAGGCTCGGGTCGTGGCCCGATGACTGGGACTTCTTTTTCCAGGCCTACGAGGCTGTGCGCATCAGCATTGTTGAGTACCACCAGTTCCCCTGGTGGAACATCTGGAGCTGCGGGGGGGTTCCGCTGTTCGCCAACCCGCAGGTAGGCGTATTCTCGCTGCACACCGCGTTCGTGTTGTGCTTTGGGACGGTGCTCGGGCTCAAGCTCTCGCTGGCTGCCCACATGGCCCTGGGATTCGAGGGGTGCAGGCGGCTGCTGCGTCGCTACGTCGCCCCCCCATTCGCCATCTTTGGCGCCACGGTCTTCGTCTCGTGCGGCGGTCTGGCGATGCACATGGCCGCCGGGCACTTCAACACTACCGTAGTGCACTACCTCCCGTGGTTGCTGTACTTCGCCCTGAGCCTCCCGCGCGGCCGCGTTTACGGATGGCTGTTCGGAGGCACGATGGCGATCATGGCGCTGGAGACGATCGACTACTTCGCAGTCTTCCAGGGGTGCATCGCTGCGATCGCGGCAGTCTGTGTGCTGGTCAAGGCTGGCGAACGTCGGGCAGAGGTGGCCCGCCGGATACTGGTTGCCGCGGGCGTGTTCTTCCTCGTGGCAGGTTTCCGAGTCGGCGTGGCTGCCCGCTACGTGCAGCAGTTCTCGATGAGCGCCCAAGAGCCCGTGGCCGTGCTGGGGCGCGTGTTGCCGCGGGCCTTCCTCAGTCCCATCGCACAGTGGCAGCTTCCGACTCTGGGCGGCGGCCGCCCCTGGTGGGAGTACGGCTGCTATATGGGCCTGCCGGTTGTCGGGCTCTTCTTGCTCTCCATGGTTGCCGGCCTGCGGTTCTGGCACGTTGGGGCCGGCCTGTGCCTGATTGCCGCCTCCAACATCACCGACCCCTGGAGCCCATCCTACTGGCTCAGCATGGTCCCGATCTTCCGGGCGATGCGGGTCCTTCCGCGCTGGCGAATACCGGCCGCTTTCTTCATCGCCGTGGGATCGGCCGCCGGTGCCTGCATGCTGTGGGAGAGGGTGCGCCGTCCCGCCCTGAGGGCGGCGGTCGTCGGCGTCTGCGTGGCCGGAGTGATCTCGATGCTGAACGTGAGCTACCGGACCACGAGCCTTTGCCTATTGGGCCCGATGGCGCCAGATGTGACGCGCTGGGCCGAACGGGCCGAGGGCTTCTACCACGTTGGGCCTGGGCCCGACGAGAACCGCCCTTTCCGTGCGATGTTTCCGGCCACGCGCCTCAACCGGGGCGTGGTGGAGGGATACGAACCCTTGCTCGGCTATGAGAGGCTGCGCCCCAATGCCGTGCGGTCGCGCGGAGAGCACGGCTACTTCGGCGAGGCCTCTGTCGACGGTGAGCAGGTGAGCCCGACCTACTGGTCACCAAACAGGCTCGTCTTTCAGGACCTCCGCGGCCCCCTGCGCCTCAATCTGGCGCCCGGCAGCTACTGGCACGTGAACGGGCGCCAGCCGTTCGCCGGGCTTCGCGTCACCGAGATGGCGCAGCCCTTCGCGGTGTACCCGGACGCGGCCGGACGCGTCGTGCTCACCACGCACCCGTCTGGCTGGCCGTTGGGCGCTGCTCTCGCCCTGTTCGGGCTGGCGGCCGTCGGGACCGGTTGGGCCTGCGGCCTGGGGCCGCGCCGGCGCCGCCTAGAAAGTGACCCACAGGAGTGCAACGATGAAGGATGAACTGCTCTCGGTCGTCATACCCATGTACTGCGAAGAAGATACGGTCCTCCCCCTGTATGAGCGCCTGGATGCCGTGCTCGCTGGGTTGGACATGCGCGCCGAGATCGTCTTCGTCGACGACGGGAGCATTGACGGCACGGTGGGGAAGATCAGGTCACTGGCCGCGTTTGACGCTCGGGTACGGTGCGTCGAGCTGTCGCGCAACTTCGGGCTGGCAGGAGCCGTGACCGCCGGGTTGGACAATGCAGGGGGCGATGCCGTGGTCCTGATGGACGGGGACCTGCAGGATCCACCCGAGCTCATCCCGGAGATGGTCGAGAAGTGGCGGGAAGGCCATCAGGTGGTCAACGCCCTGAAGGGGCGACGGCCGGAGAGCCTGCCGAAAAGGCTGGCGTTCAGAGGGTTCTACGCAGTGATGGGACGGCTCACAGACCTGGGCCTGCCCCCGGGCGCGGGGCTGTTCTCGCTCATGGACAGGTGCGTCGTGCGGCAGCTGTGCTTGATGCGGGAGCAGCACCGATTCATGGCCGGGCTGCGCTGGTGGTTGGGCTTCAGCCAGTGCACCATCGTCTTCGACCGCGAGAGGAGATACGCGGGGCAGCCGCGCCAGAGCCTTGGAAGACTGGTGGGGATGGCGCTCGATGGGATCCTCTCGTTCTCGTCCCGTCCCCTGATGCTGGCCCTGTGGCTGGGGTTCGCCATTGCGGCCCTGTCGACGCTCGGCATCGCCACCATCCTGTACGTCAAGCTCGCCACCGAGACCGCGATCCCGGGGTGGGCCTCCACCATGGTCACCACGCTGTTCATGGGAGCGGTGCAGTTGATAATGCTCGGGATACTGGGGGCCTACGTGGGGCGGATGTACGACGAAATGAAGGGGCGACCCATATACGTTACCAAAGCCGTGCCTGACCGTGAGTGGAGGGACAGGAAGAATGAGGGAAGCAGCAGTCTTGGCGCACGAAGAGATGGAGAGCCGGCACTGGTGGTTCCAGGCACGCAGGCGTCTCATACGGACGCTGCTGAAGCGCTTCGTGGGCCCAGGTGAAGGCTATCTGCTGGAGGCCGGGTGCGGAGCCGGAGGCAATCTGACATGCCTGCGCGCTGACGGCTACCGCGTCGTCGGGCTCGAACCCAACGCAAGACTGGCCTCCCTCGCACGTCGCCGGGCCCACTGCACCATCTACGAGGACGGGCTCCCAGGTGGGATGAGTGTGGTCCGCGAGGACGTGCGTTGCGCTCTGCTGCTGGACGTGCTCGAACACATCGCCGACGAAGCCACTGCCCTGGACGAGATGCACGACCGCCTGCCCCCCGGAGGACACTTGATCGTCACGGTGCCCGCCCTGCCATTCCTCTGGAGTTACCACGACGAATCCTTCGGCCATCACCGGCGGTACACCCGCCAGGACCTCCGGCGCAAGCTCGAGGCGGCCGGCTTCGCGGTTGAGTGGTGCTCCCACTTCAACAGCCTCTTGCTGGCCCCTGCCTTCTGCGTGCGCTTCGCAAGGAAGGCACTTGGCGCCACAAAGGGGCGCACGGACTTCTGGCTCCCTCCCTACCCGATCAATTCCCTGCTGGCGGGGCTTCTGGGGCTCGAGTGCCGGATCATCTCGCAACTAGGCAGCCCTCTCGGACTGAGCCTGGCCGCCGTGGCACGCAAGTGAGCGAGCCGGCGCCAGACCGCCGGAAGCACGCCGTCCCGGGGCCCGTCTGCGTCGGTCACGCGGGGCAGTCCCTCCGGGTCACTCTTTGAGCGCGAGGTCCAGCCGGCGCCGCGCCATGTCGATGTTGGAGATGGTCACCTTCAGGGGCTGGCCCAGGTGGAACTCCCGCCCCGTCCGCGTGCCGACCAGGGCGCGCTTCTTCTCGTCATAGCGATAGAAGTCGCCGCGAATGGCCTGCACCTTGATCAGGCCCTCGGCGTAGTAGTCCTCCAGCCGGACGAAGATGCCGTACTCCTGCACGCCCGTCACGACGCCGTCGAAGACCTCGTCCAGGTGGTCCTGCAGGTAGCGCAGCAGCTTGATGCGCACGATCTCGCGCTCGGCCCGGTCGGCGCGCTCCTGCATCTGGTTGCAGTGGGTGCCGATGCCGGGCAGTTTGTCGCGCCACCGGCTGCGCAGCCGGCCCGCCGCCTGCCCTTCCAGCAGGAAGGCGTCCAACACCTGATGGACCATCATGTCCGGGTAGCGGCGCACGGGCGAGGTGAAGTGCAGGTAGCGGTCGAAGTGCAGCGCGAAGTGCGGCTTGCAGCGCGGTCCGTAGAGGGCCCGCTGCATGGTGCGCAGCAGTTGGATGTTGACGGCTTCGGCCACGTGCGTGCCGGCCACCTCGTCTAGCAGCTCCTGCAGGGCCTTCCTGTCGCGCGCGTCGATGCGGCGGTCCAGGATCGTCTGGATGAAGTCGCCGAACTCGGCCGCGTCCTCGTCGGGCGGCGCGTCGTGGGTGCGGTAGAGGGCCGGCAGCTTGTTGCGGCGCATGAAGTCGGCCACGCACCGGTTGGCGGCCAGCATCAGCTCCTCGACCAGCCCGTGTGATCGGTCGCGCTCGATGCGCACCACGCCTATCACGCGGCCGTCCTCGCCGATGCTGACGTCGTAGTCGGGCACGTCCAGGTCAACGGAACCGACGTCGCGGCGGCGCTTCTTGATCCCGCGGGCCAGCTCGTCCAGCTCGGCCACCAGGGTGCTCACGTTCTCAGGCAGCTTCTCGGCAGCGGCGCTCTCGGCCGGCCCCTCTGCCTCGGCCGCGTCCAGGGCGGCCTGGACCTCGGTGTACGTCATCCGGCGGTCCACGTGCAC
>SDBT01019573.1_pt1 | contig 10605 bp, 10 predicted proteins | sample 2277101 | NCBI WGS metagenome assembly SDBT01 (sample SAMN10404973, study PRJNA504765) | marine sediment metagenome | isolation source: marine sediment core GS10_PC15, 103 cmbsf | place: Arctic Ocean: Southern Knipovich Ridge | collected 2010
GGCCTATTTGAAAAACCTGAAGTTTGTCGTCGAAAACGTGCAAAAGCATCGAATCGAAACCCTCATATTAACCTTTGAGCCTTTTCAAAGCGATAGTAAATAAAATGGCCTTGGTACTGTTAATCACTTTATTCATAATTCTCGGCGGTTTGTTTTCCGGTGCTGAGACCGGTCTGTACCAGCTTAGCCGGCTTCGCCTGCGGCTGGGTATTGAAAAGAAACACCTGCCTTTTGTCATACTCGGTAGATGTTTGCATGACAGCTCCGGCCTGCTCTTGTCAATGCTTATCGGCACTAATCTTGCCAACTATTTTATCACAAGCATTGTTACCGGAATGTTTTTGGTCGAAGTCGGCAATGAACATAAAGCTGAGTTTTTTACGACCCTTGTGACCGTACCAATATTGTTTGTTTTTTCCGAGTTGATCCCCAAGAATATTTTTCTCTATCGCGCGGATTTTGTCATGCCATACATCTCGCCGTTCTTATACGCATTTCACAAGCTTTTGAGCTGGTGCGGCGTGGTACCTCTGCTAAGACTCATATCGAGCCTCTTTACTCAACTGGCGGGATTAGCTGCTTCTTCCAAGACTTTAATAACATCCGCACAAAGACACAAAGTCCAGGCAATTCTGCAGGACACGCACGAAGAAGGCATTCTTAGCCCTGTGCAGAGCGACATCATTAATCGGCTGGTCGGTATCTCACACGTTCATATAGGCTCGGTGATGATCCCGATTCATAACGTCGAGATGGTAGATGTCAATTCCGATGATTCAGCGTTATCGAACAAATTGAATAAGTGTGCCTTTACCCGGCTGCCGGTCACCGAGGACCGTGGTGAAAACATCATCGGCTTTGTCGATATCTACGAAGCGTTAAGCTCATCGGAAAAGTTCGCCGACCTGCGTGGTTTCATCGAACCGATCCGAAAACTCGACGCCGACATGACTGTTATAGATGCCATGAACATCATACAGAAGGAAAATCACAAGATTGCTCTGGTAGTAAGAGCCGGCCGCTTCGGACGGGAAAAGCCTGTCGGCATCTTAACGATGAAAGATCTGGTCGAGGAGTTGCTCGGCGAACTTGCGGAATGGTAATATGGCCTCAAAGCGTAAAACTAAATTGAATATTAAAATGTCGTCGAAAATCATTAGTATTATCGTCGTTATAATACTATTTATTTTGTCGCTCGCCGTCCTGGCAAATACGATGACCAAACCTGTAGGCCGGGATGAGCAGATGTATTGCACGGGGGCGGCATTGATGGCCCAGGGCAAGATGATCTACAGGGATTTTTCATACGCCGCTCAAATGCCCTACCATCCGTTGCTGTGCGCAACGCTGTTCAAATTATTCGGCACAACTCACTACTTGCTAACAGTCAGACTGCTCTCGTGTGTGTGCGATATTCTCGTGATGCTGGGCATAGTCGGCATATACCGGCATATTTTCAGGTCTTTTACAACTTCCGGCATGATTTTGGGCCTGTGTGCGGCCATGCTGTACATATTCAACCCGCTGGTCGATTATGCCAATGGCTACGCCTGGAACCATGATGTCGTAATTTTCTGTGTTGTGTTGTCTTTCTGGTTGTTTATATCGACCGATTTTCAGCAAAATTCAAAATATTGGCGCATCGCCGCCATCGGAGCCCTGCTCACATTCGCCACCTGCATGCGCGTAACTACGGTTCTGGCCGAGCTGTTGTTTTTTGTACTGCTGCTAAGCGTCCCTGCCGGGGCGATCAAAGAAAGATTCAAAAACGCCCTGCCTTTTCTGCTGGCTGGGGCGGTTGTTTCGATTTGGCCTGTCTGGGTGATAGCCCATGCGCCGCAGGCATTCTTTCTGAACCTGGTCAAAATACCGATGCTATACGGCCAGTGGCTGCGCGAAATCGGGATGGTTCATAATAAATTTACCCTGACATTCGCATGCCTGACAACGCCAGGCTATTTCGTCCTTGCGGCACTGACGATATACCTCTGTCTAAGCATGTTTTTTCTTCGCCATAAATTGAAGATTGGCAGCGGCATAAACCTGCTGCTTGCCGCCCTGCTGCCAGCGATATTTTTTATAATCGCCCTGGTCCCGCCGACAATGTGGAGACAATATCTTGCCGTTCCGGTTCCTTTTTTAGCCATCAGCCTCGCCTTTCCGCTGTTATATTTACGTAGGCTCACTAACAAAGGGGACATCAGCAGGCGTTTTAAAATAACGACCGGCTTAATGGTCTTCTGCACCCTTGTGGCGCTATTCTCATACCCGGTCGTGCTATACAGAACCCCTGTAGCTCTCGTACCGGAGAGATGGGTGCCGATCGAAATTCACAAGGTTTCACAAGATATCGCGGGGAAAACGAAAGAGCCTAAACTCATGCTTACCTTAGCCCCCCTGCTCGCTCTGGAAGGCGGCTGCGATATATATCCCGAATTGTCCGCCGGCGCGATTATCTTCAGAATCGCCGATTCCCTGCCAGCCGAGGACCGCCGGATAACGCATACGGCCGGCCCGGAAACACTTGCAGAATCACTTGAAAAATATCCGCCTTCAGCCGTCATACTCGGCGTAGAAATGGGACGCCTCGAAGAACCAATCTACGAATCGGTAGTCACACCAGATTGGAAAAGAAATGATTACGAGAACGGGCCAATAGTTTACTTCAGGCCTTGATCTGCCAGGCTACCTATTCATTATCCGGATGAAATGTGCCTTGCCTTGACACTCAATTCAAACTACAATGTGTAAGAAGATGATTTAGTAAGCAATCACAATGCCTAACATAATGGCCTGCCGATGGCCTATAGCAATTTGATATGGAATGACAATCTGATATGTGCAAAAGAGAAATAGTAACGCAAGTTGGCTCATTGCCGTATGACGATGTTGACGAGGCTGTTAAGTACAGCCTGCGGCACGACATACCCTTTCTGCCGGAACTTCCCAAGTTGGGGGACGCAATGTTGGACTACATTAAGAATCCCGGCAACTTAAGCTGCCTCGAGACGTTCAAAAGAAAAGTCGAGGGCCGCGAGACTGTCAAAGTACAATGCGTCGGCCCGGCCACTGTTATACTTGGCGGATACGACCAGGATGAGGCTTTTTCCCGAGTCTATCAGCATATCGACTCCATTATGAACGGACTCGATGCAGACAACGTCATTCTATTTTTAGATGAGCCTGCACTGGGGCAGGTCGGATTCGACTACCAGCAGTTGTGGACGCCGCTTTTTCAGAGCTTCAACGTTACGCCCGGCGTACACGTGTGCGGCAATATGAACTGGGACGATCTATTCAGTTCTGAAGTTGAGATTATCAGCTTTGATGCCTCGAAATACGATATCACCAGATATCCGGGATACAGGAACGGTAAGAGAATTGCCTGGGGAGTAGAAACAATAGAGGATGTCAAGGATTTTCAAAAAGGCGACTTGTTGACATTGCCATGCGGTATGGGCCCTAAGTTCTACAGTACTCATGACTGTGAGGTTAGTCTCAGCAACTTGTTGAAGATTTCCAACGACCTTACGTCTGGAAGTAAACTCCACGCCGACTCCCAATGATAACACATGCTCCCTTTCCCCAGGGATAAGGCATGTTCTGATGTTTCTGAATATCTGGTTCTGACGAAAATGTACGTTCTTCGTTTATATTACTGCTCTTCTGTAGCATGACTGTCGATAATCGCTTGCGCGATGTTGTTGATGACCGTACGGGTCTGGCCGTTGGTGTTGTTGGAGAGGACCGAGAATATATAATCACCCTGGTCAGTGACACACAGGCCAGAGAACGACTTTACGCTGTTGATATACCCGGTCTTACCGAAGATTTTACCCTTGTACTTTTCCTCTTTGAAATATTTTACAATCGTCCCCTCTATCCCCCCTACCGCAAGCGAGTCCTTGTACAACTGCCAATTCCTGCTTTTGTAAATGTCCGATAAGACGGTTGTTATCGTATATGCAGTAAGCTCGTTTTGCCGGCTCAGGCCGCTGCCGTCGTCGATATAGAACTGGCTCTTATCAATACCAAGCCCCAATAGATATTGAGAAATCACTTCCCTTCCTTTTTCCCAACTGCCGTTTTTCTTATCGGGATTACTCATCGCGGCGACAGTTTTAAACATCGCCTCGGCGGCCAATCCGAGGCTGTTCTTATTACAGCGAGCCAAACAATCGGCCAGCGGCGTGCTAAATTCGATTAGCGGGATGAAATTGCTGCCCTCTTCCAGCGTTTTTTCGACGAGGTGTCCCTTTGCGTCGATATCTGCCTCAGCAAGATGCTCGTACAGCATAAACCCAAAATATGCGGCAGGTCTTTCGATAGCCACGTCAAACGGCCCGACCTCATCTTTGCACTTGCCGAAAACAGTCAGCCTGTTAGGGTGACGATTGCGATATGTTCCGACGGCGCCGCTGCCCCTGGATATTGGCACGACCTTATTGATTAGCGATATGAAAGAGGTTTGCGGCTCGATAAAAACAGCGACTTTACCGCCAATATTCTTCGCACTTATCTTTATGCAGTTGTCGTTAAAATTCAGGCCGCTCACTTCGCAGGCGTACCAGCGATTCAGATCATCCGCCGCCCAGCTCGGATGCACAGGCTCGTTATCGAAAACGCTGCTGTCAATAATAATCCCTTCGATGGTTCCGATGCCCCTGGACTTCAGCGCGTTTGCTATGTCCTTGAATATCCAGCCCGGCTCCCGGCCGTACTTAGCGTCGGTTTTCTCATCGCCCAGCAGCGGGTCGCCGCTCCCGATGACGACCAGTGCGTTGCCGGAAAGTCCAACCTTAGTCCTATAAACGTAATCAGGCCCCAGATAATTCAGGGCGGCGGCACTAGTAATGATCTTCATATTTGAAGCCGGTATCATCAGCTCCTTTGCGTTGTGTTCATAGACCTTGTCGCCGGAATCAGCCTCTACGATATGAATGGAAAACCGGACTCGTTTCTGTAATGATTCGCTGATGATACTATCGATTTGCCCTGCCAGGTCGGCCCTTGCTAAGCCGGTCAGGCAAAGAGCAAATCCGATAAGAACCAGTAGTTTTTTCATCTGAGCTTTCATACGGCGATATATTATTTCATAACAGAAAAGGTATATCAACCATTTTTTTCTGATTCCGAAACGGATGCCGTACAAGCCTGAATTTCATATTAGATATGCTGCATTGACGAATGGATTTGATATTGCAGGCCAGCGGGATTAACGGTACACTGTCTACGGCCTGATTAGGATATTTAAGAATATATGGAAAAAAAGGCAAAATTAGCAGAACAGAAGGCTGATTTGACGTATCTTAAAAATACGCAGCGGAATCTTGACAGCGATAAGGAGTATCGTAGCCAGAGAAGGGATTCGCTTGCTGCTCGATTAAGATCCGGTGACCGGACGGCGGCCGCTGAGCTTGTTGATGAGTATTATCAGCAGATTTATTTATATATGAGAAGGCTTGGCCACGATCGACAGGTCAGTGAAGACCTGACACAGGAAAGTTTTTTCAACGCCTGGCACCATATAGGCCAGTTGAAAGACGGTAAAGCATTAAATGGCTGGATTTATCGCATTGCAAGTAATGTTTCAAGGCTGCATTGGCGCAAACACAAGCACAAGGAAGTCATCGGCATTGAAGGCCTTGAAATGCCACAAAGCAGCGAGGGTGAACATGAGAAAATGGAGTATAACGAGCAGTTGGAACATTTGAAAGATGCCGTGGAACGGTTGCCATTGAAACTGAGAGAAACGATTATTTTACATTATATGCAGCAGTTGACGATTGCCGAGGCCGCCGAGGCAGCCAGCTTAAATCAAGGAACATTCAAGAGCAGGCTGAACAGAGCATTAAAAAACTTGAGAAAGGAAATTATTTGAACTTCTCCGGAACGTAACCTGTTGCGTTTTGGAGCCCTGATAATAAAGAGTGCTGCAATGAAAGAAGAGCAAATCAACGAACTGCTGAATGAACTGGGCCGGCGAGCCACAGAGCCGGTCCCCCCCGGTCTTAGTGAGGAGATCAAACAGCGAATCCCGCACAGGCTGTCGCGGCACAAAATCGGCTGGGATACGGTCAATATTATAATAGATTTGAGACTGAGCAAATCAGTCGCAGCGGCAGCGATCATAATTACCATGATTTTACTGCTTAATTTGTTTGGAAGCCGGGATTCATCAGGAGACGGAATAATTAAGGACGGTATGCTGCTGATCAAATACTGGAGAGGTTCCGGCGAAGACCAGGTCTCGATCTCCAGATCAAGATATGAACATTTGCTTGATCGGGGTGAAAATGTGAGATGGTATGGCGATTCTATCGACATTAAGGATACCAATGCCGTGCTGATGCAGCGCGAGCTGACCGATGGCAAATATGAACTCACATTCGTGGACGGGCATGAAAAACAAGTCAATTCCGAGCAATTGGTCAAGCTTTTGACTCGGATGCTGGAAAAAAGAACGAAATAATATAAACTTTGGCTAGTGAAAAAAACGCTATTTACTGCTTGTATTTTAGCCAAATCTTTGGTAAAATAGCTAAAAACAGTCGTAATTTCTGAAAATATTATTCTCCCGAACTATAAGGAGTATTGGCATGAGCAAGCAAAGAGGGTTTACATTAATCGAACTTCTGGTCGTAATCGCCATTATTGCATTATTAATGTCGATTTTAATGCCAGCCTTACAGCGTGTAAAGGGCCAGGCCCAGTCAGTTACGTGTCAGGCAAGGCTTAAACAGTGGGGCCTTCTCTTTAAGATGTACACAGACGACTACGACGGCTACTTCAATGAAGGCTGGGGCAACAATGAGACGACGTTGTGGCCGAACGCACTGCGCTCTTACTACAAGGACAACTGGGCCATGCTTTTGTGCCCAACGGCCACGAGAGTTATGGAAAATGATCAAGACTGGGGTACGTTTAAGGCCGCCCAGCGCGATATAGACCTTCCCGGCGGTGGATCGTACCTTTATACCTTCAGCTACAGCATAAATTCATGGACTAACTATATGCATGGGGACCGTGGCGCTCGTTTGGAGGAATGGTTCTGGAAGAGTGCCCTGGATGTTAAAGGCGCAAATAAAGTACCCGTATTTGCCGACTCCACATGGCATGATGCATGGCCCCGTCACACCGATACTCCTTCGGCGACTGGGGATGCCTTTGGTATAATGAATCAGGGCACATCGGGGGAAATGAACCATTTCGCCATTGACCGGCACAACGGATTTGTCAACTTCCTTTTTATGGACTGGTCCGTAAGGCATGTGGGGCTCAAGGAGAACTGGACGTTGAAATGGCATCGTGCTTTTCAGACCGGGGGTCCGTATACGAGGGCCGGCGGCGTCCGAGCAGAAGACTGGCCCGTCTGGCTCAGGAACTATAAAGATTACTAAGACAATAACAATAGGACTACAAAAAGACCGGTATTTCCTACTGTTCGGCGATTACCAATAGGATTCTATTTCACCTAAACTTCCGTAAAGTTCTTATTCCGACCACAGAAGGAGTATCATCGTGAGCGACCGGCGGGGATTTACATTAATCGAACTTCTGGTAGTAATCGCTATTATTGCACTACTGATGGCGATATTAATGCCGGCACTGAATCGGGTGAAGGGGCAGGCGCAGAAGATTAGCTGCCAGGCGAGACTGAAACAGTGGGGTCTTATCTTTAAGATATACACAGACGACCACGACGGTTACTTCAATGACAGGGATGTACCCAATAGGCAGGGGCTGTGGATGACTGCACTGCAGTCGTACTACAAGGATAATTCGGACATGCTTCTGTGCCCAACGGCTACGAGAGTTATGGAAAATGCTAATGACTGGGGTACGTTTAAGGCCGCCTATTTAGACGACTATATCTTCAGCTATGGCATCAATTCCTGGACTAACTCCGTGGAGGAGGACCGTGGCGCTCGTTGGTTGGAATGGTTCTGGAGGAATACCCAGAACAATACAACGGTAATACCCGGTTCCAGGCAGATCGAAGGCAGACCGGTAAGTACGAATACGATACCGGTGTTCGGCGATGCCACATGGTACGATGCCTGGCCTCGCCACACCGATACTCCTTCGCCGACTATGGATGACTTTGGTATAACGAATCAGGGCACTTCGCAGGAAATGAACCATTTCTGCATCGACCGGCACGACGGCTTCGTTAACCTACTTTTCATGGATTGGTCCGCAAGAAATATCGGACTCAAGGAATTATGGACGTTGAAATGGCATCGTTCGTATATCACAAACGGTCCGTATACGATGGCCGGCGGCGCTCGGCCCGAAGACTGGCCCGTCTGGCTCAGGAACTATAAGGACTACTGAGAAAAAGCCCCCCCCTGCTTCTTCTCTAACATGAAGCAAAGCGACGAGATTTATCAGTAACTAATAGATGATCGCTATCGCCTCTTCAATTCTCTTAATGACCTCGACAGCATCAGCAGTGTAAGGTACATAGCCATCGAAGCCCTTCTGCAGCAGAGCCGTCGATTCCGAATCGCTCAAATTATTCACGAGAGCTATGATCTTGATCGTCCGCAAGTCCTCATTCTCACGAATACCTTTGCAGACTGCCGCCGCATTTATCCCTTCAGCCAGGAGGCCGATCAGCAGGACATGTGGCGTGAATTTCTGGATGACCGAGCCTGTTTCAAAATTGCTCTGAACAATTTGTACTTCATAGTCGGCCTTGCTTCGCAGAATATCAGCCAAAGCCGAAGCCATTTTGAAGTTGCTGTCTGCTATCAGTACCCTGATTTTGCCGACCGCAAGCTCCGACGTCGGCATATTATGAATTTTCATAAAGCGAATCAGCTCTCCGACCGGAATTCGCCGGTCTTTACTGCCGGGTATGCGATAGCCCCTGAGCTGGCCGTTGTCAAACCACTTCGAAACTGTTCGGGGAGCAACGTGGCAAATCTTGGCCACATCGCCTGTTGTCAGTACGTTTTTGCCTTTCGCCATATCTCGATTCCCGCTACATTGTATCAAATCATATTTATATTCGGTTTTATATCGAGGGCTGTTTAACAGACAATCGCAATTCTCTTATTAGCAGCAAATAAACGGTGGTCTTTTCGATAAGACGTCCCATAAGTATTCTTGATATATACCGAAAGGGCTAATCCTATAGAGCAATAAAGTCTTGTTTTTACCTGTGTATTTAGTATCGAAAATGTTTTGATTTATCGCCCGCAGGCAGTACAATCTCGTCAATTGTTCTTGTCCGCTTATGTGATTAGGTGATTTCGTTATGTGCATATATTTGTCCCGGCCGGACATCACAGACAGGGAAATCGAGGCCGTTTGTGCCGTGCTTCGCAGCCCCAATTTGTCACTCGGTCCCAAGCTTATAGAATTCGAGCAGGCTTTCGCCGAGTACGTCGGCATGAAACGGGCTGTTGCCGTCAATAGCGGAACGAGCGGCTTGTATTTGTGTATGTTAGCGCTGGAAATTGCACCGGGAGACGAGGTCATTACCACACCTTTTACTTTCGTAGCTTCGGCAACATCGATTATGATGGCCGGCGCCAGGCCGGTCTTTGTCGATATCGATCCGGCCAGCTTGAATATCGATCCGGCTAAAATCGAATTCGGAATCACCGAAAAAACAAAAGCGATTTTGCCGGTCGAAGTCTTCGGAAATCCCGCCGGCCTTGACAGCGTCTGTGAAATTGCCCGAAAACACAATCTTCCGGTCATCGAAGATAGCTGCGAGGCGCTCGGTTCGGCTTTGAAGGGAAAGAAGACAGGGACGTTCGGCACGATGAGCGTTTTCGGCTTTTATCCCAACAAGCAAATCACCACCGGTGAAGGCGGCATGATTTTGACCGATGACGATAATCTGGCGGACATGTGCGTATCGCTTCGCAACCAGGGCAGGGGCAAAGACGCCGGCTGGCTGGTCCACGAGAAGCTGGGCTACAACTACCGGCTCAGCGACATAAATTGTGCGCTTGGAATTGTGCAGCTATCGAGAATCGACGAAATCAAGGCAAAACGCAGGCAGGTCGCAAAATGGTACCAGGAAATGCTGGCCGACGAAGACCGGCTGATAGTGCCCGTCGAGCCTGAGCAGTGCGATATGAGCTGGTTCGTCTTCGTTGTCCGGCTCGCAGAGGGCTTGGCAATGGAGCTGCGAGACCGGATTTTACGGCAGATGCAAAGCCAAAATATTCAGGTCAGTAATTACTTTGCTCCCGTGCATCTGATGCCGTTTATCGCCGAGAAATTTGGCCACAAGCCGGGCGATTTTCCCATTGCCGAGTCCGCGAGCGCAAGGGCAATCGCCCTGCCGTTCCATAATCATTTGACGAAAGATCAGATCGCTATCGTCTGTACGGCGTTAAAACAGCTTTTAGCTGAATAAAAAGCACACTTTTCGCATTTTCCGTTTGGCAATCGTTGTTTTTCATACTATTAATTTATTAGAGACGAATACAATAGGCCAGCTGGGGGGGACCGGCCGACTAAATAGTTTCTTTAGGAAGGGAGTATCTTTGTGAAAGGCTGGAGAACCAAATTCATTTTCCTGCTGATCGTCTATTTTGCCGGCTTTGCAACGGCAATCCATCTGTTAGCACCTGCACCCGA
>SDBT01019574.1_pt1 | contig 10605 bp, 7 predicted proteins | sample 2277101 | NCBI WGS metagenome assembly SDBT01 (sample SAMN10404973, study PRJNA504765) | marine sediment metagenome | isolation source: marine sediment core GS10_PC15, 103 cmbsf | place: Arctic Ocean: Southern Knipovich Ridge | collected 2010
TATCGGCAATTTATGGGCGTTGAATTTGAAGAAGTTCCTGTTTCAGGACTTTGGCATGAGGATGTAACAGCAATACAGGTGTTTGATAAGAAACGAACACAGTTGCTTGGTACATTGCTTCTTGATTTATACCCTCGACCAAATAAATATAGCCATGCTGCTCATCAAACAATAATTCCAGCAGTTATCAAAGAGGATGGGACACGTATTCCTGATATTTCAATTGTGATGGCTAATTTTCCAAAACCAACAGCAGAAAAACCTTCATTGCTTAAACGCAGTGATGTTGGAACATTTTTCCATGAATTTGGGCATGCTATTCATGCTATTTTAGGAGCTACAGCAATTTCTTCGCTATCTGGTACCAGAACGAAAGGTGATTTTGTTGAACTACCATCACAAATGCTTGAACAGTGGCTGTGGGATAAGGATATTCTTAAAAAAGTAAGTCGGCATTATCAAACGGGTGAATCACTACCAGATAATATTATTGATAATATTGTTGAGCTTAAAAAACTTACTTCAGGTAATTTTGTGCAACGTCAGGGATATCTTGCCATGTTATCATTGCACTATCATAAAGAAGGTGGTCAAAAAGATCCATACGCAATTATGAAGCAGTTACATAAAAAACTTCGGCCATTGATGGCGTTTGTTCCCGAAGGTCATTTTTATGCATCCTGGGGGCACATTGCATCATCTGGCTACGCTTCAAAATATTATGGCTATCTCTGGTCAAATGTTTTTGCTTATGATGTTTTTTCTGTTATAAGAAAATATGGGCTTCTTAATTCTGTTATTGGTCAAAAATATGTGCAAGAAATTTTGGCCAAGGGTGGCAGTCAGGATCCAAATGAATTATTGCGTAATTTTTTGGGTAGAGAGCCGAGTAATGAGGCATTTTTAAAAGAGATGGGATTAATATAGTACGTTTTTATTATTGAGGGGTGCCATGAATAAACGATTAGTTTTAATGATATTGTTGTGTTCAACTATAGGGAATGTTGTTGGTTGTGACAACGAAGAGGGTGAAAACAAAGGAGATTTTTCACAATGTGTGGAGACCTCACAAAGTTTTAGCCCTCTGTACGAGCTTTTGCGGCAAAGTCTATTGTTAGGTTCTGAACCAGATCCAACCAGGCCATTTGGCTGGGCATTTATATCGTCAGATTGGTTAACAAACAACCCATTTATTTGGTTCAGTGAAAAAGATGGAAAAGCTCTTTTGTTAAAAATTGCAGAAGATCATTCCTTAAGTCTTGAAAAAAATCGTCCAGTTATTTATGAAATAACTCGTATTCCTGTGTGGCAGCAGATTGATTATTGTTTTAACCAACAGCAAGATTATGGTTTAACGGTTGCGATAAAGAATGGACGACTTGACCTTGCTAAGTTACTAGTAGGGAGTTATTGGCAGTTAACTAAATACCCTAAAAGAAATAAGTTTTTGAAGTTGTTGATTGATAATGAAAACAAGTTTAAAGTAAAAGCCCATGAATTAATTGACTTTACAAATAGGTTTTTCGATGACAAACAATCCATAGATTTTCTTAAACAATATGATAAAAAGAAAAAACAAGATTCAATAGTAATTAAGCATGTAGAACAACATAATGAAAAACTGCGAATACTTAAAACAGCGCAAGATGAAAAAAATAAAATAAAAACAGAAAAACGAAATGAAAAATTGTTTCAAAAGTACATAAAAAAAAATTAAGCTGAAAAATAACCTTTAAAGCTGAATAATTAAAATTCCCCGTAGTTTTTCTACGGGGTTTAACACTTTGAGGAGTTCCATGAATAGTCGATTAGTTTTAATGATCTTATTGTGTTCAACGGTGGGGAATGTTGTTGGTTTGGACGAAAAACCTGATCAATGCAGACCGTGTGAGTGGGGAGAGTATTTTTTGAGTTGGTTCAATCCATCTTATTACTTTTGGCACGAAAGTAATGTGAGAGAAATATTTTCATGTGCAGTAAAAGAAAACAACACTAAAGCGGTTCGAGCTGTTATTTGTTGCGCGATGGGTCACGAATATATATTGAATTCTTTTTTTTGGTATAGTATGAAAAAAAAAGGTTTAGAAGTAGCAATAAAAGAAGGACATTCGGAAATTGTTGAATTTTTGGTAAGAGATGGCACGGTCAGTAATGATGGAATATTTTTTATTGATAAGCTTATTGAAAACGAACATAAGCATAAAGACCCTATGGCCTTAGCAAAAGTTATGGAAAAGTGTGGGGTGTTGCCGTATTTTGCTGATAAGGGGCAGTGGTTTAATACTTTTGGTCAATTGGTAAAATCAAAAGGTAAATTTGTAAAATCAAAATATCTAGAGTCCGGGTCAAAAAGTGAAATAGTGCAATATTATTTGAAGACATGTGAAGATGATATAGAAAAAAAGAAAAAAGAAATAGAAAAAAAGTTAAAAGAACAGGCAGCAAGAGAGGCAAAAACTAAAAAGTTTGTGCATGATTTTAAAAGTGCTGAATAATAAAATTCCCCGTAGAAAACTACGGGGAATTCTTTTTAAACTAGTCCTGGCAATACATCAGCAGTTGAAGATGATGGTTGTGGCACCTGAAGCATGTCAGCCAGAGTATTTGCCAGCTGTGTAGTCCATACCCTCTTTTGTATTCGTTGGTGCTCAAACTTTCCTGATTGAAAAACAATGAGTGGCACATGTGTGTCACATGCGTAAGGTGTTTTGTGTGTTGCTCCATACTTCCATTTAGTAATAATATTGTATGGATGTGTTTGCACAATTATTTGCCCACTACGTTCGGGGTAAAGTTGTTTTTTAAAGTGATTTTCAAGTGAATGAGTTTCAAACTGTGCATGATATAATTCATCATATGTCCAGGCATGTTTGATTGTTGGCTCGAGCATTAAAAATGTTTTTAAATCTTGCATGATATCTTGTTGTTTTTTGTCAGAAAAAGTTTTTAGCAGCGACATGTTGAGGTAAAAGCTTGGATGTTTGAAACCAAGGATAAGATTTGGTATGTCATGTTTTTCTTCAATAGACTTATTAATACGCTCAAGTAATTCTGTAGGGTTTGCACGGCGTGCGCTAGTCATTCCCTGTTCGTGCAAGAGTTCAACTATTGGGCTAATACCGTGATCTGATGTAAGAACCATCAGGGTATTGTTTTTGCCAGCTGCTCTGAATGCATACGTTAAAAAGCGTTTAATTTGTTTGTCGAGGTGGTAGATCATGTCAATGGATTCCATTGCTTCTGGGCCAAATTGATGGCCAAGTTTATCAAGACTACTTAAGCAGAGCCATAATAAAAGTCGGTCATCTGATTTTCTACTAATATGCGTTTTAATACAGTGTTTTGCCAAGTCGAACAATAATTGATTAGCATGGGGTGTTTTTACAAAGAAATGATAGGGGTCTTTACCTTCAGGATCAGTTGTACTATCTATAGGTAATTTCATATTCAAGAAACTATGGTTAGACCGCGTATATTGATAATTATCGGTGTGATAAAAATTATAGGCTCGTCTGTTTCGTGGGTACGCCTTTTTCCATTGCACGTATTTGAGTGTATTAATCTTTTTTTCTGTATTGAATTGTATGAGCCAGTTGGGAAGTTGATTAAAGTACGCTTTGCTTGAGGTAAAAAATCCTGATTGATTGTCAAACCAAATGGCTTTACCAAGTTTATTTGCTGTTGCAATTGCGGCGCGACTTTTGAGTGAAAGTGAGAATACATGGTGAGTACTCCCTGGTTGCGATTGCAGTACAAATTGCTCAGAAATACCATCTACCATGATGTAGTGTGGCGATTTTCCATACTTGTATGTTCCATCGGGGGAAAATACGGCAGCATTTTTCGCATCATCATCATCGCAGCGTACGTCATTCCCCAGCTTATCAATCCATTTGTTATTTGTCAGTCCATGATCATTTGCGTAGGTGCCGGTATTAAGTACGGCGTGTCCGGTGGCGGTTGCTGGTTTGCCATGGGGATGATGGGCATTTGTATATACCACACCATTTTCAAGTAAATACTTAAGTCCTCCCCTAAAATGAGATTGTAACTTAGTGAAGTAATGTTGTGCTAATTGATCAACAACAAAAATAATGGTGAGTTTTGGTGCATTATGGCTGTGTAATTGATGTGGTACTAACAAAAAGATACATATATATAGTGTTATTCGCACAGATACTGTTCGCTTCATTTTTAAACCTTAATTTTACCCCATTAATTTCAAATGCCATCTTACAGTTATTGTCTGTTTAGAAAAAAAATAAATTTTTTTTTAATTGATTTTCAATTTAGCATATCTTTTTTGGGGGTGTAAAGATATTGAATATTTTCTCATATATTACTAGCGCGATTAGGTCTTGTACGATAGGATTAATAATATGTTGAAGCGTGTGTGTGGAGAGGAATATGTTCAAAAAAAATACTGGTATTGTATTAAAACGACCTTTGAGCCAAAAAAATACGATTGCGTTACTTGATAAAAAATTGGGAAGGATAGAAGGAATTTTTATGTCTTCCAACGTATGTGCTGGTTCGTTGATTCAATATGATGCGCAGTTGCGTAATAATAGATGTTTTATTAATGATTTACAGCTTATATATGTACCATTATCACTTGCACAAGTCGATTTGTTATTTTTACACCACGTACTTGAAATATGCTATTACTTTATTCCCATTGGTAGCGGGGCTGCAGGGGTATTTGACCTTCTATTGTTCCTATATACCGTTGATCATATGTGGGAAAACAAAACACTAAAAAAATTATTTGTGTTTAAGTTACTGACAACGCTTGGTGTGTGGCCAGATTATCACAAGGCGCATACTTCTCGATTTGATAGGCTAAGTACTTTGCCTATTGACAGAATAAATAGTAAAGCAATAGATTTAGCGTATGAACAAGAATTAGATAATTGGTTGCGATGTTGTATGGCGCAGCATCCGTATATTGACGAGTTTAAAACTGTGCATTTTCTAAACGAAAATAGGGCGGCATGAATATGAAACAAACTATAAGTATTGTCATACTTATTACTCATATGGTGTCTTGTGGAGGTGGGTTTGTTGAAAAATTGCGAGGAACAGCGGGAAACAATCAGAAGTTATTTGTTGGCATAATAGAAGAAAAACAAAAGCAACTTGTCGAGTTACAAGAGGAGTATGCCGAGTTACTTGCAGGTGAAAAAAATTTTACTACCAACATTAATGTGTCTATTCAAGAAATAAAGACACTTATTACCGCAATAGAAAGAGAATTACAAAAAAATCCCGATGATGAATTTTTAAATAAAAAGCAGAGAATACTCAAAGAAATCTATCAAATACTTAAAGATACACAGCAGGCCAGAGAAGATTCAAGTTTACTGATACAGGACCTTATTAAACAGCAAAAAAAGTTCCTTGATGATCCTGAATTTACCGCATTTCGCAAAGAATATAAGTTACAAGAACGCTTGTATTATTCTTTTGAAAATTTGCAAAAATTACATGAGCATATCTTAGATTATGAGCGTCGAATTACACAGCTTGGCGATCAAGAAAAGAATGCTTTGGCTGAGCATGAAAGCCGCAAGCGAATGGCGGCTACAACAATAGAGGGGTATGCAAAAAAACAAGAAAGCTTGCGAGCATTGGCCGAATCTCGTGTAGGGGATATAGGGTTTGGCATAGATATTCAGCAGGAGCAGGAGTTATTGCAGTTAGAAGAACAATTATATAAATATCGAAAAGAATTAGACGACATACGGTTGAAAGAGATTAAGCATTCTATTTCCTTTATTGGATTACAGTTATTTGTTGCCAAGGCCCATCTTGTTATGTTCAAAGGGCACTTGCATATTATTAAGCCAGCAATTCGTGTTAGTGAGGCAGATGTTACTTTAGCTAAAGAAGAACTGGCAAAAGAGCGGCAAAAATATTTTTCACGTAAAGATGTTCTTCGTCAACGACGAGAACAAATTTCTTCTGATCAAAAAATAAAAAAAAGGGAACTTGAGCAAGTAAGCAAACAATTAAATATACAACTTGGTCGAGATATTGATGAATGGAGCAAAGAGCCAAAGCAAACAGCGGCTTCTTATCTTGCTTTGGGCGAAGTTGGGGCGCTCAATGCGCAGGTATTGTCACTTGGTAGAGAAAAAGAGTTGTTTGATGCACAAATAGCTCTTGAAGATGAGAAATTCAACTATCAGTCACTACGTGCAAAAAGTAAACGGACGTACTATAAAATTGTTGGTCATCGATTTTTTACCGAGGAAGATATTACAGAAGAACGAAAAAAATATGAAGAGCAAAAGAAAACTGCAAATACATCGCTCCAGTCCTTCAAAGAAAAAATTAGCGCTGTTGCAAATTTATTAAATTTACATAAAAAGGTTTTAGATAGCATCAAGGCGCGTCGAGAAGATGGGGTAGAAAAAAAAGAGACTATCTTTAAAGGAAAAACGCGAGAATATAATCGATTTCTCGCGTTGATAAATAGCGCTGATAGTCACATCAAAAAACAAGTTGATATTCTTGGAAAATTAACGGGCGTTTATTCAGGCGTTATCTCAGAAATTAATAGTACGATTCGTCTTATTGATTTTATTATTGGCGAGTTACTGGCCAGTACTATTTGGTATCGTCCAGCATATGCAATCACTTGGGGAGGGGTAAAAAATATTATTCCTGATACAACGGCGTTTTTCAATGATGTACGATTATATGTAACACAATTTAATATTCTTGTGTTTTTTGATCGTCTTAAAAAGTCCTTCTCTCAGCCAATGAAAGCGTTTATATTTCTTCTCAATATACTGAGTTTTCTCATAGGACTTTTATTACTCAAGCGTTATCAAGGATCGATAACAGACTTTCTCTTTACCAAATCAAAAGAGTATGGTTGGCTTATTCGCGTTGGTTCTTTTCTGGTTGCAACGGTACTTAGTTTTATTGGGGGCTACTATTGGGGTATTTTAATTTGGATATCTGTCTTATTTATATGTCAGATGATACCCGATCCATACATATTTATTGTGTTTTATCTATTTTCAATTCCATATCTTTTGTATCTTTCACAACGATTTATGAAATTTATTATGCGGTTAAACGTAGAACATGAATATATTTTTTTGCCAGCAGACTTTCAGCGACGTTTTGAATTAGTCCTTTCTACCTTACTCTATGTATCAATTGTGATATTTTTCTTCCGGCAGGCATTTATGCTTTCGAGTTACTACTTGCGATCTGAACTACCAAATATCTTGCTCGCTGTTAATTTTATTATGTTTCAGATTTCACTAATACTGTTAATCAGCAAAGAACAAATTTTGAATATTATTCCTGATAATACCGAAATTTGGAAATGGATACGTGCACAAGTCGATCGATATTATTATCTCATATTATTGGTTGTCATTGCGATTATTGTGATGAGTAACCCGTACGTTGGGTTTGGTCGTCTTGTGTTATATTTACTTTCCGGCATAGTGTATACCGCATTGTTAATCAAGGGTATGCTTTGGGTTCATGACTTATTTAAGCAGGGAATGTCGTATATATTTTTTACACAAAATGAGGCTGTTGTTCGTGAGCGTTTTTCACATGCGAAGACGTTATTTGGGTTGGTTATTATTGCATCATTTCTAGTTATTTGTTTTATGGGAGGTATTATTGGTGCAAAAATATGGGGTTGGCCGGTTGCATTCAAAGATATTATTGGGTTATTGAATGAACCATTGATGCTAAAAGGGACAAAGTCTCCCATTACGACGTTTTCATTATTGCAAATTATACTATTTATTTTATCAGGTTTTGTTGTGGCATATGCACTGAATCGTTTTGTGTTGGGCAAAATTTTTGACTTATTATTAGTTGAATCGGGTGTTCAGCATACGGTGACCCGGATTATTCAATATGTTGTTATTGTTTTTGCCGTTTTTATAGGGTTTCAAAATGTTGGTTTGGGGTCTTTGATTGGTTATCTCTTTACAGCATTAGCGTTCTCAATTGGTTGGTATATCAAAGAGCCAATTAGTGATTTTTTTTCCTACTTTATTATCCTTGTACAACGGCCAATTAAAATTGGTGATTATGTACAAATTGATTCTGAAACGAGTGGTGTTGTGCGTATGATTACGCCGAGATCGGTAGTTATTCGTAGAAAAAATAGTACTACACTTATTGTGCCAAATTCTTACGTAGTTGGTCGTTCAATTGAAAATTGGAATTATGTCAGAAACTATATTGCATTTAATGACATTAATATTGTTATTCCATTTAAAGAAAATCCTTTAGAAATTAAAGAAATCTTATTTGCTGTTGTTGATGCGCATCAAAACGTACTCAAAAATCCAAAACCAATCATTCGGTTGAATGAATTTGGTAAAAGCGGATTTGTGTTTATGGTACGCGGGTTTATCAGTGCATCATATACGCTTGAAATGTGGGATATTGCAAGTGATATTCGCCTCGCTATGATTAAGGCATTACGTGATAAAGGCATTGAAATTGCAGTGCCGGTACGTAGAATAATTGATATGCATCACGTACCTGATCCACATGCAAAGAAGCTTCAAGAATAATCTGAAACATTATACTAAAGTTATTTATTTGTTTTTCACAAAATAATATTCAGCTTCAATATAATGTCTTTGGTTAGGATGTAAAGAAGATTGATTTGCGTTATTTGTAAAGTGTGAAGGACCAGCTACACTTTCTTTTTTTTGAAACTTTTTTTCATAATCACAAAAAACATTAGTAAATAGTTCTTCATAATAATAATCTCTATTATAATAAATAAATATTTTCTTCATGTTTTTGTTTTTTTCTAATCTGTCTTTTGCCATTATTGCTAATTGTTTTTCTAATCCAAATTTTTTTCCGCTACCATACTTACTTATATGTATTTTAATATGACCATTATTTTTGCTTTGAAAATATTCTATAAAACTTTTTTTGCGAAGACTATAATCTTCAGAAAAGATATCCATAATGTGTATTATATTCATTTGTGGACATAAGTAATAAATTATACGGTCTTTATAGTGTAAGCGTACCATATTATAAAGGTAAATACATTTTTGTATGCTTGTGTCAAGATCTGCAGTAATTGTGTATTTTATAGGATCGTTATTCTTTTGAGTGCCTGTTGTTGTTAACCTAAATCCTTTATAGAATAATGGACCGTTTAGAGTGCGTGGTGGAACTTTGCCATTTCTCATCGTCAAAGTTTGATCAAATACAGCAACGCTTAAAATAAGATAAAAAATGATTTTGATTTTTTTCATTGTATCATGCCCTTTTGTAAATTGAATTGCATTCACATAACAAGTATACGTATGATAATATATGACTGTGTTTTCATGCTTTGGTATAAATGTTTGGATAAATAACATAAGGGTTGTGTAATTGCACAAAATTCACTTCTCTTTTGGCGGACGATGTCGTTTAAGTAACAATAAAACGTAGTTATATGCGCCTATTTTTATCAAACCACAGGCAATCAGATAAAGTGCGGCAGCAATAATAATGAGGTTTAGCCCTGTTTCTATTATGCCAAGTGTATATACGAGTAGAATAATACCGGAAACAATTAAAGTAACTCCTTGGTAGGTGTTAGGGAGTTTCTGGAATAGCTCAAACATGGTTCTCCTTTTTTTAACCCCACACAATCTAACTATTTTAATGGGGGCCCGTAATTTTTACCGTAAAAACCCTTTCCTTTTTTCAGTATATATCGATAGTGATGAATAGCAATACTTTACAATAATCAATATATATCCGTGAGAACATTGACTTTATGAACAAAAAAACGGCAGGATTAGTGTATATTATGCTGCAGATTTGGGGTATTTTGAAATGAAAATTAGCTTAATTGAGAAATTTTTAACTCGTGTTGTTTGGCCACGTTATCAAATTATTGGCCTTATTATCACCTCGTTTTTAACTGTTTTTTTTGCGTATCAAACGCGATTGGATTTTCGTGCGCTTGAGCCAAGCCCACAACTGTATCCAATTACACCGCAGAAATTAAAAGAATGGGGAGGTGAGCCGACGGTGGTTAGAGCAGGGATGTATATTATTAACTTTCCTGAGTTTGATACGATTAATAATAATTTTGTACTTGACGGTATTGTTTGGTTTGAATTTGACCCTGCGCTTGTTTCGTTAGAGACGGTTGGAAAGTTTTCGTTTGAAAAAGGAGAAATAACGAAAAAATCTGAACCGAATACAAAGTTGATTGATACAAAATTATTTGCTGAGTATAAAATTCGTCTGAAGTATACATCAAATCTCAGTTATCAGTTTTTTCCCCTGGATGATCATCGTATATATATTTCGCTTGTTAATAATTATGTATCACCTACTGATATTGTTTATGAGGCCTTCAAACCTGGTTTTTCTTTGTCAAAAGATGTTTTTATTGCAGAGTGGCAACATGTAGATCATGATGTACACACGGGATATACAGAGGCCAATTTAGAAAAATATGATGAACGTAAAGTAGTACGAAATCCCAAAATTATGTTCTCAATGGATTTTCGTCGATCGGGAATACGGCATATTTTGTTAATTTTTCTTCCACTCTTTTTAATATTTTTTATTAGCCTACTTTCTCTTGGT
>SDBT01019575.1_pt1 | contig 10605 bp, 9 predicted proteins | sample 2277101 | NCBI WGS metagenome assembly SDBT01 (sample SAMN10404973, study PRJNA504765) | marine sediment metagenome | isolation source: marine sediment core GS10_PC15, 103 cmbsf | place: Arctic Ocean: Southern Knipovich Ridge | collected 2010
TTATTCTCATCATTACTTCTTCCCACGGAACGTGGCTTAGTTTCTTCATGCGATCACCCTTCCACCAAACTCCCGCTTGATGAATCCCAATTACCGTATTAATCCACCACCTCTCCTTGGGATTAAATGGTTTCTCCTCTTTCACCAGGTCGGGTCTAACATACATAACCGCGGAAGTCTCTCCCGTTCCCGCATGGCCATCTGGCTCCCCTTTAGTCACTTCCTTCTTTTCTTCTGGAGGAGGGACAGAATCCTCGCCATAGAGAATGACCTTTCCTTCTTTCTTTCTTCGAAGGGAGGATACAGCATCTTCTGCGGCATGAATGGTGGAAGGCTCTTCGTGTCCCAGCACCAAAATCACATTCTCAAATCCTTGCCCGATTAGAGACTCACAGATTTCAGTTACCATTCTTCTTAATGTATCGGGACTGATATTTGTCGTTCCAGGAAGGGTTCCGTAGGAATGGCTGTATTTCAAGACAGGAGCAACCAGACAACCGGTGATCTTGGAAGCCTCTTTAGCAAGGAAATATGCGATGATAGCATCGGTGCTCAAGGGAAGATGCCAACCATGTTGTTCTGTTCCTCCGATGGGAAGGAGTACTGTTTTTGTCTCTTTTTGTGCCTCGATGACATCCTTGACCGTCATATTCTCCATAAGTCTTTCTTCCACTTTATCTCTCCTTCGTATAGCACTTTTATAAAAGAACTCCACCTTTATTCAGCACTGGTTTTTCTACATTGTTATCAGCTATAGGAAATGGTTTTAGAATAGCAAAAGATTTCATGATATTATCTATATATCTTCGAAGCTATCATCAACTATTTTTATCTAATGTTCGTTCATAATTTTTAAAATTTTCTCCCTGGCCTCAACAATTTCAGCCATAGTCCCTTTCAAGCATTCAAAAGTATAAAAGCCCTCATAAACAGCCTTTGTTAATTCTGTAATAACACTTTCCCAGTTAATTACTCCCCTAAAAGGTGGCAAGTGCAAATCCTCTTTACCATCATTATCATGAAGATGTGTGCAAACAACTCTCGGTCCCAGAAGTTTTATAAGTTTCACCGTATCAGATTCTATCTGTGCGTGTCCGGTATCAAAGCAAATACCACTCCCTTTGGGATCTGCGTAGGAAATAAAATCAAGAAGCCTGTCATTCATCTTCCAATCCGTCTCAAGTGCGATTACAACGCCAAGCTCGTTGGCTCTCTCGGCAAAAAAAGCCATGCCTTCCTTTACACGCTCGAGCATTCCTGTACTTTCATCCTCTATATCTCTGAAGACAGAAAACCCAGGGTAAGCTTTATTGTTTTCATCTCTGATCATATTATCCGGGTCTGCAAATATGCTTGAATGAACCACTAAATAACGCGCTCCCAGTTCCGAAGTGAGTTCCAAGTTTTCGCAAATGATCGACTTTGCTTCTCTTATGCGGCTGGCGTCTAATACTTGAAAATCGCAGTGAATTGATTCTATCTTTACCTCATATTTATTGCACATTTTCTTGACATTTTTGATATCCTCGGGACAAGTTCTAAAGAGGTTACCATAAATCGGCAGTTCCATAACCTTGAATCCGTATTCAACAATTTGCCTAAAAAATTTCTCCCCAAGTTTCTCGCTAAGAAAAAACCCCGGAGTGACTGCAAATTTGACTTCATTATTCACTATTTTTCCCTCTATTTCCCCTTCTATCTGCTTCTTCGATATTCATCATGAAAATATTTTCTCAGGTTCTCCTGGACGGTATGTGGCACTGGTGATTCAAAGTCGTTAACCAGTTCCTCGACTTCATCATGGGCATTTTCCTGGAAAGATTTGCTGTTTATGTTCAATTCACCCGAATAATCTAAAATACCGCTGCAAAGAAATTCTTCGTTGCGCAAATTCTCTATTGAAAGTTCGTCCGTCAGAAAGTTGCCTCCCGGCCCGACAGCTTTAATGTTTTCCAGTCCCAGGCTTTCGTGGTCCACCCAAATGCCCTTGCTGATGGATCACCATTTGTAGCCCACACTTCCAGCCGGTGCTCCATAACCTGCCCCACTGTTGTATGCAACGATTTCCATTTGTGGCAACACAATAACCTCCGCCAGGCCCTACTTGCTCAATAAGCCTTTCGCCTCGTTTTCAACCGCTTTATTCACTTAATGAGGGGCAGAGTTTCTCCACCGTGGGTAAGTATGGAAATTTTCGCATTTTGTCCTTGACGCCGAAACGCCTTTTCTAGACCATCTCCAATACTTTCTTCTTTGTTAAAGCTAAGTAACTTGGTTTCTCTTTCTCTCAAACCATCCGAAACCACGGTTATATTAGCTAACTCCGTGAATCTGGCAGCACCAACCGCAGTATTTACGGCACATAGATCATCAATGCCCTTTTGCCTGGCTACTCTATAAATATCTCTAGATTTCAATCCGTAAAGTTCTTCCATAACTTCTAAATGTTCACGATTTGTTGAAATTCCCTCGGGACATGGGGTAAGAAAGATGATATCTCCTCCCCTCTTAACTACTAACTCAGCAACACAGAGTGCCTTTCCCGCTTGCCAGAAGTCTAAATCACAGGGATAGGAACTCACAATAACAATGTCCGCTAAAGCAGGGATTTCCACACACCAGATATGTTTTGCCTCTTTAACTGCTTCTCTATGCGCTTTTATGAAATCACCAGCAAATACTTTTACTGCTTCTCCTCTATGATTTAGAACTGTGTTGATAATCATAGTTAAACCAACTTCTTTGGCTACACTCTCCATCTCTTGTCTTATAGGATTATCTACTCTTCCCAGGAATGAATTTGGATAAATTGCTCCTAAAATATGCGTTGCTCCAGTAGTTGATTTTCCACATACTCCAGGCTGAATAATCTTTGCCCCTCCAGACCATCCTGCTAAAGGATGAGGAATTACATTGCCAATGCCCACTTTAACTTCAGCTTCCAAAACATATCTATTGACTTCGACAGGGGTTCCTTGAGAGGTTTTGCCTAGATAAACTAGATTCTCCTTCCAATTATGATTTAAGACCTCTATTTTTTGAACAATTTCAGCACCAACTTTTCTTTCAATCTCCTCTGGGAACAAAGAACGATGAGTTCCCGTAGCAATAATGATCTTTATGCTATCTTCCTTGATTCCCGCTGTGTTTAATCTTTTGATAACTTCGGGCAATATTTTTGCACAAGGTGTAAATCTGGTATTATCATCTACCAGTAGAACAACTGAATCCTCTGGTTTGGCTATATCTTCTATTTTTCCTATGCCAATAGGATTATCTAAGGCCCTAACTATCTCTCGGTCAGCATCAAACGCAGGTTGGGCATCATTGGGAGAAACAATAGCCAGAAGATTTTTTTCAGGAATCTCAAATTCTACAAAATTATCCCCATACGGAAGTTTAACCTTCATGCTAAGATGATCCTTCTCATCTAGAATCAATTACCTTCTTCCCAGCAATCTGTACAACTCATCTTCTGTCTTAAGCATAGGATGTTTTAGGCCATTTTCCCAAAGAGACTTGAATTTCTTCTTGCCAGTTTTTTGCTCCAGAGTCCACTCACGCGCAAAACTTCCATTTTCAATATTCTTCATGATAGATCTTAGTAGTCTTTTTGTGTTCTCATTGACCAGTCGGGGACCTATTGTCTGTTTTCCATACTGGCTAGTGGGAGAATGAAGTTTCAACTGGTTCCATAGACCTTCCTCAACAATAGCTTTCTGACCAGCTATACCCTCCCCTGAAGCATAGAGCTCTAGTAAAGCAACCTCAGGAGAGCATCCAGCCTCTATTAGAACTTCGAAGGCTAACCTGGCCATAAATAGCTCCCCACCCGATATTTGTTCTCCAAACAAATCGACCTTAGTCTCTTCCTCAAAGCTCGATTCTATCACTCCCGTCCTGGTTGCTCCGATTGCTTTGGCTAAAGAAAGAATAATTTGCATAGCCTTTCCTGATGAATCCTGAGCCACACCAATGAGGGTCATTGCTCCTGAGCCTTCAAGATAAAGGTCTCGCACCATCTTACCAATCATGCGGGGAGCAAGTAAAACCACATCAACAAAAGGAGGTGGAACTATGTATTCATAGAAAATGTTATAGCCACTGGCGAAACATAGCACATCTTTTTCTTCTAGATTTGGCTCTATCTGTTCTTCAAAGATAGCCGGTGCAATTTCATCGGGGACCAACACGCATACGACGTTTGCCCGTTTAGTTGCCTCGGCTATTTCCAGTACTTCAAATCCATCTTGCCTAGCTTGCTCCCAATATTTACCTTTTATATTCCCTACAATAACCTCAAGACCAGAATCTCTCATATTTAAAGCTTGCGAACGTCCCTAATTCCCATATCCGATAAACGCTATCGTTTTATCTTTAACTACAGCCAGGTCTACATCTTTATCTTTGTAAATTTTAGCCATTTTAGGATAATCCTCCTTCTGGATTGAATAGATTTTTTAGCCACATAATCCCATTATTCTTTTTGTAGCATAAGATTCTTTGGCTATAAGATGTCTCTCTCCAATAAATCTGCCATCAACAATCAAAATATTCATTTTTATCTCCGCTGATATTCCCTCAATTCCACTTCTTATTCTTAGAGTCAAACATAAGCCCTTCCTTCATTTTGTCCCCTCGTAGTAGAGGCTTAATCATATTTTGTATTCTTAACCGAAATCATATGTGGCTGACTATCTATTGAGTTGCTCCGATGCCATCGTAGAATGCCAGAATGTTCTTAATTGGCACATCAATCTGAAAACCACAATTGGGAGCAAGGGCAAGCCCACCATTGATACCTACCTGTTCAACCCACTTCTGGGCTTCATCTACAATTTCCCTTGGGGTGCCGAAAGGCAATATCTTTTGGCTGTCCATCAGCCCATGGAAACACATTTTCTTGCCGAACTTCCTTTTCAAATCAGTGGGATTCATCCCCGGGCAATCCGGCTGAACCGGATTGATTATATCAATTCCCAATTCGATTAAGTCCTGAATTATCTCGTGAATATCACCATCTGAATGAAGCATTATCATAGCATTATGCTTATGGGCCAGTTCTGCAAATTTTCTAAATTTTGCAAAAACATACTGCTTCAGTACTTCTCTACTTACGATAAGATTATTTTGGCCCCCCATATCTTCACTGATAAAAAGTATATCCAATCTACCCTGCGCAGCGGTGAGCAATCGCGCATTATATTCGTACTTGAATTCAAACAACTTTTCCACAATAGCCCCAAACATAGCTGGATTATCGTAGATATCCAGCATAGCCTGCTCCATGCCACGGAAGAAACCGACCATATCCAGTGTGGCACCAAGTCCACCCACAAGACTGTACTCACCATTCTGCACACAATAATCTTTCACATCCGAAAAATCATACCAATCAGGAGAAGGCCAATTATACTGTTCTACGTCATGGACCGTTTTGGCATCCGCCAGTGGAGGAGCAACCCATTCATCGTAAAAGCATCCAGGTTGGTATTCGACCTTCCTGATACGGCATCCCCACATGTCCTCAAATGTTCCATCAGGATATTGTGGCAGTTTCGGACCGACGTACCTTGGCACCATATTCCCCCACTTATCCAGATGTCGAAAATCAACGTGCAACCTTTTTAATAGAGCATCTCGGTCTGGTAGTTTTAGATGTTCAATCAACTTCACATCAATCTCAGGTACAGCACAATAGTCAACAGGTACACGGTCTGGTGTTTTATGCCGGAAACTGGTTAATACGCGTTCTCGCGAGTTCATTATGTTCCGTTCCTTTATTCTTCGTTTTTCTACATACCACTCATAGCGAGCTAAAACAACTCTTAACCTTTAACAACTCGCTTATCTATTTTTCTTGCTATCCTCACTTCCTCAAAGGGTATCTCTATCTTCTTCCCTTCAGCTCAGTAGGTCCCTTCAGTCCATACCTATCTTCTACCAGATAGTCCATCCTCCATCTACTACTAGATTATGCCCGGTTATATAGCTGCTAGCATCTGAGGCAAGAAATAGTGCTGCGCCTTTAATCTCCCAAGGCTTTCCAGTGCGATGCATGGGATTTTGGTGACTGAGTTCTTTTCCAAACCAAGGCTCTTTCTGAGTAACTTCAGGCTTAGGAAAAGGACCAGGACTTATGGCATTTACTCTGATGTTATCCTTGGCAAAATAGGAAGCCATGTAGCGAGTCATCTGAATAACTCCACCTTTACAGGCATGGTAATTAACAGGGCTGAAGTACTCATCCTTATCTCTGTAAACTTCAAAGTGCGGAGCAACAATCCCATACATTGAAGCAATGTTCACGATGCTTCCCTTTCCTATTCTTTTCATATGAGGTACGCAAGCTTTGATCAGACAAAAATAAGAGGTTAGCCCGCCGTGGAGTGTAGATTCAAACTCTTCTACTGACATTTGCTCCAGCTCTCTTCTTGATTTTCCACTAACGGCATTATTGAAAAGGATATCCAGTCGGCCAAATTCCGAGATTACCTCTTCTAGCAGCTCAAAGATTGACTCCTCACTGTTAATGTCTAACTTAAGACCGATAGCCTTTGGGTAGTTCTTGCTAAGCCTTTTTGCTAATGCTTTGCAATTGTCTATATTTCTTGAAGCTATCACCACATTAGCTCCTGCTTCAGCTAAGGCCTCGGAAATAGCTGTCCCCAGATGTCCTGCTCCTCCGGTAATAACAGCTACTTTTCCCTTTAGATTAAAGAGCTCCTCAATTGTCGGCATTTTTATCTCCTATACCATTCTCTTATTGAAAAGCGGCTTTGCTTCCTTAGCTTCTAAATAACCCCTAACGCTGCCCTGCTCAACAGCTTTTTTTATAACTGACAAGGCTCCCTCAGCAGATTCAAGTATTTTATCTATTTCCTCTTCCTTATGAGCGAAGCTAACCGGGAAATGTGGTCCTCTAAATATGCCTCTTTTAGCAAGTTCCTGGCAATAAAGCGTACTTAACCCCCTCACAAATGGTTTATCCTCATAGTTAAAGACAATGCTTGTCATGCAGGGCAATCCCTTTAGTTCCGCCTTGATTCCCAGCTTCTGGGCGATATTCTTCCATCCCTTTAGATAGCGCTCACCCATCTTCCAGATATGTTCAACAACCTTCTCTTCTCTAATTTTCCTTATGCAGGCAAGTCCTGCAGCCATACTGGAATTATCATCCCAGAAAGTACTTGATATAAACATATCTTTTGAGGGCTCCATTACCTCACGCCGACCTACTACCGCTGTAAGGGGATATCCATTGGCAATATCCTTTCCAAAGACAGCCATGTCCGGGGTGACACTGTAAAACTCTTGCGCTCCCCCTAAGGCAAGTCGAAATCCCGTATTTACCTCATCAAATATCAAAAGAGCTCCATGTTTATGGGCAATTTCCTTTACTCCCTCAAGAAAACCTTTTTTGGGTAAACTGGTTTTCGAGGCCTCCATTATGATACAAGCCACTTCCTCCTTGTTTTTCTCTAATGTTTCCTTTAGAGAGGAGAGGTTATTATACTCAAAAGGAATAGCCGTTCCCTTTAGACACTTAGGAACTCCCCTGGTAGGTATATTGGGAAGCAAGTGGGTATTTAGAATATCCGGAGATTCCAGATTTGCTGCTATATACCAGTCATGCCAACCATGATATCCGCAAAAGACAACCTTATCCCGGCCGGTGAAGCCGCGGGCAATTCTTATTGCTACTGCGTCAGCTTCTCCACCACTCTTTCCAAAACGCACCATCTCGGCACAAGGAATTGTTCTAACAATTTCCTCAGCCAGTTCAATCTCTACAGGATGAAGGATACTGAAGATGCTGCTCTTCTCTATCTGTTCTATTGCAGCTTTGTCCACATCTGCATCACAATAACCAAGAATAGCTGAATTCACCGCCATAGTCATATCAAGATACTTATTGCCATCAACATCCCAGAAATAAGCTCCTTTTGCTCTTTCGGCAAATATGGGGGAGACTCCATAGGCAAATTGAATCGGACGACGACTGAGAAGCTGGCTTCCCCCCGGTATCAACTTCTCAGCTTTCTTAAACATATCCAAGGACTTTCTTATAGAGAACCCCTTTTGTTCCCCTTTTCCCATCACTTCCTCCTTGTTAGAAAAGATTTAAACTCATAGTTAAACAACCCCATTTATTTGGCGTGACGCTTGCTAATATATCTTTCAACTTCTTCCAGACGGTCTTCTGGCACCTTTGGCTTATGATGCTGGATTAATTCTTCAACGCGCTCATGTGCACGCTTAAGCATTGTCTGCGTTTCTTTATTTGATGTAGGTCTAACATACAAATTGCCGCTAAAATGCTCATCCGAGCGCAGATACTTCAAAGTAAGATCATCAGTAAGATAATCCCCAGCAGGACCAACCTTCATTATGGATTCAACTGCAAGTTTAGCATCGGATAAGTCTATTCCTCTCTCAACACGTTCCAGCATCTCAATGAGATCATGATCAACTATGATTTTTTCAGCACTGATCCCAACAGCATTTGCCAGCGAGCCCATTCCGGCCAGTAGGTTATTTCTTGCAAAGAAACTATAGGCTAACCCAAAAGTGTTTTCCTGGCCAGCCTGGAAATCAAACTTTGCTACAGCAGTAGAAAAAAGTCCTGCTGAAAAAGGAAGATTATGATACTCAACCATCTCTGAGACAGCAATGTGCATAATATCCTTAGGAAGTCCGCAATAAACGTCGATGCCTGAACTCATATCCAGAGTACTTGCTCCTGCACTAAGCAGACAGGATGCCCCTGGAGCAATAGACTGGATGACAACCATAGAGAATAACATTTCAGCCTCTGCCAGAACTATTGTGCCTGCCAGAGGGTAAGGCGAGGTCGCGCCTGCTATGGGACAGGGCCCACTTTTCAGCAGAACACCCTTTTCCAGAAGATAACGCATCATCTCACCATCTTTTTCGGCAAGAACAAGTGGAGTTACCGTAGGTACATAAGCTACCAAGATTGGATTATCTTTAAGGCTGACACCTGCCATAATCTCAGATATTTCTACCCATGCTCGTGCTGATTCCATTGTTGCTGGCGCACACATATAGGAGGTAGTTGTATTGGAAACAAAAGTCTTAAGAGTGATAAGATCTGTATCCTTTTCTGGCACATCAGTACAGGAATGATCCATTTTATAAACATTATCGACCTTGCACAGAGCATCGCCAATTCGAGTATGACGCTCAATATCAGATAGCCTTGGTTTTCTCAAGCCCTCTTCATAGTCAACCACATAGGGATCGATAACCAGAGAGTTATAATATCTGTTCTCAGCATAAAGATGAAGCTGTTTGCCATTTACACAGTTGAGTATAGGCTCTCTATCGGTGGTAGCAAGTGATTCCTCTACAATTTCCTTGGGCAGGTTAACAATCTCGGAGATATCATCAACCCTTGCACCCCGTTTTCTAAATAGACTGCGGATAACTTTATCGCCAACTTTTACTCCTGTTTTTCCAAGAATTTCAAGAGCGCCCTGATAGATTTTTTCTCGTTTTTCCTCAGGGATGAACTGTACCTTTACCGGCTTCATCCTACTGTTCCTGGCCATATCTTCCTCCTCGCTTTACTTTTTCCAGAAGTCGCATCGCATTGTTGTAAAAAATGTCTTCCACCTGGCTCTTATCTAATCCAACACCGTAAACGGCTTGATGTAATGCCCGTAATTGCTCGTATAATACAACGGCCACCCCTTTTGCCTGCATCTATGGAATAATGTTCTCATTCGTCTCAAGTTTAATTACCCTTCAATATACAAAGCAAAAAGCTTAGCTTGGCTCATTTTGAACTGGATAGCTACAGGCTTTGCTTGGGAAATAGGAATCTCTGTTTTTCCTTGCCACCTTACCGGATATTTGAGTTCATCTCCCTGAATTGGACTGCAATCGGAAAAAGTATAGCCAGGAATGGGCTTTCCTTTTTCGTCTTGGCCTGATGTGTCTGATATTTGAACTTTTATCTCTCCGGCTGGCTTGCTAGTGAAATTAAGATAGAGTTTAGATACTTGATGGCTAACAAAGGATAAGGCAAAAGACCCTTGTTCAGCTGCCTCTATGGCTACTAATCTATCCTTCTTCCAGGTTGCCCAGAAATAGCCTCCTGAGTCATCCCTTGCTCCTGAATAATTATGGGTATAAGAATAACCAGAGCAAGGTAAGGCTAATTTATCTCCTTTAAAAGGAACAAAACCACAGCCAGCGTAAATTGTTCCCTCTCGGCCACTACCCTTCTCTCCTAAAGTTACAACCGGATTATTTCCAAAATACTCTAATCTTGCTCCGTCTCTGCTGCTAGCAAGATAGACCTCTACGCAATCCTTCTCTCGATCATACTGAGCCGGAAAGAATAAGTGAAGGTCATCTCGATTTGGATAAAGGCTGTGGGCATTGGTGTAAAGGTCATGTGCAGGATGATGATTTACCCCAAGAGATAGGATTGTCTCGGGAAGTGGCCATTTTTTAAAATCTTTTGTTTCTGCCCTGGCTATTGCTCGGCGACGGTCTGGATAAAGACAACCTAAATCATCTATCCAACTGCGAAAATATCCTACATAAGAACCCCTTATCCTATCATAATAAGCG
>SDBT01019576.1_pt1 | contig 10605 bp, 12 predicted proteins | sample 2277101 | NCBI WGS metagenome assembly SDBT01 (sample SAMN10404973, study PRJNA504765) | marine sediment metagenome | isolation source: marine sediment core GS10_PC15, 103 cmbsf | place: Arctic Ocean: Southern Knipovich Ridge | collected 2010
TTACTACTCGGTATTATCCCCGGATATGCAATGAAGCTAGCCCAGTTCGCCGCTCACCTGTTCGCTTTCTAACTACCGGCTAAAGAAGCAATTAGCGGCTTCGTCCGTCCTCAAAATTTCTATTTGTTTCCCGCCTGACCAGAGCTGTAAGCAAAGCGTCAATCAACATGCCCACTGCCCCCAGTAAGAAAGCCAGAGAATAACTGTGATTAATATCAAAAATAAGCCCCCCCACCGCCGGACCAATAGCAGCGCCGACTCCAAAACCCATATCTACTACACCCAGTATTGCCCCCATTTGACCTAATCCAAAGGTGTCACCAACTAGAGCCACCATACCAGGGGCACTACCCCCATAGGCAAAGCCGAAAACTAAGGCGAATATATAGAACATCCACAAGTCCTGTGACCAGATCAGCCACACCATAGCTCCAGCCTGAAGCAGGGCACAGATGATAACGGTTAATTTTTTCCCTATCCTGTCTGAAGCCATACCCATTATCACCCTGCCAGCGACCGCCGTCCCGCCCAGCAGACTGAAGACGCCTGCTGCCTCCTCGGCGGAAAAACCCATATCCGTAACATGAGGCACCAGATGAGTTAATACTAAAAATACGCTGGAAGCAAAAAGTAAGAAGACAAATATAAGAAACCAGAAGCTTCTAGTGCTGAATGCCTGCGAGAGAGAAAGATCAACCGCCTGGAGGCTGGCTTCTTCATTTTTTACATCCCTTAAATCCGATTTTACCCCATCGGGTAAAGCACCGATTTCATACGGGTCCTTCTTTAACAGTCTGGATAGAGGAATCACAACAAACCAGACGATTACTCCTATCACGAGATACGCCATACGCCAATCTAGGTTAGAAATAAGATAGGTGGCAAACGGCGCCATGATTATCGTTCCCACCCCGGCTCCAGCTCCAGTGATACCCAAAGCCAGTCCGCGCTTCTTATCAAACCATCTGGAGACTGTTGACATTGTCACGACAAACATGGCACTGGTTCCCATGGTTAATAACAGGCTATAAGTTATGAATAACTGCCACAGGGAGCTGGTCTGGCTGGTCAGTAACAGGCTAATCCCGGTAAATAAACCCATTAAGAGAATAACGACTCTGGGTCCATATTTGTCTAAAGCCCAGCCGCCTAAAACAGCAAATGCACCGCCAAGCAGCATATAAAGGGATAAGACCGAGGAGGTTGCGGTCCGAGTCAGGTTGAACTCACTCTCTATGGATTTAAAGAAGATACCAAAAGAAAAGCGTACCCCCCACAGGGCAGTACCGGCAATAAAGAAAGTTACTACCACCACCCATCCATAAAATAACCTGTTTTTAAGTCTAGAAGGTAATTGCAATTACCTGCCCTCCCGACCAGTAAGCTAAATAAATCCAGCCGAGTTCACCGCTCGCCTGCTTGTTTTTAACTACCTTGGCTATAATTAGAAGCACTTACTGGCTTCAGCTACCCTCAAAATTCCCATTCGCCTCTCGCCTGACCGGAGCTATAAGTAAAATATCAATCAACATGACCACTGCCCCCAGTAAGAAAGCCAGAGAATAACTGTGGCTAACATCAAAAATAAAACCCCCCACCGCCGGACCAATAGCGGCGCCAATCCCCAAACCAACAGTCAGCACCCCCATTATCGAGCCAATGTAGCGTAATCCAAAAGCATCACTGAACAGTGCGGCCATACCAGGGGCAACACCTCCATAGGCAAAGCCGAAAACTAAGGCGAATATATAAAACATCCACAAGTCCTGTGACCAGATCAGCCACACCATAGCTCCAGCCTGAAGCAGGGAACAGATGATAACGGTTAATTTTTTCCCTATCCTGTCTGAAGCAATACCCATTATCACCCTGCCGGCGACCGCCGTCCCACCCAGCAGACTGAAGACAACTGCTGCCTCCTCAGCGGAAAAACCCATATCCGTAACATAAGGCACCAGGTGGGTTAATACTAAAAATGTGCTGGAAGCAAAAAGTAACCAGAAAAATATAAGAAACCAGAAACTTCTGGTTCTTAATGCCTGCAAGAGGGAAAGGCCAGTCGGCTGGAGGCTGGCTTCTTCATTTTTTACATCCCTTAAATCCGATTTTACCCCATCAGGTAAAGCACCGATTTCATACGGGTCCTTTTTTAACAGTCTGGACAGAGGAATCACAATAAGCCAAGTAAGAACCCCTATTACGATATACGCCATGCGCCAGCCAAAGGAAGAAATAAGATAGGTGGCAAACGGCGCCATGACTATCGTTCCCAATCCACCTCCCGAGGTAGAAATGCCCAAAGCCAGTCCGCGCTTCTTACCAAACCATCTGGAGACCGTTGCTATCAGCACGGCTTGAGTCGCGCCTATCCCCACAGCGAACAACAGGCTATAAGTTATAAATAACTGCCACAGGGAGCTGGTCTGGCTGGTCAGTAACAGGCTAAGTCCGGTAGTTAAGCCCATTAAGAGGATAACAACTCTGGGTCCATATTTGTCTAAAGCCCAGCCACCCAGAAAAGCAAATACACCGGTAAGCAACATATGAGTAGAATAGATTGTGGAGGTTGCGGCTCGAGTTAGGTCGAACTCGTTCTCAATGGATTTAAAGAAGACACTAAAAGAAAGGCGTGTCCCCAAAAAAACGCTGCTAACAATGAGGAAAGCGCCCACCACTACCCAACCGTAGAATAGTCTGTCTCTAAACCTTAAAAACAAGGCAATAAATCCTTTCCGCCAGCAATCTAAATAAAAGCCACTCAGGTTCGTCGCCAGACTATTTGTTTTTTAACTACCAGTTAAAGAAGCGTTTACTGGCTTCAGCTACCCTCAAAATTCCCGCCTGTTTCCCGTCCAATTAAAGCTATAAGGAAAACGGCCACCAACATACCAGCTGATATTAACAAAAAAGCCAGAGAATAACTGTGATTAATATCAAAAATGAGTCCCCCTAGAGCGGGACCAATAGCGGCGCCAATCCCCAAGCCAACTTCCAACCCACCCATTATCGAACCAATCCGGCGTAATCCAAAAGCATCACCGGCTAGTGCTGCTATACTGGGGACAATGCCCCCATAGGCAAAACCATAAATTACGGCAAACAGATAAAACATCCATAATTCATTTGCCCAGATCAGCCATATCATGATTCCGGCTTGAAGTAGCCCACAGATGGTGGCGGTCAATTTTCTACCTATCCTATCGGATACAATGCCCAGTAGTATCCTCCCAACGATGGCTGCCCCGCCAGTCACACTGAAGACAACCGCTGCCTCCCCAGGGGAAAAACCTATATCCGTAATATGAGGCACCAGATGGTTAAAAGTAAAAAATAAGCTGGAACTAAAAAATAACCAGATAAACAAGAGAAGCCAGAAGTTTTTGGTTCTAAATGCCTGTAGCAGTGAAAGGCCAGTCGGCTGGAGACTGCCTCCTTCATTTTTTACATCCCTTGAATCTGATTTTACTCCATCAGGCAAAGCCCCGATTTCACGCGGGTCCTTTTTGAATAGCCTGGATAGAGGAATCATAATTAACCAAACAATTACTCCTATCACAAGAAACGCCATACGCCAGCCATAGTTAGAAATAAGATAAGTAGCAAACAATGGTATCACTGCAGTTCCAAATGGGGCCCCTGAGATAGAGATGCCCAGAGCCGAACCCCGTTTTGCATCAAACCATCTGGAAACTGTCGATACCATCACAGCATATAGAGAACCACTCCCTATAGCGAACACCAGGCTATAAGTTATAAATAGCTGCCACAGAGAGTCAGCCTGGCTGGTTAATACTAGACTAAAACCAGTAAATATACCCATCATGAGGACAATAATTTTCGGTCCATATCTGTCTAAAGCCCAACCACCCGCAATAGCAAATACAGAGCAAAGCAGCATATAAACAGAAAAAATCGAGGCAGTTGCAGCGCGAGTTAAGTCAAACTCACCGGCTATGGACTTAAAGAAGACGCCGTAAGAGGAGCGTACCCCCCACAGAGCAGTACCATAAATAAAGAAAGCAAATACCACCACCCAACCGTAAAACAGCTCGTCTTTAGGCCTAAAAGGTGATAGCAATAATATATCCTCCCCGCTAGCCAGCTATATGAAGCTAGACGAGTTCGCCGCCAAAATGTTCTTGACCACTACCCTGGCGCTGAAGGGAGTAAAGGCACCACTGCCACCGCCAAGTTCCACTACTGTCATCCCCGGCTTGATGCCACTGCGCTCAGTTATCCTGTTCGGTGGTTGCAGCCAATGCCTGAAGTCACTATCTAAAAACCGTCTAATGAAGGCTGGAGCCGGTAAGTGGTGAAGTTTTCTAACCACACGAGTTAGCACTTGATATAAGAAGAGAGCACCTGTAACTATCAGTATGATTATTAATGTTGTCATTTATGCATCCAAGTCAACCAATTATAGGTGATATTACGTATGCTGAGCAATGGTCAGCTTTAGCTGGTGCTAATTCAACCATTTCATGGAGTATAATGAAAATAGAAGGGTAAACAGAGTTCATAAAGAAAAAATTATTATTCCAAAAGACGTGAGCCTTTGGCGACGGAAGATTAAAATTATTTTTATGGTATTGACAAACCGCTAAACTAGGTATAGAATTGCCCCGCAAAGACACGGGAGGCAAAAGCTGCCAATAGATTGGTTATCTGCGTTCCTGCCAATTTTACCCATAGTGTGGCGGTTAATACCTCTAGCTATTGTATGGTCAATGGCGTGGAAAGGTGTGGCTCCATGGAGAGCAGGCAGAAATGGTCACCTTACCTGACCCATAGTGCTGTTTATATTGAATACTCTGGGCATATTGCCAATAATCTATATCTTTGCTTTCAGCCGAAAAAAGGTATAATATCTTTCTGTCCGAAAGTAATGGAGTAGCTAATGAATAGAACCAGAGGCTTTGTAAATCTAAACCGGTTTAAGTCAGGCAGAACGATAAAACGCCTCAAGAGGGTTTCAGACAAGTATAAAATCAAAGGTAAAGGGGAAGCAAGAAATAAAATATTTTGATGGCAGAGCCCGGATGAAGCCTGAACAATGACTCATTTTAATTACTTTGGCTTGTTTCCCCCAGATTAGCTATTGACATTACGGGAAGAATGGTATATTCTTCCAGCAAAAATGCAAAAAAGGAGGTAAAAGAATGGAAGCATACTGTGTGAAATGCCGTGCCAAAAAGGAAATGAAAGATGCTAAGTCCATCACTATGAAGAACGGCAAGCCGGCAACTCAAGGAGCTTGCCCCTCATGCGGCACCAAGATGTTCAGAATAGGGAAGAGCTGAAGCTGATATTACAATAGTAAGATTGTCGAGGAGGCTGGATATTTCTCTAAAAGGAATGTCCAGCTTCTTTGTTATGAAACTACTGAGCAGTGAGGGGAAGAGCTATGTAAAATCTACTGCCTTTACCTGGTTCAGTTTCTACCCAGACCTTCCCTCCATGTGCCTGTACCATCTGCTTGACAATGGCCAAACCTAACCCGGCTCCGCCTTCACTTCTGGAGCGAGAGTGCTCAACCCGGTAGAAGCGCTCAAAAATATTTGGTAAATGCTCTGGGGCAATCCCCTCTCCGGTATCAGCAACAGAAATTATAAGACTAGGTTTTTCAATCTGGTGACTGCTATCACCGGTCACTGTCCCTATTGAAACTGTAACACTACCCCCAACAGGTGTGTGGCGTATGGCATTGGTCATCAGATTGGCTATGACCTGTTCCATCCGAGCCGGGTCAACGCTAACATCAGGCACTTCCTGGCTAACACTCAATTTAAGCTGGACATCTTTTTCTCGGGCTCTCAATTCTGCCTGTGACAACTTACGGCGCACGAGGTCAACAATGTTGGTTGGAGCAAATTCTAACTTCAGTTGTCCCGATTCAACCAGGGAAAGGTCCCGTAAATCACCAATTAATCGGGTAAGCAGAGCCGTCTGTTCCTTTATTGAGATCAGGTGCTCATGGTCAGGCTTAAAGACATCATCGAGAATCCCATCTATAGTTCCTTCTATAACCGTAAGCGGCGTACGCAATTCATGAGCTATATCGGCAATAAGTCGCTGCCGGGCTTGTTCGCTTCTATCCAAGCTATAAGCCATAGCATTGAAGGATTGTGCCAGGCTACCGAGTTCGTCCTTTGAGTCCACTTTTACTCTGTAACCGAGTTCACCTTTAGCTATCTGGCTGGCGCCTTTGGTAAGAGCGCGAATAGGTCTGGTAATTTGGCGTGTTAAAATCAAGCCTGCCACCAGAGCCACCGCTACGGCTATAAGGCCAGATAGCCACAAGGAGCGGTTAATGCGGTTAAGGAAATCCTGTTCAGCGATATCAAACATGGGCATAGATGAAGGGAGACCACCTTGTCCCCCCATGTGACCCATGCCCATCATAGGTCCAGAGGACAGCAAGTAAAGTGTGCCTACCTCTTTCGCAGATGCGACAATGGGCGTACCGTTGTCCAATCCGACCTCATTCACAGCTTTTCCCAACCACTCCCCGGCTGTGTCGCCAACTATTACCCCAGAGATATCAGCTATAATGAATCTATCGTTTTCTGACATTGGCAGGTTACCAAGTATTCCCTGTATGCCAGCCCAAGCCTGTTCTTGGAGGTAAAACTGGCCCAGACTATCCCCTACACTCTGGGTATACATCATGTTGCCGTGTGAAATATATTGGCGGAATTCACGGGTGGTGCTGAGGTTAGTTATATATGCCATCATCCCCACCGAAACAACCACCATCAGCAGGAGGGCACCACCGAGTTTCCAGCTTAAGCTACGCACCCTGATTCTCCTCCAACTTGTAGCCAACTCCATAAACAGTAGTTACATACCTGGGATGGTCTGGGTCAGGCTCGAGTTTTTTACGTAAATTTTTGATATGGCTATCAATACTACGGTCATACCCCTCATAGGCGTCACCCTGAACCATGTCCAAGAGTTGCATTCGACTGTAAACACGGCCGGGATTTGCCGCCAGAACTCTGAGGAGTTCAAATTCCATCGGTGTTAGCGAAATAGCTTCATCACCACGCCAGACCAGGCGCTTTTCAATGTCAATACTCAAGTCAGCGACACTCAGCCGACTTTTTGGTGTCATTTTATTCTCAGCTCGTCTGAGCACGGCATGCACTCGTGATACCAGTTCCTTAGGGTCAAAAGGCTTAGTAACATAATCATCCGCTCCCAGCTCCAGACCTACGATTTTATCAGTAGTTTCATCCCGCGCGGTTAGCATGCTGATGTGAACATCGGACTCCTTACGCAAGATGCGGCAGATGTCCCACCCTGATATCTCAGGAAGCATCAGGTCAAGAACTATCAGGTCGGGAAATCGTTTCCGAGCCAATTCCAGAGCGGACTTACCTTCATAGGCAACCATAACTTGATAGCCTTCTCTTTCCAGATAGGCTTTGACTATATCAACGATTTTCTTTTCATCATCAACTACTAGAATCTTCTGTACTGGCATGCTGCACCTTAAAGTATTTATATTTTAATCTTACTATTTAGGGTAAATTTGTCAAATAGAGAGGGGCAGACGATGCCTGCCCCTCTTTTAACCTGACTCGTGTTCTAGCTTAACGTAAACTATTCTACCAACTGCCCATCATACCGCCCAAGGTGCGGCTTATACTACCACCCCAACCATCACCCATCATGCTTCCGCCCATATTACCGCCCATCATGCCTCCGCCCATGTGGTCACCGTCTTCTCCGTGCGCTTCCTCGGCAGCTTCGGCCATTGCCTCCCAATCGCCATTCTCACAAGCTTCGTGCATAGCTTCCCACGCCTCTTGATTTATTGGCGTATCTTCACCTTCTGGGCCATGAGCCAATGTCGGGATGGCAAAGCCGGCCACTATTAAACCTACAACTAATACAACCGAACCGATCACTAAGAACCTCTTCATTTTAACACCTCCTGTCTTTTATTATTTAGTTGGTCCTCTTGAACCTTATCTTCATCATAAACCAGTAATATGGAGGAATTATGGAGAACCGATAGTAATCCTGTGTGATTTTGGAGACAGGGTTTTTTAATAAAATACTTCTGCATATGTCGTTCATTCCATACTGCTACCAGCCCTTTTCCATTAGCATCCGAAGTATGATAGTATCTAGCTAGAGTAGACACGAACTACCTTTGTTAGTTGAGGATAATGATAAAGCGTTACTCCTACTTTATTATTATTGCCGGTATCTTTATAGCACTTTCCGCACTGATATACTTGATTCATTACTATATTTTCAGAGATGTACATCACATCTTCATTTATATGATCGGTGACCTTGCTTTCGTGCCCCTTGAGGTATTTCTGGTAGTTATAGTAATTGAGCGCATCCTCACCCGCCGGGAAAAGCAAGCCAAACTACAAAAATTAAATATGGTCATGGGAGCTTTTCTCAGTGAAGTGGGAGGCCGACTCCTCGGCGACCTCCTCGTCTCCTTCAAGAACCGCAAGGAAATTTCTCAACACCTCAACATCATCCAGAGCTGGACTCCGAGTGATTTTAAGAAAGCAAAGGATTTCTCTCGTAACATCAGTGTTACCGTGGACACCAGCAACATAGACCTTGACAGACTAAAAACTTTCCTCGTCCAGAAACGACCATTCCTACTAGCACTGTTAGAGAACCCCAATCTGCTGGAGCACGATCGTTTTACCGATTTACTCTGGGCAGTTTCCCATCTTGCCGAGGAACTCGAGGCAAGACCTTCAGTCAAGAACCTCCCCAAGAGCGACCTGAATCATATAGCCGTTGATATCCAGCGATTGTATGGGCACCTCGCTGCCGAGTGGGTAGCCTATGTGGAGCATCTAAAGGCAAACTATCCTTTCCTCTTCTCGCTAACTCTGCGAATACATCCATTCCAAGAGCATCCATCGCCAGTAGTTAGATAGTCCTTCATAAATTAGTGCTGCGAAATATTGATGGGATTTTAACCAGTTGGCGCATGCCGGGCTACCCGCTAAATCAGGAGGTGCTTTGTGTACAGGCTAATTGATACCCATGCTCATTTAGAACAAGTGGAAAATCTGGAACAAGCCATTACCGAAGCCAAGACAGCTAATATTATAGCTATAATCGGGGTTGGCTCCGATTATGAATCCAATCAAAAGGTTCTGGCTTTGGCCCAAGCCTATAAGAACTTCATCTATCCAGCCTTGGGCTTACATCCCTGGAATCTAAAAAACTCCGAAATAGACCGTAACTTAGAATTTATTGAGGCTCATATAAATGAAATAGTAGCCATAGGTGAAATAGGACTGGACTACCATAAGAAGGTACGAGAAAGGGCAGGAAAGGACTTACAAAAGGATGCGCTCAGGGAGGCCCTAAAAATAGCCAAAACCTATAAAAAGCCAGTGATAATCCATTCCAGATATGCCTGGAGAGACTCTTTAGATTTAGTTGAGGAAGCACACCTCGAAAAAGCGGTGTTTCACTGGTACACAGGACCTTCCAGTGTATTAAGAGACATAGTTGGTCAGGGCTATTTTATTTCAGCAACCCCGGCTGTTGAATACCACGAAGAACACAGGAGAGCAGTAAAGGAAATTCCATTAGAAAGATTACTCCTTGAAACTGATTCGCCTGTGATATATAGACGGGGAAGCGAAATTGAGTATGAAGCCAAACCAGCTCATATCATAAGAGCTTTAAAAGGTGTGGTAGAACTAAGAGGCGTGGGTGAAGCCAAAATCGCTGAAATAACCACAACCAATGCTCTGAATTTCTTTTTCAATAAAAAATGAATAGACTCCCGGTATGAACATTATAGCCCGTGGTGAAACTTCTTTACCTCAAGCCGTCAAGATGAGATGTATCATTCAATGTAGTTATTCTAGCCGTACCATCAAAAATCCGCGCCACACTCAGTGAGGCGTTATTGATTTCAATCCGGCGATAAATGCTATTCGACACTCCAAGAACATGCGCAACTATTAGCCTAATAACCACATCGTGTGTTACGATTACCGCCAGTTTACCCTGATTAGCCGCCACTACGGCCTCAAAGGCACGCAGGGATCGCTCAGTTACCTGCTTAAAGCTTTCACCATTGGGCATGACGACTTCTGACGGGTCGATTCTCGATTGCCGCCAAAGTTCCGGCCACCGTCGACTGATTTCATCCATATGTAGCCCCTCCCAGTCACCGACCCGAATTTCAATCAGGTCGTCTAAGATTTCCAACTCAAGCTCAAAGGGCTTAGCCAGAATGGCGGCAGTAGTACAGGTTCTCTTAAGTGGGCTGGTATAGACCGAAGTAATGGGCAAGCCAGCCAGCCTGGAAGCCAAGCTTTCTACCTGAGTATGGCCAACATCATTGATGTCTTCATTAGACCAGCCCATATAGAAACCAGTAACATTCGACTCAGTTTGCCCATGGCGGGCAAGAAGGACAGTAGTGGTCATTTACACCTCCATCAATATCAATCACCGGAATTTAACACTTTTGCGACAACCCTCTCTTACAGTATAAACGATTTGGCTCATCAAAGTGAAATATAGTTTCAGTTATTGCTTAGTGACCTATCTCCTGTCCCCTTTTATCAGGGTATTTGGTGACCTCACCCCCTGTGT